>Ga0137393_10002938_pt1 | contig 11064 bp, 8 predicted proteins | sample 15con2h34BmetaG_FD_101396 | JGI IMG/M metagenome (GOLD analysis project Ga0137393, IMG submission 101396) | Vadose zone soil microbial communities from Angelo Coast Range Reserve, California, USA - 15con2h3.4B metaG | ecosystem: Environmental > Terrestrial > Soil > Vadose zone > Saprolite...
CCGGGCGGGTCCTGGAACGAGGCGTCGGTGTGCCAGAGGCGGTTGCCGAGGCCGTACATGCGCTTGCGGTTGTCCGACTTCATGATCTCGCCGCTCTCGTCGAGGTTCGAGATGTCGCCGAGCGCCTCGTTGCCCAGGCGGTTCTTCTGCAGCGCGCTGATCCCGAGCTTGGTGTGGAGCCGGCCGTCGAGGCGCTGGGCGAAGTCGAGGTGCTCGGCGTCGCTCCAGATCTGGTCCCGGAACACGAGGACCGCGAACTCGTCCATGCCGGCCCGGATGCGCCCGAGGGTGGCCTCGTCATGGACCGTCTTGAGGTCGACCGGACCGACCTCGCCGGCGAAACACGGGTGAAGCTTGCGGAATGTCAGCGCCATTGGGCTCGCCTCCCGGGACAGAATCTAGGCCCGGCGGGCCGGGGAGTCAAGCAAACGGTCGGGCGCATGTGCCAAGATGCCCGCCGGGAGGAACCTCGTCATGAGAGTCGGCTTCATCGGTCTCGGCATCATGGGCGCCAGCATGGCGTCCAATCTCCAGGCGGCCGGTCACGCGCTTGCGGTGCACGACGTGCGCCGGGCCGCGGCGGCCCCGCACCTGGCCGCGGGGGCGGTCTGGAAGGACAGCCCGCGGGCCCTCGCGGCGGACGTCGACGTGGTCTTCACCTCGCTCCCCGGGCCTCTCGAGGTCGAGCAGGTGGCTCTCGGGGCGGACGGGCTCATCCACGGCATGCGCGCGGGCACCGTGCTCTTCGATCTCACCACCAACGCCCCGGCCCTGGTGCGGCGCCTGCACGGGCTCTTCGCGGCGCGCGAGGTGCAGGTGCTCGACGCGCCGGTGAGCGGCGGCCCGGTCGGGGCGAAGACCCGGCGGCTCGCGATCTGGGTGGGCGGCGATCGCGCGGTGTTCGACCGCCTGCGGCCGGTGCTCGAGGCGATGGGTGATCAGCCCTACTACGTGGGCCCGATCGGGGCCGGCGCGGTGGCCAAGCTCGTGCACAACTGCGCGAGCTTCACCATCCGCACCGTGCTGGCCGAGGTGTTCAGCATGGGCGTCAAGGCGGGGGTGGCGCCCGAGCTGCTCTGGCAGGCGGTGCGGCAAGGCGCGACCGGCCGCCGCCGCACGTTCGACGTGCTGGTCGACAAGTTCCTGCCCGGCGAGTTCGAGCCGCCGTCCTTTGCCCTGCGCCTCGGCCACAAGGACGTCTCGCTCGCCACCGCGCTCGGACGCGAGCACGGGGTGCCGATGCGCCTCGCGAATCTCGCGCTGGAGGAGATCACCGAGGCGCTCAACCGCGGCTGGGGCGACCGCGACTCGAGCAGCTTCATGCTGCTCGAGGAGGAGCGGGCGGGGGTCCAGATCGCGGTGCCGCGCGAGCGGCTGCAGCAGATCCTGGAGCAGGACGGGCGGTGAGGCGTGGCCGCCGCTCGCGGGTCAGCCCTTGAGGCCGCTGAGGCGGACGCCCTCGACGATGCGGCGGTTGGCGACGATGAAGACGACCAGGAGGGGCAGCGCGCTCAGGGCGGCGCCGGCCATGATCGGCCCGTAGGACTCGGAGCTGTAGGCGCTGCGCAAGAGGGCCAGGGCCACCGGCAGCGGGAACATCTCCGGCTTGTTCACCGCGATCAGCGGCCACAGGAAGTCGTTCCACGCCGAGCGGAAGGCGAAGATGGCGAGCGCGGCCAGCACCGGCTGCGAGAGCGGCAAGATTATCCGAGAGAAGACTTGCCATGGACCCGCGCCATCGATCAAGGCCGCATCCTCCAGCTCGCGCGGCATGGTGAGGAAGAACTGGCGCAGCAGGAAGACCCCGAACGCGAAGAGCATCGCCGCCTCCGGCACGATCAGGCCCTGGTAGGTGCTGAGCCAGCCGAGCCGCTGGGTGAGCACGTACTGGGGGACGAGCAGCACCGCGTTCGGGATCATCAGGCTGCCCACCAGCACCACGAAGACCAGGTCGCGCCCGGGGAAGCGCATGCGGGCGAGCGGGTAGGCGGCCATCGCGCTGGTGGCGAGGACCACCAGCACGCTGCCGGTGGCCACCACCAGGCTGTTGGCGAAGGCCCGGCCGATGCGGGCGGTGCGGGAGGAGCCGAGCAGCACCTCGTGGTAGTGGGTCAAGGTGGCCGGCCACGGGATCCACTCGGGGGGCAGCCGGATGATGTCGGCGCTCGGCTTGAGCGAGGTCGCCACCACCCACGCGATCGGCGAGAGCCAGAGCACGGCCAGGGCGAGCAGGGCCGCGGTGAGGGCCCAGCGCTCCCGGTCCAGCGGGCGGCCCGCGCGCGCCATCGCTCAGTACTCGGTGTGGCCGCGCAGCAGGCGGAACTGCAGCAGGGAGAAAGCCAGGATGACCGCGAAGAGGACCCACGCCATCGCGGACGCGGAGCCGAACTGGAAGAAGTTCTGGAACGCGGTCTCGTAGAGGTGCTGGACCACGGTGCGGGTGGCGTCGCCGGGGCCGCCCCCGGTGAGGACGAAGACCTGGCCGAAGAGCTGGAACGAGCCGATCACGTGGGTCACCACCACGAAGAGGAGCACCGGGCGCAGCAGCGGCAGCGTGATCGCCCGGAACGCGCGGACGCCGGAGGCCCCGTCGAGCGCGGCCGCCTCGTACAGCTCGCGCGGGATGTCCTGGAGCCCGGCGAGGTAAACCACCAGGTAGTAGCCGGTCACCCACCACACGGTGGTCAGGATGATTGCCCACATCGCGGTGTGCGGATCGGCGAGCCAGGAGCGGGCGGGGGCGCCGAGCGCGCGCAGGTAGTAGTTGAAGGGGCCCACCACCGGGTCGAGCAGCCAGAGCCAGGCGAGGCCGACCGTGACCACCGAGAGCGTGAACGGGAAGAAGAAGACGCTGCGCAGCAGGGTCTTCAGCCGCCCGCGGTTCAGCGCCAGGGCCAGCACGAGCGGTACCGCGAGGATCGGCAGCGTGCTGGCCACCGTGTAGAACGCGGTGTTCCAGAGGCTCACCTGGAAGCGGGTGTCCTCGAGCAGCCGCGCGTAGTTGGCGAGCCCGACCCACTGCTGGGTCGGGCGGCCGAGCCGCGCGTTGGTGAAGGAGAGGCGCAGACCCTCGAGGAGCGGGTAGAGGCGGTAGGTCGCGAAGAGCAGGAGGCCCGGCGCCAGGAAGGCGTAGGCGACGCGGGTCTGGCGCGACACGCTAGTCGGGCAGCGCGTTGATCTGGCGGGCCAGATCCTCCATCGCCGCCTTCGCGGGCTTCTGCCCGGTGTAGACCGCCTCGATCACCGGTCGGATCAGGTTCTCGGCCGCCACCCACTTGGGAGTGGGCTGGCCGACCTGCCAGCTCGGGGCCTGGGAGAGCAGCGCGCGCAGCACCGGGTCGGCGGTGACGCGCGGGTCCGAGTGCGCCTTGCGGCTCGCCGAGACCTGGCCGGCCTTGAGCGTCCACTCCGCCACGTGATCGGTCATCCAGCGCACGTGGGCCCACGCCGCGTCGCGCTTGGCGCGATCGGCGGCCTTCGGCTTCGGGAAGGTGTACTGGTGGGGCATCGCCCAGACCACCGCCTGCTTGAACAGGCGCGGCACCGGCACCGCCACGAACTCCACCTTGGCTTCGCGGAGGCCGGTGAAGTTCCAGGAGCCCGCGATCCACATGCCGAGCTTGCCCGCGATGAAGGCGTCGCGGCAGTTGGCGTTGGCGGGCGGGGCGATCTTGTGCTGGCCCTCGAGCGCGGCCCAGAACTCGGCCACCTCGAGGGCGGCCGGATCGGTGACGCCGGCCTTCTTGAGATCCGGCGCGTAGACGTTGGCCCCGTTCTGCCAGAGCAGGTTGTGGAAGCCCCAGGTGTAGCGCCCGGGGCTCACGGTGCCGATCGCGAAGCCGAAGGTGTCGGCCTTGGCCGCGATGCGCTTGGCCATGGTCACCAGCTCGTCGCGGCCGGCCGGCACCCGCGGCCGCCCGTCCGAGCCCGTGAGGCCCGCGTCCTTCATCACCTTCACGTTGATGTAGAGGATGTGCTGGGGCACGTCGAGGGGCAGCGAGTAGCGCTTGCCCTGGAAGGTGCCGCCCTGCCACATGGCGGGCAGGTAGTCCTCGCCGCGGAAGCCCTTGCCGGTGGCGGTGGCATCGTCGATGACCTCGAGCACGCCGTCGCTCGCGAAGTGGGGAACCTCGACGGTGTGGATGAGGGCCAGATCGGGGCCCTCGCCGGCCGGGACCGCGACCTGCAGCTTGGCGTAGAGGTCGGCCCAGGGCAGGCGCTGCTGCTCGATGCGGACGCCGCTGTCGCGGGTGAACTGGTCGATCAGTTCGTCCATCACCTTGCCGTCGGCCCCGGTGAGACCGTTCCAGTAGGTGATGGTGGCCTTGGGCTGCGCGGCGGACCGACGGGCCCACGCGGCCACGGAGGCCGCGCCGGCTCCGACTACGAACGCGCGGCGGCTGACGCCCGGGCGCCGCGCTCCGCTCCGTGCGCCGGCCCCGCCATTCCGATCGCCGCCCGCGACTCCGTTGTCGTGCCCGCTCATCGGCGTATCCTCCGGGCGAGACTGTACGGCCCCGCGCCGCACACTGTCAAATTGACAGGCCCGGAGCCCGCTCCTAGACTCTGGCGCCATGACCACGCGCATCGCCATCGACCTGCGGCGGCGGCTCGGCACGGTGGACCCGCGCATCTTCGGCCAGTTCATCGAGCACCTAGGCCGCTGCATCTACGGCGGCATCTACGACGAGGGCTCCCCGCGCAGCGACGCGCGCGGTTTTCGTCTCGATGTGCTGGAGGCGGCGCGGCCGCTGCGGTTCCCGGTGCTCCGCTGGCCGGGCGGCAACTTCGTGAGCGGCTACCACTGGCTCGACGGGGTGGGCCCGAAGGACGCACGGCCCCGGCGGAGCGAGCTCGCGTGGTACGCGGAGGAGTCGAACCGCTTCGGGACCAACGAGTTCATCGAGTACTGCCGCGAGCTGGGGACCGAGCCGATCATCTGCGTCAACATGGGCTCCGGCACCATGGACGAGGCGCAGGCCTGGGTCGAGTACTGCAACGGCACCGGGGACACCTCGTGGGCCAACCTGCGCCGGAGCCACGGCTACCCGGAGCCGCACCGCGTCCGCTACTGGGGGCTCGGCAACGAGATGTACGGGGGCTGGCAGATCGGCAGCCTCGAGGCGCACGACTACGTCAAGAAGGCGCGCGCGTTCGGCGTGGTGATGAAGCGCACCGACCCGTCCATCCAGCTGGTGGGCTGCGGCCAGAACGGCTGGAGCCAGTGGGACGAGGTGGTGCTGGACGGCCTCGCGGAGATGGTGGACTTCCACTCCATCCACCTCTACACCGGCGGCGTCGACCACTACACCACCGTCATGCAGTCGCACCAGGCGGAGCGGGCGGTGCGCATCTGCGCCGCCCTGATCGAGCGGGTGCGCCACATGCGGCAGATCGCGCACCCGATCCACATCGCCTTCGACGAGTGGAACGTGTGGTGGCGGACGCGGAGTCACGCGGACCGGGTGGGCGGGGTCGAGGAGCGCTACACCCTGACCGACGCGCTCGCGGTGGCGACCTATCTGCACGGCTTCATCCGTCACTGCCCGGTGGTGCGCATGGCCAACTTCGCCCAGCTCGTCAACGCGATCGCCCCGATCTTCACCAGCCGCCAGGGCCTCTTTCTACAGACGATCTACCATCCGCTCCGGCTCTACGCCGAGCACACGCGGCCGGTGGCGCTCGACGTGCACGTGGACGGGCCGCAGTACGCGCTGCCGCCCGAGCGCGAGACGGACGAGGGCGGCGGACGGGTGCACCACGTCTCGGATCTCGGGCCGTTCGCGCTGATCGACGCGGTCGCGAGCTGCGACGAGGCGGGCCGCGAGATCACGGTGGCCCTGGTCAACCGCGACCGCGATCGGGACCTGTCCGCGACCATCGAGGTGGCGGGCGCCGACGTGGCGGGGGCGGTGAGCGGCTTCGAGGTGAACGGGCCGGAGGTGGGGGCCACCAACTCGTTCGAGCACCCGACCCGGGTGGACGTGCGGGAGCGGCAGGCCACCGCGCGGAGGGGCGGGCTCGACTACGTCTGCCCGGCCCACTCCATCACCCTGCTCCGCCTTCGCGCCCGCTGATCCCCCGCCCCTCACCCTGCCCTCGCCCCTGGGGGGAGAGGGTTAGGGTGAGGGGTCAGGCCTCCGCCGCGACCTGCCGGAACGCCCGCTCGCTCGCCTCGAGCGGCCGCGCCACGTCCTCCTCGGTGTGGGCGGCCGAGACGAACCAGTTGTGGGCCGGGTGCGCGTAGGCCCCGGCCTGGGTGACGAGCGAGCACCAGCGGCGGATGCGCCGCCGCTCCGGATCCTCCGCGAACCGGATCACCGGCATCGCGGGCTGGCCGGGCGGCAGGAGGGGGACTCCATGGCGCCGCGCCTGCTCGGCGAGCCCCTGCAGGAGCAGTCCCCGGATCCGCTGGATCTGCGCGATGGCGTCGGTGCGCTCGAGGACGGCGAGGGTGGCCAGCGCGGCCGCGAAGGCGCCGCTCGCGAAGAAGAAGGAGCCGGTGAAGTAGATGCGCTCGGCGGCGCCCGGAGCGCCTCGCGCGCGAGCGCGGCGGACAGGGCGTGGCCGTTGGCGATGGCCTTGGAGTAGCAGATGAGGTCCGGGGCGGCGCCCCAGTGCTCGCACGAGCCGCCCAGGTGAAAGCGGAAGCCGGCGCGCACGTCGTCCATCGCGAAGAGCGCGCCGTGCTCGTCGCAGAGGGCGCGGAGGCCGGCGAAGAAGCCGGGGGCGGGCGCGGCCCCGGTCTGATGGTCGAACGGCGTCGTCATCACCACCGCGATCTCGCCGGGATGCGCGGCGAAGCACGCCCGCAGCTCGTCGAGGTCGTTCCACGCGAACTCGAGCAGATCGTCGCGGTGGTGGGCGGGCACGCCGGGCAGGTGGGGGAGGGCCCAGGGGCGCGCCGCGTGATAGGCGCCGCGCGCGCGGACGATGCGCGGCCGGCCGGTGTGGGCGCGGGCCACGTCCACCGCCCAGCTCGTCGCGTCGGCGCCGTTCTTGCCGAAGACCACCAGGTCGGCGCGCGGGGTGAGCGCGACCAGGCGCTCGGCCAGCTCGACCATGCGCGGGCCGGGCAGCGGCAGGCAGTCCCCCGCCGCGACCTGCTCGGCGACCGCCGACTCCACCGCGGGATGGCCGTAGCCCAGGATCATCGGGCCGTAGGCGCACATCCAGTCGACGTACTCGTTGCCGTCGACGTCCCACACCCGCGCGCGCTCGGCGCGGGCGAGGAAGCGCGGGTGGCCCTCGCCGAGGGCCGCGCCGTTCTGGTGGCCGTAGACGCCCCCCGGCATCACGCGGCGGGCGCGCTCCCACAGGGCATGGCTCGCGGCCTGACGTGGAGGCGGGGTTTTCCATGGCCGGGCATGATAGCACCCGGCCCGCCCCCCGCGGCGTCGGGCCGAAGCTACTGCTCGAGGCCCAGCGCGGTGAGGGTCGTCTGATCGGGGCGGCCGGTCACCGGCAGCCCCTGGCGGCGCTGGAAGGACCGCAGCGCCTCCGCGGTCGGCGGGCCCATGGCGGCGCCGGCCGGGCCCGCGTCGTAGCCGCGCTGCCGCAGCGCCACCCGCACCGCGTGCAGGCGGTCCTCGTACCGGCTCAGTATCACCGTGGGCTGATGGCTGCGGTAGTACTCCATGCGCGCCATCAGGCTGCGGTCCCAGCCATCGGCGAGCACGAGCCCGGTCTGGATGACGCCGTAGACCGAGAGCACGGCCACGCCGGCGAGGAGCGGGAAGAAGACCACCGGGCGCAGGATCCGATCTCGCAGCGAGTCGAGCCGCAGGTTGCTCATGGCCGGCGATAAATGCAACGGATGTGCCGCGAGCGCGCCGAGCTGATCTGGCGGAAAAACAGGATGCACCGGCTGCGAGCGAGGCCGGCGCGCGAAGAAGCTACCGGGTCGGAAGTTCCGGCCCGCTCATCGGCGGCTCAGAGATGCGGCAGCACCGCGGCGGCGAAGAGCCAGGTGCCTTCCGGGCGTGGCACGTCGGCGAAGTTGACGGTGAGGCGGTCCGCGCCCTGCGCCACGATGCCCTGCAGCGCCTCGGTCACCTGGGCCGGCGTGCCCACGAGCTGGATGTCGCTGAGCGAGCGGGTCCCCGGGGCCGCCTTGAGGCGCTCGACCTCGCGCTCGCTCTCCGCGATCAGGATGCCGACGCGGACCACCTGCTGGATCAGGTCGTAGTCGCGGCCGGCCTCGCGGCAGTGGGCCTTGAGCACCTCCTGCTTGTGCGCGTAGGCCTCCGGGCCCTTCCACACGTAGTTCCACCAGTCGGCGTGCCGGGCGACGACCCGCAGCAGGAACTTCTCCCCGGACCCGCCCACCATCACCGGCGGGATCGGGGTCGGGCGCGGCTCGCAGTGGGCGCCCGCGACGGTGTAGTGCTCGCCCCGGTGATCGACCGGCCCGCCCGCCCACATGCGGCGGATCAGCTCGATGGCCTCCGCGAGCTGGGCGATGCGCACCTTCGCGGTCAGGTACGGCCAGCCGTAGGCCCGGTACTCCTCCTCGTTCCACCCGGCGCCGATGCCCAGGATCAGGCGGCCGCCCGAAAGGGCCTGGGCGGTGGCCGCCATCTTGGCCAGGTGCGCCGGGTTGCGGAAGCTGTTGCAGAGCACCTCGTGCCCGCAGAGCTTGTCCGGGTAGCGCGCCAGGGCCCACGTGAGCAGCGTCCAGCCCTCCGCCACCTTGTTGGCCCCGTACTGCACGTGATCGGGCAGCCAGAGCGAGTCGAAGGGGGCGACGGTCTGGTCGTAGTAGGGGAACGTGTCCTCCACGAGCCGCGACCAGATGTTGAGGCCGACCGGGATGCGATTGGGGGCGGGCATGGCCCGGCGATCCTACCGCGCGGGGCGCCCGTCGTCCAGGCGCTGGGCTATACTCGACGCCTCTCGCGAAAGGAGATCCGTCCCCATGCCGCCATGCCCGGTCGCCCGCCTCGCCCTGATCGCGCTCCTCGCCCTCGTCGCCTGGGTCGCCCCGGGCGGGCCGGTGCCGGCGGCGGCCCAGCCGCTCAAGAACGTGGGTGACGAGCGCGTCATCGGCAAGAACCGGACCGGCGAGGAGTGCCGCCTGCGCCTGCTCGATCGACGCACCGACCCGATCCCGTTCGAGCGTTACGGCCTCTTCTGCGAGGGATGGAACCAGCCGAGCGGTGAGGTGCGTCGCTTCGGCGTCGCGCGAGAGGCGACCCCGCAGACCGAGCTCGGCGAAGGCTGGTACCTCAAGTCGTACGAGACGCGGGTCGGGGACTGCAAGCCGGTCGAGGCGACCACCGTCTCCGCGGGCGGCGCCGCCGCGCTGCGGGAGTGCCGGCGGCTCGACGGGAGCTGGCGCGTCCTGGTGGTGAGCGCGGTGCTCGGGCGGCGGGGCTATGGGCTCGAGACCTTCCCGACCAATCTCCCGCTGCTCGAGGTGGCGGTCGAGGTGCTCGAGGGCAAGCGCAGCATCGATCAGCCGGGCGCCCCGCCGCTCTCGGCCGCGATCCGGCACGCCGAGACCATGGTCGGCGCTACCGGCAAGCTCATCGGCGTGCAGGACATCGGCGCGCGCGCGAGCCTCTACCGCCTGGGCCAGCTCCAGAACTGGTCGGCGCACTATCCGGAGTCGGAGGCGACCTTCCGGCGCCTGCTCGAGCTGGAGGAGCGCCTGCTCGGCAAGGACGACCCGGGGTCCGCCAACACGTTCAGCTGGCTCGCGCTGAACGTGGGCGACCAGCGACGCTTCGCGGAGGCGGACCAGATCTTCGCCCGGGCCGAGGCGCTGGTGAAGCGCTCCTCGTCCCAGGACGACAACATCCGCTACCTCGACCACCGCTCGCTCGTCGAGCGGCTGCGGCCCGACTACCCGAGGGCGATCGCGCTGGCCGAGGACGCGGTCCGCCTCAGCCAGGGCAACAATCCCGATTCCACCCGGATGGCCTGGAGCCTCCTGACGCTGTCGCTCGCCCAGCGTCCGGCCGGGCGGATCGACGAGGCGAAGCAGAGCGCGGAGCGGGCGCTGTCGATCCTGAACAAGCCGGGCCCCAATCCGGAGTTCCGCCTCTGGTGGGCGGGGGAGGCCTACGCGCAGCTCGGCACCATTCACCGGGAGCAGAAGGATTTCGCGGCGGCGCGCGCGTCGTACGAGAAGGGCCTCGAGCGTCGCCGGCTGCTCCTGGGCGACTCGGTGCGCGTCGCCGATTCCTATCTCCTGCTGGGGCGGCTCGGGCAGGTCGAGGGCAACCTCCCGGTCGCTCTCGCGGACTACCGGCGCGCGGCCGCGATCCAGGTCTCGGATCGCCCGACGCGGGAGCGCACCCGCCCCGACGGGGTGACCGGCTACCTCGACACCCTCATCGACCTGGCCGCCGCCTCGCAGGCGGAGCGGCCGGCGCTGCTCGCGGAGGCCTTCGCGGCGGCGCAGATCCCCCGCGGCGGCGAGACCGCGCGCGCAATCACCAACATGGCCGCGCGCCTGGACGTCGCCGACCCCGCGGTGCGGGCCGCGGCCCGCGAGTACCAGGAGGCGACCCGCGCGCGCGACCGCATCCGGCAGACGCTCGCGGTCGAGACGTTCAAGGAGCAGGAGAGCCGCAACCTGGCGCAGGAGGAGACGACGAAGGGCGAGCTGCGCGCGGCCGAGGAGAAGATCGCGAGCCTCGAGGGCCGGCTGCAGGCCGAGCTGCCCCGCTACGCGCAGATCACCGCCGCGCGACCGGTCCCGGTCTCGGAGCTGGCCCCGCTGCTGCGGCCCGGGGAGGCGGTGGTACAGCTCCTGCCGACCAGCGACGGCACGTACGTGCTCCTGGTGCGCGACGGGCAGGCCCACGCCCATCGCGCCGCGATCACCGCCGGCGAGCTGACCCGGCTCGTGCGCGCGATCCGATCGAGCCTCGAGGTCGCCGACGGCAAGCTCAAGCCGTTCGACACCGCGGCCGCCGCGCGCCTCTACGATCTCTTGCTGGCCCCGCTGGCCGAGCCGCTGCGCGGTGCCACGCATCTCGTCGCGGTGCCGAGCGGCGCGCTGCTGAGCCTGCCCCTGGGGCTGCTCGTGACCAGGCGGCCGGCCGCTGCGGCGGA
>Ga0137393_10002941_pt1 | contig 11054 bp, 10 predicted proteins | sample 15con2h34BmetaG_FD_101396 | JGI IMG/M metagenome (GOLD analysis project Ga0137393, IMG submission 101396) | Vadose zone soil microbial communities from Angelo Coast Range Reserve, California, USA - 15con2h3.4B metaG | ecosystem: Environmental > Terrestrial > Soil > Vadose zone > Saprolite...
CACATTCTGAACTACTGCTGGCGTTGATCCACTCCTGGCGCGGCAGAATCAAAGGATCAACCGCCAGGGCGCGCCGCGCTGGGACCTGGCGGAAATTCCGCCAGCCTTTTGCTTATGATGCCTGACAGGCATTGGCGCTGGGATTCAACGTTACGAGGTGTTTCGTGCTCGTGTCCGCTGGCCGGACAGCACGCCTATCGTCCCAGCGCAAATATGATCCGAGGGAGCCACATTCCCATGGTGGCTCCGAAAATTCCGATGCCCATCGCGACGGTCAGAACTAAGAGACTGGCAGCCATGGCGAACTTGCCTGGTGCGCCAGCTCCATCCCGCACGCGCAGATAGATTTCCAGGACCGCCAGAGGCAGAACTTCGGCGAACGACAAGAAATCCAGGAACGGGCCCTGCAACGTTGCCGGATTGAAGCCAACTGGGCCTTGATTGAGGATGAGCCAGAGCATCAATCCAATCCGGAAGAACCAAAATCCACTCACCACCAGAAACAGACGAAGCGCCCAGCGGCGATGAACGTCAAATTTGCGGGCCAGCGCATAGCGCAAAGCCATGACGCCGCAGAACACGATCAGTAGGGCGTTAAGGCTGGCGCCTGCGTGCAGAACAACGCCGCCCGCGGTCCCGCCGCGAATCCACATCAAATAGAGAGCGGTAATGCTGATGGTGAAAGTGGTCAGCAGGTATATGCGCCCATTCCAGCGATGAAAGGACGGCGCGATGGCCCGGAGTTGCGGAATGAGTTGGAGCGGTCCGCCGACGGTAACAATGACGGCCAGTAAAAGATGCATGGCGAGAACGAAATTGCCCATGTGATCGCCAGGTACGTATGCATGGCGCAGGCCCTGACCCCACCTCGCCAAATCGCCTTGCCAAGCGGCGCCACCATAAAAGGACACGATATATACAATGAAGATCCATTGGCCGATGACGGCCACCAGAAACCAAAACCGCGCGGCCGCTTTCAAGGCGATGTCCGCGAAGATATCCAGTGAATACCGTTTGTGCGCCGCTGTGCTGTCAGGCAACGATTGCAGGAAGCCTGCGGCACCGGCCGCGCTACGCTGTGACTCGTTGATGGTGTAGATCGCCATTTTGCTTTCTCATATCCGCTGCTAACCGTGGACAACCGCCGGTTGAGCGGATCGTTGACCACTATTGCTATCACCAGGGGCCCGGGTCTTTACCGCAAACAACATCAGCCAGAAGCCGGTTGCAACTTCGGCGATGGCCATCGGGGCCCAGCCGTATTGCAGTGCCCCTGTGTGTTCGGGAAACATCAGACTGCCAAAACAGATGATCGTCACGATGACCGAGGCAAACACGCCGAATGCTGACAGGACTCTGGGGATGTATCTCGATTTGAAAAACAAGTAAAAGAAGAGGATCGAGCCAATGCTGAAAAATATCGCGCTGATGTTGTACACGGCGAAACCGGCGGTGCGTGTCAGGTCCACCAGGGCCTCTGATTGGTCAGTTCCCAATACCCCCAGCGATTGTGAGGAGGTGTAAAGATGCAGCCTCAGAAAGCCGAAGATCATTCCCACGCAGCCGATGAATGATTCTCCCAACCTCCAATACATTGCCATCTGAGCCAGAAGTCTATCGACGGGCTTGAGCGTTACATAGAGAGTGAAGGCAAGCAGCATCGCGCTCAAAGTCTCAATCAGCTCACTGGAGAGCGCGATCCGATATAAGTGTTCCGACGATACGACTCTCTTCGCTGTTTCTGCGAACGTTCCGGACCCGACGATATGGGAGACAGTGAGGGCGCCGGCCAGACCGGTGATGATCAGCCATAGAAACAGAAATCCCGCAGCTCTCGCGTAAATGCGTTGCGTTTTTTCGTTTGAACCGTCTTCCATTCCAATCTGTGTCATTGCATCTCTCCGGACGGCGACGCGCCTCATGCGACTCAGATCGGCCCACGATAGCGGCGCAGCCGGACCGCGGCGAAGATGAATGCCGCGGCGATTGCCAGCCCGGTCCATAGACCCGGCGTGCTGAAAAATTGCGCCGGACTGACCGCTGCCATCACATCCATCAGTGTGCTGCCCGCCGCCGGAGTGCTCGCTTCCGGGCCGGAAAAGCGGTACGCCACCCAGGAGACGAAATGCGTAGTGTTGAAAGCAATCTTCTCGACGGCGGAGATCGCGAGCGGTGGCAAGACGGCCCATAGAAATGGCGCGCGCCGCGCCCAGGCCGAAACGAGTAGCAGATAACCATAGATGGGCGCATACCAGAACCCGTGCACGGTCAGAAGGTGATAGAGCAGCATCGGCGATCTCTGGAACAACGACACATGTGTCCATAGTGTTGCCACGCTCAAACCGTCCGCCAGGACAACAGCACTGCTCAGCAGCAGCATGATGAACTGCGTGACGAAGGTGAGCGCGAAGGAGAACAGCATGAGAACGAGCGGAATGCTTGCCTTGGAGAGCACTGTGGTGAGATCGGAAACCGGCAGTGACTTCCAGAACAGGATGCTGCGATCGCGGCGCTCGCTGTGCAGAGCTTCAAGACAGTAGTACAACCCGACAAAAAAGGCGGTGGCCATGATCAGACCTGCCGCAACGTCGTATGGCAATACGATCTGGGCCCGCTGCTTGGCCGGGTCGAGCGCCATCACGGTACTCATGCGGTGTCCCGGCAGAGCAATAATGCCGAACAGGAAGGCGACCAGAGCGACGGCAGCTGCTGCCAGGGGCGCAATATAAATCGAGCGGTTCTCCCACAATTCGCGTCGCATCGACCAGTACATGCGCCGGGCCGGCGAGATGACCGCGGGCGCGATCTGTGGGTTCAAGGAAGACTCGGGCATTGCGTTGGATTGAGTATTCGTCGTCATTTAGCCGCTCCTTGTCGCTGGCCAGCCTGATTGCCGATTACGGCAACGAACAAGTCGGCGATGCTGGGCATGCGCACGTCGCCAAATCCAGCGAGTTGCCGGCGATCAACGTGATCGAACAGCAGGATGCTGCGGCCGAACAACTGGCGCTCGTGAATCGGCCTGAGTGCTCGCGCGGCGGCGACATGCTCGGGATGCACCATCACTTCCGCATAGCGCGACTCCAGTTGTTCCATGCTTGACTCGAATACGATCCGGCCACGGTTGATGAACATCACGTCGGTGAGGACGTGCTGGATCTCTTCCACCTGATGTGTCGCCACCACGATGGTGCGCTGACGATCAAAGTAGTCGTTCAGCAGAGAATCGTAGAACTGCTTGCGATAAATGATGTCGAGTCCAAGAGTTGGCTCGTCCAGCACCAGCAACCTCGCGTCAATGGCCATCACCAGCGCGAGATGCAGTTGGGCTACCATCCCCTTCGACAATTGCCGGACTTTGCTGGCGCGCCGAATAGTAGTCTGGGCAAGAAAACCTTCCGCCTTGGCGCGATCAAACCGCGGATGAACCCCGGCAACGTAGTCGAGCACCTGCGAAACCCTTATCCAGCGCGGCAGCACGGCGACATCCGCAATGAAACAGACGTCGCGCATGAGTTGATCGCGCTCGGCCCACGGATCGCGTCCCAACACTCTGAGTTCGCCCTGATATGGAGTCAGCCCGAGAATCGCGTTGAGCGCGGTGGTCTTACCGGCGCCGTTCGGACCAAGCAGTCCGAAGATGCGGCCCTCTTCGACACGCAAATTGACGCCGTCCAGCGCGACCGTTGCTCCAAACGACTTACGAAGACCGCTTGCTTCTATGCATGCCATGGCTTTAGCGTTCCTCCTTCTTGGGGGAATTCGGCTTGGCGGTCTTCGACGGTGCGGCATCGGAAGACGACTCGTGAGTCGCGCCGTTCAGGAGTTCTTCCGCGTTGAGGCCGAGCCGTTGAATAGTTGCGTGGATCCTGGGCCATTCGTCGCCAAGAAACTTCTGCCGTTCGCCCTGCAGCAACAAACTGCGCGCGCCGGCATTGATGAACATGCCAAGACCGCGTCTGGTTTCCACCAGCCCCTCGTCCACCAGTTGCTGATAGCCCTTCAGGACCGTGAGCGGATTGACGCGATAGTCGGCCGCAACCGTGCGCACCGAGGGCAGCGGATCGCCTTCCTTGAGCACGCCATCGAGTATCATCGCGACCACGCGGTCGCGAAGCTGGCGGTAAATCGGCTGACTGTCATTCCACTCATGGTCCATCAGGGTTTCCAAGTTACCGCTAACGGGAGACAGCCGCCTGTTGGTTTACGCGCAGCAAGTCTAAGTGCGCGTGCATTTGCTTGTCTCCCGGCATCAGAAACGTCCAGTCCTCGGTGTGGTGGTTCGCGTCGATAAAGGTAAACACTGCATGCTGCATGTGTCCGTACTTCGTGCTGCCGGCAACATCGAGAAAATCGAATTCCACCGTCTTTCCGTCCGGCGACACCCGCGCCGCCATGCGAGGCCGGTTGCCGGCGTCACAGTAGTGCGTCAGGAGCAGGCGATCACCATCAAGGTAGAACATGGTAACCGGATGGTCGTAACGCGTCGGATCGTCTGGCTTTGCCGGATCGCTCATCTCATGCACCAGCGCGTTTCCGCGGGAGGTCACCCGCAGCGAGACCTGCCCCCTCAACCCATTTCCCATCTCGGCCATCGGCGGGTCCGTGGTGATCGAGGCTTGCCATGTGCCCGCGAGGGTTTTTAATTGCGTGAAAGACTTTTGCGCATCGGTCGGCGCGGCAGACTGTGCGAATGCCGCGCTGAAGAGCGACGTTAGGACTACGGACAGCATAATGCGAAGCAATTTCATGTTTCTTCTCCTCAAAGTTCTTCCCTCCTTACTTGTTTGCTGCTGGAGGGTGCGAGACGACCATTTCGAATCGGAAGCTCTAGTGTTATAGTTAAGTATAACACTAAGTCACATGTCAAGTCTTTTTTTTGATCCTTCTTTGAGAGGCTGCTCCGGGACTTAAGAGCTTGAGAGCGGTAGGGCGAAGACCCGCAGAAGCGTTCCGGTCTACGTGCGCTCTCCACCCGCTATCACGCGCAAAGAAATCGCGCACGCCGGGGTCCGCAGCGCTGATGAAAGTGCGCACATGCTTAACGGGCTATGGGAATGGACCTTATCCGGAGAACGAAACAGTTCACTCCTCGCGCAGCAGCCGCAAAGGATCGATGGACATTGCGCGTTGCGCGGGGATCCATGTCGCCAGCAAGCCCAACAACGCCATTGCCAGAACAACACCAGCCAGCACGATCGGATCGCGGGAAGTTGCCTGATAGACGATGACGGCCAATACCCGGCTGGCCAGAATTCCCAGCGCCAATCCTGCTATGGAACCGAGAGCAAGCAGCTTGATCGACCGTCCCAGCGCTGCCTGCAACACTTCCTTGCGCTGCGCGCCCAGAGCCATGCGGATTCCCAGCTCCCGCATCCGCTTGCTGACCGAGTACGCAGCCATGCCGAAGATACCGGTAATGGACAGCATCGCGCCCAGCACGCCCAGCACGCCCAGCGCAACCGTGGCCGTACGCGGGGCGAACAGCACCGCGTCCATTTCCGTGAGCCACGGCGAGATGTAAGCAGGCAGACCTTCATCCAGCTCCCGCAGTTTGCTCCGTATGGCTGCGCCCAGCATCTGCTGATCGCCATTCGAACGCACCACCAGCCATGCGAAACTTGAGGGCGATTGCAACAGGCTCGGAGGAGATTGCATGATCGGGAGAAACATCGCCGGCGACTGCTTCTCGGCGAGACTGAAATATTTTCCGTCTTCTACAATCCCCACCACTTCTACGCGAGTTCCATCCCGCAGCTTGAAATATGCGCCCATTGCGTTGGTCACGGAGCCAAAGATGGTGCGCGCAAAATCCTGGTTGATCACCGCCACACGCGGCGCGTCTTTGTCGTCGTGCCAGGTGAAGCTCCTGCCCGAGATCAACGCAGTGCCCGCCGCCTCGAAGTATCCGGGAGATACGTTGAACATGAACGGTTGGGCGGCGGCATTCGATGGCCGCAAATCTGTTGATTTGTCGCTATAGATATCCATCCTGTGGCCATCGAGAGCGAGTGGCGGCAGGTCAGTCAACCCCACGGACTTTACGCCGGGAATCGTGGCCATGGCTTCGAGCATGCGCTTTTGCATCGGTAACACGCGGTCGCCGCGGTAGCCGGCCATGTTCAGATCGGTATTGACCAGCATCACGTTCTGCGGATCGAAGCCGAAATTGCTGTGCAGCGAGCGCACCAGTCCCCTGACGGCAACCAGCGACGACGTGACCAGCACGGCACAGATCGCAATTTGCACGGCCAGCAGCACGTCTCGGAACGTAATCCGCCGTCCCATCCTGGCTGCGGCTCCCGCCTTGATGATCTCGTAGGGATTGGCCTTGAGCACCTGGCGCACCGGAACAATACCGAAAAGAATGCCGCTCACCAATGCCAGTGCCAGAGCTACTCCATAGACCTTGGAGTCCGGACTTAGAGGAACGGTCATTGGGATCCGCGGGAACGGCTGCCACACGCTCAACTGACGCAACAGCACTAGGCTGCCCAGCAGTCCGACGGTGCCTCCGCCGAGTGAAATCAGCATGGCTTCCGTCAGGAGCTGCCGCAAAATCCGCCTGCGGCTTGAGCCGAGCGCGAGTCGCAGAGCAACTTCCCGTGAACGGTCGGCGGCGCGTGCACCGAACAGGCTGCCCAGGTTGGCGCATGCAGCCAGCAGAATCAACACCGACAACAGCATCAATCCCGCGACGAATGCCCGTATGGGAGCGCCAAGAAAATCGCCTCCCAGGCCCGGCCGCGCCAGTGTGAATACCATCTTGCTATCCTCTTTGGGATAGGTCTTTTCCAGATCTGCGCCAATGGCATTCAGATCGGCGACAGCCTGAGCGGTAGTGACTCCCGGTTTCAGGTGTCCCAGCGCTTCGATGATCCCGCGACGGTTCCCGCGCGCGTCCAGAACACTCTCCCCTTGCACTTGCTCCTGGTTCACCAGCGGCACATAGAAAGAGGGAGCAAAGAAAATCATGGACCCGTGGAATTCAGGCGGCGTCACGCCGATGATGGTGAAAGGATGCTTGTTCACCAGAACAATCCGCCCCACCACGCCGCGATCATCTTGAAAATGGACGTGCCAGTATGAGTAGTTGAGCACGACGTATGGAGCGCTGTTGGGACCATGCTCATCGGAGGCGTGGAAAACACGTCCCAGATACGGATGAACCCCCAGCATGTCGAAGTAGTTCCCGGTCGCTTCGAAGCCCCAGACTGGGGATGGATCGTTGCCTGTGTCCAGGCCCGCCAGCGTCATGGTATAAGCTGCCAAATCCTCAAAACTGTGGTTGCGATCGCGCAGGTCGCGATAGTTGGGATATGACTCGAATCCAATGCCGCCGCGGTCGATTCCGTAAAGGCTTTGCTCCTGTGGCAGATTCAACGGACGCAGAACCAAAGCATTCAACACACCAAACACTACGGCGTTTGCGCCAATAGCCAGGGCCAGCGTCAGAATAGCGGCGGCGGTGAATCCGGGAGACTTGCGCAAGAGGCGAAGGCTGAAACGCACGTCGTGTATAAGAATCTCGATAGAATTGCCGCCGAGCGCCTGGTAGCTTTCTTCCTTGTACCGCTCACGGCCGCCGAACTCTATGCGCGCCAGGCGTTCTGCTTCGCGGCGATCCAGCCCGGAGCGCTCCAGATCGTCCGCGCGGTGCTGGATGTGGGAGCCTAGTTCCTGCTCCACGTCATCAACGATCCGAGAACGATGAAACAACTTAGCGGCCACGGAACGAAACCAGCCCAGAAATTTCATATTTCCTCCGGCTGGGCCCCAAGGGCAGAACCCATGGCTGCGGCCAGGCGGTTCCAACTCTTGGTCTCTTCACGCAGACGCTTCCGGCCCGCCGCAGTGAGTTCGTAAAACTTGGCCCGGCGATTGTTTTCCGACGTGCCCCAGCTCGCCTTGAGCACTCCCTGACGCTCCAGGCGGTACAGACCGGGATAGAGCGCGCCCTGTTCGATCAACAGAGCTTTGCCGGAGATCTGTCCGATACGCAGAAGAATGCCGTATCCATGCAGTGGGCCAAGTGAAACCGCCCGCAGGATGAGAAGATCGAGTGTGCCGGGAAGAAGCTGGGCTTGGTCAGTCATGGTTTACTCCTAAGACAATTAGGAGATTAACGCGGTCTCTCCTAAGCTGTCAAGCGGAAACAATCTTGGCTCCTTTTTTTTTATTTTCCCCCCGACGCTTTTTGCAGAGATTTCCCGCCCAATGCTGGCCACGGGCTAAAATGGCCGCCTGACTTCGGAGGGAACACTGACATGGGGACCGGGATTGGCCGTCGTTGTCTTGACGACCTTGATGGGCGGTCTTATCGCGTTTGGGTTGTCGTTCTTTCTTATCTGGTTCCTCAAGATCTCCAATTTTGAAGGCGGCTCCGGATATTTCGCCTTGTTCGTGATTCTCACTGGCGTGGCCGGCGGATTCTTCGTCGGACTGCTCACCGTACTCTCCATGCGCTCCGGCTTCGTCCAAATGCAATTGCGCGCGACGGAGATTGTGCTGGCACTCACGGCCACCGCGGGGACCATCGTCGTGCTGAACAAGGTTTTCGAGGACAAGGGCCCAAAGCTCGAAGGCGACAACATCCGGCTCCAAGTGGAGTTGAAATGTCCGCGCCATTGGAAGCCGGGCCGGATTGCTGAAGTAAAAATCCAGACCCGGCGATCTTCATCCGGGTCTGGAGAGTAATTGGCGCTAGGCAACTTTGGCTTTGGTTTTTGTGAATTTGCCAAGCAGGTCTTTGCCCTTGATGGAGCCCAGTCCTGTGGTTGCGTCCCAGCCGCTGGCGGCATTGTAGAAACCGTTGGTACCCTGAACAATGTCATTGCACACGCTGGCTGCGCCGTAAAGCACAGGGTTCAGGAAGCCACACGGTTTTCCTGTCTTTTCGTTGAGGAGCGCCACCAGTCCGGCATACAGAGGAGCGACCGCACTGGTGCCGCCGATCACCGTACTCACTCCGTCTACCAGCACCTGATATCCGGTTTGCGGATCGGCATCACCGGCAACGTCGGGAACGCCGCGGCCGGTAAATCCCGCGGGCAACATGCCGGTCTGGTAGGAGGGTGTCGGGAAGTGTCCACTCACGCCGCCACCGCTGGCGCCGTCATTGGCAATTCCACCCCACGTGGTTTCGTCCGTGATGGTGTTTCCATTGGCAAGAAGGCGTGTCCCTCCGCATGCCAGCACAAACGGGCTGGACGCCGGAAAGTCCACATGCTGGCTGCCATCATTCACGCCATCGCTGGAGCCATCATCGCCGGAAGCTGCGAGCACGGTGACACCCAGCAGTGCTGCGTCTTTGAATACGTCGTTAAAGGCATCCATGGATTGCTGCGTCCAGTTGGCTTCAGCGCCTCCCCAACTGATGGAGACCACTGACGGCCGGTTCTTTTGATCGTGGACCGCGGCCGTGATCGCGTCCAGAAAACCTTTGTCGGTATTGTGGGCGAAATAGACCACGATGTGGGCGGCTGTGGCAATCCCGCCGCAGACTTCGATATCCAGCACCACTTCGCCATCCGGTCCATCCGGATTGCCGGTGGGCTGGTTGGTGGCTCCGTGCACTGAAACCGCGGAGACCTTCGGATTCGCTTTCACCTGGTGAAAGTATTTCTTCAGGTCTGCCGGCTTATAGCCACCGCCAAGTTCGATCAGGGCAATCGTCTGCCCCTTGCCGGTAGCGTCGGTGGGAAAGTTGTAAGCGGCTGCAAGCTGGGCGGGAAGAAAAGCGCCCGGCGTCGCGTGCGGTGTTGCAGATTTCGGAGCGATCGGCCGGCTGGCCGCCAGTCTTGGCTGGACGGTGGGCGGCGCCATGCGGAAATGCGGTTTTGCCTGGTCGCGATTGTCCAGACCGTGGACGCTCTCCACCACTTCATTCAATTCGTCGGGCAGATGAATTTCGCCCGTACGGCCGCGATACGACCGCGCGCCGGTCGCGTCTTCGTAAATTTTCAGGTCCACGCCAAACGCTTTCTGGAGTGCCGTAACCGTACCGGAAAGCTTCACCGTTCTTGCAGCCGGGTTTTGTTCCACGACTGCCAGACCGTTGGCATGGGCGAATTCGATCACCTTGGCCACGTCTTCGGGTTTGGCTCCATGGCTCTTTGCCAATTGATCGCTGGTAATGTATTTGCGATCGGCCAGCGGCTCGGAGGCCATCTTGATTACGTCCTCATCGGACACTTGGCTGGTGCGACGAAGCACCAGGGTGGTTTCAACTACCTGGTCGGGGTTCGCCGAACGGACCGCACGAAAGCCAGCGACTGGAAGGCGAGTACTAAGCGGAAGGGGTTTGCTCACGGAAGTAATCCTTTCAAACAAACGTCACAACAGAGACTGCGTCGGATTGACAAAAGCTAAAGTCAATTCCCTGCCGGGACAAATGTACGTTTTGGGGAAGGACGGTCCTTCATTGAGAGATTCCTGCGGGCGCAAGACGCAAGCGTGGCAGCGGCTTCTAAATCGTCCCACGCTGCCCATACCTGTTAGTGTTCCGAACCAGGCAATCGTTTCATGGGAGGATAGGAGAAATCAACCGTCAACTAACGCCAGCGCCGCAACCCGGACGGTGTTCCTGTGGAAATCTCCGGCCAAGGGGACCAATTGACAATTCGTACGGGGGACGAGGTCTCAGCGCCGAGGCGCGGACCGCCAGGGTAGGGCTTTTTTAGGATTTTTTACGATTTTCCTTGACATTTATCTAAATTCGTGGTACCAAGCATCTGCAGAAATAAAGACTGCAAAGCTCGGAGCGGCGCGAGCATCTGCGCAAAGGCCTGCAACCATGTTTCACCGGGGTCGCAGGCGTGTGTCTTCACCCTCTGAAGACGTAACACCAGCTAGGTCAACAACATAGCGCAATTCTCCGAGCGGAGAAAGCAGGGAAACGTGTCTGACCACGCTTATTCTACTCACCTGTCTCAACCCGCGCGCGGTATAAGCGCGCCTAACTCCAAGACTCAGCGGCAGAGGATTTTAGATCTTCTGCTACAAGCCCGCGGACGCGAAGTCTCATTGCCTCAAATTATGGCAATTGCGGCCCA
>Ga0137393_10002944_pt1 | contig 11050 bp, 10 predicted proteins | sample 15con2h34BmetaG_FD_101396 | JGI IMG/M metagenome (GOLD analysis project Ga0137393, IMG submission 101396) | Vadose zone soil microbial communities from Angelo Coast Range Reserve, California, USA - 15con2h3.4B metaG | ecosystem: Environmental > Terrestrial > Soil > Vadose zone > Saprolite...
AAAATCAAAAAGGGCCGCGAGGGCCCTTTGCGCACCGCCACGTTCGCAGATGGCCTAGCCATCCACGGCGGTGCGCCTTCGCACGATTACGAGCACTTGAGCAATAAAGTTGCGCATCCGCGCGCCCTTTCGTCACTTCGTTGCCGACCCTTATATGGGGTGGAACAGGGCCAGTCAAGCAAACCCGACTCATCCGCGGCGCTGCCGAGATCGAAAGTTAACGGACCTGATCCGGGTGATCGTCACCCGACCCCGACCGCGGATCTCGAATTGCAATGCTCTTCCCTCGTCAAATCGTGATTGCGGGGGACGACGGGACGCGCGCATTTGATTGGGCGTTATCTCGTCTACTTGTATGTTCGCCGTCGCTGGAGCGGGCGTGACGCATGCCATTCCTTCGCGAGAGGTCCGGGCGTTGGTCGCCGGTGAAGATCGTCGCCTTCGTGGCGGCGCTGCTGCCCGCGCTTTGGATTGCCTATCAGGCCGCCGCCGATGAGCTCGGCGCCCGCCCTGTCACCGAGGCGATCCACCAGGCCGGCGACTGGGCGCTGCGGTTTCTGCTGATCACGCTGGCGATCACGCCGGCGCAGCGTATCTTCAATTATCCCCGCATCATCCTGGCGCGGCGCACGCTCGGCGTCGCATGTGCGGGCTATGCCGTCCTGCATTTTTCGCTTTACGTCCTCGATCAACACTTCGACCTGTTCAAGGTGGCGAGCGAGATCGTCTTGCGCATCTATCTCACGATCGGCGCGCTGGTATTGGCGAGCCTGATCGCGCTCGCTTCGACTTCGACCGATGCCGCCATAAGCCGGCTCGGGTCAGCGCGCTGGCACCGCCTCCACCGCCTGGTCTACGTGATCGCGCCGCTCGCCGCCGTGCATTTCTTCATCCAATCCAAGCTCAACATCTACCAGCCGGTGCTGATGGCGGGGTTCCTGATGTGGCTGCTGGGGTACCGCGTCCTTTACCGGCGCAACGGCGAGGTCACCCCGCTTCACCTCGTGCTTCTTGCCGTCGGCGCCGCCGCGGCGACCGCGATCGGCGAAGCGACGATCTACTACTTCACCAGCGGCGTCGACGCGCGGCGCATCCTGCTTGCCCATTTCGACCTCGATCTGGAGGTGCGACCGGCGTGGTGGGTGCTTGCCGCCGGCCTCACGGTCGCCGCCGTCGCTTTCTGGCGGCAAAAGCCCGCGCGTCAGCGCTCGAGCGCGCGTCGGATCTCGCCCAACGCCGTGCCGGGCGTGGCCCAGGTCCAATCCGGCAGCTGATGGCGAAACCAAGTGCCCTGGCGCTTGCTGTAGCGCCGGGTGTCGCGCTTTGCCCCTTCCACCGCTGCGGCCAAGTCGATCTCGCCGTTGAGATGCCGGATCAGCCACGGCACGCCGTGTGCTTTCATGGCGGGGAGCGCAGGATCGAGATCTCGGCGCCTCAGCGCGCGCACCTCGTCGAGCGCGCCGGAGGCCAGCATGGCATCGAAACGGGCATCGATGCGGCGGTAGAGTTCCACCCGCTCGACATCGAGGAAGAGCTTGACCGCAACCGCGGGATCGAGCGCCGGCTTCATGCCCTCTCGGTGCCAATCGGTGAGCGAACGGCCGGTCGCCAAAATGACCTCGAGCGCGCGGGTGACGCGAGCGCGATCCCTCGGCATCAAGCGGTGCGCGGTCGCGGCGTCGCGCGCGCTGAGCTCGGCATAGAGCGCAGCGGTGCCCTCGCGCTCGAGCCGCTCCCTGACCGCTGAGCGGATCTGAGGCGGGATCGGCGGGACGGCGGCAAGCCCCCGCGTCAGCGCCTTGAAATAGAGGCCGGTGCCTCCGACCACGACGGGCAAGCGCCCCGCCCGCTCGACCGCGGCCAGCGCGGCGCTGGCATCGACGCACCAACGACCGACCGAATAGTTCTCGGCGGCGTCCACGTGACCGTAGAGGAGATGGGGGACGCGCGCCTCCTCCTGCGCGCTCGGGCGGGCGGTGACGATGCGCAGATCGCGATAGACCTGCATGGAATCGGCGTTGATGATCGTGCCGCCGAGCGCTTCCGCCAGCGCCAACGCCAGCGCCGACTTGCCGCTCGCGGTCGGTCCTGCGATAAGCACCGCCCGTTTTGATGCTCGATCGGTCATTCCATGACCTTCGTCGCGACGCTGATCTCAAATCCCGCGACACCGTCGCTCGATGCCGCCGCGATCGAGCATGCGCGCCGCGCGTTGCCGTCGGCGCAGGCGCCGAGTTGGCTCGATCCCGGCGTTGCCGCCGACATTCCCTTTGCCGGGAGCCAAGAACATACCCGAGCAAACGGCAAGCGCGCGCTCGCCGACCGCGTGCGTGCGGCGCTTGCCGGCGTTCCGGCCGACGTGGTGCTGCAGCCGGTGAGCGGCCGGCGCAAGCGGCTTTTTCTCGCCGACATGGATTCCACCATGATCGGGCAGGAATGCATCGACGAGCTCGCCGACTATGCCGGGGTCAAGCCGCAGGTCGCCGCCATCACCGAACGCGCCATGCGCGGCGAAATCGAATTCGCGCCGGCGCTGCGCGAGCGGGTGGCGCTGCTCGAGGGCCTGCCCGCGTCGGTGGTCGACGAGGTCATCGCCAAGCGGATCAGGCTCACGCCGGGGGCGCGCACATTGGTTGCGACGCTGCGAAAGAACGGCGTCTATACCTGTCTCGTCACCGGCGGCTTCACGCTGTTCACGCAGCGCATCGCCGCCCTGATCGGCTTTCACGAGAACCGCGCCAATACGCTCATCGTCGATGGCGGCGGCCGCCTGACCGGGCAAGTGGCCGAGCCGATCTTCGGGCGTGACGCCAAGCTCGCGACGCTGATGGAGCTGACGCGGCGGCTCGCCATCGCGCCGGAGGCGACGCTCGTCGCCGGCGACGGGGCGAACGACATCGCCATGATCGAAGCGGCGGGGCTGGGCGTCGCCTACCACGCCAAGCCCAGCGTCGCCAAAGCCGCGGCCGCGCGCATCGACCACGGCGACCTCACCGCGCTGCTCTACGCGCAAGGCTATCGGCGGGAGGAGTTCGTGCCGGAGGATGGGGGAGAGACGACAGGTGTCGGGTAGACTCCGGTGGGGGCCTTCCAAAGATTTGTCTCCGCGTCATGCGCGGGCTTGACCCGCGCATCCATCTTCTTCGCAAGAAACTTTTTGCAAAGATGGATGGATTGCCGGGTCAAGCCCGGCAATGACGGCCCAGCACTTGGGTGAGCGGAAACCTGCCCCGATCCTCTTACTGCAGGCTCAGCGCCACGAAGCGCAGTTCGCCGTCGGCGCCCGCCACCAGCAGCAGCGCCGACTTGCGGCCGTCCTTCTTGAGCTTGTCGATCTTGGCCTGCAGGTCGTCGGCGTTCGCGACCGCTTCCTGCGCGATCTCCACGATGACGTCGCCGGGCGTCAAGCGCTTGTCGGCCGCCGACGAGTTCGCATCCACGCCGGTGATGATGACGCCCTTGACCGTGTCCTTGATCTTGTAGCGCTTGCGCAGATCGTCGGACATGTTGGCAAGCTCGAGACCGAGTGTCTTCTTCACCACCGGCTTATCGGTCGTGCCCCCGTCCTTCGGATCCGCCGCCGCCAGCTTCTCGCCGTCCTCGAGCCGGCCGAGCGTGACGGTCTTGGTCTCTTCCTTGCCCTTGCGGATGACGACCACCGGCGTCTGCTTGCCGACCGGCGTGTCGGCGACGACGCGCGGCAGATCACGCATCTCCTTGATGTCCTTGCCGTCGAACTTGACGATCACGTCGCCCGGCTCGATGCCGGCGGGCTTGGCCGGGCCTTTGTCGTCGACGCCCGCGACCAGCGCGCCGCGCGGCGGATTGATCTTCAGGCTGTCGGCGATCTCGTCGGTGACCTGCTGGATGCGCACGCCGAGCCAGCCGCGCCGGGTCTCGCCGAACTGCTTGAGCTGATCGATCACCGGCATAGCGGTTTTCGACGGCACCGCAAAGCCGATGCCGATCGATCCGCCGGAAGGGGAAATGATCGCGGTATTGATGCCGATCACCTCGCCGTCGAGGTTGAACAAGGGGCCGCCGGAATTGCCGCGGTTGATGGCGGCGTCGGTCTGGATGTAATTGTCGTACGGCCCGGAATTGATGTCGCGGTTGCGCGCCGAGACGATGCCGGCCGTCACGCTGCCGCCGAGGCTGAACGGGTTGCCGATGGCGACGACCCATTCGCCCAGCCGCAGCTTGTCCGAATCGCCGAAGGTCACCGCCTTGAGCGGCTTGTCCGGCTTGACCCGCAGCAGGGCGATGTCGGTCTTCTGATCCTTGCCGATGATCTCGGCCTTGAGCCGCGCGCCGTCGTTGAGAATGACGGTGATCTCGTCGGCTTCCGAGATGACGTGATTGTTGGTGACGACGATGCCGGACGGATCGATGATGAAGCCGGAACCGAGCGAGTTGACGCGGCGCGGGCCGCGCTCGCGGTTCTGCGGATCGCCCTGGCCGCGCCGATTGAAAAAGTCCCTGAACAGCTCGTCCAATTGCGGATCGTTCGGCAACTGCGGCATCGGAGAGTTGCGCGCTTCGACCTTCTGCGAGGTGGAGACGTTGACCACCGCGTCGATCACCTTCTCGGAGACATCGGCGATGGTATCGGGCCCACGCGCGGCTGCTGCAGTCGAGAGCGCCGGCAACGCGATCGCCGCCGCGGCGACCGCGGCTACGGCTGGCTGCCGGATCTGCCGGGCAAATTGAACAAGCGTGCCGAGCATGGGCGTCTGACCTCCTGGACGGCGTGAGGGCGAGACAGTGCCCCCGTCCGAGTGTGGACGCAAGGGCGATCTCGACACGGCGAATTAGGCTTGCGATTAGGGCGGAATCGGGACCGGCGCGCGCCCCGCGCACGGCCATGAGTCCGCGCGTCGACTCACCCGCGCACGAACCAGATCAGCAGCAGGCCGAGCACGGCGGAGGCGATGCCGGCGACCCGTAGCGACGTTTCCGGGCTCTCCAGCGCGCTTGCCGCCAGCCGTTTTGCGGCCCGGGGGAAAGCGGCGAATAGCAGTCCTTCAATGACGAGCACGAGGCCGATCGCGGCGATGAACTCGGCCATCTTTGCCCAACCGGTGCCGTGGTGGCGAAGTTTCCCCGCTACTTCGCCGGCGGCGTGTTGCTCGGCGGCGCGCCACCCTCGCGCGGCTTGCCCGATGGATCCACGAAGTAGCGAAAGAACTCCGAATCGGGCTTGAGCAGCATGCGCGTGTCGTTGGCTTTCAGCCCCGCTTCGTAGGCCTGCATCGAACGATAGAACGAGAAGAAGTCGGGATCGCGCCCGTAGGCATCGGCGAAAATGCGATTGCGCTCGGCGTCGCCCTCGCCGCGGGTCCGCTCGCCCTTGGACTGCGCCTCGGCGAGCAACACCGTGACATCGCGATCCGCCTTGGCGCGGATCTCCTGCGCCTTCTGGGCACCCTCGGCGCGGTACTGCGCGGCCTCCTGCTGACGCTCGGTCTGCATGCGCTGGTAGACGGCCTGGCTGTTCTGCTCGGGCAGGTCGGCGCGGCGGATGCGAACGTCGACGACGGCGATGCCGAAGGCCTGCGCCTCGTTGTCGAGCTGCTCGCGCACGCGCGCCATCAGATGCTCGCGCTGGTCGCGCACGACCTGCGTCAGCGTGGCCTCGCCCAGCACGCGGCGCAGCGCCGAGTTGAGCAGGATCGAGAGCTGCGAGTTCGCGCCCTCGACGGTCCCGACGGTCTGAAAGAATTTCAGCACGTCCTTGATGCGGTAGCGTGCAAACGCGTCGACCACCAGGCGCTTCTGGTCCGACGCGATCACCTCCTGCGCCGGGTTTTCGAGATCGAGGATGCGCTTGTCGATATTGATCACGCTGTCGATGAGCGGAATCTTGTAGTTCAATCCCGGATCGACGACCACGCGCACCGGTTGACCGAGCCGCACCACCAGTGCCTGGCGGGTCTGATAGACCGTGAACAGCGTGCCGTAGGCGACGACCAGCGCTACGATGATGAGGACGGCGACAATTCCGCCGACAAGATTGAGTCTCATCGGCTGCCTCCGGTCTGCGGCGGCGTCTGCGGCCGCCGCGTAAGCTGGTCGAGCGGCAGATAGGGAACGACCCCGCCTCCCTGATCCAGGATGATCTTGTCGGTGCCGCCGAACAACCGCTCCATCGTTTCCAGATACATGCGCTGGCGGGTGACGTCGGGCGCCTTTTTGTATTCGTCGTAGACCTGGAGGAAGCGCGACGTCGCGCCCTTGGCCTCGGCCACCGTCTGCTCGCGATAGGCTTCGGCGCCCTGGGTAATCTGCGCCGCCTTTCCGCGCGCTTCCGGCACCACCTTGTTGGCGTAGCTCTGCGCTTCGTTCTGCGACCGCTCACTGTCGGCGCGGGCGGCCTGCACGTCGCGGAAAGCATCGATCACCTGCGACGGCGGGTCGACCTTCTGCAGCTGGACCTGCGTGATCTGGACGCCTGCGCCGTAATTGTCGAGGACCTTCTGCATCAGCTCATGCACGGCGGTTTCGATGTTCTGCCGCGCACCGGTCAGAATCGGCTGCAGGGTCGAGCGGCCGATGATCTCGCGCATGGCGCTCTCGGCCACCGCCTTCACCGTGCCTTCGGGCTGCTGGATGTTGAACAGATAGTTTTCTACCCCTTTCGCCTCCGGCTTGATCTTCCACAACACCGAAAAGTCGACGTCGACGATGTTCTCGTCGCCGGTGAGCATCAGGCTCTCCTCCGGCACGTCGCGGATGGTGGTGCCGCGGCGCAGGTCCTCCACCACGCGCATGCCGACGTCGATCTTGTTGACGCGCAAGGCCTTCGGCGTCAGCGCCGTCTCGATCGGATACGGCAAGTGATAGTTCAGTCCCGGTTTCACCTCGCGCACGGCGGCGCCGAAGCGCAACACCACGCCGAGCTCGTCGGGCTCGACGCGGAAGAAGCCGGAAAACAACCAGATGGCTATCGCGGCCAGCACGATGAGGGCGAGCCCCTTGCCGCCGAGGCTGCCGCCCGGCAGCACCGTGCGCAGCTTGTCCTGGCTGCGGCGCAGAAATTCCTCGAGATCGGGCGGCGTCGGGCCCGATGGCTGCTGGCCCGAGCCCCAGGGGCCCTTACCTCCGCCCCCTGATCCCCATGGCCCGCCGCCCTGATTGCTCCACGGCATCGACTGCCTCCTCGCTGCATCGGCCTACGGGCCGACGCGCCTGTTTCGATTTGCTGGGGTTATAGGGGAGGTGTCATCGCGTTACAACGCGGCTCAAGCGCGTGCGGCGCGACGGCGCATGGCCTTGCATCCCCGATTAGTGCCCACCATCCGCCCGGCCGTCCAGCGCTGCGCGCCGTTCATAAGTGAGCGTGGTGAAGCTCGCTTCGTCGTCGGGTCCGGCTCGATGCTCGCTGCGTTGCGTTTCCCGCCAAATCTCCGGATCGATGGCCGGAAACTTCGCATCGCCGTCCGGCTCAAGGTGCACGCGGGTGATCACCAGCCGATCGGCGATGGCCATTGTTTGCGCGTAGATGTCGGCTCCGCCCAGCACGATGATCGCATCCGCCGCGCGGCGCAGCGCATCGCCGCGCGCCGCTTTCAGCGCGGCGTCGAGGCTCGATGCGACCAGCGCGCCGGACGCGGCAAAATTCGGGTTGCGGCTGACCACGATGTTGGTGCGGCCGGGAAGCGGCTGCTTGGTGAAGGAAAGATAGGTCGTTCGCCCCACCACGATCGGCTTGCCCCAGGTCAGGGCGCGAAGCCGCAGCATGTCGGACTTGAGCCGCCACGGCAGCGCGCCGCCCCGCCCGATCACGCCGTTGTCGGCAACCGCGGCAACGAGAACGACTTCGATCCGCGATCCCGCACGCGGCCCGCTCACACCGCCACCTTGGCCTTGATGTGCGGGTGGGGATCGTAGCCTTGGAGCGAGAAATCCTCGTAGTGGAAGGCGAAGAGATCGGTCACGGCCGGATTGAGGGTCATCTTGGGCAGCGGCCGCGGCGCGCGCGAGAGCTGCAGCCGCGCCTGCTCCAGATGATTGAGATAAAGATGGGCGTCTCCGAGCGTGTGCACGAACTCGCCGGCGTCAAGCCCGGCCACCTGCGCCACCATCAATGTCAGCAGCGCATAAGAGGCGATATTGAACGGCACGCCGAGGAAGGCGTCGGCCGAGCGCTGGTAGAGCTGACAGGAGAGCCGACCGTCGGCGACGTAGAACTGAAACAGGCAGTGGCACGGCGGCAACGCCATCTTGTCGACATCGACCGGATTCCAGGCCGTGACGATGAGGCGGCGCGAATCCGGATTGCGGCGGATGGCGGACACCACGTTGGCGATCTGATCGATCACGCCGCCGTCGGGAGTCGGCCAGGAGCGCCATTGCCGGCCATAGACCGGTCCGAGCTCGCCGCTCGCATCCGCCCACTCGTCCCAAATGGTGACGCCATGCTCGTTGAGATATTTGACGTTGGTGTCGCCGGCGAGGAACCAGAGCAGCTCGTGGACGATCGATCGCAAGTGCAGCTTCTTGGTGGTGGTGAGCGGAAACCCGTGCGCCAGGTCGAAGCGCATCTGATGACCGAACACCGACAGCGTCCCAGTGCCGGTCCGATCGTGCTTCTCGGCGCCATCGGCGAGAATCCGTTCCAGCAAGTCGTGGTACTGGCGCATGGCTGCGCTCCTGCGGCGGCAACGAGCCGAGTCGGCGAGCGGAGTCTACCGCCCTCCCCGCTGTCGGGGAATTGTGCAGCACGACTTGTGAATACAAGCGTCAGTCGGTCGGGCCGGCCGCCTTGATGATCGGCGTCCAGCGCGCGATCTCGCTCTTGACCAAGGCGGCGAGGGCCTGCTGCCCACGTCCCGCCTTGTCCGGGAGCACGCTCCCCAGCTCCAGCAGTCGTTTGCGCGTCTGTTCGTCGTCGAGCGCCTTGTCGAGCGCATCGGTGAGCTTGTCGAGGATGGGCTGGGGCGTGTCTTTCGGGGCGAAGAGCGCGTTCCAGGCCTGGGCCTGGAATTCGGGCAGGCCGGCTTCCCTGCTGGTGGGCACGTCAGGCAGGGCCGGGCTGCGCTCGGCCGTGCCGATGGCATAGGCCTTGATCTGGCCGCCCTGCACCTGCTGCACGAGATTGACGATCTGGTCGCACATGTAGTCGACCTGCCCGGAGATCAAAGCCGTCAGCGCCGGGCCGGTTCCGTTGAATGGGATCGACGCAGGCTTCACGCCCAGGATCGAGTTGAGCAGCAAGCAGGTCGTGAACGACACCGATCCGACGCCGGCATGCGCCATGTTCAGCGTGGCGACGTTCGCCTTGACGTAAGTCACGAACTCCCTGAGGTCCTTCGGCGGAAAGTCTTTCTTCGCCACAATCAGGATCGGCGTGCCGGCCACCAGGCCGATGGGCGCAAAGTCCGCATCCGGCTTGTAGGCAAGGTTGGGATAGAGCGCGACCGAGGCGGCGTGGGTTCCCATGTGACCCATCTCGATCGTGTACCCGTCCGGCGTGGCGCGCGCGGCTCGGGTCGAAGCGGTGGTGCCGCCGGCCCCGACCATGTTCTCGATGATGACGGGCTGCCCGAGCGTGCGGGTCATATGATCGGCGGAGATGCGGGCAACGACGTCGGTCGGCCCGCCGGCGGCAAACGGCACGATCAACGTGATCGCGCGTTGCGGATAATCGGTCTGCGCCGCAGCGGATCCCGCGGCAAAGCCGAGCGCGACGGCGGCGGCAATCGCTCGCGACAGTATCTGGCCCATGGTCGTCCCTCGTTTATGGATATGTTCTTGGGTCTTCGATCGATGCGCGAATGCTACCACCGCGCGGCGGACATTTGCTGCCCGCGCGCGGCGGTAACCTGTCGCAGCCGGTCCGTGGCCGCTGCCCGCTATTCGACGAAGACTTCGTCGCGGCGCCGCCGCATTTTGGGCAGCGCGGCGAGGATCAGCAGAATGATGGCCGTGCTCAGCAAGACCGCCGAGATCGGACGCGTGAAGAACACCGTCACGTCGCCGCGCGCGATCAACATGGCGCGGCGGAGATTCTCCTCCATCAGCGGCCCCAGCACGAAGCCGAGCAGCAAGGGGGCCGGCTCGAAGTCGTGCTTGACCAACCAATATCCCACTATCCCGAAAATCGCCGCGATCGACACATCCGTCGGCGAGTTGTTGATCGAATAGATGCCGATGCAGCAGAACACGATGATGGATGGGTAGAGCAGCCGATACGGCACGCGCAGCAGGCTGACCCAGATGCCGACCAGCGGCAGATTGATGACGACGAGCATCAGATTGCCGAGCCACATCGACGCGATCATGCCCCAGAACAACTCGGGCTGCTTGCTCATGACCTGCGGGCCCGGCACGATGCCGTGGATGGTCATGGCGCCCACCATCAGCGCCATCACCGCGTTCGGCGGGATGCCGAGCGTGAGCAGCGGGATGAACGAGGTTTGCGCCGCCGCGTTGTTGGCGCTCTCCGGCGCGGCCACGCCCTGGATGGCGCCACGGCCGAAACGCTCCGGATGCTTGGATAGCTTCTTCTCGAAGGTGTAGGCCGCGAACGACGCGATCACCGCGCCGCCGCCGGGGAGAATTCCCACCAGCGAGCCGATGATCGTGCCGCGGGCGATCGCCCCGGAGGAATCGATCAGGTCCTGACGGGTCGGCATCAAGCCGCTGATTTTCGTCTTGAGGATATCGCGGCTTTCGGGCGGGAGCTCGAGATTGCGGATGATCTCGGCGAAGCCGAACACGCCCATGGCGATGTTGGCGAAGCCGATGCCGTCGGCGAGTTCCGCGATGTCGAAGGTCATGCGCCCGGCGCCGGTCTCCAGGTCCGAACCGACCATCGACAGCAGCAAACCGGTGAGCACCATGGCGACCGCTTTGAGCACCGAACCCTTGGCCAGCACCACCGCGAAGATCAGGCCCAGCACCATCAGCGAGAAATATTCAGCCGGCCCGAACAGCAGCGCGAGGCTGGTCAGCGGCGCGCCCAGCGCCGCCACCAGCACCGTCGCCACGCAACCCGCAAAGAACGAGCCGATTGCGGCGATGGAGAGCGCGGGCCCTGCTCGGCCCT
>Ga0137393_10002946_pt1 | contig 11044 bp, 6 predicted proteins | sample 15con2h34BmetaG_FD_101396 | JGI IMG/M metagenome (GOLD analysis project Ga0137393, IMG submission 101396) | Vadose zone soil microbial communities from Angelo Coast Range Reserve, California, USA - 15con2h3.4B metaG | ecosystem: Environmental > Terrestrial > Soil > Vadose zone > Saprolite...
AAGAGCCTCAGGACGAAGCAGGCCGTGGGTATCGGAAATGACCCCGATGGCCACCACCGCCCGCGTAGGGGCAGGTGTCCTCACCTGCCCGGCCGAGCGAAGCTCGGCTCCACTGCCGCCGTCACCCACAACCAGCGATATTCTTCGGGAGAAGACACCAATCCCTTCCTGACGGGATTGTCTAAAATATAGGCAATCTTCTCATCAAGCTTCTCCGAAACGCGCAAGACTCGGTCAAACGACTCCTCTTGCCAAACTCGTCGCGGGCCACCGCGCTGCCGGTTTATCAGGTGCGCCGAGGTACCCTTGATACCTTTCGTAATTCGCGCAAGGGAAAATACCTCGGACCTCTCGATGTCAACTAGCGGAACAAAAATCATGTGCACATGATCAGGCATGACCACAACCGCGCGAAGATCGATCGTCCACTGGTTCGCACGCATGCAGGTATCCATGACGATGGTGCGCGCCCAGTCGGGGAGAATCCCTCGTCCATAGGTACAGAACGTTAGGAAGTGTGGTTTGCAGTCGCGTTGAAGATGCGGCAGGTTGCGACGGTAGAAAGACTGCGGCACGACCGTTTGATTCTACCGCCCGACTGCATCGGGCCGGGCAGGTGGGACACCTGCCCTTACGTGGACCGTGCCAATTTGGGATTTACAGCCCCGGGCTTTTCTGCTCGATCAGCCCCTTGATCTTCTCCACGAACTCCGCTGCGGCCATATCTTCGGTCTTCTCTTTCCCGCGGGTGCGAACGTTCACCTTCCCAGCCTCCGCTTCTTTGTCTCCCACCACCAGCAGAAATGGCACCTTCTGCATGGCGTGCTCACGGATCTTGGCATTCATCTTTTCGTTGCGAGAATCAACATGCACGCGCACCCCAACCACTTTGATCTGATCAGCAACTTGGTTCGCGTACTCCGCGTGGCGCTCGCTGATGGGGATCATCACCGCCTGCACCGGCGAGAGCCAGACCGGAAATGCCCCGGCATAGTGCTCGATCAGCACGCCGAAGAAGCGCTCTACCGATCCGTATAAAGCCCGGTGCACCATCAACGGCTGCTTGCGCGATCCGTCTTCGGCGACGTATTCGAGATCAAAGCGCTGCGGCAGGTTGAAATCAAACTGCACCGTGGAAAGCTGCCACAGGCGCCCGATGGCATCCACCAGCTTGATATCGATCTTCGGCCCGTAGAACGCCGCTTCGCCCGGGATGGTCTTGTATTCGATGTTCAATTGCTTAAGAACTTTTTCGAGGGAACTCGTGGCCAGGTTCCACTGTTCATCGCTGCCCACAAAATTCTTGCGGTCGTTTGGATTCCAGGTGGAAAGCTCGGTTTGAAACTGATCGAATCCAAAATCCTTGAGCACATCGCGGGCAAACTCGACACAATCGGCAATCTCTTTTTCAATTTGCTCGGGAGTACAGAAAATATGAGCGTCGTCCTGGGTGAAGCCGCGCACTCGCAGCAGGCCGTGCATCACGCCCGAACGTTCGTAGCGATACACCGTGCCCAACTCGCCCAGGCGCACCGGCAGGTCACGATACGACTTCAGCGAGTCTTTATAAATCAGAATGTGGAACGGGCAGTTCATGGGCTTCATGCGGTATTCGGCGTCGTCGAGCTCCATGACGTCGAACATGTTCTGCGCGTAGTAGCCTTCGTGCCCCGAGGTCTGCCACAACTGCCGCCGCGCCACGTGCGGCGTGTACACTAGCGAGTAGCCGCGTTTCAGGTACTCCGAGCGCATCCAGTCTTCCATCTCCTTGCGGATGATCCCGCCCTTGGGATGCCAGAAAATCAGCCCCGGTCCCGCCAGCTCCTGGATGGAAAACAGATCGAGCTGCTGGCCCAGCACGCGATGGTCGCGTTTCTTGGCCTCTTCCTGCTTGTTGAGAAAATCGTCAAGGTCCTTCTTCGAGAAAAATGACGTCCCGTAAATGCGCTGCAGCTGCGGGTTCTTCTCGTCACCCAGCCAGTAGGCGCCGGCAATGTTCAGCAGCTTGAACGCCTTGATCTTCCCGGTCGAAGGGATGTGCGGGCCGCGGCAGAAATCCAGAAACTTGCCCGTTTTGTAAATCGAAATCTTTTCATCGGGCTTGGTGAACTGCTCGATGAAGTGGCACTTCATGAAGTCGCCTTCGCCCTTGAACTTCGCCAGTCCTTCGTTGCGCGGCAGAAATTCGCGCGCATAGGGAAGATCTTGCTGCACCAGTTCCTGCATCTTTTTTTCGATCTTCTGCAGGTCTTCGGGCGTAAACGGAGTGAGACGATAGAAATCGTAGAAGAATCCAGTATCGGTCGGCGGCCCGTGGCCCAGCTTGGTCTCAGGAAATAGCTCCAGCACAGCGGCAGCCAGCAAATGAGCGGACGAGTGCCGGTAAACTTCAAGCGCCTCGGGATCGCGATCAGTCAGCAGGCGAAGCTCGGTGTCTTTCTCTATGGGTCGAGTAATGTCGATGAGATCGCCATTAGTTTTGGCCACAAGCGTGGCATCGGCCAGGCGCTGGCCAATTGATTTGGCAATATCAAGCGCGGTCGTCCCTTTTGGAACCTCTTTCACGCTTCCATCAGGGAGCTTGACATGAATGCTGTCTGCCATAGGTTAGGTACGAATGTGGAATGTTTTCAGTTTATTGGAGGGTTCGGGGTGGGTCAAACGGTGCGGCCGGTCTGAGACTCGAGCGTGTACTTGATAGTTGCAAGAACGCTCATGGGCCCTCCACCATCTCGAACTTGTCGTAGGATGCTCGTGCCGTGATGATCTTCACTTGCCCCGCTAACGCCCCTAGTGCTCGCGTGATCGCGCTTTTTGGAAGTGTGCATTTCGCTCCGATGATCACCTCCACGAGCTTAAGTTTGTCGTCGAACTCTAGGTAGTGAAGACCGTTTTCCTCGTTTTGCAACGGAGCCCAGACCCGTATCTCTTGTTCGTAAGCCCAGTGATCGAACTTAGTGAAAAGAATTTTCTGCACGGTTTCAAACCGCTCAAGGTCTGGAAGATTGTCAAAGTCTAGGGGAAACAGGAGCGGTGTCGCGATGTAGTTGACGTGATGGCTCTCGTCGTTCTCTGGATCTCCATGCATCTCCGGAACCTCGAAGCCTAGACATAGCCCTCTATGTTTGTCGCCGTAGTGTGCCCAGATGACTGGATTGGACCAAGCGGGCACTGAAACACATCATGCCATTGCCCTGGCCGAGGTCGTCTCGCGTCTTCAGAAACGCCTGCCTAATGTTCGGGTTTGTAAGCCCGTAAGGTGTCAACTCGAAGGGATCGTTCAATTCGTGGATTCGCGATTGCTTCAATCGACGTTCGTAGATGCTTTTCAGACCGAAATGTGCATCGAGAAATTTGTAGGCATGCATCAACCGCCGATAGTACCACGATGTTTCCCGTTCAGATTCACTGGGCCGTGGGAGAACGCTTTTCTACTCCACCGCCATATTCCCCTTCTCATCCTTCACCATACAAGCCGCGGCAACTTCTCATCGTGGGTAAACATGGTCAGCCATTTCTCCGGCAACGCCTGCGCGTAATAACGCTTGCGGCTTTCGATAGTCTCGAGCGGATACAGGTCGTAGGACATCACCCGGGGCGCTTCCGCAGTGCCCCGGGGCTTCCCAACTCTCAGGCTCGGTGGCGTGTGATGATGCCTGCTTTAGCACATCATCACTGCTCGCAAGCTAGTGCGGCAAACCGTTCGCTTGATTCAGCAAAGCTTGACCTTGCGCAATCAGTGACTGAGCCTGTGCGTCACTAAAGCTCTGGCCGTTAAATTCGGCGCCGTTGAGCAGCCCGATCATCTGAGCCGCGAGTGCATCCCGCTGGGAGGTAAGGGACTGGATCTGCCCCTCAATAGCGCTGTAGGTAGCGTCGCCCGCATCGTTCGATGCAAGCGCTTTGGTCGATGCCTTGAGCGTGTCCATCGCGAACTCGCCGAATTCCTCGGATATAACGCGCCCGTCATGGACATAGTCATCCTTCAAGCCGACCAGTTCCAGGATTGTCGGGCGCACATCCGTGTGATCTGACCAGGTGGTGCTATCAATTCCGTTACCGTCGACACCCTGGCCGACGTAACCCACCCAGGTCGAGGCGATCTCGTCCTGAATGTCGCCGTGGTTCCAGGCGAAGCTTTGACTGGTCCGCGCCGGAATGAATGCGCACGCGGCCGGCGTCGTGCACGTTGCAGGGGTGGCCCCGCCTGTTGCGAAGAAGAACCAGTTCGGGTCGGCGAACGGCGTGAAGGTCGGCGTGCGGAACGGATCCGCTGTGATCATGTGCAACGTCTTCATCTCGGTATGGTCCGCAAGTGCAACCATGATGTTGTCCTCGACCACGCCCGTATACGGGTTTAGCCAGCTGAGCCCGGCCATCTCCCGCTCCAGGGCGCGGACGATGGGATCAGTCTGGTCCCGAATAGGTTGAGAACTCGTGCCATTGATGTACACGGTCGGCGCATCATCTGAGTGAACTGAGAATAGGGTCGCGTCGCCGAATTGAGTGTAGATCATACGCCGCAGGTCGGCGTTGATCTCGCCGACGCGGCTGTACGTGCAGGGGGTAGTCACACCATCGCAACCCGTGGGAGTCGGCGGATCGCCGACGAAGTGGTCGCCTTCATCAACGGTAAAGACGAACAGCGTGTTGCGATTGTTAATTCCATCCGCGGCAAGCCGGTCAAAGAACTTCTCGAATGCCTGATCGTAGGCCTGCAGTTGCTGCACGTAGCCGGCCTCGCCGGGACCATATGCGAAGTGGGCGTTGCCGGCAGTACCGTGCCCGTCATGCGCATCGGAGACGTATGCATAGGTGATCGGAATACCGGCCTCCTGCATCTGCGCGACCCAGGCAAGAGAAACTGTGGCCTCCATGCCATCGAAGCCGGGGAAGCCGATGTGGTTCGTCGCATCCTGGATCACATTGCCGTCGAGATCGGTCATCAGCCCGGTGGGCTTGATGATCGGGTTGACATATGCGGCGCCGAACAGACCATTGAAGCCACTGTAGCCGCTCGGTTCGTCGGGCAGCAGGTCTGGCCGCGCGTGGGCAGAGGCCGCACACAGAGCTGAGCCCTTTGCGCAGTGCACTCCGATCCCGACAAAATCCGCAAAGGCTTGCCCAGGATTCGACGCGACCTCTGCCGCCTCGGGTGAGCCCGAGCCAAACACCGTCGGGATGTCAATCGCCGTGTTCTCGAGGATTGTATTCGCGGTTGCAACTGCGCCAAAATCACACCCGGCTTGCGTGAATGGCACCCATGGTGCCGGAGCGATCTTGCCATTCTCGTTGATCATCTCGGGTGTCAAGTCGGTGGTGCTGCCACCCGGGTCAAAGAGCGGCGCCGTCCAGTAGGCGAACGAGACGCCGGTTCGGGTCGTGCCATCGGTCTTAAAGTAACGGAAGCTGTTCGACACCGGCTGCCCCATACGGTCGGGGTAAACGCCGGTGAGGGAAGTCAGGATACCGGTCGCGGTATGCGAGATCAGGGCGGTATGGTCATTCGCCATCAGCACACCGTTACCCTTGATGAAATTGAGCAGGTGAGGCATCTGCTCCAGGTCCGAGGGCACGTTCGGGTTGTCGCGCAGGAAATGAGTGTTGTCGAACTGCACGTAGATTACGTGCTTGATTCGTCCGCTGGGCGATTTCAACTGACACTTACTTTGTGCCAGGCAGGTGCCACCTACAGCCGTTAATAGGAGCCCGATCAGTATGGGAAGCCGACAAGCAGAACGGACCGGTTGCAAGAACCTCATAGAACCTCCTGGTGTGCTTGATGGATGACGCGTGGCGTTAACTCACCGTAAGCCGATGACTGGTTGAAATCAATGAGGGGCAGGTGAATTTCTGGTTAAAAGACGAAGTGAGGATTTCAGCTCGCTGCCCAAAGTCGCGGTAGCCCGCCCCCTTTACTCCGCCACCACCATCTTCCCCTTCTCATCCTTCACCACATAAGCCCACGGCAACTTCGCATCGTGAGTAAACATGGTCAGCCACTTCTCCGGCAGAGCCCGCGCGTAATAACGCTTGCGGCTTTCGATGGTCTCGAGCGGGTACAGGTCGTAGGACATTACCCAGTTCAGATCGAGATGCGCGCTGGTCGGAATCAGGTCGGAGATGTAGCACGCCGTCTTCCCCCCGCTTTGCACTAGGATCGCCTGCATGTCGCGCGTATGTCCCGGATAGACGCGGACCGATATGCCGGGAACAATTTCTGCGTCCCCGCGCAGCAGCGTCATCTGTCCGCTTGCCACCAGCGGATCGTAATTCTCCGTGACGTAGCTGACCCCATCGCGCTGATTTTCGTGCGCGTGTTTCCACTCCCCTTCCTGCACGTAGTACTTGGCCTTGGGAAAAGCGGCGGCAATCTTGTCGCTCTTACGGATCGTGTTCCATCCGCAATGATCGAAGTGCAGATGGCTGTTGATGACGATGTCCACGTCTTCCGGCGCAACGCCCGCCTCGGCTAGTTTGTCCAGCAACTGGGCGGGCTGGCCGTAGATTTTGACCATGCGTTCGGAGAGCTTGTTGCCGACGCCGGTTTCGATCAGCACGGTTTTCGATCCGGTGCGAATCACCACTGAATTCAATCCCAGGGGGACTAGATTGTTGCCCTCTGACTTCAGTTTGCGCTCCCACAGGCTTTTGGGGACGACGCCGAACATGCCGCCGCCATCAAGGTGGTAAATGCCGTCGGAGATGCCGGTAAGCTCAAAGTCGCCCAGGTTGATGCGTTGCATGGAAATTTGGTCCTCGGCAAAAGCCTACCACTGGTCACAGGTGACGTAGGGGCAGGTGTCCTCACCTGCCCGGCCGAGCGAAGCTCGGCTGTGCTTCCTGAGAGCTGGCATTGGCAGCTGGAAAGCAGGTCCCTCCACTTCGCTCGGCATGACAAACTTGTGGGGTGGACTGCGGCTTGGGCCCTCAACCTCCTTAAAACTTTGCTCGCCTGGACAGATGGGGACGTCTGTCCCTACGTGACCTGTGCCAGCGGCGGGGTCCGCTGGCCCCCCATGCTAAAATTACATCAGCCCAATGCTTCCAGACGTGCAACACCTCATGGAGCTACAGCAGGCGGACCGCGAAATCCTCCGCCTGAATCAGGAGGTCGCCGCGCTGCCTAAACGCGTGGCCGCCATCGAAGCCAAGCTGGCTGGCACCAAAGCCGGACTGGAACAGGCCAAGGCCGCTGTCAAGGCCGACGAGGCCACCCGCAGAAAATACGAAAGCGCCATCCAGGACGGGCAGGGCAAAATCTCCAAGTATCGCGACCAGTCTCTTGCCGTAAAGACCAACGAACAGTACAAGGCGCTATTGCACGAAATCCAGTTTGCCGAGCAGGACATCAAGTCGAACGAAGACAAGATCCTGGAGCTGATGCTCAATGCCGAGGCCCGCGACAAGGACGTTAAGGCCGCCGAGCGGGAACTGAAAGCCGAGATGGCGGAAATCGAGAAGGAAAAAGCCGCCGCCCGCGAGCGTACCGCCGAAGACGAAAAGCTGCTGGTGGAATGGAACGCCAAACGCAATCTGGCCCGCGCGGGAGTGAACGAAGACCTGCTGCGCCAGTACGAACGCGTTTCGAAATTTCGTGGCTCAGGCCTCGCCGAAGTTCGCGATCAGAAGTGCATGGGCTGCCAGGTCATGCTACGTCCGCAAACGTATAACGAAGTGCGCGGCGGACAGATCGTAGTCTGTGAATCCTGTCAGCGCGTCTTGTACTTCGACCCGGCCACGGGAGTGGCCGTTGAACGCCCCAGCCTGACGGCCAAGCGCCGGGCGCGCCCGAAGACGCACGTGGATAAGGCCTGGTTTTACCGCGCTGAATACGGCGACCTTGGCGAGGTGTTTTTCGCCTTCCTGAATACCGATGGCAGCGCCAGCCGCCGAGTGTATGACGCTCACACCGGACGGAAGATCGGCGACACCCAATATCAGCCCGGCGACTTCACCGCCGCGTTTGCGGACGACATCAAGTCAGGAGTTCGACTCCATACCACGCTGGACGTACAACAACTCGAAGAGTGGGCGTCAGAGCTGCCCATGACCGAACTAGACGAGCTGCACGCCGACCTGAAAAAAGCCCTCCGAGAAGCTCCGCCCGAAGAACCGCAACCGTCCGAACACCCAGCAGCCAGCTAGTCAGCATTGGCGTCCACCACGAACCGCGTTAGGGACAGATGTCCTCATCTGTCCAGTCGAGCAAAGCTCGACAGGCTCTTGCCAGCTGCGAAAATAGCGGGGCTTTGCCCCGCCGGGCAGATGAGGACATCTGCCCCTACGCATTTCGTGGCAGGGTAAGATCATGAAATGCCCTCACAGTCCTCTTCACTCCCCGTGGTAAAAATCTCCCGCCGCGGCGCGAAGCGGTTGCAGGATGGACACGTCTGGGTCTATCGCTCCGACATCGTCTCCGCCCACGGAGTGGCCCCAGGCACGGCCGTTGGGGTCACCGACGAGCGCGGCAAGTTCCTGGGGACGGCTCTTTACAGCAGCGCTTCCCAGATCGCCATCCGCATGATTTCACCACAGGCTGTAAATGACCTGCACAGCCTTTTGTGCGAACGTATCCAGGCCGCCATCAGCTACCGCGAGCGCGTGGTGCGCAACAGCGATGCCTACCGCATAATCTTCAGCGAAGCCGACTTCCTTCCTGGCCTGATCGTGGACCGCTACAACGACTTGGTCTCCCTGCAGATCCTCACCCAGGCCATGGATGCCGAGCCGGTCCGCCAGACAGTCGTTTCCGGACTCAGTCAACGGCTGAAGCCGGCGTCCATCGCCGAACGCGTCGATCCCCGAATTAGGGAACTGGAACAGCTTCCCGCCCGAGCCTCGGGCCTGATTCAGGGGGAAAAGAGCAGCACAATCGTCTCCATGAACGGAGTGCGCTTCCACTACGAGGCGCTGGAGGGGCAGAAGACAGGTTCGTTCCTGGACCAGCGTGAGAACTACGCGGCCGCAGCGCGCTATACCCACGGCGAAGCTCTCGACGTCTTCTGCTACCAAGGCGGCTTCGCCCTGCATCTCGCTCAAGGCTGCTCCAAGGTGACGGGGGTGGACAGTTCCCGCCCGGCGCTGGAGGTGGCCGACCGCAACGCCGCGCTGAATAGCCGCGAGATTGAATGGGTCGAAGCCAACGCGTTTGACCTCCTGCGGGACTACGCCGATGCCGGGCGCCGCTACGACACTATCGTGCTCGACCCTCCCGCCTTCGCCAAGAGCAAGGCCAACCTGGACACCGCCCTCCGGGGCTACAAAGAGCTCAATCTGCGGGCGCTCAAGATGCTGCGTCCTGGTGGAATTCTGGTCACCTGTTGCTGCTCCTACCACGTCAGCCCGGCGCAATATCTGGAGGTGGTGGGAGTTTCGGCGCGCGACGTCCACAGAAGTCTTCGCATCCTCGAAGATCGTGGACAGGCAAAAGATCATCCGATCCTGCTAAACGTCTCGGAAACTGAGTACTTGAAGTGTGTTATTGCCTTCGTAAGTAATTGAAAATAAATGTAGATATTATAGTTGACAATAATACGCTAAACTTTTATTATTCAATCACACTAAATCAACATCAAAAGTGATGGCAGGAAGCACTAAAACCAACTTCAAAGATTTCTCAGAGGAGGATTTTATGACTGTACTAACCCGGTGGGATCCCTACCGCGAGTTGAATACCCTGCAGGACCGCATGAACCGTTTGTTCAATGCCTCATTCAGCGAGGGCCGGGACGAGTCCCTGGATACCTCGAGCTTCGCTCCGGCTGTGGACGTCTACGAAGACGAACACAACGTCACGCTGAAGGTCGAAGTTCCGGGGATTGACGAGAAAGACATTGACGTCCGCATCGAGAACAACATCCTCACCGTGCACGGAGAGCGCAAGATTGAGAAGGAAGAGAAAGAAGAGAATTACCGTCGCATCGAGCGGCAGTACGGCAGCTTCACTCGCACCTTCACTCTGCCGAACACGGTGGACACCGAAAGCGTCTCCGCCAACTACGAGAAAGGTGTGCTGAAGGTCAAGCTGGCCAAAAAGGCCGAAGCCAAGCCCAAGCAGATCAAAGTCAACGTAGGCGGCGAAAAGACGCTGGAAGGCAAGCAGCAGCCGAAGAGCACCGGCCAAGCCGCGTAAGTCGGCAAGGTCTGCGTAGGGGCGGGTGTCCCCACCCGCCCGGTCGAGCGCAGCTCGACATTTCCGACGGGAAGCGGCTTCAACCGTTTCCCGTTTTGTTTTAGGCACTTGGCACTTTGCATCTGGCCCAGGGCAGAGGACGGCCTACGTCAAAGGCCAATTGCAAAGTATCAATTGCGGGAGCACGATATCTAGTTCGGAGGAGTCACTATGGCAATTCGTTGGGAAAAATTCACCGTAAAGGCGCAAGAAGCCGTGCAGCGAGGCAACGACCTCGCCTCCGAACACGGTAATCCCGAGCTCTTGCCCCTGCACCTGCTGGCGGCGCTGCTTGAAGACAAGGAAGGAATAGTGCAGCCGGTTCTGGAGAAGATTGGCATCGGTCCACAAGCCGCGCTCAGTGAAACTTATCGTGAGCTCGAGCGTTTACCCAAAGTCTCCGGCGGCGGGGCGGCGCAGGCCACGATCTCCAAAGCCGCAAACGAGCTTCTGGAGCGAGCGTTCAAGGAAGCGGCAAATTTTAAAGACGAATACGTGTCGACCGAGCACCTGCTGCTGGCCATCACGCATCTCAAGCGCGACCCAGCCCAGGAAATCCTGGCGCGGCACGGAGCCACGTACGACGCCATTCTCAAGGCATTGACCTCGGTACGCGGCTCGCAAAAAGTCACCGATCAGAATCCTGAGGCCAAGTATCAGGCGCTGGAACGCTATGCTCGCGATCTGACCGAACAAGCCCGGCGCGGCAAGCTCGACCCGGTCATTGGGCGCGACGAGGAAATTCGCCGCGTCGTGCAGGTGCTCTCCCGCCGCACCAAGAACAACCCGGTGCTGATCGGCGAGCCCGGCGTGGGCAAGACCGCCATCGTGGAAGGCCTGGCCCAGCGCATCATTTCCGGCGACGTGCCC
>Ga0137393_10002952_pt1 | contig 11027 bp, 9 predicted proteins | sample 15con2h34BmetaG_FD_101396 | JGI IMG/M metagenome (GOLD analysis project Ga0137393, IMG submission 101396) | Vadose zone soil microbial communities from Angelo Coast Range Reserve, California, USA - 15con2h3.4B metaG | ecosystem: Environmental > Terrestrial > Soil > Vadose zone > Saprolite...
CGATATTCGAATGCCCGGTGCAGTCAACGGAGCCGAAGTGTACGCGTGGATCCAAAAAAACCGGCCCGAACTGCGGACGAGAATCATCCTGATGAGCGGAGATACCGCCAACAGCGAAACACAGGCCCTGCTGGCGCAAAGCGGCACGCCTTGCATTGAAAAGCCATTTCGCGTGAAACAGTTGATGTCCATCGTGGAGAAAACATTCGGAAGACCATGAGCGATGACTTGAAAATTCGGCTATTGGTGGTGGATGACGAGCAGAGCATCCGGCGGTTGTGCGTGACGATCGGAAACTCACTGGGATTCGTTTGTACTGACGCCGAGAGCGCAGAAGCCGCCCTTGAAGGCCTGGACAACGTGGCACCCGATTTGATCCTCACCGATCTGAAGCTGCCAAAACTTTCCGGAGTGGAGCTGTTACGACAGAGCAAGACCTTGCTGCCCCGGACCGAGGTGGCGATCATGACGGGGCACGGCTCGATCGAGTCCGCCGTGGATGCGATGAAACTCGGCGCGTACGACTACATAGAAAAACCGTTCCGCGTTGAAAAAATGAAGACCATGCTGCAGCGAATGGCGGAAAAAGTGCGGCTGGTGAGTGAAAACGAGTTTCTGCGTGAGCGGGTGAGCACGGAAGAAAATCTCGATGGAATCATCGGGAATTCCGCAAACATTCAAGACGTGTTGCGGATGATCTCGCGGCTGAAGGACACGCGCACACCGGTGCTGATCGCGGGTGAGAGCGGGACGGGCAAAGAGCTGGTGGCGCGGGCGATTCACTTTCGGGGCACCATGGCGCAGACGCCTTTTGTGGCAGTGGATTGCGGTTCGCTTGTTCCTACTTTGATGGAAAGCGAACTCTTCGGCTACGAAAAAGGCGCGTTCACGGGGGCGATGAAATCCAAGGCAGGATTATTTCAAGCTGCCAACGGCGGAACAATTTTTCTGGATGAGATCGGCGAGCTTCCGCTCGAAATGCAAGCGAAGCTCTTGAGGGTTCTGCAAGAGAAGGAGGTGCGGCCGGTCGGCAGCAACGAGAAGGTAGCCGTGGACGTGAGGGTGATCGCGGCGACCAATCGCGACCTGGAAGCGGCCTACCGCGGGGGGACATTCCGCAAAGACCTGTATTTCCGGCTGAACGTGGTCACCGTGCATCTACCTGCCTTGCGTGAGCGCAGGTCCGACATCCCGATGCTGGTGCACCATTTCCTCGGCCGGTATGCCCCGGGAACAAACCTGCAAGTAACTCCCGCAGCGATGAAAAGCCTGCTGAACTACGATTGGCCGGGAAACGTCCGCGAACTGGAGAATTGTATAGCCCGCGCGGTCACGCTGGGCGACCGCCAAGTCATTGATGTCAGCGACTTGCCGCCGGCCATCCGGAGCGAACAACCCGCGGCGGCGGCAATGACGCCTCAGGATGCCGCGTCGCTGTCGACGACGGCGCTGGCAGAGATGGAGCGGATGACGATTCTGCGCGTCTTCGAACAAGCGAATGGCGACAAGGCTCTGGCCGGAAAGATGCTGGGGATCAGCCGGGCAACGCTCTATCGCAAGTTGAAGAGGTACAACATCGCCGTGAAAGCAAGCTCAGTTGGCGAGGCCGTGCCGCACGCGGCAGGCCATTAAATAGATTGCGTCTCACCGTCGGGGACACCCGGTGCGAAAATCCCCCCGGAGTATGAGACACGGACGTTTCAGCGTGAGACGGTTGAGCCGGACGCACGTAGCAGGAAAACAATAACCCTCGCGGTTTCTATACCTTCAAACAGATTTCCTTTTCCGATCCTTTGGCGTGCTGCGTGCATCTTGCCAACTGGGAATTTGTGTCCATCGCAGCGCCGAATGTGTTTTCCTGCGGCGAGGGACACGATCCGCGAAGGCCAGCACGACGAGAGGCGATGTGAAACGGTCCGGCGGGGCAACACTCACGATGAGCGAACTGAGCTGCGCCGAACAATTGGCGCGCTTTTTCGCGAGCGCCAAGCCGGTTCGCATTCCCGTGCAGGTGACCGCGCTGCGTGCGGGAAGCGCACGCTTGCGGGAGGCCACGGTAGTGGAATTTGGCGCTTCTCAACATGCCATTTTCCTGTCGACCCTGCCGCTGGAATTCGACGACCGCGTGAGGATCGAACGAAACGGAACAGGCGGCGCGACCGAAGCAGCGGTGGTAGCGGTGCAATATCACGAGGGACGCAAAGCGGTGGCTGTGCGATTCCTGCAGGGCAACTGTGATTGGGTGATGGAGCCGTGAACAAGACCACTACAACGCCTAACATCCCCGCTCCGGAACGGTCCGAAAACTCGCGGCAACTGCTATGGAATGAAGCGCGCTCGGTCTTTCCGATTTACCTGGCCCTGGCGAAACAGATCGAGGAGGAGATCCCCTTCGCGCAGGACAAACGAATCCTGCCGGAGAAACCCTCCTTGGAACTCTTCTCTCAGGTGCGCGCCTGGCTGGATGCGATGGACCAGAAGGTGATGGCGCATCAACTGCGTCACCTGCTGCAGATGACCACGCTGAACGCGAACGAAAGCGGGCTGCAAGCGTTGATCCAGCGACATCTTCGCAAGCCGGCCAAGACGACCGCCGACCGGCACAAGATTGACTTCCTGCTGGTGCAATACTTCGCGCTCTGCGCTCCGGCAAAGATCTATCACAAACAGATCTTGCCCGCGGACGTGGCGCAAGTCATGAAGCCGGTGCTGGGCGAAGCCGATACGGCCCCGCTGGCGTGGTGCGAGCCGCTGGAAAAAATGATCGAAGCGCTGCGGGGCTTCCGCAGCTTGCGCGAAATAGTGAAAACGGATTTCATCGAGCAGGGCCGCAAAGTGAAAGAATCGGCCGGGGGGATGTTTTACGATCCGGCCGCGCTGGTGTCTTTCATCCGCTTCAATTTTCTAATGCGGCGCACGCTGATCGAGCTGATGCACGCGGATCTGATCGCCATTCGTGCAGGACTCACGCAGCTGGAAAACGCCGGCGTGCGCACCATGGACTGTCATCATTACGGGCTTTCCACCACGGAGCCGCTCGGCAAAATCCGTGAGGTCGCGGATGAGTGGAAGCAGCCGTTTCAGAAAGAATATACGGAACGGTCCGTCAGCCAGGCGTTCGAGAAATTGCTGGGCCTGCGCACGGACGTGGAACGAGCACTAGAAAAGGTGGCGGGCAAGGCCTCGGAAAATACTTCAGTCTTGGGCACCTCGGGCAGCCTACGGGGGGCCTTTCCGGCGAAGAATGCGGCGGACGAGATTGCGCCCTCCGCAAAGGAAGCGCGCGGGAACGAGAAAGCGGCACCGGAGGCGGGGTCCAAAGGCGAACCCCCCGCGCCTCTTGATTTCGAATCGTGCATGGAACAAATCTGGGAACAGCTGATCGCCGCGCCACCAACAAGGGGCCGCTCGATGACGACGATACGCGTGGGGAACGCGCGCATCCTGATGTCTTCCTGGGAAGTGACGGCGTTCGTGAGCGAAGACGGGCCGGCGGCAGAGGACCTGAGGCGAGCGGTTGTTGCGCGGGCGCTGGTCACGGCCGCAGCAGAGTCGGCCAAAGAGACGGGAAACGCCACGTCGTTGGGCAAAGCATTGACGGTGGCGCGAGTCGAGGCATCGCGGCTGCAGGAACGCGTGGACGTAGCGAAGCAGGCGAAGGATACGGAAGCGGCGGTGAATCTGGGCATCAGCACGAAGCGATTGCTTTCGGCAGTGGATGAAGCAGAAAAGCTGTAAGAAACAGGCAGTCCACCGGCGTTCCGGCGAACACCCATGGGAGCGGCTCTTCCTTGCGAAACGCAAACGTATTGATTCTAACGGATGAAACTGATTTTGCGCGGCTGCTGACAGCGTGCTGGCAAGGGGAGCGGAACCCGCCAGGAATCACAGTGCTGAGCAGCGAGCTGATGAAAGAGCAAGATTCCCCGCGGCACGATCTTGTGGTGCTGGGACCGCTGCGCGAGGGCAAGCTTTCCGGCCTGCTGAGCAGCCTCGATCCCGCCGCTGCCGTGATTCTTTGCGCTCCGGCGGACTCGCGGGAGCTCGCGCAGTTGCGCGCGAAATATCCACGGCTGGTGCATGTGCCATTGCGCGAGGATTGGGCGCAAACACTTCTCCTCGTTGCGGGCGAATCGCTGCGCCGCGCCGAAGCCATGCGGCTGGCGAAGCAGGCGGAGCAGAACGCGTCGGAGAACGAGCGGTACGCAACGCTGGGGCGCTACATGATGGACATGAAGCACAGCGTAAACAATGCGCTGACTTCCATGTTGGGGAATGCGGAACTCCTGCTACTGGAGCCGGGGCAACTCTCATCACAGTCGCTGGCGCAGATCAAGACGATTCACAGCATGGCTCTGCGCATCAACGAAATCATGCAGCGATTCTCAACGCTGGCGAGCGAGATGCGGGAGGCTGAGAATAGTTCTCAAGCTGAGACGGAGGAGACTCCGGCCCCCTCGGTGCCGCGCCGTTAGAGTGCCCGCAATAAACTGTAACTTCTTTACGTTCTGTAAGTTAAATCGATCAAGCAAAATGGCCAGCAAAGCGGAAAGGCTGGCTGCTGACGTGCACCTCTTGTCTGTGGAGAACCATGGAGTGAGCATGGCCGCGTCGAAAAAAATATTGATCGTGGACGACTCGCCGGCGCAGGTGAAGCTGATCCACGGTTTGCTGGAACGCGAGGGCTATAGCCCGGTGGGGCTGAGCGACCCGAAACTCGTGGAAGAGACGATTCACATGGTCCGGCCGATGGTGATCCTGCTGGACGTGGTGATGCCGGAGCGCAACGGATTCCAAGTGTGCCGAGACCTGAAGGGCAATACGGAATTCAAGGAGATCCCCGTAATTATGGTGACTTCCAAGGACACGGCCAGCGACAAATTCTGGGGCGAACAACAGGGAGCGGACGGATACGTCACGAAACCGTTCACGCGGGAAGATTTGCTGCGAGCGGTCCGCCGATTTGCGTAAAGGATGAGCGAGAAAACCGAAGCGATGAGCGAAGAGTTCCATTTGACGCCACTTTCGGCGGACGCCGACACGGGCGAGCTGCTCGAAGCGCTGGGACCGACCGAGGAGCGGCCTCCGGAATCGCAATACTGCGTCTTCCGCAGCGGACGGGAGCGTTTCTGCTTGCCCGTGCTGGACGTGGAAGAAGTTCTCGATTGGCCGCTGGTGACGAAGCTGCCGCTCGGTCCGGCGTACCTGGTGGGAATTTTCAATTTGCGCGGCACGATCGTGCCGCTGATCGACATCGCCATGACCGAGGGGCGCAGACCGGGCCTGTTGCCAAAACACGTGGTGGTGGCAGCGCTGCGGAGTGAAAGCTATCACGAAGATTTGCGGCTGGGCATCGCCGCCGACGAAGTGATTGGCACGTATTCGGTGAATACCGAAGATTTGCTGGAGCAAGCGCCGAAAAATGTGCCGCACTGCATTGGGATGCTACGGCACGACGACCGGCTGGCATTGATCATCGACTTGCGGAGATTGCTCGAAGTGTTTCCGGGTCCCAGCATTTGAGAATTGCGGAGAACCTGAGGCCGGCAGGCAGAGGCTCCGGGGAAGAGATTTGGAGGCAGGCATGAAATCGCGATTGAGTTCGACAATTTGGATGCTGGTGCTGACGAACGGGGCGGTGCTCTTCGCCGTGCTGGGACTGGCATATAGCGCGGGGCGGCAGTCTGGAGGCGTGTCGCTGTTCGACTTCAGCTCGCTGCCGAGCGGGGCGAGCAGCGCGGCGATTTTTGCGCTGGTGCTCGCGCTGGGCATGGCCGTGATCCTCGCCTGGCGGCTGGGGAGCGCCATATTGTCGCCGGTGCAAGAGCTCGCGGAATTCTCCGAACGGTTTGCCGCGGGCGATTCCCGGGCGCGCGCCGAAGTTCACACGAAGGATGAGCTTGGCTACATAGCGGAAAACCTGAACCGCGCGGTCGGGAAGGTATCGAAAGCGGCGAGCAATCAGGAAGCCAGCGATATGCTGCAGCGGAGCATTACGGAGCTGCTGACGATAATCAACCAGGTGGCGCGCGGAGATTTGACACTGCGCGGAAAAGTCACTAACGACGCGCTGGGCAATGTCGCGGACTCCATCAACTACATGCTGGACAACTTCATGAAAGTTCTGGAGCGAGTGAGGAAAGCGGCGATGGAAGTGACGGCGTGTTCGAACAACATTCTGGTGGCCGCCGACGAGATGCAAGCAGGCGCGACACAACAGGACCAGGAAATTACGAATACGTCGAGCGCCGTGGAAGAGCTGACAGTTTCGATGAAACAGGTATCCAACAACGCGGAAGCAAGCGCCGAAGCGGCACGCCGCGCGCTGGACGCCGCGGAACAGGGCAACCGCGCGGTGCGCGATACGCTCGAAGGCATGCAGCGCATCCGCGCGTCGGTGCAAGCCACCGCAAAAAAGATCAAGTCGCTGGGCGACAGGTCGCTGGAAATTTCGGAAATCATCAACGTGATTAACGACATCACCGAGCAGACCAACTTGCTGGCGTTGAACGCCGCCATCGAGGCGGCGCGGGCGGGCGAAGCGGGACGCGGGTTCGCGGTCGTCGCGGACGAAGTGCGCAAGCTCGCCGAACACAGCCGCAGCGCAACGAAGGATATCGCGGCTCTCATCAAGGCCATTCAGGCGGAGACGAACGAAGCCGTGGTGGTCATGGAGGAAGGCACGAAAGAAGTGGAAGGCGGCGCGACGCTGGCGGATCAGGCAGGGCGCGCCCTCGACGCTATTTCGAGCGTGGTTCGCCAGTCGGCTGAGCTGGTGCAGGAAATTTCACTGGCTTCGAAACAGCAGGTACGAGGCACGGAAGGCGTGGCGCACGCAATGCAAATCATCTCCAACATTACGCGCCAGACTTCACAAGGCACACGAGGCACGGTGGCAACGGTCAGCCAGCTCGTGAAACTTTCGGACCAATTGAACGAAGCGCTGGCGCAGTTCCGCACCCTGTCGAAGCCTTCCTCCGGGGCTGTCGAAGAATCCGAGCGGCCCATCCCGGTTGGCGCTCATCGTTAGGCGGTAATTCCCTGCTTCGGCAAGAGGCCGGAGCGGAAACGTGATGAAGATGAGCGAACGCCAGGGCCCGGCGGCCGGTCTGAGCGAACACGAATTGAGCGAGATCCGCATGCTGATCGAAGAGCGGACGGGAATTCACTTTGATGAATCGCGGGAGCGGTTCTTTTCGACGCGTGTGCGCGAACACTTGCACGCCAAGGGTCTGGCACGAGGCACGGACTTACTGCGGGCGATGCGGAAGTCGAACGTGGAGTATGAGGCGCTGCTGGAGCGGCTGCTGACACAGGAGACATCGTTTTTTCGCTACCCAGCGGTATACGAAACTCTTGAAAAGCGGGTGCTCCCCGAGCTGCACGTGAAGAAGTTCTGGAAGAATCCACGGACGCTTCGCGTTTGGAGCGCGGGCTGCTCGACCGGTGAGGAACCTTATTCGATCGCGATTACCATCGCCGATGCGCTGAACTTTGCGGATGCCTGGAACGTCGAGATCCTGGCGACCGACGTCAGCCGGCAAGCGCTGAAGCAAGCGGAACGCGCCGTTTATGCGGGCCGGAGCATTGCGAGCGTGAAAGAGGCCCAGCTTGGCGCGCACTTTACACAGCTGGAGGACGGCTACGAGGTAAAGCCTCGCTTGCGCAAGATGGTGACCCTCGCGCAGATGAATCTGGCGTCCGCAGTGTACGTCGGACGGATGGATTTGATCTTCTGCATGAACGTGCTGATTTATTTTTCCGAAGAACGCCGGCGCGCGCTGGTACAGCGTTTTTACGACTCTCTGGAGCCGGGCGGATACCTTTTCCTGGGGCATTCCGAATCCATCTCGAAGATGCCGGTGAAGTTTCAGGCCATCGTGCTGCACGATTGTATTCTCTACCGCAAGCCGACCGCGGAAGAATTGCCGAAGCCGGAACTGGTGACGGAGGGACGCGCGTGAACACGCCGGACCGCGAAGCCGTCGAGACGTTCCTCCAGGAAGCGGCGGAGCACCTGCAGTATCTACGGGAATACGTCAGTGTGCTTCAAGACGTGGAGCCTCGCCGCGAAGATCTCGAGCGGCTGTACATCGCCGCGCACACGCTGAGTGGAACTTCAGCGAGCTACGGGTTTCCGCGTTTTTCGGAGATCGCGGGCAAACTGGCACATGTTTTCCAATATGCGACGAACGCGACGCTCGGGAATGACCTGCACGGGCCACTCATCGAGTTTCTTTCCGACGGAATTTCGGTGCTGGAGACGGATCTTCTCGAGATCAGCGACACGGGCAACGAAAGTATCGACGACATTGCAGCGTTTAAAGAACGCTACCGCTTTGCGTTTCCAACCGAGCCGCCGCCGCTCAATTATTTGCAGCCTCCGGCGCCGGCCGCGCCCACCACGTTTCCGGAGGAAGAATCCTCCGTGGTTGGCGCGACGGGATCTTATTTTGACGCTTTGCCCGGCGACGAGGAAGTGCCGGATGAGATTCTGGAATTTTTCCAACCGGAAGCCGAAGAGCATCTGCAAGTTGTCAGCGATTGCTTGATCTCTCTCGAAGGGAACAATAATCCCGAGGAGATCAACAAGCTATTCCGCGCAATTCACACGGTGAAAGGCTCTGCCGCGCAGGTGGGGTTGCGGCGTTTGGGCGGGATTGCGCATCGCGTGGAAGACTTGATCGTCCGCTTGCGCGATGGGGAGATTGATCCGTCACCGGCAGTGGTTGACCTTTGCCTGGAATCCGTCGACGTTTTGAAAAAGACGCTGCACCGGCAGTGGGAAGATGACGCCGAAATGCGCACGGTTGTGGATTCCCTGCTCGGGCGGATCGCGGAATTTGCCCCGATGGAGCCAGAAGAGACAGAAGCCCTGGCGGAGGCAGCGAGCGGCGCAGAGGCCGCAGCGGAAGGAGAGGGCGAGGGAGCTTCGCAGAAAAAAGTGCCTGCCCGTGCAGCAGCAAAACAAGCAGGCGCCGCGGGTTCCAACGCAAAATCCGTGCGCATTGCGCTGGAGCGGCTGGACCGGATGATGAATACGGTGGGAGAACTGGTCATCAACCGCACGCGGATGGTGGGCCGCGTCGCGGAACTCGAGAAGCTGGTAGAGACACTCGGTTTTTCCAAAGAGAGACTGCAAGGGAAGGTAGGAGAATTCCAGGATAAATACGAGTTCAACCGGATCAGCTCGTCGAGATTGGCGGGTCCATGGAACGCGTCAAAGACGCCGCAGATGCTCACGAGCGCGGCGGCCGGCGATAGGTCGTTCCTATCTGAATTCAGCGAATTGGAAATGGACCGCTACGATGACTTCAACATTCTCTCGCGGTCGATGGCGGAAATTTCCGCGGACGTAAACGAAGTTCTTTCGCAACTCGAAGGATTCATCGGGCGAGTGGAAGGCGACATCGACGAATTCACGAAACTGGCGCATCACCTCCAGGATGAATTCACCGCGGCGCGCATGGTGCCGATTGGCACGCTCTATTCCCGGTTGACGCGCGCCGTGCGCGATGCGGCCAAGTCCGCCGGTGAGAATGTCGAGCTTGACCTATCGGGAAGCGAGACAGAGCTGGACAACAATATCATTCAACAAATTTCAGACCCGCTGGTGCACCTGGTTCGCAACTCGGTGGCACACGGGATCGAACGCCCTGCAGAGCGCACAGCGGCGGGAAAACCAGAAGCCGGCAAGGTTTCCGTGCGGGCGTATCATCGCGGCAATCACATTTATATTGAAGTGGAAGATGATGGACGCGGGATCGATTACGAGCGCGTGAAGCAAAGCGCGATCGAACGCGGCCTCGTTTCGATGGAGACGGCCGACCGGCTGACTGGACGCGATCTCCGCGAGATGCTGTTTCATCCTGGCTTTTCCACGGCGCCGGTGAAAACCGAGCTGGCCGGCCGCGGCGTCGGGCTCGACGTTGTGCGAGCGAATGTGAATGCGCTGAACGGTGAAATTGACATTCAAAGCAAGACCGGCGAGGGCACGCAGTTCACGCTGAAGGTGCCATTGACGCTGATCATTTCGCCGGCGTTGTTTGTGCGCTGCGGTACCTCCAACTATGCCCTCCCTCTCGCCGTGGTGGAAGAAATCCGCCGCCTGCGCGCCGACGAAATCGAAGACATCGGTGGAAAGCTGCTGACGAAAGTGCGCGACGTGGTCACAGAAGTTGTGCGCCTCGATACCTACCTTGGCCTGCCACCTCTGGAACCAGTCAACGGTTATTTCCGCATGGTGGTGGCGAATGCCGGCAATCGGCAGATCGGCCTAGTGGTGGAAGAAGTCATCGGCAAGGACGAAATCGTCATTAAGAACCTGGGTGAATACCTGCGCCGGGTAAAGCTTTTCCCGGGAACCACGATCGCTCCCGATGGCAGCTTGATTTTGCTCATTGACTTGAACCGTATGGTTGCGACCGAGCCGAATGAGCGGCGCGCCCTTCAGGCCTCCGCCAGCGCGGCACGCGTGTTTGCGCCGGGTTCGACGGCGGTGGCAAAAGGCACGATCCCTGTCGACGCGATCGACCGTGTGCAACAGGAGCGCGTGATTGTGGTGGCGGACGATTCGATCAGCGTCCGGAAGTTCGTCGGACGCATGCTGGAGAAGAACGGCTACCGCGTGATGCTGGCCGGGGACGGACTGGAAGCCGCAGAACTTGTGTCGCAACACGGCTGCCACCTGGTCATTACCGACCTGGAAATGCCACGGATGACGGGTTATGAACTGATGGCGCAACTGCGTCAGAGCCCGGCGACGCGACGGATTCCTGTGATGGTAGTGACTTCGCGCGCAGGCGCGAAACACCGTGATCGAGCGATGAAGGAAGGCGCGGCGGCGTTCCTCACCAAGCCGGTGCAGGAAGATCAGCTGATTGCAGCGGTGGAACAACTGATGGGAACGGAGGCACCGCACCCGGTCGCTCCGGTGGCGTAAAGGACGATGGTGACCAGCGCCAGCAAGAAGTTTCGCGTGCTCATCGTGGAGGACTCCACGTTCATGCGGAAAGTCCTGGAAACAA
>Ga0137393_10002953_pt1 | contig 11027 bp, 14 predicted proteins | sample 15con2h34BmetaG_FD_101396 | JGI IMG/M metagenome (GOLD analysis project Ga0137393, IMG submission 101396) | Vadose zone soil microbial communities from Angelo Coast Range Reserve, California, USA - 15con2h3.4B metaG | ecosystem: Environmental > Terrestrial > Soil > Vadose zone > Saprolite...
CCGAACCTTTTTCACCGCCCACGGTCGAGAAGCGCTGGAACGTCGGCGTTTTCTTGCCAACTGTGCTGAACAACTTCGCCGTGGTGTACTTGGTGATCTCGGCGCTGGTGCAAACGAAATGACCGAACGCGCCCGAGCCTTTGGCGTGCACCACGCGCTCCGGAATTCTCTCCCGGTTAAAATGCGCCATCTTTTCGAAGAGCAGAAAGTCTTCGAAGACCACCGGCCCGCGCGGCCCCACCGTCAGCGAATTCTGGTTGTCGCCCACGGGACGGCCCGCGTCCGTCGTCATGATTTTCTTTTTTTCTTCCGTCATGAATCCTCCTCAGTTCGATGGCAGCGGTCCTGCAAAGCGAGATCCCTGCCATCGCACCTCCAAGCCTAGAAGGCTGCGACCTATACTTCCAATATATAGTTCGGATACGATAGATAGGCATAGCCTATGGAACTTCACCAGCTTCGATACTTCTGCGCCATAGCCGAAACCGGTTCGTTCAGCCGTGCCGCGGAACAATCGCACGTTTCCCAGCCTTCGCTCTCCCAGCAGATCCTCAAGTTGGAAGACGAACTCGGCGCCCGCCTCTTCGACCGCCTCGGCCGCTCCGTCCGGCTTACCGAGCTGGGCAAAACGTTTCTTCCGCGCGCGCGCGCCGTCCTGCGCGAACTGGAAGCTGCCAGAGGGGACGTCGTCGAAGGCAAAGAGTTCGTCGGCGGCCCCGTCACCGTCGGCGTGATTCCCACGGTAGCCCCTTACTTCCTTCCGCCGCGCTTGACTGCCTTCTCGCGCAAATTCCCCCAGGTTCGGCTCACCGTCGTCGAGGAAATTACCCCTGTCCTTCTCGACCGTCTTCGAGCTGGCACCATCGACGTCGCCATCCTGGCGCTCCCCATCCGCGGCCACGAATTCGAAACCGTTCCTCTCCTGACCGAGCGGCTCTTCGCCGCACTCCCCAAAAAACATAAACTCAACTCGCGCGCGTCTCTTTCGCTCAAAGATCTTCGCGCCGAACCTTTCCTGCTCCTGCGCGACGGCCACTGTTTCCGCGACACCGCCGTTGCCGCCTGCGACCGCGCGCGTCTCCATCCGCAAATCGTCTTTGAAAGCGGCCAATTCAGCAGCCTGCTCAGCATGGTTGGCGCGGGCATGGGCGTTTCCATCGTTCCCGAAATGGCCATCGAGAAAAAATCTCAATGCCGTTACATTCGCATCGCCGACGACCATGCCGTCCGCACCATCGGCGCCGTCATTCTCCGCGGCCGCTCTCTCACCCGCGCACACAATGCATTTCTCTCTCTTCTCCGCGCGTCTTCTCTGCGCATGCTCCCTTAAGCCGAACATATTTTGTGGTTTGTCGCGATGACCAGAGCGAGACGTGCCCGTCCACAATGATTGGTGACAGGAGATGGACGCCGCGAATCCCCTGAGGTAAAATCAAGAAGGTAGTTCACCCCGGTGGGGCCGTGGCGCAGTTGGGAGCGCGCCTCGATGGCATCGAGGAGGTCGTGGGTTCGAATCCCATCGGCTCCACCAAGAAATCAAAATGACCCATTTCGTCCAATACCATAATCCTGACGTCATGGACCCGTTTCGCCCGTCCCCAACTTTTGGCATCGTAACGGACAAGCGCGGTGGCTTACGCAAAGGCGATACTGTGTGGTTGGTGACAGGCGAAGGTAGACCTCGGGAATATTTCCTCTGCGAGACATTCGTGGTCGAGAGGGTAGCTTCACAGATTGCCGGAAAGTTTACGTATCGCGTATCGGGCTCGGACGGGAAATCGTTGTACCCTCTAAAGATTGACAAAACGGCATCCTGGTTCCGAGAGCTGCTAAAAGTCACTGGCAACTTCCGATACGGTTTGCAGCCCATCAAAAATCAATCAATCGTTGGGGCTTTAAAACACCTTTCGCAGTGATTATCGGGAAGGTCGTGGGTTCGAATCCCATCGGCTCCACCAAATTTGTCTTGACCCCTGCACCCATCCTCGCAAAACGGTTCCTGATCAGTGTCGCGCTAGTTCTAGCGCTACTCTACGGCACCGACTATTTATACCTTCGCGTTCGCATGCTCCACCCCAAGCCAACCGACCCGTTCGAATCCCTCAAGGCTCTGCGCGTCCTCGCTATCCCGGAGAAGAATGGCAAGACCGAGTACGAAGTGGACGCCCAGAATCCTGAGCAAACGGTTACCTGCGTCCACTCCCTCTTCCCCCACTACGGCTATCGGCCCTGCTGGTACGTCAAGCCAAGGCTAAACCAGCCGATCCCGATGTGATCGTTCCGGTTTCAGTCTTTCGTATCGAGTGATTGTGGGACGGGAAAGTACTTACTTTGCTGCGGGAAACTTTGGAGGGATTTCTGCATAACCCGGCGCGGCTTGTTTCAGGTTCGCATCCATTTGAGCGCTGGCGTCTCCGATGCTCCAGCGAATCCCACCAGCGAGCAAATTCACGAAAAATTTATTCTTCCAATTCTCCGGCCGGTCGCCCATCGCAGTATAGAAAACACGGCCCTTCCCCTGCTGCCGCGCCCACGTCACCGGATACGGCGCGCGCTGATAGCACTCGCCCTTCATTCCCTGCGTGTCCAGCGTCAGGATCACGTGCAGATCGGGCACGAAATCTTTCATCGAGTACCACTCTTCGTTAAAACTTACCGGTGACGTCACGCGTTCCAGCCCTGGAAATTTCGCGTCGTTCACAATCAGGTTCGCATCCTGCAGCCGCGGCTCTCGCCCGTGAGTGATGAACTCACCGCCAAGCATCCGCAGGTAAGCGTCTTCCTGATCTCCATGCGCGATATAGCGATTCGAAAGATCGGGCGGATCCGGCTGCGTGTGAAATGTGTCGCTTGCCGCATGCACGCCAACAAATCCCATTCCACCGCGCACCGCGTCGAGCAGCATCTGTTTGCCCTTGGCGGACATCGGAGGCTTGCCGTCCGTGCCCAAAGTGGCGAGATCGCCCGTCGTGAAGAACACAACGGCGGCGTAGGAGTGAAACTCTTTCGAATCGAAAATACGACCATCCTTCGTCACCCCGGTGCTGAATCCATGCTGATTCCCCATTTCGTTGACCGTGTCATCGACTAGGCTCGGCTTTCCGCCAACTCTTTTCACCACGTCATGCTCGAATCCCGACGATTTTGTAAACACGAGCACGGACTTATTCGACGCCCGGGACAGCGCATTCGATAGCGCGAGTCCCGCGCCCGCCAGCACCGTGGCACGCAGAAATTCTCTTCTATTGGAATTGGCCTTCATGGAATCCCTTCCCACGATGTAGTCCAAGGAAGACTTCTAACGGTGATTTAGGTTGACGCTCATCCGCCGCGTTCGCCGCGCATGGAGCAAACTGGTTTACCCGGACTGTCTCTGTTTTTCCTGCTCTGCTTCATCCAACCAACGCTCCAGCACCGCTTGCGAATCCGCCGTGACCTCCAGGAACCCCAGGCCGGCGCCCATATTCGGCTGGGCGTAAATCACATTCGCCTTGGCCTCGAAGAACGCATCTCCAGCGGCAATTTTCACCAGCACCAGCGTTCCCTTGGGGAAAGGATTCATCATGTCCAGGTAGCAACCGTGCAGGCTCAATTCGCTCACCCGCGAAGCGATGCGCACATCGGCTTTCTGTTCGATCAGCTCCGCGCTGGCTATAAACGAGTACCTCGGCGAACGGCGTTTCTCTAGGTATGCGATGGCTGCCTCCGGATGGAAACTCCTGCCAACATAATACGACGTTTTGACCAGCCCGCCCCACATCCCAAAACCCTCGTAACCAACTGAAAACCTCCGGCGCTACCGCCTCAGGCCCCCGGGCCATCAAAAATATCGCCGGGTTCCTCAGCCCGGGCGGTCTCCTGCTCGTCATCTCCCGCGGTCGCGAACCATCCGATCCGGAGGGCCAGATGCCCTGGCCGCTCACGCGCTCGGAACTCTCCGCTTTCACCGCCGAAAAACTCGAAGAACTCTCGTTCGAAGATTTGCTCGATCTCGAGGATCCCCCGGAATCCGCCGTCCGCCGTTTTCGCCTCCTCTATAAAGCCAAATCGGTGTAACATCTCCCATTCGCGGGCCCCATTTCTTCCAAAGACTAGGAGGCAAGCTCATGTTCCGCAAGCTGATGAACACTAACGACGATTTTGCCGTCACCATTCTTCGCTTGTTTCTCGGGGTCGTTTTCTTTGCCCATGGCGCTCAGAAGGCTCTCGGCTGGTTCGGAGGCTACGGCTTCGCAGGTACTATGGGCTTCTTCACTCAACAGGCGCACATTCCCGCCCCGCTCGCATTTCTGGCCATCTGCGCGGAATTCCTCGGCGGCATCGGATTACTCCTCGGACTCCTCGGCCGGGTCGCCGCCTTCGGCATCGCCTGCAATATGGTGGTGGCCATCGCGATGGTCCACCGCCATTTCGGTCTGTTTGCCAACTGGTACGGCGCCCAGAAAGGTGAAGGCTACGAATATCACCTTCTGGCCATCGCTATTGCCCTTGCGATAATGATTAAAGGTTCCGGCGCATTGTCCGTCGATCGGGCGTTTTCCAAGTAGCCAACGGCAGCTGCTGTGAAAAAAGCGACTGAGCGGGCTGACGCGGTCTGTTCATTTATTCGCGGCGCCGAAGCGCGCCTCTCCGGCCTCAGTGCACCGCCGCCGCCCCGCCGCCAAGAAAAGGCATTACCGCCGTCAGGAACTCTTCTGTCTTTTCCACCGGCGGCACATGCCCGCACTTTTCAAAGCTGACCATCTTCGCACCGGCAATTCCGGCGGCATACCTTTCACCAGACGCGATCGGCAACAATTTATCCTGCTTCCCCCACACCACCAGCGTCGGCGCCTTGATGCTCCCCAACCTGTCGTCCAGCCGTTCCTTCTCGCGCGTGGGATTTCCCAGGAAACTCCGAACGGTGTAGCCATCATGCACCGCCAGCTTATCCGTGAAAATCTTCCGCAGCGCGTCCTCATTCACCCAGCTCGTATCGTAGAAAACCGCTTCCATCACTCCGCGCATCGCCGCCAATGAGCTCGGATTCAAATCCGGAATCGGCTGGTCCTGCTTCAGCCCTGCCGCATCCACAAGCACCAGCCTCTCCACCGGTATTAAATGCGCGCCGCCATCTAACTCCGCCACGTATAGCGCCGCGATCCATCCGCCCAGCGATTCACCCACCAGGCTCGCTTTTTCCACCTTCAATTGCCGCAAAAACTCATTCAAAAAATCCACCCACGTCTGCACGCTGTAATCGAGCAGCGGCTTGTCCGATCGCCCGAATCCAATCTGGTCCGGCACCAGCAACCGGTATTTCTGCGCCATCGGCTCCAGCACCGGCAGCCAATCATCCTTGCGGCTCCCCAATCCGTGCAGCAGCACCACCACCGGCCCCGACCCCACATCGAAATAATGGAGCGTTTGTCCAAACACCGTGATCGTTTTGTCCACCGCTGCCGGCTGCCCCTGCCCAAACGCCGGAACCGCCGTCACCGCCAGAACCAGCCAAAGCCCGAATTTCACTCTCAGGCGCATAATCCCTCCACTCCGTGCGCGCCTTCTTTAACACACCGCTGCCCCGAATGCTACTCGCGCACCCGCTCTTCTATCGCGAGCGCCGAGGGGCACGCGACTATCCGACCTTCTTGGTGTACCCTCTGGCCCTGACATGAGCATTACGCCAAAGGCGTTCGCATCCTGGCTGGATGCTTACGGTCGCGCGTGGGAAAGCTGCGACCCGCAAGCCGCCGCAGACCTGTTCACGGAAGACGGCACCTATCAAGTCACCCCGTTCCTCGAACCCATCCGCAGCAAGCAAGCCATTCTCGACTACTGGACACACATAACCCAGACCGAACAGGACATTCAATTTGGATACGACATTCTCTCTGTAACCCCGGAGCAGGGAATCGCCCGCTGGTGGGCTTCCTTCGTCATTGTTCCACCCGGCCTTCCAACCAAACTCGACGGCATCTTCCTCATCTCCCTCGACGAAAATGGCCGCTGCCGCTCCCTCCGCGAGTGGTGGCACAAGCTGCAAGATTGATCATCCGGGCACCCGATTACTACCAATCAAGCAATTAGCACGTGCTCGGCGTGTCTGTGATATATTCCCCAAATCATGGCGCCAACCCTTCCAGCGCGAATAACCCTTGCCTGCACGTTGCTTCTCGCGGCTCTCTGCGCCCTCGCCGCCCCCAAGGACAAAGAGCCCGCCCCTCGCTTCAACGCCATCACCACCACCGGCGAAAAATTCACCAACGACTCCATCAAAGGCAAAGTCGTCCTCCTCGAATTCTGGACCACCTGGTGCGGCTTCTGCGCCGACGAAGCCGCCTTCGTCGACAAAATCGGCCGCGAGCTCGCCGGCAAAGGCCTCATCCTCCTCGCCATAAACGTCGGCGAATCCAAAAAGACCGTAAAAAAATATCTCGAGCAGCATCCCCGCAACTGCAAGCTCGTCATGATGGAAGACACCAATCTCGCCGCCATGTACCAGGCCAACGTCTATCCCATCTATGTAGTGATCGACCGCGACGGCAATATCGCCGGAACCCAGCGCTGCGCCGGCGGCGAAGACGCCCTCCGCAATCTAATCGCCCGCGCCGGCCTCGAATCCGAATCCGCAGATTCCGCCGACTCCAACTAGCCGAAGTTTGTCGTAGTGGCGGGTCTTCAGACCCGTGCTTTTCTGCCTTTGTCTGCCGTAGGGGCGGGGCTTGCCCCGCCCGTTCTTCGAATTTCATCCCGTTTGGGTTGTGTACCCAGCGCCGTAGGCGCGGCACTCGTCTCTTTTCCGAAGGGTGTGGTTTTTGCCTTCGCTTTTTCCTGTTCGTCTAGAAATGCAAACAAATGACGCCCACTCCCTTGCGGCGTTATAATTCCCCAAAACTCATCGAGGCGAAGCCCATGAAAACTCCCAGAAAAATCATCGTCCACATCGCCACCAGCGCCGACGGCTACATCGCCCGCCCCGATGGTGACGTCGCCTGGCTCGACCGTCCCCGCCCCAAAGGCCATTACGGAATGCCCGTCTTCTTCAAATCCATCGACACCATCCTCTGGGGCTACAAGACCTACGCCAAGGGCCTCGAAATGGGCATGGAAAAGGGAATGAAATCCGCCGGCTTCGGCCCGCAAATCAAGAACTACGTCTTTTCCCGCCACCCGCGCGAGGCGCCACTGCCAACCTTCGAGTTCGTCAACGAGCCAGTCAAAACTTTCGCCCAGCGTCTGCGCACCCAGCCCGGCAAACACATCTGGATGATGGGCGGCGGCGAAATCATCGCCTCCTTCTTGGACCAGGGCGAAATCGACGAGTTCCGCATCCACGTCATCCCCATCCTCATCGGCGAAGGCATCCCCCTGATCCAGCCTCGCCATCGCTCCGTCCGCCTCAAGCTCCTCTCCACCAAAGCCTTCCCCGACGGCGTCGCCCACCTCCACTACCGCACCACGCCTACCTCCTGAATTCGCCTCGGCCGTTCCACCAGAACTTTTCCATCAGTTCCGGAATATCCGAAAAGTTGATTTCGCTGTCGGGCTGTTGCGCGAGCTTCTTCAAATGGCGTTTTGTTTGGCGCTCAGGTGGACGTTAGAAAGAGCGTATTCAGTTCAACAAAGAACGTAAGGGACATCTTCGTCATTCGTGATAATCTTCGCCCTACCTAAGAGGGACACCCGCGGTGTACGCTGGCACAGTGCTGCTAGTTCCAACGATAAGGGAAACCAACGGTAGCCTATGACACGAATGGCTAACGAGCCAATGTACACAACAAAGGCTAAGTCCGTTAACGGAAAGATTGTCCGCGGCGGCGCCATCGAATTTCTCAAAAACCTCCCCCCCGATTGCGCGCGAGTTGTTTTCCTTGACCCACCCTTTAATCTAGGCAAGAGGTACGACCGAAAGAAGAACCTGGATCGCATGCCGGGGGACGAATACAGAAGGTGGCTCGAAAGAGTCGTAGACGAGTCCATCAGAGTTCTGGAACCCGGTGGCTCCCTCTTCCTATACCATGTGCCGTTGTGGGCGATGAGATTCGGCGCATATTTGGATGGCAAGCTTACATTCCACCAGTGGATCGCGATCTCCATGAAGAACGGCTTCGTCCGTGGAACTAGACTTTACCCGGCACATTATGCTTTGATGATGTTCACAAAAGGAAAACCGAGGAGATTCATTCGTCCGCGAATCTCACCGCAAGAATGTAGGACTTGCGGTGAACTCGTAAAAGACTACGGCGGCTACAAACCCATCATCCGCAGAAAGGGGATTAATCTCAGCGACATTTGGGACGATCTGAGCCCGGTAAGGCACGCCAATAGGAAGCATCGGGCGGCGAACGAACTGCCCGCCCTTCTGTTCCACAGAGTTCTGACGATGGTAGGTAGCCGGGGGAGTCTCTACGTGGATCCGTTTGGCGGCTCCGGCTCTGGGGTGATCGCGGCTGCCAGGAGAGGTATGCGCTTCGCCGCGTGCGACATTGTCAAAGCAAACTGCGTTCTCATGAAACGCCGGCTCCTTGAATTAGCGGGAACACTACGTCGGAGGCCAAAGAGATGAAGTACGCATCCGCAGAAGTCCGTAAGCAGTTCTTCATCGAAATGTTTACTCGAGACATATCGCTAGAGGACTGCGTATTGGACCTCATTGACAACTCACTCGATTCATACCTGCTAAAGCATGAAACCTCCATCTCCCAACTCGTGTTTGGGACCGACGGAAATCCAAAAGCTGACGATCTGGGAAAAATCGACGTGACCTGCAACGAGCGCCAAGTAAAGGTGGTAGACACATGCGGTGGTATTGTGAGACGGCGCGCGATGGGAGAGGTGTTCTGCTTTGGCCACGACGAGGACGATCAACGCGGAAAGCTTGGGGCATACGGAGTTGGCATGAAGCGGGCCCTATTCAAGATCGGCAACAACTTCCATATCGTCTCGCGTACACCTAAGGAGGGTTTTGAAGTCACATTTAGACTAGACGAGTGGGCTGAAACGAAAGAGTGGAATATACCCATTAAGTTTATTGAGGGTGCCGACTTGGAAAAAAAGGCCGGCACCTCAATCACAGTCACAGAACTGCACAACGAAGTGGCCCTTCGGATAAAGGAAGGCGGAGTCCCGAACAACATTCTTGATGATGCCGCCACTACTTATCCCTATTTTTTGGGCCAATGCGTTAGGCTCCGGATCAATGACACCGACGTGAATCCTGAACCTATAAAGCTCGGGGAATTGCATGGAGTCCTTCGGGCCGCGAGCGAAAAATTCGAGCAAGACGGAGTAAAGGTCACGCTAGCTGCCACTGTCGCCCCGGGCCAACGGACTGCCGAAGAGGCCGGGTGGTACATACTTTGCAACGGCAGAGTAGTCGTCCGCGCGGACAAAACCAATCTAACTGGCTGGGCCAACGAACTGGCCAGCTTTCAACCGAAGTATCGAAGCTTTGTAGGGATCGCCTCTTTTGAATCCGACGATCCGCTTAGTCTGCCGTGGACCACCACCAAGCGGGACCTGAATCGGGAATCTAGCGTGTTCATCCGAGCGAGAGGGCTCATGGCCACGATGAGCAAGCCGATACTCACGTTCCTTAACTCTCAATATTCCAGCGACACGACGGTCGAAGTCGCAGATATTAGAGACGCGGTCGGCGGCGTAAAGGAAGTATCGTTCAAAGACATCGCGGCAAAACCCACGACCGGGTTCCTTTATACGCCCCCGAAGAGGAAAGAAAAAAGAGTTGAATGGGTTAGGTTTCAGGCCGATGTGTCGTCACTTGACAAAGTTCGCCGACACCTCCGCCGCCCCAACATGGGCGCGGGCGAAATTGGGAAACTCACTCTTTCCCATTATGTGAAAACAGAGTGTGGAGAGTGAGCACCATTAGCTCCAGCTATCGCGTCCAGTACGACGTGCGGCCGGCAAAGCAGGTCGAGCGTCGCATGCTAGTCGACGCCTTGCAGCGTCTGGCAGCCGCCGGCTTTCCCGTCGCGGATTACCAATACACTGGATTTGGAGCTATCTATTTCGTTGACTTCATCTTGTTTCACAAAGCATTGGGAATGAGTAAGCTCGTGAGTCTAGAGCAGGTGAAGAGCCTCACAAGCCGAATGATGTTCAACAGGCCATTCTCCTGTGTTGATATAAAAATGGTCCCTGCATCATCAGAAATCCCAAACTTATCGAGAGATGTAAGCCATCTCGTGTGGCTCGACTATGATGGCGTCCTCCAAAAGGACTTCCTATCGGACATCCAGTCAGCGATCACCGTCCTGCCCGCCGGGTCAATCCTTCTCGTCACCGTGGATGTAGAACCACCGGAGGACCACGACTACAGGCTTGTAGACCCGCATTTCGATAGCTCGAAGGAGGTCCTTGGGCCGAAACATTGGAAGCGGTATTTTGAATACCACGCGTCCTCGTACCTAAAGCTTGGACTTTCAGACACTGATTTCGGAAAGTCAGAGCTCATTCTGCGTTCCACTGAAATCTTGAAGGCAGCCTTCACGAAATCGATTGTGGCTCGACCTGAACTCCAATTTCTCCCCATGTTCAACTTCGCGTATAGGGATTCGCACTCGATGTTAACGATGGGGGGAATGATCGCGGGCCGAACGGAAAAGAGGCAGCTCCGAGCAAGCAACATCCGCGAAACGGTCTACTATCGCGACGATTTCGGATCCCCTCCTTTTGAGATCAAGGTTCCGTGCCTCACACGGAAAGAACGAGTCTATCTGGACAGGGAAATGCCCTGTGCAGACGACTGGGTGCCCGGGGATTTCGATTTGGATCCTGAGGACATCCGACATTATCGGGACATTTACCGGTTCCTACCGACCTTCGCCGAGATATCGATTTAGCTCGGGAGATGGTCCCCGGCTCCTGCTCCACAAACGGGCGGGTGGCAGCCTGAACCCATCCCGTATCTTTTAGGGTGAAGGTGCTGCGCGCTGGGCGGCTGGACGCGCCGAGTCGATGGTATGCTCCGTGGTGATCCGGATCCCAACCACGGAGGTCACACCATGAAACTGCTAGCAACA
>Ga0137393_10002956_pt1 | contig 11024 bp, 10 predicted proteins | sample 15con2h34BmetaG_FD_101396 | JGI IMG/M metagenome (GOLD analysis project Ga0137393, IMG submission 101396) | Vadose zone soil microbial communities from Angelo Coast Range Reserve, California, USA - 15con2h3.4B metaG | ecosystem: Environmental > Terrestrial > Soil > Vadose zone > Saprolite...
AACCCCGCGCCCACCGCAATGCCGATTCCCCAGGCGAACCCATGAACAAACCTGGGGCGCGGGTAATAGCCGGGCCAAGGTGCCCAGTAAACCGGCGGATACGCCGGCCACCACCACGTACCGTAGACGACCAGCGGATCGTAATAGGGCACGTAGACGACCTCCGGGCTAGGCGGTTCCACGATGATGGTCTGCCCTTGCTGCGCCACGCGGTACTGGTCGTTCGATTTGAGATTGCCCGCGGCATAGGCGCGTTGACGCAGACTCTGGACAGTTTCCATCACCTGCGGTTCCTGCGTGAGGAACGCATCTCCCAACCGCTCCGTCCAGTCCAGCTTCTCGTCCATCATCGCCAGGATCTGCGGAAATGCGACCAGCGATTTCACGCTGGGATCCCAATTATCCTGTTCCACCGCCCGCACCGCCACGTCGCCGGTGACGCCGGGGTTGGCCTTGGACCAACGCGCGGCCTCGACTACCTCGAGCGGATAAGTGGACGCCATCAAGATCTGCGACAGCAGCGAATCGGGGTAAAGCGCAATTGGCGCCAACATCTGATCGAGTTCCGATTGCGTGAACACGTGTTCCGCTTGCGCCGGCGGGTCGGTCTGCGCGTATGGCGCCGGCACGGAAAGCAGCAGTATAAGTAACTGCGTCAACGCAAATTTCGCACGTAGCTTCATGATCTGCTCCTGTGTGGGAGGATGCCGGTAGCGAGAGCTTCCGCTTCTCCGTCCGCTCGACAGTTCCGCTATTGTGCGCGCTCGTGCACCCATCCTCAAGTCACCCCGATAGATCACGGCCACCCGCGCCGGCTACCTACACAACGATTCCGGTGCAACTCGAACAATCTAAACCGATGCAGTAAACTCTCAAACGGCTTGATACTGGATGTCGGTCAAGTCACCGCCCGGATTTCAGTGCCCAATCGCCTTGAGTTTGGCAAAATGAAGCCCAACAGGCGCTTTCTGTGTCGTTAAATGTGTAGCTATGCGATGATGCTCATCAAATACATTTTTATTATCAAAGGCTTTAGTCATAAATGAAGATCGCGACCTGGAATGTGAATTCGTTGCGGGTGCGCTTGGCGCATGTGCTGGCTTGGCTGCAACAACACGGTCCGGACCTTCTTTGTTTGCAGGAAACAAAGATTATTGATGCGGAATTCCCGGCTGAGGAGTTCCGTAAGATCGGCTATGAAACGGCATACGCCGGCCAAAAAACCTACAACGGCGTCGCTAACATCAGCCGGCTTGGCGCGCAAGAAATCCAAATAGGGTTGCCGAACATGGAGGACCCGCAACGGCGGGTGCTGGCCGCTACTTATGGCGATACGCGCATTATTAATGTCTATGTTCCCAACGGTTCGGCGGTAGGTTCAGAAAAGTATATTTATAAGTTAGCGTGGTTAAAACAGCTTGCCGGCTATCTCCAAACGCAGCTTAAAGATTATAAAAAATTGATTGTTTTGGGCGACTTCAATATTGCACCCGAAGATAGAGATGTGCACGATCCTGCCGCGTGGCTCGGCGAGGTGCTGGTCAGCGAGGAAGAGCGGCGGGCGTTCCGGGAGTTAATTGCCCTGGGTTTGACAGATCTATTCCGTAATTTTCCGCAAGAAGAAAAATGTTTCAGCTGGTGGGATTATCGCATGGGGGCATTTCGCCGTAACATGGGGCTGCGCATCGATCATGTTCTATGCAGTCAGGCGTTGATTAAACCCTGCACGGCTTGTTATATCGACAAGGAGCCGCGCCGGCTGGAGCGGCCGGCGGACCATACCCCGGTTATCGCCGAATTTTGTAGCTAATTATTGCTTTCTCTACCCTGTTTTTTAAGTAGTGGGCCAGCCTGAGATATACTGGATGAGAATCATTTGCATTTTCATTTAAACTATGCATAATACATAGCAGACGTTGTTGGTTTAAATAAATTCAAATCAAAAGGAGCGCAGGTGAATTTCAAAACTCTTGTCTGCCTGGTTTCGGCATTGGCATTAGGTGGGATTGCGCCGAGCTGTGCGGAAGAAATGCCGCAATTTAACTTAACCGCGAAAGATGGCCGTTTTTCTCCGGAAAAGATCGAAGTCCCGGCGGGCCGGAAATTTAGATTGGTGGTTAAAAATGAAGGGCCGGGACCGGAAGAATTCGAGAGCCACGAGTTAAATCGCGAAAAAGTGGTGCTTGCGGGCAAGAGCGTGGAAGTGATCATCGGTCCTTTAAAGCCCGGCGCCTACGGTTTTTTTGGCGACTTCCATCCTAATACCGCGAAAGGACAAATCATCGCCAAATAAATTAACCATTAAACCAACAAACCTACCATGTTAGCGACGGCAATCATCGTATTTCGTGAAGTTCTTGAGGCGGCTCTCATCGTCGGCATTGTTCTTGCCGCAACCAAAGGCCTGGCCAAGTGCGGCCTTTGGGTGAGTGCGGGCATAGGTGTTGGGCTGGGCGGCGCTGCGTTGGTGGCGATGTTTGCCGGCGCCATTGCCGGCACGGCCGCGGGCATGGGGCAGGAGGTTTTTAATGCCTCGGTATTGTTTATCGCTGTCGTCATGCTGGGGTGGCACAACATATGGATGGGGCGGCATGGGCGCGATATGGCGCAGCAGATGAATGCGGTTGGCCGCGCCGTCACTCTCGGCAGCCGGCCTATGTATGTGCTGGCGGTGGTGGTCGGTTTGGCGGTCCTGCGCGAAGGTGCCGAGGTGGTTCTTTTCCTGTACGGCATCGCTATCGCCCAGCAGGAGCAAGCCGGTCTTATGTTGGCCGGGGGTGTGTTGGGTTTATTGTTGGGCATGGGAGCAGGACTATTGCTTTATTTGGGTCTGCTCCGGATCTCAAGCAAGCGTTTATTCATCGTGACGAGCTGGCTGATTGCCCTGCTAGCCGCCGGGATGGCGGCGCAGGGCGCTGGTTTTTTGGTGCAGGCGGACCTCCTGCCTTCGCTGGTTCAGCCGCTGTGGGATACCTCCGCGCTGCTATCGCAGCACAGTATTCCGGGGCGGATCTTACAAACCCTGATTGGTTATGCCGACCGTCCGGCAGGTATGCAAGTCGTGTTTTATGTGGTGACGTTAGCGGTGATCGGCGTACTCATGTGGTTTTATGGCAGCCCTTTATCACGCAGCTCCTTGCCAAGGACAGCCAGGGCAGCTTAACAGGTTGTTGAAAAAGTCCATCCGTGGCCTTTTTGACTCGGACCATCCCTGGTCCTCGCCCTACGGGCGCTACCAGGTAGCGCCCACTCTCTCCCGGAGAAATTGTCAACACGCAAAGCAAAAAGCGGCCGCTCCTGCGCATCCCTGCGCTCGCGGCATTCGTACTTCCTGTACAGCATGGTTTTTGCTTTGCTAGGTTTTTTTTGCTGCAATATTTTTTTCTTTAATAATGTAAATAATTCTTATTATCAATAATGATGAAGGTGAGAAGTTTGGTTTTTAGGGGAGTCATGCTGGGAGGCATGGGGTTACTTGCCAGCGGACCTGCGCAAGCATTGAATTATTTTGAATTGGAAGTTTATCCCTATGCCACCGCGGCGAAAGGTGAACTCGAGCTGGAAAATAACACCACTTATACCGATCGCGGCACGCAATCGGACTCGCCGCCAGAGAATAATAAAGGATTAACCCGCAGCAGCGTTGAGCTTAACTACGGCGTGACTGATAAAACCGAGCTTGCCGGTTATGTCGACTATAGCCGTGCGCGCGGCGGGGACTGGGAGCACGCCGCGAGTCGCGTGCGCGCGCGGACTCGCTTTTATGAAAAGGGCGAATTGCCGGTGGATATCGGCTTATACGCCGAATTTGAATTCCCGAAAAATCAGGCTAACGATCGGGAGCTCGAGTTGCGCGGCATTATAGAAAAAGATGTCGGCAGATGGACATTTGATTTCAATCCCATATTCGAGAAGGTGCTAAAGGGCGCGGACAACGCCGGATGGGAATTGCAATACGCCGCCTCGGCGATTTATCGTTTGCATGAACGTTGGCGCCCGCGCCTGGATTTTTTCGGTGATTTTGGCCCCATTAGCCGGTTTGAACCCAAAGATGAGCAAAAGCATTTGATTTCACCCGCGGTGGATATCAAATTGGGGCACCGGGTGTGGTTAACCGCCGGCGTCGCTTTTGGTTACACCAAGGCCAGCGAGCAGCAGCTCATGCGGGCGAAATTAGAATGGGAGTTTTATTAATTCGCGCGGAAGCCTTGGCTTCTCCTGGTCTTGAAGGTATATTGCCGTATCGACCATGATCCCGTGGGAGAGACCGGTGCTTGTTTAAGCCCGGCGCCGAAGGCGCAACCCGCCCGGAATCGCTCAGGCCAAAGGACCACGGGAGCTGTCGACTCTGGAGAGAGGCGCGCGATGATGGCGCCCACCGAAGGGGCTCAAGCTCTCAGGTTACCGGACAGAGGGGCGATGGATGTGATGCATCCATCGCCCCTTTTTATTGGCAATCGAAATACGCGCGATGCATCCGGCCGCAAATATTTTGCGAGCAGCGTGCTCTGCAAAATTGTGGCGTCTCGGCATTAATGTTAAGGGGTTTTATTTTTGGGTTATAGAACACCATTGTACCACAAGCATATTGCAATGGGCGCCAAGATAGTCGATTTCGGCGGCTGGGATATGCCGCTCCATTACGGCTCGCAAGTGGAAGAGCACCACAAAGTGCGCCAGGCGGTTGGCATGTTCGATGTTTCGCATATGACCGTGGTCGATCTTACCAATGGCGACCTGCGCGGATTTCTGCGCGTCTTACTGGCGAATAATGTCGACAAATTACCAACGCCGGGCAAGGCGCTTTACACCTGCATGCTGAACCAGCAGGGCGGCGTGTTGGATGACCTGATCGTTTATTTCCTGACGGAAAAATGGTTTCGTTTGGTAGTCAACGCCGCGACCCGCAAAAAAGATTTGGCTTGGATCACCGGGCGCGCGCTCGATTTCAAGGTAAATGTCATCGAACGGCCGGAGCTCGCGATGATTGCAGTACAAGGTCCGGAGGCCCGTGCCAAAGTCGGCGAGGCACTGGAGAACGAAGCGCGTAAAGCGGCGTCTGGCTTGGAGCCATTTAGCGCCGTGACCATCGGCGAGCTTTTTATCGCGCGCACCGGTTACACCGGCGAAGACGGCTGTGAAATCATCCTGCCTGCAGATACCGCCCTAGCGCTTTGGCAGAATTTGTATGACGCGGGGGTTGCGCCTATCGGCCTTGGCGCACGCGATACCCTGCGGCTGGAAGCGGGCATGAATCTGTATGGCGCGGATATGGATGAAACCACCACGCCGTTAGAGGCCGGCCTGGCGTGGACCGTGGCGTGGGAGCCGGTCACGCGCAAGTTTATTGGACGCGAACGGCTGGAGAAACAAAAGGCGCAAGGCGTGGCGCGCAAGCTGGTGGGTTTGGTGTTGGAGGGGAAGGGCGTGCTGCGCAACCATCAGACGGTGCATTGCGAATCAGGTGAGGGCGAGATTACCAGCGGCAGCTTTTCGCCCACGCTTAATGAATCCATTGCGTTTGGGCGCGTGCCTGCGGCCGTGCAAACCGGCGACCGCTGCCAGGTGGAAATGCGCGATAAATGGGTCGAGGCGCGCGTCGTAAAATATCCGTTTGTGCGTAACGGCAAGAGTTGTTTATGAAAATGCTAAGGAGGCTACTATGAGTAAGGCGCCGGCTGATGTTAAATACACCAAGAGCCACGAATGGGTAAAACCAATGCCGGACGGTTTGGTTACCGTCGGCATTACCGATCACGCGCAGGATTTGCTGGGCGACATGGTGTTTGTTGATTTGCCCAAGGTGGGCGCGAAGGTCGGCGCCGGCAAAGATTGCGCGGTGGTGGAATCGGTCAAGGCGGCTTCCGATGTGTATGCGCCGGTAGCGGGCGAAATTGTCGAAGTGAATAATGCGTTAGCGGATGCGCCGGAAATTGTTAACAAAGACCCTTATGGTAAGGGCTGGCTGTTTCGCCTCAAGCCTGATGACAGGGGCGAGGTCGATAACTTGTTGGACGCCGCCGCTTACGAAAATCTTGTTGCTTCGGAAAAACATTAAGCAGACAGCGATTAAATAAAAATATGCCGTTTATTCCCCATACTGAAGACGACATCAAGGCCATGCTCAAGGCTATTGGTGTTGCCAAGATCGAAGACTTGTTCGACGAGATCCCGGCTGCCCTGCGAACCGGCAAGCTGACCAAGGTGCCTGCGGGCCTGAGCGAGATGGAGGTCGCGCGTTTAATGCAGGAGCGTGCGGAGGCCGACGGCCGTTTTCTGAATTTCATCGGCGCCGGCGCTTACGAGCATCACATTCCGGCGGCGGTGTGGCAGATCGCCACGCGCGGCGAGTTTTACAGCGCCTATACCCCCTATCAAGCCGAGGCCAGCCAAGGCACGCTCCAGTTGCTGTATGAATTTCAGACCATGATGGCGAGCCTGACCGGCATGCAGGTGTCGAATGCGAGCCTGTATGACGGCGCCTCGGCGCTGGCCGAAGCCGTGCTGATGGCGGTGCGTTTGCACAAACAGTCGCGCCGCGTGTTAATACCGGCCACCGTGCATCCGATTTACCGCAAGGTCGTTCATACCATTGTCAAGAATCAGAATATTGAGTTGGTTGAGCTTCCTTATTGCACTGACGGCGGGCATGCGCTTCCAGAAATGCTGGCCGCGCGCGCCGGCCGCGACTTCGCCGCGCTGGTGATCCCGCAGCCGAATTTCTTCGGGGTGCTGGAAGAAGCCGGCGCGTTAACCGACTGGGCGCATAAGCAAGGCGCGCTCGTAATTGCGGCGGTGAATCCGGTGGCGTTAGCGCTGCTCACGCCGCCCGGGCAATGGGGTGAAGCTGGAGCTGATATCGCCGTCGGCGAAGGCCAACCGCTAGGCTCGCCGCTCTCCTCCGGCGGCCCGTATTTCGGCTTTATGTCTTGTAAACAGGCGCATGTGCGGCAGATGCCGGGACGCATCATCGGGCGCACCCTGGATGCGGCGGGCAAGCCCGGTTTTACCTTGACGCTGCAAGCGCGCGAGCAGCACATCCGCCGCTCGAAGGCGACCTCGAATATCTGCACCAACCAGGGGCTTTTGGTGACCGCCGCCACTATTCATATGGCATTGCTTGGGCCGCAAGGGTTAGAGCGCGTTGCCGCGCAGTGCCATGCCAATACCGCGATGCTGGCGGAAAAATTGACCACTATGGCCGGGGTTGAACGGGTATTCAATCGCCCCTATTTTCATGAAATGGTATTGCGTTTAAATATGCCGGTTGCCGAGGTTTTATCCGGGCTTGAGATGGCGGGCATTCTTGGTGGTTTCAATTTAACGCCCTATTATCCGGAATTAGGCGAAACGATTTTGGTATGCGCGACCGAAACCAAAACCGAAGCCGACATCCAAAATTATGCGGAAAATTTAGCGCGTATCGTTACTAAAAGCAGAACCGGCTCACATCGTACCCCAAAGACAACCTCACTTTAAGGAGATAAAAATGGCGAAGATTACTTTACGCGGCAAACCGATTAATACCAGCGGCGAACTGCCGAAGGTTGGCGGCAGGGCGCCGGATTTCAAGCTTGTGGATAGCAGTTTGAAAGACGTTTCCCTGTCCGATTTCAAAGGCAAAAAGAAACTGCTCAATATTTTCCCCAGCCTGGATACGCCGACCTGCGCGCTCAGCACGAAAAAATTTAATGACTACGCGAACAGCCAAAATAATGTCGCCATGCTGATGATCTCGGCGGATTTGCCGTTCGCGATGAGCCGTTTTTGCACGGCGGAAAACACCAAGAACGTCGTTACCCTGTCCCTGATGCGCGGGCGCGATTTTGCCAAGGATTATGGCGTGCTTATCCAAGATGGTCCGCTCGCCGGCATCACCGCGCGCGCGGTGGTGGTTCTCGATGCCAATGACAAAGTGGTTTACACCCAGCTTGTGCCGGAGATTGTGCAGGAGCCGGATTACGAGAAGGCGCTGGCGGCGTTGAAGTGATAGCAATAGCAATGTAGGGTGGATTAAGTCGCGTAGCGACGAATCCACCGGCATCACGACGAGGAACGAAACCTCTGAGCCAATACAAAAGGACATATCAGCAAGGCGGCTGCTATTTTTTTACAGTAGTCACTTATAAGCGCAAATGTCTACTGACGGAGCCGGAAGGCATTCAGCGATTAAAAGAGGCCTTTCAACGGGTGCGTACCGATAGGCCGTTTGTCGTCGATGCCATAGTGGTGCTGCCCGATCATCTGCATTGTATCTGGCAAATGCCGGACCAGGACGCTGATTTTTCCCGCAGATGGAGGCTGATAAAACGATATTTTTCCATAGGAATGGACGCCGAGGTATCCCGCCGCCGCGAGAAGCAAATCTGGCAACGCCGGTTTTGGGAACATCTGGTCCGGGACGAAGAGGATTGGCGCCAACACATGGATTATATCCATTACAATCCAGTCAAGCATGGATACGTGAAGACGCCTTACGACTGGCCGCACAGTTCATTTCGGCGTGCCGTGAAGCACGGGCTATATCCGCCGGACTGGGGCGCGAGCCAACCGGCGGCAATTGCCGGAATGGATTTTGAATAAATTGAAATATCATGGTAGTGGATCGGTGGATTCGCTGCGCTTAATCCACCCTACAGTGCTAAATTAATTAAGTTACCCTCTACTGAACTTAACCTTTAAAAATGCTAATTTTCGAACTCTCCCAACCCAACCGGCGCAACCCTTCCCAGGCGCCGCTGAACAAGCCGGAGATTAAAGATATTCCGGAAAGATTCCTGCGTAAACAACGTCCGCTGCTGCCGGAGGTTTCCGAGATGCAGGCGGTGCGGCACTACACACGCTTAAGCCAGAAAAATTTTTCCATCGACACCCAGTTTTACCCGTTAGGGTCGTGCACCATGAAGTACAACCCGCGCGCCTGCAACGCGTTGGCGATGCTGCCGCAATTTCTCGCGCGCCATCCGTCCGCGCCGGAAACCACCGGCCAGGGATTTCTCGCCTGTATGTATGAGTTGCAGGAAATCTTAAAGGACGTCACCGGCATGAAGGGTGTCTCACTGACGCCGATGGCGGGCGCGCAAGGGGAGTTCGCCGGGGTGGCGATGATCCGTGCCTACCACGAATCGCGCGGCGACAGCGCGCGTACCGAAATCCTGGTGCCGGATGCGGCGCATGGCACCAATCCGGCCACCGCGGTGATGTGTGGCTATACCGTGCGCGAGATTCCGACCGATACCAACGGCGATATCGATACGGAACTGTTACGCGCGGCGGTAGGCCCGCATACCGCCGGTTTGATGCTGACTAATCCTTCGACCTTGGGTGTATTTGAAAAAGATATACAAGCGGTGCAAAAAATCGTGCACGATGCCGGCGGGTTGCTGTATTACGATGGCGCGAATCTGAACGCAATATTGGGCAAGGTAAAACCAGGCGATATGGGTTTTGATGTGATCCATATGAATTTGCATAAGACCTTCTCCACCCCGCACGGCGGCGGCGGTCCGGGCGCAGGTCCGGTCGGGGTCAACGCAAGGCTATTGCCGTTTTTGCCGGTCCCCATGGTCGCCAAGCGGCGAGACGGAACTTATCATTGGCTCGCAGAAAAAGACTATCCGCAATCCATCGGCCGCCTCTCGGCGCATATGGGCAACGCCGGGGTGTTGCTGCGCGCGTATGTCTACGCGCGGTTGCTGGGGCGTGACGGTATGCACCGCGTGGCGGAGTTCGCTAGCTTGAATGCCAATTATCTGATGGCGCAATTGATCAAAGCCGGTTTCCAGGCGGCTTATCCCAAACGCCGTGCGACGCACGAATTTATTTTGACATTAAAGAAGCTAAAAGATGAGACCGGCGTAAGCGCGATGGACGCCGCCAAGCGCTTGTTGGATAAAGGCTACCACGCTCCCACCACTTATTTCCCATTATTAGTGCCGGAGTGTTTTTTGATCGAGCCGACGGAAACCGAAAGCAAAGAAGAGCTCGATGGCTTTACTGCCGCCATGCAAGAGATCGCGCGTGAGGCCGAGGCTGATCCGGCGACGGTAAAGAGCGCGCCGCACACCACGCCGGTGCGGCGTTTGGATGATGTGAAAGCCGCGCGCGAGCTTGATCTGGTGTGGAAATCATAACAGCCGGTGTGATAGAAAAAACGCCGAGTTCGGTTAGCGCCGCCGTGAACCGTTTGTCAGCCAATAATTCCGGTAATCCTTTTTTTATTTTTCCGATTGGGAAAATAGCCTACACTGCGCGTGTTCGAAGTGTCGCGCTATGTTTTGCCCTTGCACGTAACAGAGTGAAATCATGGCCATATTGATTTGCGGTTCGTTTGCTTACGACACTATTATGGTGTTTCCGGATAAATTCCAGAATCACATTCTTCCGGAACAAGTGCATATCCTGAATGTGTCGTTTATGGTGCCGCAGATGCGGCGCGAATTCGGCGGCTGCGCCGGCAATATCGCTTACAACTTGCGGTTATTGGGCGGCGATCCGCTGCCGATGGGCACGGTGGGCGAGGACTTCGACACCTACGCCAAGTGGATGGATCAATGCGGCGTCACGCGCCGTCATGTCAAGGTGATACCGGAGACTTACACCGCGCAGGCATTTATCACCACCGATATGGAGGATAATCAGATTACTGCGTTTCATCCCGGTGCGATGAGTGAGGCGCACCGCAACAAGATAAGTGAGGCGAGCAATATTGAGCTGGGAATCGTTTCACCCGATGGACGTGACGGCATGATCGAACATGCGCGCGATTTTGCAGAGGCGAACATCCCGTTTATTTTTGATCCGGGCCAAGGCATGCCGATGTTTAACGGCGCGGAATTGGAAACGTTTTTGGAGGAGGCGAGCTACTTAAGCGTTAATGATTACGAAGGCCGGCTGTTTCAAGATAAGACCGGCAAGACGCTTAAGCAGTTGGCGGCACGGGTAAAGGCATTGATCGTGACTAAAGGCGGCGCGGGCTCGGAGATTCATACCGGCGGCGAGGTATTACAGATTCCCGCCGCGAA
>Ga0137393_10002960_pt1 | contig 11021 bp, 12 predicted proteins | sample 15con2h34BmetaG_FD_101396 | JGI IMG/M metagenome (GOLD analysis project Ga0137393, IMG submission 101396) | Vadose zone soil microbial communities from Angelo Coast Range Reserve, California, USA - 15con2h3.4B metaG | ecosystem: Environmental > Terrestrial > Soil > Vadose zone > Saprolite...
CACTGACCCCCGCCGCGTACGCGACACCGCTGGGCCTGCACCCCGACATCCGGCCGTCCACGTTCTCGGTGGCCGCGGGCGACCGGCTGGTCTTCTACACCAACGGCCTGCTCGAGGCGCGCGACCGGGCGGGCCGCTACTTCCGGCTGGAAGACTGCCTCGACACACTGCGCCGCACCGACCTGCAGGCAGCCGCCGACGAGCTACTCGACCGGCTCCTGGCCCACACCGGGCGCAGGCTCGACGACGACGTCGCGGTGCTGCTATTCGAAGCGGCCTCCCCGCCGGCCCGGGCAGAAGACGAGCCCGCAGCGGCCCCGGCACCGGCCGGTGACACCTCGCCCGACGGCGATCCCCCGGCCGCCGCCGCGTCTGGTTTCTTGGGCCGCCTCAAGCAGGCCGCCGCGGTGGCCAGCACGTGACCGTGCGGGCCGAGGCGGCGTCGAACACCGTGTCCCGCAAGGTCACCGAGGAGGACGCCTGGGACGAGCTGCACGGCGACGCGGAGCTGCTGGCCGAGATCGCGCGCGCCCGTCGCGGTGCACTATCCATCGAGTCCCAGATGACCTCCGGGATGCCTCGGGTAGCAGGGGAAGGAGGCCTGCGATGCCTGCTGACATGCTCCGCTTGTTCGTCTTTGCGCGGCACGCCGAATCGGCGGCGAACGCCGCCCACGTGCTCAACACCAATCCGTCCCAGCCCGTCGCGCTGACCGCGCGAGGGCGAACGCAGGCACGCGCCCTCGGCGCGCAACTCGCCAACCTCCACGTCGATCTCGCGGTCGGCACACGCCTACTCCGCACCCAGCAGACTATCGACCTCGCCCTGGACGGCCGGCAGGTGCCAACCCTCATCGAACCCGGCTTCGATGAGATCCGCGCCGGGGACCTCGAAGGCGCACGCATCGACGCTTACCGGTCCTGGAGGGACCAGCACACCGTGGGCGACCGCCTGCCGCATGGCGAGAGCATCGAGGACGCGCTGCGGCGCTACGCGGGCGCGCTGCGGCGCCTCCTGGCCAGGAAGGAAAAGGTTACGCTCGTCGTCATCCACGAGATCGCGTTGCGTTACATCGCGGCGGCCGCCGCAACCGGCCCCCCGCCCCTGAACGGCACAGCCTTTCCGAACGCGGCTCCGTATCTCTTCGACGAGCCCGCTACCCGGCGCGCGGCGGTCAGCCTGGCTGCGTTGACATTGACCGCCAAGCCTGCCGCGACGGCTAACCCCCGCCATCCAACGTAGCTGGGCCGTTCTCCATGCATTCGGCGTCGCTTGGTTCGGCGGAGCGGCTCGACCTGCAGTGCCAATCATGCCCAGGCCCGGTACCAGCCGCGCCCTCATTGATCCGCCGGTGGCGACCTAGACGACTACCGCTCGACTAGCCCGAACATGCGGAGCCCAGGGTTAGGCCAGGGCCGCCAGCGGCTTGTCGGGCATCCGGCTATCAAGAGCGCGAGATCCGCCCTGCTCAAATTCAATGACGACGGCGCCGCGGGACGCCGCAGTGCCGATGCGGCTACGTATTTCCAACGCGCGTTGCGCCGCGCAGTGGGTTCGTTCTGGCAGGCGCCGATCCCGCAAGACCCGCGGGGAGCGGGCGTGCGGTGGACGCCGCCGGATCCGGACGTGCTCCGGCGGCTCCTTGGCCGCGCCCAGGAAGCTGGAGTGATGCGGCTTCAGGTAGCCGATCCGGCTCCACTGACAATTTGTGTCGTTTCCGCTGACATTGTCGTGACGCTCAACAGCCGTGGCGTGGGCGCAGCGGGGCGAGCCCGCCACACCGCCCGCGGCGGGGTGACCGGGATCCGGCTTACGCCACGCTGTCCGTGAACAGGTCGGCTGCCAGGGCGGCGGGCCGGGAGTGATCCTCATGGCCGCCGACCCTGGCCCGCCGGAACCATTCCGTCCCGAAGGCCCGCCGGAACGCTTCGGGGCCGAGTGACAGGAAGTAAGAGGCGTCGGAGATCTGCGAGGCGTGGGCCGCCATCGCCGCCCGCTTGCGGTCCAGGTAGCCGGTCACGTCGACGGCTGCGGTCAGCTCGGCCTCCGGCAGCCCCATCGTTTCGTCGATCCCGTCGACGTCCGGCAGGGGGGGACCGCCGCCCGGCCGTTCCCTGCGCTGCCGGACGATCAGGTCGCGGTTCAGCGTGGCCTCAAAGACCCGCGGCGTGCGGGCGAGCCGGGCGGCCATCAGCCCGACCCAGTTCACCTTGATGTGGTCGGGGTGGCCGTACCCGCCGTTCGGGTCGTAGACGGTCAGGACCCCGGCGTCCTCGTCGGCCAGGATCGCCTCCAGCCGCCGGGCGGCCTCGCCCTTGCCGACCTGCCAGAACGAGCCCGGGGCGTCGTTGGCCGGCGTGTTCCGCATCCCCGAGTCGGTGTACCCGAGGAACTCCACCCGGGCGGCCCCCAGGATCTCCGCTGCGGCGGCCGTCTCGGCGCTGCGCCGCTGCGCGAGCGTCTCGCCATCGCGGAGGAAGCCCTCCGGGACCTCGCCGTTCTCGCCCCTGGTGGCGTAGACGAGGACGACCCGGTGCCCGGCGGCCGCCGCCTTAGCGAGCGTCCCGCCGCACAAGATGGCCTCGTCATCGGGGTGCGCGTGGAAGCTGACGATAGTGGACACGCGGATGGCCTCCTTGCCTGCTGGCCTGTTAGCTTGCCGTGCTGAGTGAACCTGCGCTGCTAGGTGAACCGGTACGTGACGAGGCCGCGGCTGCCGTTCGCCCGCGGGGCCGGGCGCCGGCCGGGGCGGAAGGGAAGCGAGGCCAGGGCGCTTTCTGCGATGGCGTCGAGCTCTGCGGCGCCCCGCCCGGTCCGGGCCATCACGTCCAGGCCGCGGCCTGTCGCGTGGATCAGCCTGGCGATGGCCCGGGGGTCCGCGCCCGGGTCTAGGTCGCCGTTGCGCTGGGCCGCCTCGACACAGCCGGCCAGGCTGTCTTCCACGACCCTGAAGGTGGCGTCGATCCGCCCGGTGACCTCCGCGTCCCGGCCGCCGAATTCGGTTGCGAGCTTGGTCGCCATGCAGCCCAAGCGCTCCTCGTCGTCCAGCACGAAGCGCGCCGCGCCGAGGAGGTAGGTCCGCAGCCGCTCGACCGCCTCATCGTCCGGGCCGGACAGCGCGGAGCACAGAGCCGGCTCGGTCCGCTTGCAGTAGTCCGCGAACGTCCGCAGGAACAGCGACCGCTTGTTCCCGAACGCCGCGTAGAGGCTGCCGCGCAGCACGCCGGTCGCCGCGCTCACGTCGTCGACGCTCGTGCCCGCGTAGCCGGTCTTACGGAACTGGCGCCCTGCCGTCGCCACCACCGCCTGCTCATCGAAGCTCCGCGGCCTTCCCATAAACCCAGCTTACGGTATTGTTGACAGGTTCGCCAAGAACCCAGTAGCGTTCTTGGCGAACCTGTCAACAAACCTATCGGGCCGGCCCTGGCCAGCGCACCACGGAGGCAAGCCATGACGAGCAGCCTGCGCACCGGCCGCCGGATAGTCGACCAGTGACCAGCGACAACGGCATCCAGGGTCGTGCCAGCCGGTCTGCGACCGCCTGTGTCCCCGTCATCGGGCCGCGTACGGTTGCCCAGCTGGACGACTATCTGGCGGCACTGGAAATAATCCTGGACGACGAGGCCTTCAGGCGCATGGACAAGGCCAGCGCCGTCCCTCTCGGCCAGCCTCATGATCTGATCGCGTCCATGTGGCCCAGGCTCCTCGGCGACGGCCCCGCCGGCGTTCCCGCTCCCGCCATCCCGGTCGCCTGAAGCGCCGCGCAGTGAATGTGAGCGGGGGCGCCACGCCGGAGAAGCCGCCCGTCATGATCGACGGCGGCAACCGGACCTGTGCCGCGCTGCTGATAGATCTGAGGTACCACATCGCCGGGCTGCGTCCGGGTACGGTGATCCACCTGGTCGCAACCGACCCGGCCGCGCCCATCGACCCGCCGGCGTGGTGTTACCTCACCGGCCACACTTATCTCGGTCCCGTGGAAGGGCCGGCCGGGCGACCCGCCTACGCGCTGCGCGTCAGCGCCTGCCGCCGGCGGACCGAGCCGGGCTCCCCCTGGCGTCTGGCCCCGTAGCGGCCCGCGGCACGATCGCGCTGTTGTCAATGCCGGCGTAGGGCCGCTCTCGGTGCCCCAGTCCTTGTCCGCTGTCGTTCTTCTCGCGTGCGGAAGCCGTCGGGCCGGCGGAGATCATCCGGTGCGTGTCCAGACGGAGGCCGCGGGCTACGGCACGACGACGACCAGCCACCTCGCATTCCGGACCAGGCGGGCCCCGACAAAGCCGGCCAGCCGGTGACCTAGCTTCGCGGACTGGCCGACGATGACCGCGTCGGCGTGCATCTCGTCGGCGGCCCGGGCCAGCTCGGTGCACACGTCACCGCTGCGGCAGATGAAATCGCCCTGGATCCCGGTCCGGGCGATCGCATCGCTGACAAGGCCCCGCAGGTTCTCGGCCGTCTGCTCTCCGGCCGCGATAAGCGCGCCCGCGGCCAGGCCCGCGTAGCAGTCCGAGACGTAGACAGCGGTCAGCGCGCATTGCTGGCGGGAGGCGAGCCCGATCGCGTATGCCGCGGCGCGCAGTGACGTGTCCGAACCGTCGATGCCAACCAGCACGGTGCCGCGGCCATCACCGCCGGGCCCGGCCCGTTCACTGCGCTCTCCCGTACCCGCTCACTGACCGTGACCTCATGCCGTCGCCTGCTGCTACCGGGGCCGGCGTCTCGCGACAGCGGACGCATCCCCAGTCGCTCAGGGCGGTAAGCACTGGGGCGAGAGCGCGCCCGGCCCCGGTGAGGCGATAGACAGGGCGGCTAGGCCGCCCGGCGCGCCGCTCTCGGACGACGACGCCGACCGCCGTGAGAGTGCGCAGCCGTTCGACAACCCGGTTCCGCGGGGCGCCGGCACGCCGCTGGTTGCTGGTGAAGCGCTGCGCGCCAAGGTCGATCTCGCGGACGATCAGCAGGGACCAGCGTGCGCCGGCTGCCCGCAGTGCGCCGCTGGTGGCACGGGGCGCGCTCGTCACTTGCTAACTGCGGCGCAGCCCGGACGTCAGCGCTGCGAGTCGGTCGCGTCTCCATGATTCCCCGTTCAGCTGCCATATCCGCGAGGCGGCCAGGTAGGTACGAGGGCGGGGCGCCGTCCGCGCGTGACCAGCGCGGACCGTCCTTCGCGCGGGCGGCGGGGGTTGCGGAATCTCCGGATCTGATCATCTGCTGTCACCAGCCCGCGCTGTGCCCGCGCGGTGTGAGCGCGCTGGCGGCTGTTTGAACCGCAGGTCCTGCTTCTCTTGCAGCGACAGTGATTCGTCGGGCTTCTGCGGGCTGACCGCGACCATGCCGACGCCGCGCCGCTGGAGTTCCGGCAGCAGCTGCGCCTGATAGGCGGCCAGGGCAATGTTGCAGTACGGGCACCACCCGCCCCGATAGGAAACCAGCACCGCCGGGCGCCCGGCAAGTGCGGCGTACATCGTGGTTGGCTGCCCGTACGGGTCGAGCAGTCCGGTTTCGGCGACCATCGTGCCCGGCTTCAGCACACTGTCCGGCACCGGCCTCGCGGCCAGACGTGCCTGCTCGGCGGCGAACACGCTCGCGACGGGGTTCGGCGGCTGGGCGGCGGCAGCCCCGTTCATTGCGGCGACCTGCTTGGCGATGGTCTGGGTCACGGTCTTCTCCCTTGGTTGCATTCGCGCCGGCTCCGATCCCGGCGACACCAGTGAGCGTTGTGAGCCTGGCCGGGTCTTATCCCGCATCCGCAGGCGCTTCCCCGGCGACGGCCGGCGGTTGCGCCGTCAGCCGTCGATCCTGGTTCAGATACGGGCCGCTCTGCGGACAGGGGCAATCACCGGGAACCCGCAAAAGCCGGGACTCCGGGGCGGCCTGCTGGCGGGAGCGCGGTCTGGCTGAGGTCGGCCGGCGGCGCCCGGCAGCACCGCAGGCTGGCCGGCCACAGGACCCCGCAGCTACCAGGAAAGAGATCGTCACCTGCTGCCGATGTCGGCGGGCGGGGCGTTCAGTTCCCGAAGCGCGGGCAGCCGGGCCCGCCGGCAGCTCAGCCGAACCCGGCCCCGGCAGGGCTGCCGCGCAGCGCGGTCATGAGGCTGGCCGCCGGCCATCCTCGCGGCCGCCGGGCCCTGCCCGCCGCTACCGGGGCTTCTTCCTGCTCCATGCCGCTTCCGGTGCCGACGATAGTCATGCCGGCCGGTCCCGGCGCGGGTGGCCGGGGCTCAGAGGCGCTCGATGATGGTGGCGTTGGCCGTGCCGCCGCCCTCGCACATCGTCTGCAGGCCGTAGCGCTCGCCGGTCTGCTCCAGGACGGACAGCAGGGTGGTCATGAGGCGGGCGCCGCTGGCTCCGAGGGGGTGGCCGAGGGCGATCGCGCCGCCGTTGATGTTGACCTTGGCCAGGTCGGCGCCGGTCTCAGCCTGCCATGCGAGCACGACGCTCGCGAACGCCTCGTTGACTTCGAACGCGCCGATATCGGCGAGGGACAGCCCGGCCCGGTCGAGCACCTTCCCCGTGGCAGGGATGATGCCGGTGAGCATGTAGACGGGGTCGTCGCCAGTCACCGCAAAGCTGTGCAGCCGCGCCCGCGGGCGCAGCCCCAGCCGCCGGGCAGCGTTGTCGCTGGTGATCAGGACGGCGGCGGCGCCGTCGTTGACCGGTGAGGAATTGCCCGCGGTGACCCGCCAGTCGATCTGCGGGAAGCGCTGCTCCCACGCGTCTGCCTGGAAGGCGGGCTTCAGGCCGGCGAGGATTTCCGGTGACGTCGAAGGCCGCACCGATTCGTCGGCAGCGACCTGGTGCAGGGTACCGTCGGCAGCAGGGGCCTTGACTGGCACCACCTCGGCGGCGAACCGCCCGCCGGCCCAGGCGGCCGCGGCCCTGCGGTGGCTCTCGGCGGCGAACGCGTCCAGCCGCTCCCTGGACAGGCCCCAGCGGGCCGCGATCAGCTCCGCGCTGATGCCCTGCGGCACCAGGCCGTCCGGGTACAGGGCGGCGACGCCCGGGCCGAACGGATCCCGGCCTGCCGCCTGGCTGCCGATCGGCACCCGGCTCATCGACTCCACGCCGGACGCGATCACGATGTCGTAGGCGCCGCTGAGCACGCCCTGCGCGGCAAAGTGGATGGCCTGCTGGCTGCTGCCGCACTGCCGGTCCACGGTGACCGCGGGCACCGACTCGGGCAGCCCGGCTGCCAGCGCCGCCCACCGGGCCGTGTTCATGCTCTGCTCGCCGACCTGACCGACCGTCCCGCTGATCACGTCATCTACCGTGGCCGGGTCGATGCCGGCCCTCTCGATCAGCGTCCGGATCACGTGCGCGTGCAGGTCTACCGGGTGCACCCCGGCCAGCGCCCCGCCGGGCTTCCCCTTCCCGATCGGCGTCCGAACCGCGTCCACGATCACCGCGTCCCGCATGGCACCGGCACCCCTTTCTCCGCCCACCAGGCCAATCCCTGGCGCGCACGATTAAGTTTGATTTCACAACTCTATATTTTCCTGCTAAGTTGTCAATCCGGACTAACAACGGCCACGCCGGAGCCAGGCCCCGGAGGCCGGGAAGGTGCCTGTTGTGTCACGCGGCCGTGAGTGCTCCATCGCCAACGCGCTCGCCGTGATCGGTGAGCGGTGGACCCTGCTGGCGCTGCGGGAGATCATGCTCGGGCAGCGCCGGTTCGATCAGATCGCCCGCGGCACCGGTGCCAGCCGCGACATCCTCACAGCCCGGCTGCGCAAGCTCGTGGACTCGGGCGTGCTGGAACGCCGGCAGTACGAGAGTCACCCGCCGCGGTACGAGTACGTGCCAACCGAAGCAGGGCGGGCGCTCCAGCCGGTCCTGCTCGCCTTGACGGAGTGGGGCGACCACTACGTTACCGACGGCCCGCCGCCCACAGTCTGGGAACACGACTGCGGCGCCGAACTTCACCCCCTGACGGTCTGCGCCCACTGCCAGCAGCCGGTCGCGCCCGGCACCGCCCGCGCCGTCCGCGTCGGCACCGTGCGATGAACCCTGCCGGACGACTCTGTCCGTGAACGGGACCGGCCGATGCTGAGCCCGGCCTCGGCCACCGGGCCCGAGGGACGGGCTAGCTCCGTTCTCCTGAACGGTTAACCGATGAGGCCTGGACTGCCCGCCATCCGGCACGCATGCCCTGGCCCGAACATCCAGGTGCCGACCGCCATCGGGAAGCTACTGGGAGAAGGTCATCGTCTCGCCAGAAGTCGGCCGGGGCTACGCCCACCACCCGCCTGAAGTGTTTGCTGCACCACGCCGGAGCCCAGGCCGCGCGCCCGCGATATCCCCTTCCGCGCGGCAGTACCGTCATGCGCAAACCGGCAACACAGCTGCCTGACGGGCAGTCAACCCACGGCAGGTAAACCGAGGAAACGCCGCTTATCGCTAGCAGTCGCTCCGGCGGATCGGTCGGCCCGGCAACGACAAGTACCTCAGCATGGCAACGACAACTTCGCGGATTTTCTACACGCGCTCCTCCCGGTCAGCGCGCTATCAAGCGGCATTCTCCTGGAAGTGTGGACACTTCCAGGGGAATGCCAAATCCGAAGGATGGTGGCGATGCCGGGTCGCGCGTAACCTAGTGGCAGGTTTCGTGGCCAGGCTTTTTGGGAGGGATGCTGGGCTGGTGGGGGACCAGGCTGCGCTTAGTTTCGGCGAGCTGCTGCGGCGGCTCCGGGTCGAGGCGCGGCTGACTCAGGAGGAGCTGGCCCAGACGGCAAAGCTGAGCCCGCGGGCGGTCAGTGACCTGGAGCGGGGCATCCACCGCACCGCCCGCAAGGACACCGCCGAGTTGCTCGCCGATGCGCTGGATCTGGCCGGGCCGGCCCGGGAGTTGTTCGTGGCGGCGGCCCGGGACCGCAGTCCCGCCGAGGACGTGCTGGCCGCCCGGGACGGCATGACGTCGGGCGCGGGTCACAAGGCCGCTCTGCAGCTGCGCAGGTGCCCCTACCGCGGGTTGCTGCCGTTCGGTGAGTCCGATGCTGAGGTGTTCTACGGGCGGGAACGGCTGGCGGCCGAGCTGGCCGTGAAGGTTGCCGCCCGGGCGGGCGGCGCAGGGCTGGTGGTGGTCACCGGGGCGTCGGGATCGGGGAAGTCGTCGCTGCTGCGGGCTGGGCTGCTGCCGATCCTGGCCCGGGGCCAGCAGGTCGCGGGATCGGACCGGTGGCTCCGGGTCGTGATGACGCCGACCAAGGAGCCGCTGACTGAGCTGGCCGCCCGGCTGGCCGCTCTCGGCGGTCCGGACGCTCTGGCGGTCCGCGATGGGCTGGCCCGGCACCCGGACCAGGCGCACCTGGCCGTCCGGTCGGCGGTGCTGGCCGCCGCTGCCCGCCGCGATGGGGAGCTGCCGGGGGCCGATGACTGCGGGTCCGTGGCGTCCTGCGCGGCCAGGCCGCTCAGCTGGATCCCGGCCGCCGGGTGGCTGGCCTGGCGCACTTTTCAATGCTATGCGAGGGATGTTCAGACATGCCTGGCTCATGATCGTTGCAGGGTGGCAAAGAAGGCGCGCCATCGCGGGCGACGAGGCCGGATCTGGCGCAGCTCGCGGGCGCTGTGGTGTCACTGGCCGCGGCACGGGGTCTCGTAGCGGTGCCGGGCACGGCCTGCCGGATGTCTCGCGTAGCACCGGCAGGCTCGCCAGCGCGGGCGGCAACAACAGCCAGCCGCCCAGCAGGCGGCAGGCGGCGACGCCGGTGATGGCGGTGGCCAGCGGCGCTCCGCTGGCCCAGATGGTCAGCGGTAGGATGAGCGCCAGCGTTCCCGCCCCGGCCAGCGGGGCGGTCCGGCGGGTGGCCACCATCCCGGTGCAGTAGCCCACGAGGAGCGCGGCGCCGTTCATCAGCACGCCGGACGCGGCCAGGGCCGACCAGGCGGCCAGAGCGTCGTCGGCCCAGAACAGGGCCATGCCTCCGATCGCGGCGCGGTGCCGGACCGGGCGGGCGAACAGCGCCCGGATCAGGAGCACCGCGTCGAGGACCACCGCGAGCCTGGCCCGCCAGCCTGCCCGCCCGGCCAGCCGGGCCCGGTAGCGGGACGCCAGCCAGAACGCCGCCGCGAACGCCGGGACCGGGATGACCGGGGCAGCGTGAAATCCACGGGCACTCCCGCCCGGCCCAGGCACAGCCAGGCGATCGATGCCGCGCACCCGTACGCCGCCAGCATCGCCTGCTCCATGCCGGCCAGCGTCGTGACGCGGACCATCGCCTCGCGCCGGCTAGCGCCGCTGGCCTGCAGCACCAGCCCGTCCGGCCGGATCCCCCCGGCGGAGAACAATCCGCTGAACCCCGCCGCCACCATGGCGGTGAGCTGGCGGCGGGTCAGCGCATAGCCGCCCTCGGCGGCGTAGATCCGCCGGTAGGCGAGGTAATAGCCGATCGCCGACATCGCCAGCGCGGCAGGCACCGCGCATAGCCATGGCCACTGGATCCTGGTGAGCGAGGCATAGACGGCGTGAAAACCTGCGATGTCGGCGAGCCCGGCGACGGCCGCGACGTTCAGCCCGGCCGCCAGCAGGATCGGCGGGGCCAGCGCGGCCCCGCGCCGGCCGATGAGGTTCCCCGGCAGCGACCGCACCCGCAGCCGCGGCCCGCGCCGCCCGGCGGCGGTCACGGGTGGCGCCTCAGCACCAACGCTGCGGCGGCGGGCTCCCCGTTCGCTGCCGGCGTCCGGCCGTCGCCAGCGTCCCGGGTGACCTCCATGAACGTCTCCTCCAGTGCAACCTGCCGGGGCGGCAGCGCGGCTGGCCGTGTGCCCGGTGTGCGGGCGAATTCCCTGATGGGCTGCGCATGCGCAGGCCTGACTGGCTGGTCCCGGGGGATGAGGGTGAAGCTGGCCTGGCTCTGGCCCTGGCGGGTGCGCCGCCCGGCCTGGCTGATGATTATCTGGAACACCCCGGCCGGCGCGATCCCCTGCAGCCTGGCGGCCGTGGCGCAGGAGGCTCCTGAACCAGCGCAGGCTGCTGAACCGGCCCGGGGTCTCAGTCATGCGGGCCGGCCTCAACGTCTGGTCCGGCC
>Ga0137393_10002962_pt1 | contig 11015 bp, 10 predicted proteins | sample 15con2h34BmetaG_FD_101396 | JGI IMG/M metagenome (GOLD analysis project Ga0137393, IMG submission 101396) | Vadose zone soil microbial communities from Angelo Coast Range Reserve, California, USA - 15con2h3.4B metaG | ecosystem: Environmental > Terrestrial > Soil > Vadose zone > Saprolite...
CGGCTCGCACGGCTCGCGCGATCGCGTGGGCCACCAGATCCGCAGCATCCCGGCCGAGGGCGTCCACGTCGGCGCGCGCGGTGCCCACCGAGAGGCAGAAGAGCGCATCGCCGTCGGTAGTCAGATGTGGCGGCGAGAGCGCGCGCGTGAAGCCGTCCATCGCCAGCCGGGCCACCCGCGCGGCCGCCACCTTGTCCAGCGAAGCCGTCGTCGCCACCAGGCCGATGGTGGTGTTGACGGGGCGGAACGCGGGTGGCCGCGCTCCCGCGGCGAGCGCAGCGGCGGTGTCGATCAGCCGGCGGCCGTCGGCGGCATCGCGCACCCCCGCGATCAGGCGCCCCGTGTCGGGATCGCGCACGTCACCGACCGCGTTGACCGCCATCAGCGCGCCCAGGTGCACGCCGTCGCGCTCCAGGACCACGCAGCCGAGCCCGCCCTTGGTGGCGCGCGCGATGCCGTGGAGCTTGCCCACGCTGGCCCCGGTGCCCGCGCCCACATTGCCCTCGGCGACGGGCCCCGGGCGCGCGGCGGTGGCTGCGCGATGGCCCATCGCGCGATCGGGGCGCGCGGTGGGATCGCCCAGCCCGAGGTCGTAGAGGATGGCGCCGGCGACGTGCGGCACCACGGTCTGGCTGGTGGGGAAGCCGACGCCGCGCTCCTCGAGGTAGCGCATCACGCCCCAGATCGCCTCGAGGCCGAAGGCGCTGCCGCCGGCCAGGACGACGCCGTCGAGGGTGGGCACGAGATGGCGCGGGTCGAGGAAGTCGAGGCCGTGCACGCCCGCCGCCCAGCCGCGGATCTCCACGCCGCCCACCGCGGGCGCGTCGCTCAGGATCACGGTGCAGCCGGTGAGCCCGACCGCGTCCGTGACGTGACCGACCCGCAGCCCGGGGATCATGAGCGCGCGCGGCGCGCGGGCGCCCGGCTGACGTCCGCGAGGCGCGTGCGGCCCAGCGCGACCTCGGAGGCCACCTCGATGCCGCGCGCGGCGAGGGCCCGCGCGAACGGGACGGATGTCGCCGGCCGCCCGACGTCCGCGAGCGCCGCCGCGGTTTGCTCGGCCATCGCGGCCGGCTCGAGGCGTCCGGTCATGCGGAAGATCTCCGCCATCTCGCGCAGGCGGGCCGCCCAGCGGCGGCGCGCCCCGTCGGCGAGCTGGGCCTCGACGACGCCGTCCACGATGGAGGCCTCGCGCTCGGCCTTGATGTGGTCGGAGATCACGAGCCGGCTCTCGCGCACCTGGAGAAGCGCGAGCGCCTCGTGCTGCACGCGCCCGGGGTCGATGAACCAGCCCATCAGCTCGGGCAGGTCGAGGAGGGTCGCGGAGCGGTCGAGCAGAGATTCGGTCTCGGCATCCGGTGAGGGCATGTCTGCCGGAAGCTTCATTTTTGTATCCGTTCGGCTCGCCTGCGGCTGCGCCTCACCCAGCTTCGGCCGCAGGTCACCCTGCAACTGCGGCGCGGCGGCGAATAGTCTCCGCCAGCGCGCGAACTCGGGCGGCGGCACCGTGCCCAGCCGTTCGTGCAGGGCGAGGGCGTCGGCCACCAGGGCGCAGGCGCGGCGGCCGTCCACCTCCACCCACGGCAGCTTCTGGCTCTCGCGCAGCCCGCGCAGCTCCGCCCCGAGCCGCTTGCGGGCGATGGGGCCGCCCGCGGCGTCCATGATCCCCGCCTCGTCGTTCAGGATCAGCGAGCAGAGACGCAGGCCTCCGCCGAGACCGCCCTCGAAGAGGATCCACGCGGCGCGGGAGCCGCTGCCGTCGATGCCGGAAAGCCAGGCGCGCACCGGATGCTCGGCCGCGCGCGTCACCACCGGGCGCGCGGGCGCTGCGGCCGCGGCCCGCGACGGGCGCAGGCCCGACTGCTCGAGCCGGTAGAGGGCGCGCCGGACCGCGCGCCGATGGGCCTTGTCGGGGGCCGCGTCGGCCAGGCGCTCGAGCAGCGGCAGCGAGGCGGCGCCGTGCCGCTTCGCCAGCGCGCGCAGGGCGTCGTCGAGCGCGGCCGGGCTCACGCGGGCGAGGGCGGGCGGGTCGCCTCCCGCAAGCGCGGCCTCGAGGGCGGCCAGGCAGGCCGCCGCCTCGTCACGCGTCGCGGGCGCGGTCATTCGGCGAGCAGCGCGCGGAAGAAGGGATCGGCGGGCCAGGCCTCCGCGGAAACCGCGTTCGCCCGGAAGTAGACCTTGCGCGCGTAGGTGAGCGCGCCCGCGTACATCTCGAAGCGATCGGACAGGCGGCGATAGAGTGAAGCGTCGGCCTCGGCGCCCGCGCGGGCCACCTCCGCCACGAAGCGATAGGCGCGGCGGCCCTCGTGCTCGTAGTAGCCGGTGACCGCGAGGCCGTCCACGTAGTCGCGGAAGATCCCGGTCATGAACAGGGTGTAGTCGCCGATCTGCCGCCGCAGGACCCGCTCGGTGCCCGGATTGAAGCCGGGCGCCTCCCAGTCCCACACGTGCTGGATCGCCAGCAGCGAGTCGGCGACCGTGTCGAGGCGCCGGCCGGGCAGCTCGCGGAGCGTGCGCAGGGCCTCGGTGCGGACGAAGCGCGTCAGGAGCTCGGTGAGGTAGCGCAGGGCGGGCGCGTCGTCGATCGCCAGATCACCGAAGGCCTGCCGGGTCACGCTCTCGAAGAAGCGCGGAAGCAACCCGCTCTGCACGGGATCACTCTAGCAGATCGATCCGCTCAGGGTCGGTCCCGCGTGAACTCCACGCCACGGGGTAGGTTGTTCGCGCCGGTGGAGGTTCCGCGTAGAACGGCCCCATCCCAGGTGAGGGAGAGCGAGAAGGGCTGTAGAGAGCCGCCCTGCACGAAGCCGGTGGAGCGACCGACGAGCGAGACCTGGTCTGCGGGGGCCGACCCGGTGCCGGTCGCCCGCATCGTGACGCGATCGGTGACCAGCTCCCAGTCCCATTCGAGCCGGCGTCCGGCGCCCCGGATCTCGAGGACGGAGCGATCACGCCCGTACCAGCGGCCGGCCAGTGAGCGGGGCGGCGTTGTCCCGGCCGCGGGCGGCGGGACGGGCGGCGCGGGGGCGAGCGCGCCGGGGGTCACGCCCTCCACCAGGCGCCTGCGCATCGTGGCGTACTCGTCCTCGGTGATCCGCCCGCGCGCCTTCACGTCGTCGAGCTGGGCCAGCTGCTGCTCGAAGGTCTGCCGAGACCCCGGGGCATCGCGGCCTGCACCGCCGCGTTGAACTCTTCGCTGTTCTCGATGCCGCGGTAGGAGCCGGGGGGCGGCGGATCCATCTGCTTGTCGCGCACGTAGCCGCGGCTGTTCAGACAGCCGCGATAGTATTGCCGGACGGTGTCGAGGGAGGCGCCGGAGGGCAGCGTGCCGGCGGCCTGCTGCACGCACGCCTGGTTGTCTTGCGTGAATTGCTCGGCGCTGGCGCCGGGCTTCGACCAGTAGTAGCGGCTGCAGCCGGTCGCGGCGCCCAGCAGCAGGAGCAGCAGGACCGAGCTGGCGAGGGCCTTCTTCATCGATGATCTTCTCGTGGATGGGTCGGTCGGCGGGTCGATGATAGCGCAAACCTTTGGCTTCCCCGTGACCGGGTGGTAGGCTTCCCGGCATGAGGCCCGATGGGGTGGCGCTGCCCGGAGCCCCCGCGACGACGACCCGTCTCGCCCGGCGCATCCGGCCGCGGCGGCCCTGGCTGCTGATCGGCGCGTGCCTCTTGCTGGTGGGGCTGACCGTGACCCTTTGGGGCAAGTGGGTCGAGAACCGGGAGCGCGCCGACCGGCTGGCCGCCGAGCTGAAGAAGGTCTACACCGAGGCCGAGAAGCTCCGCACCGAGGCCGCCGCCGCCAAGCAACGCATCACCCAGCTCGAGCGCCAGCTCCGCCGCGCCCCCCGAGCCCCCGGCACTCCAGAGCCGCGCTAGCGGGTTTTGTCCCACACATCCAGCAACCGCCGGTTCTGCTCCCCCGTCCCCACCGCGATGCGCAGGTGCCCGGGGAAGCCCACGCTCGCGCCGTCGCGGACCAGGACGCCCGCCTGGAACAGCGCGGCGCGGAGTGCGCCCACCCCATCGCCGACCCGGGCCAGCACGAAGTTCGCCTGCGAGGGGGGTGACGGCGCCCCGCGCTCGGCCAGCGCGGCCTGCAGGCGGGGCCGCTCCTCCAGCACCACCCGACGCGTGCGCTCGAGGTGCTCGGGATCGCCCAGCGCGGCCACCGCCGCGACCTGGGCCAGGCGGTTGACGTTGAACGGCGCCCGCACCCGATTCAACCGTTCAATATTATCCGGGCGCGCGATGGCGTAGCCCACGCGCAGCCCCGCCAGCCCCGCGATCTTGGAGAAGGTCCGCAGCGAGATCAGCGTCGGGTAGCGCCGCTGGAGCACGACGCCGTCCGCAGTGTCGTCGTCGTCGCAGAAATCGATGTACGCCTCGTCCAGGATCACGAGTGGCGGGTCCGCGCCGAGGGCGTCGAGGAAGCGCTCGAGCGGCCGGCGGCGCACGATGGTCGCCGCCGGATTGTGCGGGGTGCAGACGATCACGCACTTCGTCCGCCCCGTGACGCGGCCGAGCATGTCGTCGAGGTCCTGGTCGTAGCCCTTGAGCGGGCTCTGCACGACGGTGGCGCCCGAGAGAATCGCCTCGGTGCCGTAGGGCTCGAAAGCCGGATGGGGGATCACGACCTCGTCACCGGGATCGAGCGCCGCACGCGCCAGCATGGCCAGGAGCTCGTCGGCCCCGTTGCCGACCACGATCGATTCCGGCGCGATGCCGAGCCGGCTCCCCAGCGCCTCCCGCACCGCCGTGCACCCGCCGTCCGGGTAGAGATGCGCGCGCGGGGCTTCCCGCCGGATCGCCTCGACGACCCGGGGCGAAGGGCCCAGGGGGCTCTCGTTCGAGGACAGGCGCAGCACCGCATCAAGCCCGAGCTCGCGCGCCACCACCTCGAGCGACTTGCCGGCGTCGTACGTGGTGACGCGATCGAGCACATCACGCCAGAGCCGTCGCATAGGGCGTCATTGTAACTGCGATACAAGTTCGCGCCAAGTTTGACTTTCTTCCCACTCCACGCTACCGTTTCGCCATGTCTGCGGAACTGCTTCGACAGGTTCGCCGCGTCGAGGCGCAGGCCGATAAGGGATCCGACGGCAGCGCCGCCGAGCGGGCGGAGCGCCGCCGGAGGCTGAGGCTCGAGGTGCTGCGCCACCACCTCACCTCCAACGTGGATTTCCTCCGCGCGGCCCATCTGGGCGGCGCGTCCGGCCAGCAGTCGGTTGCCGCCTATTCCAGCTTCATGGACGGCTTCCTCGGCACGCTCTACCGGCTGGCGGTGGACGACGCCAAGCGCGAGGGCTTGGTACCGAGCCCTCTCGTGCTGGTGGCCCTGGGCGGCTACGGCCGCGGCGAGCTGCACCCCCTCTCCGATCTCGACCTCATGCTGATCTACGACGGCGAGATGGGGCCGTATGTCCAGCGCGTGACGCAGGGGCTGCTCTACGCGCTCTGGGACCTCGGCCTGCAGGTGGGCCACGCGGTGCGCAGCCTGCCCGACTGCCTGGCCATGGCGCGCACCGACTTCCCGAGCCGTACCTCGATGCAGCAGGCGCGATTCCTGCTGGGCGACCGCCGGCTCTTCAACCGGTTCCGGAAGGTGCTCGCCGAGAACGTCTACCAGAAGGACTTCGCCCAGTTCCTCGAGACCACGCTGACCGAGCGCGACCAGCGCTACCGCAAGTTCGGGGGCTCCCCCTACATGGGCGAGCCCAACGTGAAGGAATCGGCGGGCGGGCTGCGCGACATCCACACCGCGATGTGGCTGGCCTCCACCAAGTTCGGCACGCGGACGCTCCGGGAGCTGGCCGACAAGCGGCTCATCAACGGGCGCGAGCAGAAGGCGACCGACGAGGCGCTCACCTTCCTGTGGCGGGTGCGGAACGAGCTGCACTTCCTCTCCGGGCACAAGAACGACGTGCTCTCGCGCGACATCCAGCCGCAGATCTCCAAGAACTTCGGCTACACCGGCGACGAGCTGTCCCTGCCCGTCGAGAAGTTCATGCGCGAGTACTACCTCCACGCGCGGGTGATCCACCGGGTCTCGCGGCGGCTGATCGCCCGCTGCCGGGAGACCCTCTCGCGCCGCGCCACCGTGCAGCGCCGCCTGCGCCAGGAGGCGCTCGCTGACGGCCTCATCGTGCTCGACGAGCAGCTCCACCTGGCCCAGCCCGACGGGCGGGCCTTCCGCGAGGAACCGCTGCGGCTCCTGAAGGTCTTCTGGCACAGCCACCAGCTCGGCTTCGGGCTGGGCGTCGACGTGGAGCGGGCCATCGAGGACTCGCTCGACCTGATCGACGACGCCTTCCGCGCCTCGCCGGAGGCCCGCGACCTCTTCCTCGGGATCTGCCGGAACTGGGGCCGGGTGGCGCAGACCCTCCGCGAGATGCACGAGCTGGGAGTGCTCGGCCGCTACCTGCCGGAGTGGGGGTCGCTGACCTGCCTCGTGCAGTACGACGTCTACCACAAGTTCAGCGCCGACCAGCACTCGCTGATCGCGGTGCAGAACCTGGAGGCGCTCGCGCCCGGCCAGTCGCCGGACTCCGAGGGCAACGCCCAGGTGGTCAGCGAGCTGGAGAGCCCGGGCCTGCTGATGCTCGGCATGCTGCTGCACGACATCGGCAAGGGCAAGGGCCACGGCCACGTGGCCAAGGGCATCCCGCTGATCGAGACGCTCACCGCGCGCGTGGGCCTGGCTCCCGAGGACGCCGACAAGGTGATCTTCCTGGTGGCCCACCACCTGACCATGTCGCACAGCGCCCAGCGCCGCGACATCGACGACCCCAAGACGATCGAGTCGCTGGCCGAGGTGTGCAAAACGCCTGAGCGCCTGCGCATGCTCTACCTGCTCACCTGCGCGGACATGCGCGCGGTGGGCCCCGGCGTCATGACCGGCTGGCAGGCCCAGGTCCTCTGGGACCTCTACGCGCGGACGCTCACCCGCCTCACCGGCGGCCAGCGCGAGCGGCCCACCCGCGAGGCGGTGGCCCAGCGGGTGACCGAGGCCATGCGCGGCGAGGTGGCGCGCACCGCGGTGGTCGCGCACCTGGCCCTGCTCTCCGACCGCTACCTCGCCACCACGTCGCCCCAGCGCATTGCCGCGCACCTGCGCCTGCTCGACCGGCTCGAGGACGGCGGCGTGCTCGCCACCGAGCTCTTCCACCATCCCGACCTCGGCTCCTCCGAGCTGGTCGTCGCCACCCAGGACGTGCCCGGCCTCTTCTCGCTCATCGCGGGCACGCTGGCCTCCCAGGGGATCAATATCCTCTCCGCCCAGATCCACACGCGCGCCGACGGCATCGTCCTCGACACCTTCCAGGCGAACGATCCCTTCGGCGAGGCGGTCACCGAGGAGGCGCGCTGGCGGCGGACGCTCGAGGCGCTGCGTCGCGTGCTGCGCGGCGAGGCGAGCGTGGAGGATCTCCTCGCGCGGCGCCGGGCGGTGTACCCGACCGGCGAGGGGGTGGCCGGGCCGCCCAAGATCTCGGTGGACAACCAGATCTCCGACAGCCGCACGGTCGTGGAGGTGAAGTGTCCGGACCGCGTCGGGCTCCTCTACGTCATCACCCGCACCCTCTCGGGGCAGGGGCTCGATATCGCGAGCGCGCGGATCGCCACCGAGATCGATCAGGCCTACGACACCTTCTACGTCACCGACCGGCACGGCCGCCGCCTCGAGGACGAGCCGGCGATGACCCGCGTGCGCGAGAGCCTGGAAGACGCCTTGCTCAAGCCGCTCTAGATGCTGAGCCACTACAAGGCCTCGCTGACCCGGCTCGGCGATCCGGTCGCACGCGCCCTGCTCCGGGCCCACGTCCGGCCGAATCACCTCACGATGCTCGGGCTCGGGGTCAGCATCGTGGCCGCCTGCGCCCTCGCCCAGGGGCGCCTGCGGGTGGGCGCGGTGCTGCTGGCGCTGGCCGGGCTCTTCGACTTCTTCGATGGCTCGCTCGCGCGGCTGGCCAATAGCGTGAGCGCCTTCGGCGCCTTCCTCGACTCGGTGGTGGACCGCTACTCCGACCTGGTCGTGCTGCTGGGGGTGGTGCTCTACTACCATCGCGCCGCCGACACCACCGGCGTCTTCCTCACCATGGTGGCCCTGGTGGGCACCATCATGACCAGCTACACCAAGGCTCGCGCCCAGTCCATCGGGGTGGCCTGCGAGATCGGGCTGATCGAGCGCCCCGAGCGGCTCATCGTGCTCATCGCGGGCGCGACATTCAACCTGCTCACCCCGGCCATGATCGTGCTCGCGGTGCTCACCAACCTGACCGCGCTCCAGCGCATCCTCTACATGCGCCGCGCCGCCGCCCGCGAGCAGATCCTGCACTGATCTCCGAGCGCGGGGCGGCTGGTACACTGGCAGGCATGAGGCGGTTGACGGCGGCCGCGTGCCTGGTGTCCGTGGTGCTGGTGGGGGCGGCGCCGGCCGGCCTCTCCCCGGATTCGCGCGAGCGGTTCGCGGCCGGGCTGGTCGCGCACAAGGCGGGCGACTGGGCCGCGGCGGCCCGGGAATTCGCCGATCCCGCGTGGGCCGGGACACCGATCGAGGACTACGCGCTGCTCTTCCAGGCCGAGAGCGTGCTGCGCCAGGGGGACGTGGTCGCGGCGCGGGCGCTCGCCTCCCAGGCTGCCGACCGCACCCCGGAGAGTGGGCTCACGCCCTCCGCCCTGATGCGGGCGGCGGCCGTGCTGAGGGAGGCGGGGGACCCGGCCGGGGCGGTGACGGTGCTCCAGCGTGTGCTCGTGCGCCTGGCCGACGCGCCGGACGCGGCGCGGGCGCGCTATGCGCTGGGCGAGGCGCTGCTGGCCGCGGGTGATCAGAAAGAGGCGGCGCGCGTGTTCCAGGCGCTGTGGCTGCAGGCGCCCGCCGCCTTCGGGGACGCGGCGGAGCGCCAGCTCAAGGCGCTGGCGGATGCCGGCGTGACGCCGCCGCCGCCGAGCGCGGCGGAGCGGGCGGGGCGCGCCGAGCGGTTGCTCGCCTCGGGGCTGATCGAGCGGGCCCGCCTGGAATCCGAAGCCCTGGTCGCCGAGAAGCCGGAGGCGGACGCGCGCGAGCGCGCCCTGCGGGTGCTGATGAACGCCTCGCGCCGGCTCGGCCGCGACGACGCCGCGCTGGCCGCCGCCAACGATGGCCTGGCCGCGGCCGTGCCGGAGCGGCGCGCGGGCTGGCTGCTCGATCTGAGCCGGCTCCGGCAGCGCCGCGACCGCGAGGCCGCGCTCAGCACGCTGGATCGGCTGGTGCGCGAGCATCCCCGGAGCAACGACGCGCCGGACGCGCTCCTGCTGAAGGCCGAGCTGCTCGAGACCGCGGCCCGGCCCGCCGAGGCCGAGAAGACCTACGTGAAGCTGGCCGCCGACTACCCGGACGAGGACGAGGCGGCCAGCGCGCTCTGGCGGCTCGGCTGGCTCGCGTGGTTCCGCGGCAATCACGTGGAGGCGACCGCGCGGTGGAGTCGGCTCCAGGTGGCGCGCGGCGGGCAGGCGCTACGGGAGGCGGCCACCTACTGGCTCGGTCGGGCGTGGGAGCGGCGAGGCGATCGGGACCAGGCGGCGCGCCAGTTCGCGCAGCTCGTGAAGGATTCGCCGCGCACGTACTACGGGCTGCTCGCGGCCAAGCGCGCGCCTGCGGTGTCGGTCGCTGGGCGAGGCGCAGCCGGAGGCGAGCCGAGCGGATCCGGTAAGTCGGCGGGCGCGGCATCCTTCGCGTTCCCGGCCGATCCGCGCGAGGGGCTGCTGGGCGACCTCCGCTTCGACCGCGCGCTCGCGCTGCGCGAGGTGGGGCTACGCGAGTTCGCCGACGAGGAGCTGGACGAGCTGACCCGCCGCTCGGTGGCCGAGCCCCGCCGGCTCTACGCGCTCTCCGCCGCCTACGTCGCCGACGAGCGCTATCACATGGCGCTGCGCATCCTGAGACGGAGCTTCCAGGGTACCGCCCGCAGCGGGGGGACGTCGCCCCGCGAATTCTGGGAGATGTTCTATCCGCTGGGCTGGCGCGATGCCCTCACCGCGGCCGCGGGCCGCGCCTCGCTCGACCCGTTCCTGGTCGCGGCGGTGGTGCGCGAGGAGTCCTCGTTCTACCCGCAGGCCCGCTCGCGGGTGGGCGCCCGCGGGCTCATGCAGCTCATGCCCGACACCGGGCGCGCGGTGGCCCAGGCCCGCCAGATCCCGTTCCCGGACGTCGAGGTGCTCGACCATCCGGTGACCAATCTCGAGATCGGCACGATCTTCTTCGGCGGGCTCCTCCGAGAGTTCGGCGACGCGCGGCTCGCCGCCGCCGCGTACAATGCCGGCCCCACGCGGGTCCGCGAATGGTGGGCGAACCGGAAGACGGACGATCTGGAAGTCTGGGTCGAGCAGATTCCCTTCAACGAAACGCGCGCGTTCGTGAAGCGCGTGATGCTCTCGTGGCAGGAGTACCAGCGGGTGTACGGCGAGAAGCAGTCCTGATGGGCCCCCGGCCGGCCCCCCTCTGGCGGCTCGCCGCCGCCGCGGTGGCCGACGGGCTCCTGGGGATCATCGCCTGGAGCCTCGCCGCGATGTGGCTGATCGTCGCGGTGCTCGTGTTCCGCGCGCGGCCGCTCGACCTGCTCGACGGCCTCGTCCTGGCCTTGGCCGTCCTGGTGCTGGGCGTGGCCCTCCACGTGATCTACCACACGGTGCTGGTCGGCGGCTGCGGGCAGACCCTCGGGAAGATGCTGATGGGTGTCGCGGTGGTGCGCCGGGATGGCGCCCCCGCGGGCTACGGCCGGGCGCTCCTGCGATGCGTGGGCGGGGGGCTCTGCCTGCTCACGCTCGGGCTCGGGCGGCTGTTCGTGCTGTTCACGCGCGACCGGCGCGCCCTGGCCGACTTCGTGGCCGGCACCCGGCCTGTCGCCACCTCACCCTGACCCTCTCTCCTCACGGTCGGTGCAACACCACCGCTTTGGCTATCTGCTTGAAGTACCGGGAGTAGGCAGGTCCTGACCCTGATCCCGCTCACTAGTGGCCGCCCGCTTCGGGCCTGCCCCCACC
>Ga0137393_10002975_pt1 | contig 10982 bp, 7 predicted proteins | sample 15con2h34BmetaG_FD_101396 | JGI IMG/M metagenome (GOLD analysis project Ga0137393, IMG submission 101396) | Vadose zone soil microbial communities from Angelo Coast Range Reserve, California, USA - 15con2h3.4B metaG | ecosystem: Environmental > Terrestrial > Soil > Vadose zone > Saprolite...
GACCGCCGTCACCTCGCCGATCGGGGTGTATTCCATGTAGAGGTTGTTCTCGCAGACGAAGACCACCGGCAGCTTCCACACCGCCGCGAAGTTCAGCGCCTCGTGGAACGCGCCGATATTGGTGGTGCCGTCGCCGAAGAAGCAGACCGTGACGTCGCCGTCGCCCTTGTACTGCGCGCGCAACGCTGCCCCGCAGGCGATCGGCAGATGCGCGCCGATGATGGCGTAGGAGCCGAGCACACCGTGCTCGGCGGAAGTCAGATGCATGGAGCCGCCCTTGCCGCGCATGAGGCCGTTGTCGCGCTGCATCAGCTCGCCCAACACCTTCTCGATCGGCACGCCGCGCGCAAGCGTATGGGCGTGGCCCCGATAGGTGCAGAACGAGAGGTCCCCGGGCTTCATCGCGGCGGCAAAGCCCGCCGCCACCGCCTCCTGGCCGAGCGAGAGGTGGCTCGTGCCTTTGACCAGGTTCTGCAGGAAGAGATCGAACGCGCGCTGCTCGCTCTCGCGGATCTCGACCTGCATGCGGTACATGGTCAGCCGCATCTCCTCGCCGATATCGTCGTTGATGCCCGCACGGGAGCCGTCGGACGCACGGGCCGGTTTTTTCGCCATGAACGCTACCTCGACGGGGACGGATGAAGTGGGCAGCCGGGGGACAGCAACGGAAATTAGCCTTCCCGACCAAGCTTAGGCAACTCAGGGCACGGTGGCCGGAAGTCGGTCATCGGAATTGCGGTCAGAGTGCCGGTCAACGCTGAAAAACCGCAGCTATTCATTGCTGACGACTGACCGCTGATCCTTGGTTCGCCTGACCGCCCGCTCGCGGTGGAGGATGTAGAGGCCGGAGGCGACCACGATGGCGGCGCCCGTGAGCGTGGACCGGTTGGGCACGTCGCCGAACACGAGGAAGCCGGTGGCGGCCACCAACACGATCTCGGTATAGATGACGGCGACAACACCGCCGCCGGCGCCAGGCGGTGGGCCGCGATCAGGAGGTAATGACCGAAGCTGCCCATCGCGCCGGTCGCCACCATGAGCGCGATGACGAGGGGATCGCTCGGCGTCGTCCACACGAAGGGCACCACCGGAAGCAAGGCCAGCGCGCCCACGATGTTCGAATAGAACAGCGTGGTCGCGTTGGAGTCGGTGCGGGCGAGAACGCGGGTGGCGATGGAATAGAGCGCGTAGCAGAGCGCGGCAGTCAGCGACAGCAGCGCCGCCGGTTGGAAGCTTCCCGCCCCCGGACGGGTCACCACCAGCACGCCGAGGAAGCCCACTGCGATCGCGGTCCAGCGCCGCCAGTGCACCCATTCCCCCAACACCGGGCCCGAGAGCGCCGCGACGAAGAACGGCGTCGAGAACACGAGCGCGATCGCCTCGGCGAGCTGAAGGTATCGCAGCGCCAGAAAATTGCACAGCGTCGATGCCAGCAGCAGCACCGAACGAGCGATCTGCAGCGCCGGCCGGTTGGTGCGGGTGAGGCCGGGGCGGGTCCACGGATTCGACACGATGAACGGGAACAGGAACGCGCCGGTGTAGCGCGCCCACACCACCTGCAGCGTGCTCATGTAGAGATTGAGATATTTCGCGGTGGTATCGAGCATGGCGAAGCACGCCACCGCCCCGCACATCAGCGCGATGCCGGTGAGGCGCGAAGCGCGCTCGTGCGATGCGTCGTGGGCCATGGTGGAGGATCGATACGATCGGGCGTAAGATCGCGGACATCTGGCACTTCCGAGGAGAAGACACAATGCGGAGTTTCGGCCGGAACGCTTGCATTGCGGTAACGCTGATCTCGCTTACGGGCATGGCTGGCGCCGCCGACATCCGCGTGCTCAGCGTGGGCGCGGTGCAGAATGCGGTCAGGGCGCTCGCCGCGGACTTCGGCACGGAGAGCGGGCACCACGTGGTCCTCACCTTCGGCGCGCCCGTCGTCGTCACGCAGAAGATCAAGGACGGCGAGGTATTCGATGCGGTGATCGTGTCCGAACCGGCCATGGATCGGCTCGACCAGGACGGCGTCGTGAACCCGGAGAGCCGCGTGCCGCTGGCCAAGACCGGCATGGGGGTGGCGGTGCGCGCGGGCGCGCCGTTGCCCGACCTTTCGACGCCGGAGGCGTTCAAGCAGGCGCTGCTGGCGGCGAAGTCGGTGGTTTACGGCGATCCGACGCTGCCCAATCAGAGCGGGGAAAAGGCGGAAAGAATCCTCGCCCAGGCCGGAATTCTCGACGCGCTCAAGCCGCGCCTGAAGATCGTTCCGTCGCAGGCGGCGAGCCAGGAGTCGATCGCCAACGGCGAGGTGGAGATGGGACTCTATAATGTGAGCGAAATCCCGGAAGGCAAAGGCCTGGCGTTCGCCGCTCCGGTGCCGGCGCTGTTGCAGATCACCACGAGCTACGAGGGCGCCTTGATGTCGGACGGCTCGGAGCCGCAAGCCGCGCGCGCGTTCGTCCGGTTTCTCGCCAGCCCCGAGGCGCGGGCGAAGTGGCTCGCCGCCAGGCTCGAGCCGCTGGCGGATCGTTGATGGTGGCGCCTGAAAGGCTCAACGGGGAGGCGCAGAGCCGGAGTTATGAGTACACGGCGCAGTTCACCGTTTCTTCTACTCTTCGTTCAGCCTCCAAAGATCACGCTGCGGAAGCGGCGCAAAGCGAACGCGAAATAAACAGCGCCGATGGCCGCGGTGGCCAAAATCTCAGGCCATACGATTGAGAGGTCGGCGCCGCGATAAAGCACATCCTGGCTGAAAACGACGAAATGCGGCGTCGGGCTGATCACTCTCATGAGGTACTGCAGCCAGACCGGCATGCTTTCCATCGGCGTCGTGCCGCCGGAAAGCAGCATCATGACCAATAGCACGGGAATCGCCAGCAGTCCGAACTGCCCCATCGTAGCAGCGACCGTGCCGAGAAGAATGCCGAGCGCCGCGACCGTGAACACATAAAAGCACGAGCCGCCGAGAAACAGCAGGGTCGATCCCGCAATCGGCACCTGCAGCCACCATTGCACGACAAGCAGCAGCGATATCTCGGCGGCGGCCAGAATGACGAAGCCATTGGCCAGGATCTTCGACAACATGATCTCGGTCGGAACCACAGGCATGACGAGGAGATGCTCGACCGTGCCCTGCTCGCGCTCGCGGATGAGCGCCGCTCCGGTCAAGATCACGGTGAGCATGGTGAGATTGTTGATGATCTGCATCACCGAGGAGAACCAGCTCGACTTCAGGTTCGGGTTGAACTTTGCGCGGGTCACGATCTTGACCGGCACGCCCATCAGCCCCTCGCGTCCGGTGACGAACTCTGTGACGTAGTTGACGATGACATTCTCGATGTAGGTCATGCCATTGAAGGCCTGGGCCACGGCAGTGGCATCTACGTTGATCTGAACCGACGGCTGCCGCCCGGAGAGGATGTCCTCCTGAAACTTTGGAGGAATTTCAATGACGAAGATAAAACGCTCCGAATCCATCGACGCATCGATCTCTGTCGCGGCGATCTCCACCGCCGGCTTGAATGTCGGCGGAGTGAGCCCGTCCGCAATTCGGCGCGACAGGTCGGAATGGTCTTCGTCGACGATTCCAACTGAAAGGTTGGTCGCTTCCGTCGAGGCGCCGGTGGCAACGGCGTAGATGGCGATGGTGAAGCTATAGGCGACAAGCGCCAGCATGATCGGGTCGGAGCGGATGCTGCGCAGCTCCTTGATCATCAGCCAATAGATGTTGGCCAGGTGCACGCGCAGCTTGGCGAGCCGATTGCTCCTGGGCCGCTTCGCCTTGGTCATTCCTTGCGAGGTTGTCCCTGCTGACGGAGTCGCCACCGACATCTCAGGCCTCCTGCTTCTGCAGCACTGTCTGCGCGGCAAGGAGGTAGACGAGCGCGAAGACCGCAAGGACGAGCGCATTGAACCAGAGATCGGAAAACCCGAGTCCTTTGGTGAAGGTGCCGACGCTGATCGGCTGGAACCAGGCCGCTGGAAACATCAGGCCGATAAGCCTTCCCTGGCCGGTGAGGAAGGACACGGGCACCAGCAAACCGGAAAAGTTTACCGTCGGTATGACCGAGAGAACCGTGGTCGCAAAGACTGCCGCGACCTGGGTCTGGGTGAAGGTCGAGACGAGTTGCCCGAAACCGCAAGTCGAGAAAACATAGAGCAGCGTGCCGAGCGCGAGGGCTGCGAAAGACCCCTTGACCGGCACGTGGAAAACGAAAAACGCCATCAGCACCAGAAGGGTAAAGGTCAACATTCCAACGGCGACATACGGGAACTGCTTGCCCGCCAGGAACTCGAATTTGCTGATGGGAGTGGAGCGGAAATTTGCGATCGAACCGGTTTCCTTCTCGAGCACGACAGCGATGGTCGCCATGATCGCCGGGATCAAAATCAACATCATCACGATCACGGTTGGAACCATGGCGAACACGCTCTTGAAGCCCTGGTTGTAGCGGAACCGATTTTCCAGGTTGAGGCCGCCAAGGTAGACGTTGGACGCGACGTTGGGGCCGAGGCGCTCGACCGCGAGATCCTTCGCATATTTCAGGCCCAGCCCGGTGACGTAGCCTTTCGCGGTCTCGCCGCGGAACGGCATGGCGCCGTCGATCCAGACACCGACCTCGGGCGGATGCAGCCTTGCAAGATCGCGGCCGAACCCGGCGGGAATCTCAACGACGACTGCCAGCTCCCCGCTTTTCATCCGTTGCTCGATCTCGGCGGCGGAGCTGATCGGACGCTGTTCGGAGAAATAACGTGAGCCCGAGAAGTTTTCGATCAGTCTGTGGCTCTCCGGCGTCTCGTCCTCGTCGAAGGCCGCAAATTTGAGATTCTCGACATCGAAGGTGATACCGTAGCCGAAAGCCAACATCAGAATGATAGGACCGACGAACGCGAACGACAGCCGGATGGGGTCGCGCAGCAGCTCCATGGTTTCGCGCCGGGCATAAGCCCATAGCCGCCCGGGATCGAATCGTCTGGACGCACGCGACGGCGCAGCTTTGGCCGGCGGCGCCGCCGGTTGCGGCGCCTCGGTCTTCTTTGTCTTGTCGATTCCAGCCGCTTCCTCCAGATAGCTGATGAAGGCGTCCTCGAGAGAAGCGCTGCCGCGCTCCTTGACCAACTCCTTGGGCGCGCCGACCTTGAGCACGCGCCCCCGATGCATGAGCGAAATACGGTCGCAGCGCTCGGCCTCGTTCATGAAGTGGGTCGAAAGGAAGATCGTGACGCCGTCATTGCGGGAGAGGTCGATCAGCGAGCGCCAGAAAGCGTCGCGCGCAATCGGATCGACGCCCGAAGTCGGCTCGTCGAGAATGAGAAGGGCCGGCCGGTGCAGCACCGCCACGGCGAGCTGCAACCGCTGCTTGACACCGAACGGCAAGCTGTCCGGCCTCGCGTCCGCAACGTCCTTGAGATCGTAGCGCTCGAGCAGCTCCTTGATCCGGCCTTCGATCTCGTTTGCCGGCAGATGGTAGAGACGCGCATGCAGATCGAGATTCTGCCGGACGGTGAGCTCGCTGTAGAGGGAAAACGCCTGCGTCATGTAGCCGACGTTGCGCCGCGCCTCCATGTCGTCGGCGCCCATCGGCTTTCCGAACAGTTTCGCCGAGCCTTCGGTCGCCGGCAGGAGCCCCGTCAGCATCTTCATGGTGGTTGTCTTCCCGGAGCCATTCGAGCCGAGGAAGCCGAAGATCTCGCCGCGCGCGATGCGAAAACTCACGTGGTCGACGGCGACGAAACTCCCAAAGCGCCGGGTCAGGCCATCCGCTTCGATCGCCGGGGTCTCATCAGCGCTGATGGTGCGCGGACGCACGATGACTTCTTGATGCTGCGCGCGTTTTTCCGGCGGCAGAAGGGCAATGAAGGCGTCATCCAGCGTGGTCTTTTGCGCTTTGGCGAGGATCTCCTTCGGCGCGCCACGCGCGATGACCTTGCCATCGTCCATGGCGGCGAGCCAGTCGAAGCGGCTGGCCTCGTCCATATAAGCCGTCGCGACGATCACGCTCATGGCCGGCCGCCGCGCGCGGATCGAATCGATCAGCTCCCAGAACTGCCGGCGCGAGAGCGGATCGACGCCGGTCGTCGGCTCGTCGAGAACTAGCAGGTCCGGATCGTGCATCAGCGCGCAGCACAGGCTGACTTTCTGCTTCATGCCCCCTGAGAGCTTGCCGCACGGTCGGCTAGCAAACGGATCGAGACCAGTTGCCGGCAAGAGAACGTCGATGCGCGCTCTGCGCTCGGCTGTGCCCTGCCCGAACAAGCGGCCGAAGAAGTCGATGTTGTCGAACACGCTGAGCGTCGGATAGAGATTGCGGCCCAGCCCCTGCGGCATATAGGCGATGCGGCCGTAACTCGCTCTGCGATGCGCGGCGTCCGCCATGTTTCCGTCCAGCACCGTGACTTTGCCGGTCTGGATCTTGCGCACCCCGGAGATGAGGCCGAGCAAGGTGGACTTGCCGACGCCGTCGGGCCCGATCATTCCCACCATGCACCGGGCAGGGATATCGAGGGTGAGGTCGTTGAGGGCGAACGTCTTGCCGTAGCGGTGCGTTACCCGCTCGATCCGGGCGATGACGGCATCCGTCATTGGGGAAGCTTCACCACAAGTTCCTCAGGCCAGGCGATCTTGGGGTCGGTGCGGACGAAGCCGAGGCCGCGAACGCCCGTCTTCACAAACCGATGGTATTTGTCCAAGACCTTCGGCTCCCCCTGAAGCTTGACGCGGAACATCAGTTTCTGCCGCTCCTCCTCGGTCTCGACGCTCTTCGGCGTGAACTGGGCGTCGGTCGCGACGAAGCTGATCGTCGCGGGAATGACGTATTGCGGAATGGGATCTGCGATGACGCGCGCTTCGTCGCCGAGCGTGAGCTTGCCGGCAACATCAGCGGGCAGGTAGATCGTCATGTATACGTCGTTGAGATCGAGGATGGTCAGAACCCGCTGTCCTGGGGCAACCACCTCGCCGGCGCGGGCAAGCCGGTACTGCACCCTTCCACTTCTCGGCGACACGAGCACCAGGTCGACCAGAACCGCCTGCAGCCGCTCGACGTCGGCCTCGGCGGCCTTGATCGCGGCGTCAGCCTCGTCACGTTTGGCGTTGGCCGCAACATATGCGGCCTCCGCTGCCTCGAATTTGTTGCGACGCTGGTCGACCACCTGCTGCGGTATGTTTCCGTGCTCGATGAGCATTTTTCCACGGTCATAATCCGTTCTGGTAAAATCCAGGTCGCTCTTGCGCTGGGCGATGAGTGCAACAGCTTCCGCCATTGCCTGTTTCGCCTTCAACACCTGCGCTTGCGCCGCGCGTAATTGGGCTTCCGTTTCCGGCGACGAGATGGTGGCAACCCTCTGTCCAGCCGTGACCTCGTCGCCTTCGTCCACCGTCAGCGTCGCCAGGCGGCCGCCATATTTTGCCGCGACATCGACCTGCGTTGCTTCGATGCGACCGTTCGATTTCACGATTCCCTCGGGCATGTCGCGACCGCGCAGGCGATTGATGAGGGTCTCCACCTGGGATCGCAGCTGGTCGGCGGGGCTTTTCTGCGCGCGTTGCGCCTGCGCGCTGACGATCAGGAGGCCTTCGTCCGAAATGCCAGGCGCCCATGCGACCATCGATGCAACGATGCAGACGACAGTTGGTCCCAGAACACGGGCAGTTAACGGATGGACGGGCATTCGACCCGCTCCTTTAAGCCATGCCAAGCGTGCGCAGCACATCACTTTCGGTTTTCAATATCATCTCTAAAGCCAAAAACGAAAGCCAAAATGTTCAATGTTTCCAAGGAGTGCGACAGCATTTTATCTGAAATTGCTGCTTTGACGTATTTCGCTTAGCACAACCGAAGAGCGACGTGCAGAACTTGGAGCTCGCGCTTCATGCCGAGAGGGAATTGTGTTCTCGAATACTTTTAGCATCGGCCTATTGTCCGGCAGGACCTCCGCGATCAATTCCTTGAGTCCGGCTCCACGGGCAATCGCGGCGTGAGTGCTGCATCGATACCTTGTCTACCTTTTTTCTTGGATGAGCAAATTGCCTATCTCTTTGTCGCAAACAATGTTTCAACTGCATTCATGACCAACGTTTCAGGATTGCGAAAGCAATGGCTTCGCAGCTTTTTCGCATTCGCGACGAGTCCTTGGGTCTCGAGCGTCGTATCACCGCGCTTGCCGTGGTAATAACCGCTCAGCCAGATCGCGATGTTTTGGGTATTTGTAATCTTGTAGCCGGTGTATTGGTCACACGTGATCTTTGAAACATCCAGCGTGACTTGTGCCCGAGCTGCTGGGACTGCGGCGAAGGCCAATATCAATCCTGCTGCAATCACCACAGGCTTTGTCATGACGGTCTCCCTGGGAGTTATGCTTGAATCGTGGCGCTGACCGGAGGGTAAACGGCTCGGCTGCCGGAACTGGAAAGATCTTGCTCATTGGATTAAATTCCAGGACGAGTGGGCATCGGTCAAGTGTTCGCCGGACCCGTCGGGTTGCAATCCTGCGCCGAAGGGAGGCCAAAAATGCGAGTCTCAATTTGGGCGGCGTTGTTGATCTGCGCTGCATCTGCTTCATCAGCGCATTCGCAAGCGTCCGCTCCCGTCCCTGTCAGCACGGTCAGCGCTGAAAAGCGGCCGATCTCGAAGGCGCTCGACTTTGTCGGGCGGGTCGAGGCGATCAACCGCGTCGAGATCAGGGCGAGAGTAAAGGGTTACCTGGAGGCGGTCCTCTTCAAGGAGGGCGATGTGGTCAAGGAGGGCACGCCTCTCTATCGCATCGAAAAAGGCTTGTTCAATGCCGCGGTCGACCAGGCCCAGGGCGCGTTGGAGACGAGCAAGGCGCAACACGAGTTGGCGGTGAAGACCCGGAAACGGCAAGACGAACTGTTTGCAAAGAACGTCGCCGCGGAAAAGGCACTGGACGAGGCCATTGCGGCCCAAGGAATGGCGAAGGGCGCCATCATGACCAATGAAGGCAACCTGCAAACGGCGCAAATCAATCTTGGCTACACCGACATCGTCGCGCCGATTACCGGCAAGGTCGGCCGCACCACTGTGACCAAGGGCAATGTCGTCGGCCCCGACAGTGGCGTCCTCACGACGATCGTCAGCCAGGATCCGATGTATGTCACCTTCCCGGTGAGCCAGCGCGAATTCCTGCAGGCTGCTCAGACCGGCCGACCGACCGACCTCAAAAGCATCAAGGTACGGATTCGATTTTCGGATGGGTCGGTTTACGACCAGGTGGGCGAGATCAATTTCGTCGATGTGACGGTCGATCGCACCACCGATACCGTCATCGCCCGCGCCACCATGCCGAACCCCGATGGTCGCCTGATCGATGGCCAACTGGTGCGAGTCAATCTCGAGAGCGGCACGCCCGAGGAAAAGGTCGTGATTCCCCAGGCCGCGCTGATCTCCGACCAGGAAGGTGTCTATGTATTCGTCGTCGAGGACGGCAAGGCGGTCGTGAAGCGAGTCAAAACCGGGGGCGAGAGCGGGACGAACGTCGTGATCGAAGCGGGGCTATCCGCAGGCGACCAGGTCATCGTGGAAGGGCTGCAAGGGATCCGTCCGGGAATAGCAGTGCGGGCGAGCCCGCTACCGCAGGCCCTCCGAGGTTGATTCAATGCTCTCCTCGGTCTTTGTCGACCGGCCGCGGCTCGCCATTGTCATTGCCATAGTCACGACGATCGCCGGCGCATTGGCGCTATATTCGATTCCGATCGCGCAATATCCCGATATCGTTCCGCCCCAGGTCTCCGTCACCACCAGCTTTCCCGGCGCCTCGGCAGCGGTGGTCGACAGTACGATTGCGCAGCCGATCGAAGCCCAGGTCGTCGGCGTCGACAAGCTGATCTACATGAAGAGCGTGAGCGGCGATGACGGCAGCTACACGCTCACCGCGTCTTTCGAGCTCGGCACCGATCCGGACATCAATACCGTCAACGTCAACAACCGGGTGCAGATCGCGCTTTCCAGCCTGCCTGAGGACGTGCAGCGCCAAGGCGTCACCGTCAAAAAGAAATCGTCCGCCTTGCTTGGCGTCGTCGCCGTCTACTCGCCCAAGCATACGCACGACCCGTTGTTCATCTCCAATTATGTCACGATCAATCTGCTTGATCAGATCAAGAGCACGCCCGGCGTCGGGGACGCAACCCTGTGGGGTCCACAGGATTATTCCATGCGGGTTTGGGTCAGGACCGACCGGTTGACGGGACTCGGGCTCACGACCGGCGACATCATCAATGCGATCAGGGCGCAAAACGTTCAGGCCGCGGTCGGGCGCGTCGGCGCGCGGCCGATTTCCAATGAGCAACAACTGCAGCTGAACATCCAGACCCAAGGCCGCCTGAGTTCCGCCGCCGAGTTCGAGAACATCGTCGTGCGCACGAATCCGGATGGGTCGGTGCTGCGCCTCGGCGACGTCGCACGGGTGGAATTGGGCGCGGCCAATCTCGATCGTGAAACGCGATTGAACGGGGGGCCGGCGTCGGCGGTGGCGATTTACCAAACGCCGGGCGCCAACGCGATTGCGACGCTCAAACAAGTGCGGGACCGAGTCGCCGAAGCGCAAAAGCGCTTCCCCGAGGATTTGGCCTGGAAGGTCACGTACGACCCGACCAGCTTCGTCACGGCGACCATCGAAGAGGTGAAAAAAACGCTGGTCGAGGCGTTCATCCTCGTGGTGCTCGTGGTGTTCCTTTTCCTCGGCAGCGTGCGCGCGACACTGATACCGACGCTCGCAGTCCCGGTTAGCCTGATCGGGACGTTCATCGCGCTCAAGGCGATCGGCTACTCCGCCAATTCGGTCTCGCTGCTCGCGCTCGTGCTTGCCATCGGCATCGTGGTCGATGACGCCATCGTCGTGGTCGAGAACGTCGAGCGGGTGATGGAGGAGCATCCCGAGCTCTCTCCCGCCGAGGCGACGAAGCGAGCCATGGCGGAGATCACCGCGCCGATCATCGCGATCACGCTCGTGCTGCTGTCGGTATTCGTCCC
>Ga0137393_10002976_pt1 | contig 10979 bp, 7 predicted proteins | sample 15con2h34BmetaG_FD_101396 | JGI IMG/M metagenome (GOLD analysis project Ga0137393, IMG submission 101396) | Vadose zone soil microbial communities from Angelo Coast Range Reserve, California, USA - 15con2h3.4B metaG | ecosystem: Environmental > Terrestrial > Soil > Vadose zone > Saprolite...
GACTACCTTAAGGGGATTGCAGCGCTGGAGCGGCGAGAACCAAGGATTACGCTCGACGAACTGGAGCGGCGCCTCGGCCTTGATCAGTGATGTGGCGGATTGAAATCACCCGCACCGCTGAAAAGCAAATCACCAAGCTCGCCCGTCCAGCTCAACGATCGATTCAGCGTTTCCTGCGCGACCGGTTGACTCCTGCTGACGATCCCCGGCAATGGGGCAGACCATTGCACGGCGAGAAACGCGGGCTGTGGCGTTATCGAGTCGGTGACTATCGTCTGATCTGCGACATACAGGACGAAAAAATCACCGTTCTAGTGCTTGAAGTTGGCCATCGCAAGGACGTGTATCGCTGACCGGAAGTTATCCTGAGTTTTGCGGCACCCGTGCCACACTGGCCCTCGTTGTAAAATCGGTATTCATTCATTCGCTGCGTTATCCTTACTATGCCTTCGCAAGACAATTCGAAAACCATAACCGCGACTGCAAACGTGCGCTCCGGTCGTCCACCCGATCGCGAGAACGACGACCGCTACGATCCCCAGCGCGTCGAAGAAAAATGGTTTCAGCGCTGGCAGCAGAATGCCTCCCTCTACGCCGCCGAGCCCGATTCGACAAAAAAGAAATACTACGTGGCGGAAATGCTCCCCTATCCGTCGGGCGCGCTGCACATGGGACATGTGCGCAACTACGCCATCGGCGATGCACTCGCCCGCTACATGTGGATGAACGGCTACAACGTGCTTCATCCCATGGGCTGGGATTCGTTCGGACTCCCTGCCGAGAACGCGGCTATTCAGAATAATATGCCGCCGCGGCAATGGACCCTGGGCAACATCGCCAATATGAAGGCGCAGATGAAGCGCTTGGGCTTTGCCTACGACTGGTCGCGCGAAGTCACAACTTGCTTCCCTGAGTACTATCGCTGGAACCAGTGGTTCTTCCTCAAGTTCCACGAAATGGGATTGGCGTACCGCAAGAAGAGCAAAGTGAACTGGTGCCCGAAGTGTTGCACGGTTCTTGCGAACGAACAAGTTGTGAATGGCCGCTGTTGGCGGCATGAAGATACGCTGGTCGAGCAACGCGAGCTGGAGCAGTGGTTTCTCCGCATTACGAAGTATACCGACGAGTTGCTGCGCGATCTGGACAAGCTTGGCGGCTGGCCGGAAAAAGTCCGCACCATGCAGCGCAACTGGATTGGCCGCAGCGAAGGCACGCTGGTCGACTTCACACTCTCTGACTCCGGACCTGCCGGCGCCGTCGGTTCCACCATCAGCGTGTTCACCACGCGAATGGATACGATTTATGGAGCGACTTCGGTCCAGCTCGCCCCGCAGCACCCGCTCATAGCCGATCTCGCCGCCGCCAACGCCGACTTGCGCGCCAAAGTCGATCAGCTCATCGCCGAGCAACGCAAAGCCAGAGAAGTCGGCGACATCGGAGAGATCGAAAAGCACGGCGTCTTCACCGGCCGCTATGCCATCAATCCTTTTAACGGCGAGAAGGTTCCCATCTGGGTGGCGAACTACATCCTCATGGATTACGGTACCGGCGCCATCATGAGCGTGCCGGCGCACGACGAGCGCGACTACGAATTCGCCAAGAAGTACAACATTGATATTCGCCTCGTCATCGTTCCTATCGCCGACGATCCGGAAGAAACTGTCGCCGAGCCGCCGCTTCCGTTTACCACGATGAACGGGTCACTGGTCAACTCCGGGCCTTTCAGCGGCCTTGCGTGCGAAGATGCGATCAAAAAAATGTCCGCCTATGCCGAGAAAAACGGTTTCGGCAAGGCCACGGTCACCTATCGCCTGAAAGACTGGGGCATCTCGCGCCAGCGTTACTGGGGCACGCCCATCCCCATGCTTTACTGCGAAAAAGATGGGATCGTTCCTGTTCCGGAAAAAGATTTGCCCATTCTCTTGCCGGAGAACATGGATTCTACTCTGACCGGCGGTTCGCCCCTGGGGCGTGTACCCGAGTTCGTGAACACGACGTGCCCCAAGTGTGGCGGGCCGGCGCGCCGCGAAACCGACACGATGGACACCTTCGTCGACTCGTCCTGGTATTTCTACCGCTACACCGACGCGCACAACGACCGCGCACCTTTCGATCGCGAGATCGCAAAATATTGGTTCCCCATCGATCAGTACATCGGGGGCGTGGAGCATGCCATCCTGCACCTGATCTATTCGCGCTTTTGGACCAAAGCGATGCGCGACCTGGGATTGGTCAAGAACGACGAACCCGTTGCGCGCCTCTTCACTCAGGGCATGGTCACCTACCAGGGCGCAGCCATGTCGAAGAGCCGCGGGAATGTGGTTTCGCCGGATGAAATGGTCGCCCGGTTCGGCGCCGATGCCGCGCGCCTCTACGTGTTGTTCGCCGCACCGCCGGACCGCGATCTCGATTGGCAGGACTCGGGGATTGAAGGTATCCAACGATTCTTGAGCCGGGTCTACCGTTTTGTAGTTCGAAATAAGCCCTCCGTAGAGACGTTGCTCGCAACGTCTCCCCCACCATCGTCCGGAACGCCGGCCGCCGCAGCGTCTCTCCCGCCGCAGGCCCGCGCCATCCAGCGCAAGCTGCACCAGACCATCAAGCGCGTGAGCGACGACTTCCAGGGTCGCTGGCACTTCAACACCTGTGTCGCCGCCATCATGGAACTGGTGAACGTGCTCTACGGCGCGGAAGACGCGATCGCCAAGAATTCGATCCCCACTCCACTTTTGGCCGAAGTGCAGCGCGATCTCGTTCTCCTGCTCGCGCCCTTCGCTCCCTATCTCGCTCACGAACTCTGGGAGATGCTTGGCGAGAAGGGAAGCCTGCTCAAAGCTCCGTGGCCCAAGTACGATGCTGCGCTTGCGAAAGAAGAGGAACTCGAAGTCCCGGTGCAGGTCAATGGCAAACTGCGCAGCCTCATTGTTGTGCCCGCTGACTCAACGGAAGACTTCGTTGTCGAACGCGCGCTCGCCGATGAAAAAATAAAGTCAACCATCGCCGGTAAACAGATCGTCAAGAAGATCTACGTCCCCGGCAAGCTACTGAATATTGTCGTGAAGTGAGTTTCCTCCAGCGGACTGTCATCCTGAGCGGAGTCGTTGCTTCGCGAAGCGAAGCAACTACGGAGTCGAAAGCCTGCCCTGAGCGTAGCCGAAGGGGACCCCTACACATTTCGAACTGCAGTGCTGTCTCAAGGCATTCTCCCCCTTGCAGTCGGGCGCGCACGCTCCGGTGCATCGTGAGAACTCCCTGACACGTTCGTTATTCCACCGGCGGCGCAGGGGTCCTTCGACTCCGCAGCTCCTTCACTCCGTGAAGCAGTTGCTTCGCTCAGGATGACAGCGTTGAGCTGGAATGCCGACAACCACCATCCGCGACGGCGCATGCGATATGCTGAGTACGCATGGCTCGCATCTCGCCCACACTCGAAGGCTTCCGCGCGGCTTGGCGCCAGCCCTCACTCTCCTTCGCTGAGATCGCCTGGCGCTGGACGGTGGGCGCAACAACTTGTGCACTCTTACTCTTCGGATTTGTCGAATACCTGCGCACGCTGCCGGTGAGTAGTGGCGATCTCCTCTTTCTGCGGACGAGGCAGCCGGTGCTGATTGGACAGGCGATCTCCCACATCCTGCGCGGCAGTCTGGATCGCGCGGCTATGGCAGGGCTGCTTGCGGCCCTGGCCCTATGCTTTGCGTGGATCGTCGTGGCGTCGGTTGGAAGAAATCTCACGTTGCGAGTTCTGCTCGAATACTTTGCTTCCCGCAAAGACGCTGCTGGCGATGCCTCTAAAGATGGCGCGCCCTCACAAGATCAGGGGACAGGAACTAAACCACTACGCGCACTCTTCGGCCTCAACTGTTTTCGAGTAACAGTAGTGCTTGCGGCTATCCTCGCTTTTCAGGGCGCGGCAATTCTGGCCCGCTTTGCTTCTTCACCGGAGCACCCACAGGCTGGGCTGGTGTTTCTGCTGTTTCTCCTCCTGGCAGGCCTGATCTGTATTGCGGCTTGGAGTTTGAACTGGTTTCTCTCGCTGGCTGCAATCTTCGCTGTTCGCGATCACGAAAATACGCTAGGCTCGCTCGGTTCCGCCGCCAATCTTTGCCGCGACCGCTTTGGGGCTGTCGTCGCCGTATCGAGTTGGACGGCTGTGGCACATCTCGTCGCCTTTTCGGGGATGATGACAGTCGTCTCGTTCCCTCTCGGCCTTGCGCCGTTGATTAATGTCCGGCTCCTGATCGCGTGCATCACCCTTGTGGTGCTAATTTACCTGGCGATCGCAGACTGGCTCTACGTGGCGCGTCTCGCCGGATACGTGTGCATCGCGGAAATGCCAGAAGCGTTGGTCGCATCTGCGCCGATGCTTACGCTTCCACCCGAGGGTGAACGGATCGATCGCGACGAGCCCATCCTCAGCGATGTGCCGGGACTCATTGTAGAGACGTAGCTTGCTACGTCTGCTCTCCACTTCGCTGACGACGCGCGCGACGCTCTTCTAGCCAAGATTCGCGGTGCAGCAGGCAGAGACGTTGCAAGCAACGTCTCTACAGACGTACACATTAGCCAGCAGGCATTACCTGCTTTACACTCCCCAGCCTGATTTGAGACACTCATCGGTGGAACCCCAATCCAGAGTCAGCGAAACCATCGTCATCCTCGACTTTGGCGCGCAGTATACGCAGCTCATCGCGCGCCGCATCCGCGAACAGAATGTTTTTTCCGTCGTGCTGCCCTGCACGGCCTCGCTCGACGAAGTCAGGAGCTATGCGCCGGCAGGGATCATTCTGTCGGGGGCGCCGTGGTCGGTGTACGACAAAGATGCTCCGCCTGCCGACGCGCGCGTCTTCGAGTTGGGGTTGCCAGTGCTCGGCATCTGTTATGGGCTGCAATTCATGGTGCATACGCTGGGCGGTAAAGTGCGGCCGGCGGAGAAGCGCGAGTACGGGCACGCGGAAGTCGAGGTTGTTTCGGAGTCGCTTCTTTTTCAGGGCCTGGCGAAAAAACTTGCGGTATGGATGTCGCATGGTGACGAGGCGCTCGAATTGCCTGCGGGCTTCGAGCTGATCGCGAAGACCCACTATGCGATGGCCGGAATTCAGAACGTCGCGAAGAAGTGGTATGCGGTGCAATTCCATCCCGAGGTGCATCACACGCGTCAGGGCACCGAGATTCTGCGCAACTTCATCTTCAACATCTGCGGCGCGAAACCCACGTGGACTCCTCAGCATTTTATCGATTCGACCGTTGAGCAGGTGAAGCAGCAAGTGGGCAGCGGACGCGCCATCTGTGCGCTCTCGGGCGGCGTGGATTCTTCGGTGGCTGCCGTTCTGGTGGATCGTGCGCTGCGCGATGCGAGCGGGAAGGCGCGCCTGACCTGCATTTTCGTCAACAACGGCGTGCTGCGTAAGAACGAGTTCGAAAAAGTGCAGAAAACGCTGCGCGACAAACTTGGCTTGCGTCTCGATGCCGTCGACGCTACCGCTCGTTTTCTCGGGAAGCTCAAAGGCGTTAGCGATCCCGAAAAGAAGCGCAAGATCATCGGCAACGAATTCATCAAAGTATTCGAGCGGGAAGCCCGGCGCATCGAGAAGAGTGAAGGCAAGGTCAAGTGGCTGGTGCAGGGGACGCTTTATCCCGATGTGATCGAGTCGCGTTCGGTGCGCGGGCCATCGCAGGTTATCAAGTCGCATCACAATGTGGGCGGCCTGCCCGAAAAGATGAAGCTCAAGCTGATCGAGCCGCTCAAAGACTTGTTCAAGGACGAAGTCCGAAAAATCGGCCGCGACCTTGGCATGCCCGAGGAGATTTTGCAGCGCCAGCCTTTCCCTGGGCCCGGACTCGCCGTGCGCGTGCTGGGAGAAGTTACGCTCGAGCGGTTGGCGCTATTGCGCGAGTGCGACGACATCGTCGTCACCGAAATAAAGGAAGCCGGCCTGTATACAAAAATCTGGCAGTCATTTGCGGTGCTGCTGCCTGTGATGTCGGTGGGCGTGATGGGCGACATGCGCACCTACGCCTACACCTGCGCCATTCGCGCCGTTAGTTCCGAGGATGGCATGACCGCGGACTGGGTTCCGCTGCCGCACGAAGTGCTGAAGACCATCTCCACGCGGATCGTGAATGAAGTGAAGGGCGTGAACCGCGTGGTGTATGACATTACTTCCAAGCCTCCGGGGACGATTGAGTGGGAGTGAGAGCTTTGGGCTTTCAGCTATCAGCTTCTAGCTCCTGCTATTCACTCTTTCTCGCGTTTTCTGCGAGAGGGTGGGTGAGGGCCAGACGCAACGCATCGTCGGACAAGTTTCCTGGAAAGGTTGGGCCAGCCCCCGCTACCAGTGACGATCTGACTTATGCGGCGCGGCTTGTGGCTTCGGCTGGTAGAACTCCCAGCTGCTGCATCAATCCGAGAGTGTCCCAATTGTTCCAGCTCTCAATAAACTTTCCGTTTTTTACCCGCGCCATGGTGATTCCCGTGACTGAAAACTTTCGTCCAGTTCGCGGTATGCCAGGCAGATCTCCCTGGTGCGTTCCGGTAGCTGTCCAGCGACTCACAATGGTTTGCTCGTCCGCAACCTCGTCGTCAATCGTGAAGTGAAGGTCGGGGAACGCGTTCAGATAGTGACTAACAAATTGTTTGTAACTCTCAATCCCACTGGAAGTGACCGGGGATTGGGGATCGTGGTGGACATAGCTGGCTGCCATAAGCTGATCGACAGCATCGATCTTCTTGTTGTTCCATACTTCTTCAAACACCCGACGAGAGATCTCCGTACTCTGTGCTGCCATGGTGATCCTCCTACTGGATTCTGTGAACCTTGATTCGTGTGGATTCTACACCCCCTAGACTGCTGATGAACTTAGGCTTTCGTCCGGGGGCGGATTGCGCTGTGATCCTGGCCGCTTGTGGATTTCTGCCTAAAATAATTTCGCCGCACCGCCCTTTTCCGGTGCTCGGAGCGCGGTTTCAAAATGGAATTTCATCGTGTAAAGGGGGTATCCCCCTACCCGTCCGAATCTTTGGAATCATCGTGCTAGCGTGAATTTCGGAAATAATCCTAGGGGCACAATCGTTTGCGGGCAAAATCTAGAGAACATAGGAGTTAAGCCCATCGTCATGCACGCTCGCTGTACTGCCTTCGCCTTGACGATGATCAGCTAGTTTTGAATGGGAGGCAAGGTTAGATATCACAACGGCGCGGTGGATTTCTTTGGGGCGGCAAGATGCTACGTGGGTACGGTGTTAAAGATCTCTCCGCCAGAAAAAGGAAAAGCCCCACGCGCGAAATTGATTGGATAAGAGCGAAGGCTCGATCGAACCGGGGTGTCTTGGTTTGAGGACTAAGGCTTCTCGGAAAGGAAGGAGCCTTCGCATGATGATTATAGGATGTGATTTTCATCCCAGCTGGCAACAGGTGAGTTGGCACCTTCGCTCTTATCGAGGGGCACCCCAGAGCCTAATTTTGCCGACAGACATGGGCCACTCGCCAGCCCCATGCATTCTGCCCCAAGATCTTGATCCCGAACGTCCGAATCGAGTGTACAATCGCACCCACGCTCGCGGTTCCTCGGAGCCGCACCTGTAACTTCTAACTTCCGGGTACTGAACCGAGCTGGGACTACATTCACGCACTACATTCTGCTTACTGTAAATTGCGCATCCAGAAAGCCAGGTAACTTCTGTGAAAAAGCTCAGCCGAACCATTCCAGTAGTAATCTGCGTCGTCACAGTCATGGCGACGTGTGCACTGGCACAACAGGGCGCATGGGTGACGAGTAGCATGACGGCCGCTCGTTACGGCCACGCGCAGGTGACCCTCGCTACCGGTGCGCTGGTAGCTGGAGGCACGGATGGCGTTAATGTGCTCGCGTCAGCGGAGCTCTACAAAGCGGCCAGCGGCACTTGGGCTGCGACCTCCAGCATGACGCAGGCACGCCAAAACTTTCCTGCCGTAGTGCTGAGCAATGGAAAGGTCCTGGTTTCCGGCGGACTGGGCACCAGCAGCGTAGTGTTGGCGAGCGCCGAATTGTACGATCCCACAACGGGAGCATGGTCTTCGGCAGGTGTTCTCTCCGTGGCTCGCTATGGTCATACAGCGACCCTGCTCCAGAGCGGCAAGGTGTTAGTGACTGGCGGCTGTACGGTGAGCACCTGCGGCACCGACACAGCGGTCAGCGAACTTTACGATCCGACATCGAACAGTTGGTCGACCAGCGGGAACCTCAACGCGGCCCGCTATTCCCACACCGCGGTGCGGCTGAAAACCGGGAAGGTATTGGCCATCGGAGGTTACGCCGGCGGCATCAGCGCTTCCTGTGAGCTCTACGATCCTTCGACGGGCACGTGGAGTAATGCGGCCAGCACCAATACGGTTCGCTATCTCAACACCACCACCCTCCTTCCGGATGGTAAGGTTCTGGTCACTGGCGGCACCCCTGGCAGGGGCCCGTTAAATTCAGCGGAACTCTACGATCCCACTGCCAATTCATGGACACTAAGCGGGACCATGACGCAAGCGCGTTACGCTCACACGGCCACGCTTCTCGGGGACGGCACCGTTCTGGTGGCGGGGGGAGAAGGACAGTCAATTAGTTGCGGAAAGGCTTGCACCGGCTATATCCCAACGGCAAAGGCAGAGATCTACAACGAAGCCGCAGGCAAATTCACCGCGACGACAAGCCTGAGCCGCGCGCAGGCGTCCCACTCCATGACCCTTCTGAAAACGGGACGCGCATTGGCTGCCGGCGGCCTTGGCACCACCAGTGTCTGTTGTGTGATCGTGAACACCGCCGAGGTTTATACCCCGCTGACCCTCACGTTTTCTGCTTCCAGCCTGAACTTCGGTCTGCTGCAGATCGGACTCGCCAGCGCTTCCCAGACGGTAACGGTCACTAACGTCAGCACTCACACGGTGACCTTCACCAGCATCGCCGGCAGTGGTGACTTTTCCCAGAGCAACACCTGCCCCACCACTCCCACCACTCTCGGTGCCGGACAGAATTGCACGATCACGGTCAGCTTCTCGCCGACCGCAGCGGGAGCCCGCACCGGAGCGGTGACCCTGAAGGACAACTGCCCCGGCAGTCCCACGCAAACCATCGCGCTGACCGGAACCGGCGAAGCCGGCGCGCTGGGATTCACGCCCGCAAGCCTCAACCTCGGGAGTGTGACGGTGGGCTCGAGCAGCACACAGAGCGCGACCCTGACCAACGATGGCGCCGCGCCGGTAAACATAACTGGGATCGCTATCTCCCTGGCGGGCACAACGTTTACTCAAACCAACAACTGTCCCGCGACGCTGAGCGTGCAGCAGACGTGCACATTCCAAATCGTCTTCACGCCGCCCGATGTTTTCACTTATAACGCGACATTGTCGATCACCAACAGCGCGAACGGTCCGGCTAACCTGGCGCTGTCGGGTACTGGCCTGGATGGAGCCGCGCCGACACGGTAGGATATCGGAGCTGGTTACCTTTGCCTACCACAACCGAGGCTGGCCCGCCCTTCGCGGTTTTTGCGAGAGGGGCCGCCCAGATATTAGCCTTTTCCCAAGTCATGCAGCACGGGATAGACCGTTCCGTCGTAGCCGATGTAAATCTGGTTACCTCCAACCGTGATCTGATAGAACGGGTAATAGGGTGAGCGCGACTCCCAGCAGGGCCGCCAAACCATCGTGGGATAGAAACAGAGTGCGCCTTCACGAATGATCGTGCCACCCAAGCGTTCGTCGAAGTTCACGGTTTGATTTACCAGTAGTTTGAGAACTTCTTCCCGAGGAACGATGAGGGAGCGAGTCGGCTCGGCGAGTCCGTGTGCGCCATTGAAGGTGCCATAGAGGCCATTGATCGATACCAGCGCAGTGCTTTCGCCTCCCCTTTGCATTGGAACCAGGTAATAAAAGGTATCGACCTTGTCGAGCCTCTGCACTAGAATCGGGGTTCCCGGGTGAGCGTTGCGCAAGGCTCCTGACAGTTGTTTGGTGTCGTGAAGGCCGTGTGCCAGGAGCGCTGCACGCGCTATTTCTACGACTTCTTTCGACGAAATCAGCCGGTCACCGCTCGCGTGGCGCTCTTCGCCCCTCACACGAAACTCTCCTAGTGCGGGCCTTCTCGGATCAACCACGCTTACAAACTGGGGATGGCCCACGCCGTAGACGTCGCAACCCGTGAAGTATGTGCTCTTCCAAAACCCATTGTAAGCCGCGTACTCGTTCGCAATTCCACGGTTCCCTCCGGTTCCGCACAGATCGGGATCACTGTGCGGAGGAGGAGGCTCCGGACTCGGAGTCGGAGGCCATGGATTGTTCACCCAGAACCCCTGGATCGTATAGCTGTTCCCGGGCGCCGGCTCGATGTCAGTTTGAACGCCGCGAACCGCAATCCAGTGACCGCACGCTTCGACCAACGTACCGGTCGCAACTCCATAGTAGTACAGCGTACGCACGATCTCCTGCGAACCGTCGGGCTCGGTGTTCGAGCGAGAGATGATGAAGAAGCTATTGAAGGTCGGCGGCGGTGGCATTAGCTGGTTGAGCGTGTAGTTCAAGCCGTCCGGCGAGGTGTACCAGCCCGGCGCCGAGTGGCTGTGATTCATGTTGTAGAGCATGTTCTGATCAAGAATGCCTGCACCAATAGAATCCAATATCATTTGGGCAACTGCAGCGCCGCAGTAATAGCTAGTATCCTGCTGGTGGTAGGGCGTCGTCAGGTCCTTGCTCCACGTCATGGTGTCTACTCCTCATCAGACATTCTGAAAAAAGAATGTCGTACTTGCGTCAGCAGCTTGGATGCCGAACACAAGCGGAGCGGATTGTACGCTGGACAAGCTGGAAGTTATGCGACGACAGTCCTGAACTTCCACCTGCCGTCTTCGCGAATCACGATATCGTCATAGCGACCGGCCAATAACGGCACGAGCTTGTTATCTTGGCTCTTGGACATAACGGTCCATCGCGAGAACACCTTCGCATGATCCCGATCGA
>Ga0137393_10002982_pt1 | contig 10965 bp, 6 predicted proteins | sample 15con2h34BmetaG_FD_101396 | JGI IMG/M metagenome (GOLD analysis project Ga0137393, IMG submission 101396) | Vadose zone soil microbial communities from Angelo Coast Range Reserve, California, USA - 15con2h3.4B metaG | ecosystem: Environmental > Terrestrial > Soil > Vadose zone > Saprolite...
GAACACCAGACCATCGGCCAGCTCGTTCGCCAGTTGTATGGAGAACGGCCGAACGAAGGTTAACTGCGGCTTCGCCGCGTTGTCGTTTGTCTGCGCTGCGGCGCGTGGCCGTTCCAGATCGATCGCGCCATCCTGCCGAATCAACGACGACCAGCTCCCGAGAACACCGCAATCCTCGACTAACTGACCACGCGCGCCGCAGCGCGCAGACAACTGACAACGCAGCGAAGCTGCAGACAACGCCGCAAAGCCTCAGTCCCGGCCTTCTAAAACCCTCCTGACATGTACTTCCACTGCACGATCTTCTCGTTGATCTCGCGCAGGCGGCGGCTGATCATGCGGCAGAGAAGGTTGAGGAACTGCAGCGAAGCATGCGGGTCCATCGAAAGGATCTCGTTCAGCGTGGCCCGGTCGATCGACAGCACCGTCGCGTCACCGTCATGCGCTTTGGCATCGGCGGAACGTGCCTTGTCGTCGATCAGGGCCATCTCGCCGAAGAAGTCGCCGCGGTCGAGGACGGCCAGAGCTTCCTCGCCGACGCCGGGGATGAATTTCGAGATCCGCACGCGGCCATCGAGAACGATGTAGAGCTTGTCGCCTTTCTCCCCCTCGCGAAAGACCGTCGACCCCTCACGGAACCGCTCTTCGCTCGAGAACGTCGCCAGCAGCTTCATTTCACCGGCGGAGAGGCCGCGCTCTTTGAAGAGATCGACCTTGTCTTCCGACTTGACGGTAACCTCCTGCGTTTCGCGCGTTCCCTCGACCCGCTTTCGGCCTTGCCCCTTCTTGGCATCCTCCTGGAAGAAGAGTTTGAGCTGTTCGTTGGCGTCGCGCACTTTTTCGGTAAGCGAGCGCCAGAAGGCCCAGTGCAGACCGACCGCAAGCTGCTTGTCTTCGTCCATGAGCTGATCGAGGGCACTGAACGAGAAGGTGTAGCAACTCGACGGGATGACGGCCATGGCGTCGCTCGATCGATGCGTCCGGTCGATGAAGTTCATCTCGCCGAAGATGGTTCCCGACGTGAGCGAACTGAGAATCTGCGGTCCGAAGGGCGTCTCTTTCCGGATCTCGATGCGGCCCTCTTTGACCACATAGAAGTCCATCGACCGGTCTTCTTCCTTGAATACATGCCCGCCCTCGGCAAGCTGTTCGACATGTGCGAATTTCGAGAGGCGGATGATCTGCTCGTCCTTGATGTGCTGGAAGACCTGCAGTGCACGAAGCTCGGCGGCCATCGTGATCAGGTTGTCGCGCGTCTCGGCATCGCGGGTGACCTTCTCGATGATGTCGCGCAGACCCTTCTTCGACTCGACCTTGAAGAGGTTGTCTTTTCGAAGCTCCAGCCGTTCGGTGCAGAGCTGAAGCTGCTCGACGCGCTTTTTGATCCGGGCGTTGAGGTCCTTCGATTCGATGTTCTCGATGCGCTTGAGGGTGTTGATCATCCGCCGCACCGGCTCGGTGCCTTCGCCCTTCTGGTCAGTCGAGAGGAGAAAGGCGTCGACGAAGTCCTCCAGCGCGCGGTCGAAGTTGCGCAGCTCGAACTCGACGCGCCCTGCGATCTCGGCCAGCCCTCGGTCGAAGGGATTGAGCTTGCGCGCCCTCCCGATCTCGTCATGCGCGGCATCCCACTCGCCCTGCGAGTAGTGAAGCCGCCCGAGGATCTCGTAGGGCCGATAGTTGTTCGGCGTCTTCAGCTTGGCAATCTCGAGCAGCTCGATCGCCTTCGAGGTCTGATCTTTAGCCATGTAGTACTGGGCCAGGCCGACGTACTGGGAAGCATCGACCTCGTCGCGGGCGCGCTGCGCATCGACATCCTGCCTCACCGTCTCATACCGAGTTGCCTCGGCCTGTTGTTTGAGGTCGCGGGTGCGCGCAAGGTTGATGTGGACAGCGACCGAGCCAGGCTTCAGCTTCTCCGCCATCTCGTACAGATGGATGGCCTCGTCATACATCCCCTGGTCAGCGTAGCGCCTCGCCAGCGTTACGAGGTCGTCAGCATCGATGGGAATGCTCGACTCCGCGGCAACCGTGCGGAAGCGCGTACGGGCTGAAGTAGCGACCGGGGTTTCGGCCATGGCGAGCGAATATTATGGCCGAATGCTTCGGGCCGCCGCATTGGCGTTGATTCTGGCCGTGCCGCAGTTCCAACCTGCGCTGCCCGGCTACGACTTCTCCTTCCCGCGCGATCACGGCTCGCACGATCAGTACAAGACCGAGTGGTGGTACTACACCGGACACCTGGAGACGGACGAGGGGAAGCGTTACGGATTCGAGCTGACGTTCTTCCGGGTCGGCGTCGTGCCACCGGGAGAAGCCGCGAAGACGCGCTGGGATCTGCGCAATCTGTCGCTCGCACATTTCGCGATCACGGACGTCGCATCGAACGAATTCCGGTATTACGAAAAACTCAACCGCTCGTCGCCGTTCACGGCGGGAGCCGCGGCGGGCACGCTCGATGTCTTCAACGAAGGCTGGCGCGCCGTAACCCTCGCCGACGGCTCGTGGCGCATCATCGCGTACAGCGGGAAGGACGCCATCGACCTCGTGATGACGTCGCGCAAGGCGCCGGCGATCCACGGAGAGAACGGCGTGAGCATCAAGGCGGAAGGGGCCGGGTACGCCACTCACTACTACTCGATGTCGCGCCTGGAGCTGCGCGGCCGCGTGAACGGAGCAAACTGCCACGGCCAGGCATGGATGGACCACGAGTTCGGCAGCTCCGCCTTGCGCGAAAGCCAGCAGGGCTGGGACTGGTTTTCCGTCCAACTCGACAACGACGCCGAACTGATGCTCTACCAGATCCGCCGCAAGGACGGCACGCCCGACACCCCCTCGTCTGGCTCCCTGATCAGCAGCGAGGGCACCGTCATCCACCTCCGCCGCGACCAGATGATGATCACCCCCCTCGGCAAATGGCACTCACCAAAATCCGGCGCAACCTACCCAATGGCCTGGCGCATCGCCATCCCCTCCTTCGGAATCGCCCTCGTCCTCCAGCCAGTGATGAAAGACCAGGAGCTCGTCACCCGCAGCTCGACGCGGGTGACGTACTGGGAGGGGGCGGTCGATGTGGCCGGGTCCTTCGGCAACGTGGCGGTGAACGGGCGGGGGTATGTGGAGATGACAGGGTATGAGAGGGCGTTCCGGGCGCCGTGAGGAACAACGTTCAATTTCAAGTTACCGGTCGTCTGGGTCTCGGGTTTCTGGTCAAAACAACGCCTTTTGAATGACGCCCGGCCCTGCGCGAAGGGGTCGACTGCGATAAACGGAAACTGCTGTCGAATCTGCTTCCAGAGATTCCTCAACGGTCGGTCTGCGCTGGAGGAGAAGCTCGCGAATGTGCAGTGCGTCAACCGGCGCGCTCATGTTCGTTCTCCGAGGTCGCACCCACGCTTGAGTGACATGCGGACCAGGAAAGAAACGAAGGCCTCATTGACTGATGATCGTGATGATTGCGATGGTCAACCGATCGCGACGCGGAGCGAGCGACCGCGTCGAAAATGGAATCAGCGTCTTCGCGCGTGCACGGCGGACACCCGTTCCTGTAGCATTCATCGCGACGAGCAATGAGTGAACTTGCTGCACTCGGGATCATGGTGCAAATCGGGCTCGCGGCCACGTATGGATATGTGTATCTCCTGTATCGGCGGCTTGTGTTTCTCTATTACGCGTTTGCGTGGCTGTCAGTGGGAGGGTTCGCAATTGCTCAGCGGATGTATACAGCGAGCCGGCAGATCGAACTCCTTCTCAACGCTGAGATGCAGTGCGTGTTTGCAGCGTGCCTTCTGCTGGGAATCGCGTACGTCGGTCGACACTCTCGTGGTCTGGCAATCCTAGGCGCAGGCGTCATGTTTCTCGGCACCGTTTTGGCGGCGCTTTTCGTTGGGAGGCTTGAGGCCTCGATCATGGCTCGGGTTGGAACTGCGCTTACGCTGAGCGTGGCAGCAGCACTCTGGATCAATGCCATTCGGTTCATGCTTTTGGCATATGACGACTTACTCGAGGAACTGAGGCCCCAGTTAGCGCATTTCTCGATGCCGGTCCTGAGTACGACCACTGACACTGATATGAAGCATGGAGTTCTGCCCGCCTGGCGCGAGCTTCGCCTGACACGCCGCCTCCTGGTGCTCACCTTCGCCGGGCTCGCAATAGCGCAGGTTTCATCGCTGGTAACGACGACGCCGGTATCCCTGTCCGTCCTGTTCGTCCTGGCTATCGGCTTGAAAGCAACACAGGGCGCGGCGGTCGGTTTATGGGTGCTGGCGGACATGCGTACGGCAAACGAGCGGCTTTTGGCGCGTTCGATTGCCGAGGAACTCGGGGTGCTGACTGGAAGCATCGAGCACGACATTAAGAACCCGCTGAGCAACCTGCGGAGGGAAATTGACACGGCTAGCAGGAAGTACAGCTCTGATCGCGATATTAACGAGCGGCTGAAGCAGATGCTGAGAAGTGTTGAGCGCATCGCAGCGGCGGCGAGCGTTATACCGAGCGTTCGGGAGGTATCGGAGGATTTTGCCCAACACGCGACCGTGCTGAACGCGACGGCTGTGGTGCGGGAGGCAGTACAGACGGTCAAGCGTATGTCAGCAGCATCGGACGAACTGCGAGTGACAATGGACACGGCTCGCAGCGAATTTCGCGTGAACGGCGATCATGCACGACTACAGCAGGCGTTTGTAAACATTCTGACGAATGGCGTCGAGGCGGCGCGCCTGGCTGGCCGAAGCCCGCATATCGCGATTTACCTTGAGACGACGCGGGATCGGAAAGGGGTGCGCGTCAGCATTCGTGACAATGGCCGAGGAATGACGCCAGAGCAGATGCGACGGCTTGGGCAGCCATTCTACAGTTCGAAGGAGGGAGGCAATCGTGGCATCGGCGTGTTTATGACGACGCGCATCGTGAAGTTGCACAGGGGGAGCGTGCAGTTCCAGAGCGATGGCGAATCCTTCACGCAAGTGGAGATTACGCTGCCACTCGTTGAATCGGCCCCACGTGCGAGGAGTGCGTCGTAGGTGTCGCTAAGGAGACCCACAAATGGCGTCTGATCGCGTTCTGGTGGTCGAGGATGAGCAAGGCGAAAGCGTGAAGGAGAACCTTGAGGCGCACGGCTTCAAAGTCAGGCTTGCGCGAGATGGCCGCCAAGCGGTCGAGATGGCGGAGGCATGGGTGCCTGATGTCGTGTTGCTAGATATCAACCTGCCCGTGCTCGATGGCTTTGAGGTGCTTGAAGAGTTGAAGCGGCGGAAGGTTGCGACCCGCGTTGTGATGTGTTCTGCCTATCAGGTCGGCTCAGAAACAGCCGTGAGGTGCATGCGCGCCGGAGCGTGCGACTACTTCGAGAAGGCGCTGCTGAGCCCTGAAGACGAGGCCACGCGGTTACGACGGTACACGCTTCTTGAATCCACGCTGATCGAGCGGGTCGCCGAGCCGGCGCCGATTGTCGAGCGGCTGCTGGATAGAACGAAAGTGCTCGAACGCGAGTTGGCGGAGGCGGAAAAACGGGAACGGTCGGTGACAAGGCGAGACGTCGGGCACGACGCGTTCTCGAAGAGTATCTATGTATGTCTAGCACTGCTCGCGACCTACCTGCTGCGGCTGGTCGTGCCCGATACGTCGCCGACGCTCGTCGGCGTGTTTTTCTTGATCCTTGTATTGTTGCTGTTCCTGCCGACTGACAGGTTGAAAGACATCAGCGCAAAGGCGTTGAAGTTCGCGGCGAGGATCAAACTCAAATAGCTTTGCAGAAATGCATCCGAGGTCAACTCAGGGCCGTGCGGATCACGCAGCGGATGCGGCGCTCGGGCTTCGGAGAATCGCTGGTCGCTGTTGAGGAACGTCCGGGCGATCTCGTGAAGCGTTTCGTCGTCCACACGCCATGACCTCGCCGTGCATCAACCCCGTCGACCGCGTTCTCGGGGGTTTTTCGCGAGGTTTGAAACGATCACGGCCGCTTGCGGCGGGCCGTAAATATTTGATTCCATTGGTTGGGGGGCGGCATTTGAACCCCCGACCTTTGGGTTATGAGACCAAGGCACGCGTTCTAAACGCTCCCCTTCGCAACCGCCGTATCTCCGCCACAAGCTGGTCTCTCGCGCTCTTCCCCTTCTGAACGCACGCCGTAATCTTCGACTGCAGCTCCCTCCGTTCGTCCGCAGAGATCTCCTTCGACGTCAGAACGAGGATCGGGACGCGGGCGGTGGACGGGTGATCCTTGAGCAGGCCGGCGACCTCGAAGCCGGTCATGTCGGGCATGATCAGGTCGAGGATGATGACGTCGGGGGGTGTTCGCTTTTGCGGCGGCGAAGCCGGTTTCGCCGTTGAACGCTCTCGATCGTATAGCCGAGGTTCGTCAGTTCTTCCTCGAGGAGCTCGTGGAGGAACGATCATCAGGAGGCGGAGCTTCGACTGATCGGCGGTTGTCTGTCGGTTATGCGGCGTCCCCCGAATAACCACGTTCAGCTCGCGGAGAGAGGCTTGCAACCGGCAATGAAGGACACTATCGATCCGGAATGGTGAGCTTTCTCGTTCAGTGGAACCAGGTTTCTCGTTCCCGCAACCAGGTTTCTCGTTCCGGGGGACCAGGTTTCTCGTTCCAGGAACCAGGTTTCTGGTGCTAGGGACCAGGTTTCTCGTTCCAGGAACCAGGTTTCTGGTGCTAGGGACCAGCTTTCTGGTCCCCCGGGACCAGGTTTCTCGTCCCACGGACCAGCTTTCTTGTTCCCCCGACCAGGTTTCTCGTTCCCCGGGACCAGCTTTCTCGTTCCACGGACCAGCTTTCTCGTTCCACGAACCAGGTTTCTCGTTCTCGGGACCAGCTTTCTCGTTCCCCGGACAAGGTTTCTCGTTCGCAGAACCAGTTCTTTGGCTTGGGAGAACGAGCTTCCTCGTTTGTCGAGATGAGGTAACCAACTGATTTTGTGAGATTTGCTGATCAAGCCCCTGGTTTGCTGTAAGCGGAGCGTCCTAACCACCGAATTCCGGAAACAAGACTACTCACCAGCAACAGATCACCGACAACGCGTCCCGCGCCAGCTTACGAGATCGAGTGTGATCGGCATTCCTATTCTGATAGGAGCCCGATGAGTCCTGGTGGCTCCCAGTTCATCGTGCGCGGTCCCTCTCTACGAGCACGCGTCGCAGAATCTTGCCGGATGGTGAGCGCGGAATCTGATCGATGACCTCGATCTGCCGCACTCGCTTGTACCGGGCCACCCGGTCGGCGACGTACGTCATGATGTCTTCCACGGTCGATTCATCCTTGAGGACGACAAATGCCTTCGGCACCTGACCCGCTTCTTCGTCCGCCAGCGGAACGACCGCCGCGTCGGCGATACAGGGATGCGCGAGCAGCACCGCCTCCAGCTCCGCGGGCGCGATCTGCATGCCTTTGTACTTGATCAGCTCCTTCACGCGATCGACGACGAAGAAGCACCCGCTCTGGTCCGCTGATCCGATGTCGCCGGTGTGTAGCCAGCCCTCTCGATCGATCATCGCCGCGGTGGCATCGGGATTGTTCAGATAGCCCTTCATCACTTGCGGGCCGCGTACACAGATCTCCCCCTCCTCGCCCGGGCCGAGCTCGGCGCCGGTGGTCAGGTTCACGATCTTCGATTCCGTGTTCGGCAGGGGCGCGCCGATGCCGTTCGCATGGCCGCCGCGCGTGCTGTGCGTGGCCGGGGAAGCTTCGGTCATACCGTAACCCTGCGTGATGGTGCAGCCAAGTCGCGCGCTGGCCGTCTGCGCGATGTGCTCGCTGAGCGGCGCCGCGCCGGAGAAGAGTGTTCGCAACGCCGTCAAGTCATAGTCGTCGACCATGGGGTTCTTCGCCAACGCCAGCATGATCGGCGGCACGATGTAGCCGTAGGTGATGCGGTATTTCTCGAGAGTCTGCAGGCACTCCTTCAGATCGAAGCGCGGCATGGTCACGATTGTGGCGCCGACGTGCAGGCCCATGTTCATGATCACGACCATGCCGTAGATGTGAAAGAACGGGAGGACGGCGAGCGTCGTGTCGTCCTCGCTTACACCGAAGACGCTGGCGCATTGAAGAACGTTCGCCACCAGGTTGCGATGGGTGAGCATCACACCCTTCGGCAGACCGGTCGTCCCGCTGGAGTAAGGAAGGGCCACGACGTCATTTCCCGGATCGATGGCCACCCTCGGAACGTCGCCGTTCGATGCGAGCAGACCGTCGAATGAATCGCCGAAGACCAGGACATCGCGGAGGTTGTTCTCGCCCGCGGCCTGCATAGCCTTGTCGAGAAACGCCGGAGTGGTGAGCAAATACCGCGCACGCGCGTCGGCGAGCTGACGGCTCAGCTCCGAGACGGTGTACGCGGGATTGATCGTCGTGACGATGCCGCCGAGCAGCGAGACCGCGTGAAATCCGATGGCGTACTCCGGGAGGTTCGGGCTGTAGATGGCAAATACGTCGTCTTTGCGCAGTCCCCGTCGCCAGAGGCCGGCTGCCGCCCGCCGCACAGACTCCACCCATCCGCGATACGTGAGCGTCCTGCCGGTCGGCGCGTCGATGAGCGCCGGTTTCTCGCCGCGCCGCTCCGCGTTCGCCATCAGGAACGGAGTGAGCGCGACCTCTGGAATCTCCAACGGTCGTTCGGGTGCACGGAAAATCATGGCGATTTGGCGCAACTGTACCGCAGCTTGCCGCTAAGGTCCGACGCGACTCGGTTCGTTTCGCGACGCAGCTGCGCCGGTGCCGGCGCAGTGCGCGAGTGCGCGAGTGCACTCCATCCTGACGATCTCAGCTCGGCTTTTGGTTGCGGGGGTAGGATTTGAACCTACGACCTTTGGGTTAAGCGACCAATCGTACGACTTCTAAAGGCTCACCCTTCGCAGCCGCCGAATCTCCGCCACCAACTGATCCCGCGCACTCTTGCCCTTCTGAACGCACGCCGCGACTTTCGACTGTAGCTCCCGCCGGTCGTCGGCTGAGATCTCCTTCGAGGTCAGAACGAGGATCGGGATGCGGGAGGTAGACGGATGGTCCTTTAGCAGGCCGGCGACCTCGAAGCCGCTCATGCCGGGCATCATCAGGTCGAGGATGATGACATCGGGGGTGTTCGCTTTTGCGGCGGCGAAGCCGGTCTCGCCGGTGAAGGCGCTCTCGATCGTGTAGCCGAGGTGGGTCAGCTCTTCGTCGAGGAGCTCGTGGAGTGAGGTGTCGTCGTCGATCAAGAGGAGGCGGATCTTTGACTGATCGGTGGTCGTCAATTGACGGACGCGGTCGAGCAGCCGATCGCGGTCGACCGGCTTGACGAAATAATCGTCGGCGCCGAGGGCCACGCCGAGGTCGCGCTCATCGACGCGGGAAATGATCACGACCGGGATGTCGCGTGTTGCGGCGTTGCTTTTCAACGTCTTCAGCACCTCCCAGCCGTCGACGCCCGGGAGGACGAGATCGAGCGTGATCGCGATCGGCCGCGCCTCGTGAGCCAGACGAATGGCCTCCTCGCCGTGGCGGGCGCGAACGGAGAGGTAGCCGGCGGAGCTGAGCGCGGTCGAGATCAGCTCGTAGGCGTGGGCATCGTCCTCGACGACCAGCACGCGCTCCTGGCGCTGCTCGGCCGGCACCAGCTCCGGGATGCGGCTCACCACCGCGGCGCGCGAATGCACCGGCAGCGTGAAGGAGAAGGTGCTGCCCCTTCCCGGGGCGCTGTCGACGCGCACCCAACCACCCTGAAGCTGCACGAACTTCCTGACCAGAGCGAGTCCCAGGCCTGTACCGCCGAACTCGCGGCGCGCGCTGCCGTCGATCTGTCGGAACTCTTCGAAGATGACGTCGTGATTCTTCGGATCGATCCCGATGCCCTGATCACGCACGGAGATGGTGATCGTGCCGTCGGCCGGTCCGTCACCGAGGTGCATCGCCGAAATTTCGATCGGCAATTCCGGCGGCGAGAACTTCATCGCGTTCGATAGCAGGTTGTAGAGGATCTGTTTGAACTTGGCGAGGTCGGTCTCGATCGGCGGAAGGGCGGGATCGGCCTGGATGATGAACGACGGCATCTTCGTTCGTCCCATCCCGCGCATGACGGTGCAGACGCTTTCGATGACCGGCCGGACCTCGAAACGCTCGGCGTAGACCTCCATCTTGCCGGCCTCAATCTTCGAAAGGTCGAGGATGTCGTTGATGATGCCGAGGAGGTGCTGGCCGGATGTCAGGATGTGGCGGAGAAAGCCGACGTGTTTCGGATCAAGCGTGTCGCCGAGCCGGTCGATCAGGATCTCGGAGAAACCGATGATGGAGTTCATCGGCGTCCGCAGTTCGTGGCTCATGTTCGCCAGGAACTGGCTCTTGAGCCGGTCGGCCTCCTGGATGCGGCGGCTCGCTTCCTCCAGCTCCTTGCCTCGCTGCTGCAATTCCTCGGTGAGACGGGTCAGCTCGGCCAGCTCGCGCGCCTGCTCGATTTCGAGCTCGCGGATGAGCAATCGCTTCTGTTGCAGGTTGGCGATACCGGCCAGGAAAAAAAACGACGCTCCGAACAGAAACAGCATGCGCACGAGAGCGAGGACCATCACCGCATTGACGAACGTTGCCTGCCCCATCGCCACAAGCACAGCGATGTACGCAATCGTGTTCGCGAGGCTGACTAGATACGACGCCTTCTTGCCAACGGCGAAGGCCGTCGGGGCGGCGGTGGCGAGATACCAGATGAACCACGGACTTGCCGCGCCACCGGACGCATAGACGCAGAGGGTAACCAGGAAGATATCGTTGCCGATCCAGATCGGGTTGAGGATCCGCCGGTCAATGCCGCGGCGGAAAAGCGCGTACATCACGGCGGCGCATGCGAACGAGATCAGCCAGATAGCGAACCCGGCCCGCATGTTGAGAACAAAGACACCGAGCGCGTGGCCGGCCAGAGCGGTCAGGAACGCCGCCGTGGAGACGAGCGGATGGCTCTTCTGCACAGCGAGATCGAAGCGAAGAACGCTCTC
>Ga0137393_10002985_pt1 | contig 10961 bp, 9 predicted proteins | sample 15con2h34BmetaG_FD_101396 | JGI IMG/M metagenome (GOLD analysis project Ga0137393, IMG submission 101396) | Vadose zone soil microbial communities from Angelo Coast Range Reserve, California, USA - 15con2h3.4B metaG | ecosystem: Environmental > Terrestrial > Soil > Vadose zone > Saprolite...
GCTGACCGAGAAGGTCCGCCGCAAGCCGTTCTCGGTGGTCCTGTTCGACGAGATCGAGAAGGCCCACCCGGATATCTTCAACTCGCTGCTGCAGATCCTTGAGGACGGCCGGCTGACCGACGCCCAGGGCAGGCTGGTCGACTTCAAGAACACCGTGATCATCATGACGACCAACCTGGGCACCCGGGACATCTCCAAGGGAGTGTCTGTCGGGTTCGCCCGGTCCGGTGAGTCCAAGGGCTCGCATGACCGGATGAAGGCCAAGGTGAACGAGGAGCTGAAGCACCACTTCAGGCCCGAGTTCCTGAACCGCGTGGACGACACGATCGTGTTCCACCAGCTGACCGAGGAGGAGATTGTCACCATCGTGGACCTGATGATCGCCAAGGTGGATGAGCGGCTCCGGGACCGTGACATGGGCCTGGAACTGCGTCCGGCCGCCAAGGCGCTGCTGGCCGAGCGGGGCTATGACCCGGTGCTCGGCGCGCGGCCGCTGCGCCGGACGATCCAGCGGGAGATCGAGGACAATCTGTCGGAGAAGATCCTGTTCGGCGAGCTGAAGGCGGGCCAGATCGTGATAGTCGATGTGGAGGGCACCGGGCCGGACGCGCAGCTCACGTTCAAGGGCGTGCCCAGGCCCGGCGAGATGCCCGACGCGCCGCCCGCCGAGACCGGCAGCCAGGCGGCCGCCGGCGCGACCGGCGGGCGCCTGACCAACGGCGAGTAGCACCACCCGGGCAGCGGTTAAGCAGCCCCACCTCGGGCGTTCAGCGGTCGCTGACACGACTTCGGCCTGGGCCGCCAGCTACGGATCTGGCCCCGGCGGGGGCTCGCTGGGAGGAGGTCACATCGCGGGCGCCTGTCGCGGGAACGCGGCGATCCGCGCGCTCGAAGATCCCCTCCAGCCACCGTGATCCGTCGCCTGGGACAGTGCCGGGGCCAGTGGGCGTGCCCGGGACTCAGGTAGTGCCTGCGTCCGAGGAGGCGGTCCCTGCCGGTGCGTCAGCCGATGACCGTGACGTTCTCCCCCTGAGGTCCCTTCTGGCCCTGCGTGATGTCGAACTCGACCTTCTGTCCTTCTTCCAGGCTGCGGTAGCCGTCACCCTTGATCGCGCTGAAGTGCACGAACACGTCCGGGCCACTCTCGACCGCGATGAAGCCGTAGCCCTTATCGCCGTTGAACCACTTCACTGTGCCCTGCGCCATCTTGACCTTCTTCGTTCCGGGATGCGCCGTGCCCCGCCATGGCGATGGGGACCGCGCCTCCCACGATTGCTTTGGCCAGCCTGTCACCCAACCCGCGGCAGGTGTAAACCGTACCGCTGGCCAAGTGCGCCGGCGGCCGGACCAACCCCCCCTCGGCCGAGGAGCGAAAGCAGCGGAAGCGAACACCCGGGCGGGGCGCGTGCCCAGGTCCGCTGCCACCACGGCGCGACCACGCCCACGCCGTGCCGACGGCCTGCGCCTGCGCGACCTGGGACGACATATCTCCGCGATCGCGGTTGAATAGGCCGAGAAGGTTGGTGGTCGTCACTGTGATCGCCGCATACATTCTGATCGAGACCGAAGCTGGCAAGGCAGCTACTGTGGCTGAGGCGCTCCGGGACGTGCCGGGCGTCTCGGAGACGGCGAGCGTGGCCGGGCCCTACGACGTCATCGCGCGGGCGCGGGCGCGGGACATCGACCAGCTGGGCACGCTGGTAGCCTCCCGGGTCCAGGCCCTCGACGGCGTGACGCGGACGATGACCTGCCCGGTCGTGCACTTGTAGGACACCGGTCGCCATGGACCACCACACCACAATCCACGAGGTGGGCGAGGGCGGCGTCCAGGCGGCCTGCTCATGCGGCTGGCGCAGCCCACTGTTCGGCGAGGACAAGACGGCCGGCACGATGGACCCGCTGCAGCACGCGATCGAGGCTGGCGATCTGCACGAGTGGGAGATGTCTCTGCCATAGGCAGGGGGCCACGTGCCGGCTGTGACGCTGCGGAGAAGCCCTGCAAGGCGCACTCGAGGTCGACTCCACCGGCCCCGGGGCCCGCTTAGCCTTAGCGGGCTGAGCCGCTGATCTGGAACCGCGCGCTGGTTCCCCGCAGGCACACTCGGTTCATGGTGTTTGGGTCGGCTTGGGCAACCGGATGGCCTTCCGGGCGCCTACCAGGGACCAAGCCAGCAGCGTCGGGCGCACCCGCCGACTCGTCGGCGGGACAGATTGCCCGATCTGGGCGCCACTGTCTGGTCGGCGGGTGCCCGGGGGCGAGTTTGGCGGGGACTGGCAAACTTGGCTGATGGTGCCCTGGCGCATCCGTGACTTTCATGAGGATGATCTTGACGCGGCGGTCCGGCTGTGGGATGACCCGGCGGCCGGTACCGGGGCGCCGGTGTTCGGGCTATCCGACCTGATCTCCGCGGTCCGCGCGGGAGCGCCGGCTGTCGTGGCGGTCGTGGGGGATGAGCTGGTCGGGACGGTGGTTGCGACCACCGGCGGGGCCCGGGCGCTGCTGTTGCGGATCAGCCTGGCGCCGGGATGGCGGCGGCGGGGTGTCGGCAGCGCGATGCTGACCGAGCTGGAACGGCGGCTGGTGGCGGCGGGGGTTCACAGGGTCGCGTGCCTGCTGGCGGATGAGGGCGAGATGGGCGCGGTTGCCCTGGAGCACTGCGGGTACACGGTCCGCCGCGACATGATCCTTTACGAGAAGCTGGAGCCGGTCTGGCCCGCCGACGTCGGCATACTTGAGCAGCTCGGTGGCCGCATGATCCGTGCGGACACGTGGGGCCAGCTCGGCGGGATGGTCAGGGAGAAGGAGCTGATCGAACGGCGGGTCATCCTTCCGCTGGCCAGCCCGCAGCTCGCCGCCCGGCTGGGGCTTGTCCCGCCCCAGGCCGTCATCTTGTTCGGCCCCCCGGGAACAGGAAAGACGACCTTCGCGAAGGGCGTTGCCTCCCGGCTCGGCTGACCGTTCGTGGAACTGTTCCCCTCCCGGCTAGCCGGGGACTCGCCGACCGGCCTGGCGTCCGCGTTGCGGGAAGCGTTCGCGCTTGTCGCCGAGCTGGACAAGGTGGTCGTGTTCATCGACGAGGTGGAGGAGATCGCCGGGCTGCGCCGGCCGCGGACGGTCTCTGCAGCCCAGGGCGTCACCAACGAGATGCTGAAGCTGATCCCGCCGTTCCGTGAACGGGATGAGCGGCTGCTCATCTACGCGACAAATTCGGTCCGTGACCTAGACACCGCGTTCTTGCGGCATGGCCGGTTCGACTACCTCATCCCGGTCGGCCCGCCGGACGAAGAGGCTAGGCAGGCGATCTGGGATCGGTATCTGGCGGCGATGCCGCACCCGGACCTGGACATGGCGCAGATCGTCGAGCGGTCCAGGCTGTTCACCCCTGCCGATATCGAGTTTGCCGCCCGCAGGACGGCCCAGCTGGTATTCGAGCGGGTCAGGTTCGAGCAGGGGGAAGAACTCACCTCGGCGGCGGACGTCCTGCGGGGGATCGCGCAAACCCGCCGCACCCTGACCCCGGAGATGGTGGCCGAATTCGAGCAGGACATCCAGGACTACGCCCGGCTGTAGGCCGCAGTCGGCCAAGTGCGGGCTATTAGTGGAAATCAGGCTTACCGGGAAGCTGCGAACCAGGTCCCATCGGCCTAGCGCCGCGCAACTGCGCGCCTCGCTCTCGTGGCCGGCCGTGAGCGTGCTCTCTGGTGGTTGCTGGCCGTTGCGGGTGTGCTGGGTAGCCCCCGTTCGGGCCGGGGCTGCCAGCGCGGGTGTCCCGCCGGACGAGGAATAATCGCAGAAGCGGGGCCGCCGCCGGCATCGGTGCCGGTGGCCACCGCCGTGCTGGTCCCCGGGGAGGCCACGATGGAGGAACACTTCGTATGGATGACGACACGCCGGATCAAGCCGGGCACGCTGGCCGGCTTCGAGAGGGCGTGGCGGCCAGATGCGCATCCGGAGGGGATGCTGCGCGCGTACGCGTACTGGTCTGAAGACGAGCAGGAAATCGTCGGTGTCTCGTTTTGGGTCTCGAAGGAGTCGTGCGCGGCGTGGCGGGCCTCGGAAGCGGAGACGCGCCGGCGGGAGGCGATGGCTCCCTACGTCCTCGGGGAGCGGGAGGCCTTGTACCGGGGCCGTGAGCTAATCGTGCCAGCTCATTAGAGGGCTATCGAACGGGAATTAGCCAGACACCTGATCAGCAATGGGCCAGCTGCGGGCGACCGGGTGATCCTTGCCGCGGTGTTTGCCGCCTACGGCAGCTACGCCACGCCACATCGTTCATCGATGGCGGGCCTTACGTTGCCGCGACACCGGCCCCTGGCGGTCCTTCGAACACGAATTGCAGTTCGCTGGCGTAAACTGCAATTAGAACGTAGCGGGCTGGCCGCGTGTCGCGAGCACCACGACCGGGCCTTGGACCACCTAACCGGGAGGCGAGCCCGTGCCGCATCTTTTCATCCACGGCCGCCGCGATCTGCCCCCGCAAGCCGATCCGTGGAGCACCGCCCACCGCGTGCTCCACGACCTGCGCCGGGACGGCCTCAAGATCCAGGTCGCTGACGGGCTGCTGCCAGACGCGGCCCAGCGTCCAAGCGTTCGGCGTCCGCTCGATCGTGCCCAATGAGGCGAACTGTGATGACCAGAACCCCGGCGGCGGAGCTGGCCAGGGTCAAGCGGGAGTTCCCAGTGTGGACGATCCGCCCCGTGGAGCCTGGGAAGGGCACCGGGTTCACCGCGCAGCGCAGGCTGCGGCCGGGCTGCGCAGCATCTACGGCACGAGCGCCATGGTCGGTGAGCGGCAGGTGGCCCGGAGGGCCTGCCGCGCGCAGCCGGTTCCACTCGTGCGCTGGCGGGTCAGCGGGATCAGCGGCGCGCACTCTGCGAACCACGGGCCCTCGGGCGACGGCCGGGTCGGCCCTGGCTTCCGGAGTGATCCAGACCGGAGGTCCTGCGCTGGTCAGTGCTTGCCGAGGACCGCGCGGTTCGCAGCGTCAGAACTCAGGCGGCTCAACTTGCCGGTGACCGCATGGTTCAAGTCGGTGGCCGATCGTGGTGCGTGCGGGCCCGGCGGCCCTGGTTGGTGGTAGCCGGTGCATGCGGTTTGGCCAGCAGGCTGGCGGATCCTGTGTGCCGGTGGCGGGTTCGCCGGGGCAGCACCCCGGCCGGGTATCAGCTGCCCGATCCGGTGGCACTACCCGGGATTTCCCTGACCGGGTCCCAGGTTCAGCGTGACCGGATTGGACCCGAGCCCGGTGCGGTTCTTGCCGTCCACGGTCAGGGTGACCGCGCCCGGGTTGCCGAGCCTCAGGGTGACTGCCTGCCGTTCCGTCCACGTCTTCGAGGTGCCAGTGCCGACGATGCCCTCGAAGATCGTCGCGCCGGCCGGTGTGGTGAGGTCGGCCCAGCAGGGTTCGCTGACTGCGGTCAGCGAGATCACCACGCCGGTGGAGCTATGGCGCGCTGCAGGCGGTGCCGGGGTGTTCTTCGCGGCCGGGTGCTTGCGGGCGGCCTTATGCGTGGTGGCCGCGGGCTTGCGGGCGGCAGCCGGCGAGCTGCCAGCGGGCTGGGATACCACGAAGTGATAGGTGACCAGGCCGGCGACCGCCGCGAGCACGACCAGCAGCGCAACGCCCCAGTACGGCCCGCGATGCTGCCTGGGCCGGAGGGGGCCAGACGGCCCGGCTCCGCTGGCAGCGGCACCGCCCTGCGGTGGGCCGTGGCTGGAGTCGTACTCCCGGACCAGCGGCTCGGGGTCCGCGCCCACGGCACGAGCGATGGCGCGGATGTGCCCGCGCGCATAGAAGTCTGCGCCGCAGGCGGAGAAGTCGTCCGCTTCGATTCCCCGGACAAGGGTCTCCCTGATCCGGGTCCGCTGGCTGACCTGGGTAATGGTGAGACCAGCCTGGTGCCGTGCCGCTGCCAGGACCGCACCGATGCTCATGCGGCGCCTCCACTGCCCGGCCGCTCATGGGCTCGCCCACGGCGTGGTGGCCGGTACGCAATACCATTCTCCCCCCAATCCCCGCAGAGAGCGCCTGCCAAGCGCCGGCATCCGGCGAGAACCGGCCTGGGCCTCCTGGTATTCGCTGGAGCCGGGCCCGGAGCACAGCGTGATCGGCGGCAGCGAGCAGCCAGTGTTCCCGGGGTACTCGGTTGTGGCCAGACTGTTGACACCGGGCGAGCCGCAGCACAGCGTGCACTTGCCGGGCGTCTCGGGCGACCTCGCAGGGCAGGGGCGCGGAAGCTGTGGAAACCCGCGGCTCGCCGCAGAACGAAGACCAGACGGCGCATGCTGACCGCGTCTGTCGTGCTCGCCGCGTGCGCCGCCGACCTAGAAATGAACGGCAAGTGAACGCATGATGGCTGACAGGCGAACTACATCGCTGGCTGCCCCAGCTAGCAGGTAAAACACGCAGCCGACCGGCATGGCTGCGGCAGCAGCGGAGGTGACGGTGCCAGATTCGGGCGGGCGCTTCCTGCGAGCACGGCTGCGAGCGCCGCCGGTGATGGGCGGCTTGTTGCCTGTGCACCGGTCTGACATCCCTGCGGACGTGGTTGCCGGTATCACCCTGGCCGCCGTGAGCATCCCGGTGGCTCTTGGGTACGCGAAGATCGCTGGGATGCCGGTGGTGACCGGCCTGTACACGCTGCTGTTCCCGATGGCCGTATTCGCCATCCTCGGTTCATCGCGCCACCTTGTCGTCGGCGCGGACTCCGCCACCGCGGCCATACTTGGCGCGGCCCTCGCCGGGCTCGCGGTCGCTGGCTCGCCGCAATACGTCCGGCTGGCCGGGCTCGCGGCCCTGCTCGCTGGCGGGCTGCTGCTGCTGGCCCGGCTGGCCCGGGTCGGGTTCCTGGCGAATTTCCTGTCCCGGACCGTTCTGGTCGGATTCCTCACCGGCGTCGGCATCCAGGTGGCTGCCAGGCAACTGCCCGACATGCTGGGGGTGACCGTCGCGGACAAGGCCACCCCGGCCAGGCTCTGGGACATTGCCCGCGCGCTCCCACAGGCACACGCGGCCGATCTGGCGATATCGGCCGGGGTCATCGCGGTCGTGCTGGCTGCCCGGGCGATCTCCCGCAAGATCCCGGGCCTGCTGATCGCGGTGATCGCCGCGATCATCGTGAGCCAGGAGGCGGACCTGGCGGGGCGAGGCGTAGCCGTGCTCAGCCCCCTCCCACGAGGGCTGCCACACCTGGGGTTGCCCGCCCTCGGCTGGCATGACGCCGCCGTGCTCATCGGCACCGCGGTGTCGATGTTCACCGTCATCCTCGCCCAGAGCGCGGCGACCTCACGCGCCTACGCCGGGAGGTATGAGGAGGCATTCAGCCAAGACGCCGACCTGGTCGGCCTGGGTGCCGCCAACGTGGCCGCCGCGTTGTCTGGCACCTTCGTCGTCAACGGCAGCCCGACCCAGACGCAGGTGGCCGACAGCGCGGGCGGGCGCAGCCAGCTGGCCCAGCTCACGACCAGTGCGGTGGTGCTCATCGTCTTGCTCCTGCTCACTGGAACGCTGGCCAGCCTGCCCCTCGCCGCCTTGGCGGCGATCGTCTTCCTCATCGCCATCGGGCTCATCGACGTCGGCGGGATGCGGCGCATCCTGGCCTGCCGGCGCCGCGAGTTCACCATCGCCCTGCTCACCACCGCCGCGGTCGTGATCTTGGGGGTCGAGGAAGGCATCGCGCTTGCCGTCGCCGCCTCGATCATCGACCACCTGCGTCACACCTCCCACCCGAACGACAGCCTGCTCGTGAAGTCACCGGCCGGGCACTGGCAGCCCGCCCCAGTCCGGCCCGGCGCGCGGACCGAGGAAGGACTGGCGATCTACCGGTTCGGCACCAGCCTTTACTACGCCAACGCCATCCGCTTCATCGACGACATCACCGCCCTCACCGCGCAGGGAAGCCCACTGCGGTGGCTGATCCTCGACGGCGCAGCCATCGGCGACGTCGACTACACCGCGGCAGAAGTCTTCACCCGCGCCATCGAACACCTCCGCAAACAACACATCCACTTCGCCATCAGCAGCGTCCACGGCGCAGTGCGCAAGCAACTCGACAGCTACGGCATCAGCGCCGCCCTCGGCCCCGGCGCCTACTACGACACCCCCGGCGAGGCACTCGAGGCCTTCCACGCCACAGAAGAGGTCACCGGCGAGCAAACGGCGCAGCAACGCAGCGAAGCAGTTCAGAAGAATGCCTTGCCGCCCAGGACCGACTCACTGTGAGTAGCCTGCCAGACCGCACGAACCAGGCAGGTGATCTTGAGCATGCAGGCTCACCGACGTAACAGACAGAATGCTCGTTCGGCGCGGCAAGACGACCACGCCCGACCAGCCGGACTGCCGCGCCGAACGGCGGCACTGCGCGCGTTCTCCTGATGCGGGAGATGCCCTGCCCGTGCGTGATGTAGCCCCGGCTGCCTGCGGGGCAGGGCGGCCCGCCGGGCGGCAGGGGGGTCAAGCGCGCCGCCGGGCCTGCTCGTCTGTGCCTTCGTCGCCCTGCCGCCAGTTGCGGGCGAGTGCGACGAGGCCGCGAACCACGTCGGGGGGCAGCCCCGGGGTGCTCGCGATGTGCCACAGCGTCGGGTCTTCATACTCGGCATGGCCGCGGTCGGGCGAGCCCACGTTAGGCTCCCCGCCTGCCAGTATCCGTCGGCACGAGCCCGGGGCCCAGCCGAGTCGATTCTCGACCATACCGAGAGTGCTGGGGGAAACGCGCTGGCCGTTCTCGAGCTTCCCCAGCGTGCGTTCGGTCACCCCGGTCGCCTCGGCAAATGCCCGCCTGTCCCGCATGCCTAGCTCGACTCGGCGTGCGACGACGTAATCGGCGAGCCGCCGCCAGTCCTCACCGGTCATATGACCGTCCTTCCCGTGAGCCGCCGCCAGTCCCCCGACCGGCCACGTGACCATCCTTACCCGAAGAAGATAGAAGAGTCTAGCCCCTTCTGTCGCCAGTTACGTCCAAGGATCTGCACCTCTCTTCTTAGTTCATATCGTTCATGCTCTTTACTTCCTGTCTCTACTCCTCTAGTGTGCTCAGTCAGGAAGATAACTTCTTGTTTCTTCCTAAAAGTGTCTGGATCTGGGTCAGTTGCCGGGATCCAGCGGAGTCAGGAACGTGACCCAGCGTGGAGTCTCGATGGGCAGCACCGGTGACCCGAGCGGTGAGTCCAGCCTGGCACCCTGCGGCCCAGTGACGTCGTCGCGCAAGCGCGGAGCGGGGCGGAAGGGAGGACGACGCCTTGCCGCACCCGCGGCGACTGCTGGGTGGCCCGGTCACGGCTGGCCAGGCATCACCATCTCTAGGACGGCAGCTGGCGGCCCCGGGGCGGGGGCGGGGCCGCCTGCTGCACCGGCACTCCGCACGAGGCACCGCGGCCCGAACGCTCGGCCGTGAGCCTGGCTCTGCGCAGGCTGTCAACCAGCCAGCGGGAAGCGACCGCGCTCACTCTCTTCCTGGACCTCGGCTCCGGGCAGGCCGCCGCGGCCATGCGGGTGAGCCTGGCCACGCTGCGACGCTGCCTGGCCGAGGCCGGTCAGCGCCCAAAGCCGTTCTGCCTTCAAGCCCCTGAGTGCCAGCTGTTCCGCGACCGGCAGCGTTCGCCGGTCAGCCAGGCCAGCCGCGCTGCGACAAGGAGCCCGATGGGGACCCTCGCCCAGCCGGGCAGTCGTGGCAAAGGCGGCGGCGTAGCGGGTGAACATGTCGCGCGGAGCAATGACGTATACGGTGTGCACGGCCGGGTCAGGCAGGACGCGGCGCCGTCAGCCGAAGCACCAGCGCAACGGCGGGCTGGGACAGCGCCACCCCGGCCGTCTCAAGCCAGCCAGCCCACCCAGATCGTGCCCGCACCGGCTGGCGCGCCTCGCCGGAATGGTTAGGGCCAACGTCGCGAGGCCCGGCGCGACCAGAAACCGCACCCACGAAGCCACTATCGGACAGCACCCGGCAACACCTCTGGTAGACCGCTGCGGCCCAGCGGGCACGGGCCCCCGCTGGCGCGGCTGAGCCGCAGGCACGCCAGGCCACAGGCCAGCAGGTACGCCTGGACGAAAGGTGCAATGATCCCCCGTGGATCACGTCGATCGGGGCGGTGGCCGAGCTGTCAACCGCCGTTGCCAGCCCTGAGCCGACGCCTCAGGATCCCGTAAGTTTCAGAATCCCGTAACCGGCTGTGGCCGGTACCCCGCCTGCAGCTGATGACCCACCTTTTGCCGCACCGGCATGGTCTGAGCGTCGCTGGCGGTCCCACCGCATGTGCTTTAGCCGGCACCAAGGCCGCGGGCCATTAGCCCGCGTCATGGCCTTCCTCATATTGCCGTGATCGCTGCCGACCGCGACGGCGTGATCAGCATGGCGCGGTATGCCTGCCGGGCGATCATCGACCGGCCGAGATTCCTCAGTATTGTCAGTAATCCCTCTGACCTCTTACATCGGCCCACGGATCCGCTGCCCCTGGCTAGCCATCAGCCGGTACCAGCCCTCCGGATGTCGGCTAGCTAAGCGGGCTCGGCGCGCCAAACCCGATCCTCAGCACGGCTTGGCCAGTACGCAGTGTGACCTGCTGGCTCCATGCGGGGCGGTACGGGGCTCGCTGCGCGTCGCTGAACGCCCGCATCCAGCCGAGGTATGCCGCATGCGTGAGGTGCGCCGCCCTGTCTGCCGTTGCCAAGTCCACCGACCGCAGGAGGCTGGCAGGTCCGCCACCAGGCGACTGGTCGACGAAGTCCACGATGCGCACCGGGCGATAATAGGCCATTGTGGCGATGAGCAGCGGCAGCCGCGGATCAATATCGCCGCTAAGGAGCTGTGCCCTGGCTACGGCCGAGAGCGTGACCTGGCTATTCGTCAGCAGCTGGGCGTCGGTAGCTTTCCTGGCGCGTAGCGCCGCCTGTTGAACGGCGCGATACTTGGCGGTGCCGCCCGGAAAGACCCACCTGATGTCGATCCTGGCGTTCCCTGAGCC
>Ga0137393_10002992_pt1 | contig 10950 bp, 9 predicted proteins | sample 15con2h34BmetaG_FD_101396 | JGI IMG/M metagenome (GOLD analysis project Ga0137393, IMG submission 101396) | Vadose zone soil microbial communities from Angelo Coast Range Reserve, California, USA - 15con2h3.4B metaG | ecosystem: Environmental > Terrestrial > Soil > Vadose zone > Saprolite...
GCGAACGGCCAGTACGCCGAGATCGACGCTGTCGGGCAGGTCCACCCGGCTCAGGAAAGCGCCCTGCGAATTCCAGTCTTTCTCGGCGGTCACCCAGTCGTTCTTATAACCGAAGCGCGCCGGCCACTCGGCGGAGGAAATCAGCGTGCCGTCGTCTGCGGCGATGTCGAGAAAATCGAGCTGCTGCGATTGGGCGATGCCGTGCGCATCGTTGTAATACTGTGAAACATCCGCCTGTGGGGCGCTGAGTCTAATGGCCATGCTGACCGTGGCTTCGGCGTCGGCAATCCCCTGCACGCGGTGCGCGATTTCTTCCCCACGCTGCGCGTATTCCCGGCGAAACTGCGCCACCAACGCATCGGTTCGCTGGCGGTCAAATAGTTCGAACGCGCGCCGCGTGTAGGCTGACACGCCCCAGGCCACCACCGTCACGGCGGCGACAATCGTCAGCGTGAACAGTGCGAGAAGCTTGGTGCGGAAACTCATGGCGTTGTTCCCCCGGCCGAAGGCGCGAGCCAGACGTCCTCCAGCCGCCAGCCGCCCCAGCGCGGAGCCATCCAATCGCGCACTTGCGGGCCCAGGCCATAACTCTCGGAAAGGTGCACGAGCGGAATCACCCGGAACGCGTCGATGGGTGCGCGCTCCGCTGCGTAGGCTTGCTCCGGCGTTTCCAGCACGCCGCTCGTTTCTCCAAGCGAATCCAGCAGTAATGGGAGCGCGACGGCGGTGTCCGGTGAGGCGATTCGCTGGCGCACCAGCCGCATGTCCCCGGCCGAAGGTTTCATTGCGCTGCCCGTTGTCTGCCCTGAAAGCTGCACGGCAATCCCCGCTTCTTTCAAATTGACGGCGACGCGCTCGCCCACGGCGCGCGCGTCCACATCGGCGGAATCATAGACCAGCACGAGAGGCACGGAGCGGGAAACTTCACGCCCGGTTGCGGTGAGCAGACCTTTCGTTCGCGGAAGATCCTGTATAGAGGGAAAAAGAAACGCGTACCCCGAAAGCCAATTTGGCAACAGGCCGCCTGCCGCAATCCCCTGCCGCTGCAAGACAACGTCCGCAATGGAGGTTCGATCGATCGCGGCCGAGATTGCCTCTCGTAGGCGTGCATCGTGTACGGCAGGCCGCACCATATCAAATTGGAGCGCGAATAACTCTACCGGATCGCTGGATGCCGTGCGCACACCCCTTTGTGCAGTAAGGCGTACTTGCGACACGGGTAGTTCAACTACATCGGCCTGGCCAAACGCGATTGCGTTGGCCTGCTGCTGAGGGTCCACACCCATGGTGACTTCAATGGTATCCACAAAGGGCCGCCCCGCCCAGCAGGACTCATTGGCAGTCAAAACCAGTTTCGCTGGGGCATCTCCGGCGGGCCAGTCGGTGACGCTAAACGGCCCGGTACCCGATAGCGTCCCGTCGGCTGCGGAGTGAAAAATAAAGTATCGGCCGGTGGCAAGTTGCGCGGGAAAGTCCGGTAGGGAATGATCCGCAAGAATCACGACGGAATCGGAGGTTGCACTCACGTCGAACGCGTTGCCCAGCAATTGCTGCAGCGCAAGTGCAGCCGCTTCCGGAGTGAGGGGCGTGCCATCGCTAAATCTCACGGTCGAGCGCAGACGAAATTGCCAGCGCTTCGCGTGCTCATCGTGTTCCCAGGAAATTGCCAGCACCGATCGAAGTGAACCGTGGTCATCAAAACGCACCAGGCGATCGAAGACGAGCGCGGCCAACTGCTCGGTTGCGGCGGCCTGGATCGAATCCGAAGGCCATTGGCGAGGATCTGTAGTTGCGATTCGCCCTCGCATTTGGACCCGCAGCGTACCGCCGTAGCGCGGCCGGAGAGATGCCATCGCACTTGTGGCTGCGACTACGACTACAAACACAGCCACCGCGCAGAGCTGACTATTGCGCGCACGAAATGGACAAACGATACGCCTCATAGTTTCCAGTCTGGAGATTCCGCACAATCGCCGTGGCGGACGGGGCCTCGAGGATCGATTGCACCAAAACTGGCCCGGGAAAATTCATCTCTTCGCTGACCGCAACGGGGGTGTCGTGTTGCCACTCGAATGCCTGTACAGTGTCGGGCTGCGAATCATCTCCTGGCCCGGTTGTAAGTATCTGGTTACCAGTTCCGCACCCGCTGCGAATCTTCGTCGCTTGGCCTCGGCCGGGAACCGGGGTGAGCCCGGCGTATTTTGGAGCCGGATGGCATTCCCGCACGGCGGCTGGCTCCAGCGAAACTGTGCATTCATCCCCATCACGAAATACAATCAACGGAGCCTCCAATCCGAGAAACCTGTCGTCGGGGCTGCGCAGGTAGGATTGATGCGAGTTCATTGGAATCCTGAAGGCAGGCCTTCCCTCGGTCCTGCTGACGATCAGCCCCTCCGGGACAAGCAGGACCAGCAATTTATTCCCATCCGGCGTAACCATCGCTGCCACATCCAGGACGTGCTCCGGTCCCTCCCATAATTTTTCGCTGTGAAGCACAACCGGCATGGTGCTGGGGAAAGTTCGATCTTCCACGGAGCGCGCAACTGCCATCAAGACCGCCCGGGATGCATCGCCTTGAAGGATTTCCGCGCTCCACAGAAAACCCTTCAAATTCTCGGATAATGTGATCCGCACACGGATCGGCATGCCACCGTTGACCGGGGTGCGAAAACCTTGATTTTGCATTTCATTGTTGAGTGCCTGTGAGACTCGGTTCGCTTCGCTGGGGGTCAAAGATGAAATATTTCGGACTTCGACGGTGACATCGTCGCGCGCGGGCAAAGCCGCGGCGATTTTGCGCGCGAGTTCCTTCGCTGAATCTTCGAGTGTGGTGGAAAGCGCCGCCATCGGCGCTCCCAATAGGACAAAGAAAATCAGGATGGTGCGGTACGAGAGGTTGGATCGATCGATGCCCGTCATCGGTATGCTGCGCCCGGTCATGCGTGGCACAAAGATGAACCCCACGCGATGGCTAACACTGTGGGAAATCATAGCACAGCCGTCTGGCAGGAACGCCGATCCTCGCCCGGGCATTGCGCAAAATGTATCGAGGTAGCAAATCGATGGCGCCGAACGCACGTCCGCGCCCCGACAGAGTCGGGACGCGGCTCGTGCACTGACCACCGGCTGGGTCGCGCTCGCTTTGGAAGAACCTTCGCAGGGGCGGCGGTCCCTGTCCCGGATTCCTGCGAGCGGCCCGCAAGGGTTTTTGCCGGCGGAATTCAATCTCATTTGACTTTTGCTGTCTGCGCTGCCTTGCGCGCGGGCGCCGCAGCGTCCTGTCCTGTATTCGACCGGGCTCCAAGTGGAGCCCCCTCCCCCTCATCCGCGTTCGCCGAGGCCGGTGCACCTGTGAACGCGGAGCGCAAAACATCGGAAGCGAAGAAATTGCGGCCGTCGGTCGGCACCATGATGATTTGCAGCTTGTCCGAGAGGCGTTCGGCGATAATTTTCTGAATCAGCATGGGATTTTGCTTGAGCACTGCCGCTTCCTGTTGGAGCCGCTCGGCATCAGCCGCGGCGGTCAAACGGATGGTGTCGGCATTCGCAGCCGCGGACAGGCGGGTCGTATCGGCATCGGCCGCTGCAAGCAAGCGCCTCCGCTCCGCTTCCGCTTTGCTATCGGTGATTTTTGACTGCGCGGCAGCATCGGCATTCTGCACTGTGGCTTCTTTTCGCGCCTCGGCCTCCAGGCGCGACTGCTCGATTTGCTTCTGTTTGAGCGGAAGCGTGTATTGCATCGCGTCGGCCTCGGCCTTGGCGGCGATGACGCGCGAGGCAGCGTCGGCCTCCGACCGTTTCAATTGCTGCGCCTTCGCGGCTTCCGCCTGGAGTTCGGCGATGCGCACCTGCTTTGCGCTGATTTCGGTTTCGAATTCCATGCGCTCGCTTTCCTGCTCCTTGAGCAGCAAGCCTTCGAGCCCCTTCGCATATTCCGCGGGCAAGTGGACGTCACGCAGGAGGACTTCCTTCACGACGATGCCGTCGGAGCCGAGACGGTCGGTGATGGTCTTCGTGGATTTCGTTCGAAACTCGTCGCGCTTAGTTGCGAAGACTTCGCGCACAACGTAGTTGGGGGCGAGGTCACGAAACGCCGTCGAGACCACAGGCGCTACGATTTCAGAGTCTACCGGCTGCGCCAGGTTTGCATGGATATAGGCAAGCCGCTGTGGATCGAGGCGATATCGCACGGAAATGGCGAGGCCGATGGTCAAGCCTTCGCGCGTCTGCACGGTGAGGATTTCGCTCTTAGTCGCCGCGTCAAGCGCCGCGGCCGTGGTGAACAGGTGGTCGCGCAGGTCATAGACGGCCAGGCGCTGCACCAGCGGTACGATCAAGTGCATGCCGGGGTACAGCGTTCCCTGCTGGACGCCGGAAATCTGGCTGATTCGAACTCCGCCTGATCCTTCCGGCACGAACGCCATGCTCAACGCCAGTAGCAGCGGGGCCCACGCCCATCCGGACAATTTCGTGGCGAGCGGCCAACGCATGGGGCGACGCGTCCCCGCCAGCCCGGCCGCCCCAGGCTCCCCCGAGCCCATCAGCTTTTGGAACTGCATTGCCAGGTACACATCGTACGCGACCACTCCCTCTGCTGTGCCGAACATCGCAATGCCCTCGGCCATCAACAACCTCTTTAGCTCGACCATGACCTTTCCCTCCGCTCCCTCGAATCTGTGATCCTGCTCTTCGAGGGGATTCCGAGCTTGACTCTTGCAGGCTCCAATTTCCGGCGGGCTTAAAGTAAAGCCCGCACCGGGCGGAACCCGTACCCGACTCGCCCGGCAGTCTCGAACACCTTAGGCCGCATGGTGACCGATCGCCTCTGTGCCCCGCTGTGAAGCTGAGCGGATCGGGACTGCATTGAGCCTTGTGGCTGGCAACATCCGGAAGAGACCGCGCAGACTCATCCACGTGATCCACAGCGCCACGAAGAACGAGAGCATCGTCGCTTCAATCAGCATCGCCCCGCTCATCCAGGTTTCCATTGTGGTCTCCTTGCATTCCTCGCCAAGGGAAATGGCACGAGATGCGCCAATCTTCTCCGCATTGAAAATGCAGGACTTGCAAGGTTTTGAAATTCTGCGAGGCGTGTCGCAGGCTACACGTTGTGGACACTCCAACCCGGTCAACTTGCCAAGAGCAGTCGGCCGGGTAGTGGTCCGTTTGGTCCGCTGTCGGGTTTTAGTAGGACAGGCACTCTTGCCTGTCCATCAGTGTTGTGGCGATACGGAACTGGACAGGGAAGAGTGCCTGTCCTACTCAGCAAACTGAGACATCGCCAGGAGGTCAAGTATTCATTACGCCGCGTTGGGCTATACTGTAGTCGAGGGACTGGGCCATTATGCGCAGTGAAGGATTCCAAATCGGTCGGATCTACGGGATACCGATTTTTCTTCATCCAAGCTGGTTCTTCATTTTTGGCCTGATTGCCGTCTCGTTTGTCTCCAAGTACGAGGCCCTCAATCTCAGCATTCCTACAACACAGTTGTGGGGCTTGGGGCTCGCCACCAGTGTGCTCTTTTTCGGCTCTCTGGTGTTTCACGAGATGGCGCATAGCGTCACCGCCAAGCACTACAAAATCCCCGTGGTTTCGATCACGCTGTTTATTTTCGGCGGCGTGGCGCGCATCAGCCGCGATCCGTCGCGCGCTATCGAAGAATTCAACATCGCCGTTGCCGGCCCGGTTTCCAGTTTCCTGCTCGCGGGGGGCTTTGGGATCGTGTACCGGGCAGCCGGGACAAACCAAGTACTCCAAGCTCTCGCCGGATCGCTTTCCCTGATCAATCTCAGTCTCGCGCTGTTCAATCTGTTGCCAGGTTTTCCGCTGGACGGCGGACGCATTTTTCGGGCTATCATCTGGGGCTTCACCAAGGATTATTCACGCTCTACGCGCATCGCTGCGCGGAGTGGCCAAGTCGTCGCCTACGGGATGATCGCGGTCGGCGCCGTCTTGGCGGTGAACGGATATATCAATCGGGGCGACATGATCAGCGGAATGTGGCTCGCGTTCATCGGCTGGTTCCTACTGACGACCGCGCGCCAGAGCCGGGCGCAGGCGGACGCACGCGGTGCGCTCGAAGGCCTCCGTGTCTCCGACATCATGACCGCGGAACTGCCCACAGTGGGCCGGGAGATTTCACTCGAGGACTACGCGCGGGAAATTCTTCGCACGGGACGCCGGGCTCATCTGGTGGTCGCGCACGAACAATTGGTCGGACTGATGACCGCGGAGGCGCTCCATTCGGTGCCGCAGCAGGATTGGGAAGTTACCTCCGTGCAGGCCGTCATGCTGCCCAAGGAAAAACTCCACTGGGCCGCGCCGGAAGAACCCGCGCTCTCGCTGCTCGACCGCATGCGCACCGTCGGCATGCAGCAAATGCCCGTGATCGCCGGCGGAAGCGTTGTCGGCATCGTCACGCGCGATTCGATTCTTCATGTTCTGCAAGCTCGCGGGGAAATTGGATCGCTTGCCGGGCGATAGTCAGAACGCCACATCATCCAAAATGATCGAAGGAAGAACCCCCCGTCCCAGTCCGACCGGGACGGACTCCAACAGCACCGGTGCTGTGTCGGTGTACTGTAACCCGGGTCTTCAGACCCGGGGTTTTTGAATTGATTTTATTTTCTTCTTTTCGGTGTGTCACTTTAGCAGCGAATTCACCTTGCGCATCTGGCGTGCGAAATCGGATGGATTGTAGCTGGAAGGATTTTCGAGCTGCTGGAAGAGTCCGTTGATGGCGGCGCGAACGTCCGCCTCGTTCGAGGGCTTCGCGTTGCGGCTCCATGCGATAAAAAGTGAATCGAGCGCCATGGCGGCTTGCTCGGCGGCGCGCTCGCCTTCGTTCGATATCTCGTCCGCGTCGTTCGATATACGCTGTAGGAGGCGCATCGTCAATGCGGCATCGTAGGACTGCGTTTCGATCCGCGCGCCAATTTGATTCGAGAGCGATGCCGCGATGGCGGAGGCGGCCGCGACACCTTCGCGGTCAGGATTCAACTGGCTGAGCAATTTCGCGACCTGCGCGACCTGGTCATCGAGTTTTGAAGCGGCATCGCTATCTACTTGACGCGCCAATTCGCGGAAGACGGCGTATCGGGAGCCATTCCACGGCGGGTCCCCGGGGCGGCGGCCCGGATAGCCGCGCACCTGCCGCCAGCTCTGCTCGGGCGCTGTCAACGCGTGGTGGCATGCGAAGCATTGCAGCTCGGAATATTCCGGCCAGTTCTTGCCCTTTGCGCGCCACGCAATCCGCTCCATGGACGCACGGAGTTGTACGGCTTGCCCCGTGCCCCAATCGCGGACCCCGGCCCAGGCATCGTTTTCAGCGGGCGTGCCCGGAGCGCTCTCGCGCGGCGTCTTCCAGTGCCGCGGCATCACGGAGGAGAAGGAATCGAGTTCGAAGTACAAATCAGGATGTCCGGCGGCGATCATCTCGTGGTCCACAAATTTCTCCTGCGTGCCCAGGTGGCACGACAGGCATTTTTCCGTGCGCCGGACCAGGTTTCGCGTGTCGTACATCCCCGCGGCAACGGATTGCTCATGCGTCCAGCCACGCGTGGTGTGAGGCCCGAGCCACGCCGACGCGGGCCCGTGGCAGCTTTCGCAGGCGACGCCTTCATTCAGTTCGAATGTCTTAGCACGGGAGTTGGCAGGCACGTCAAGCGCGTGGCAGGCGAGACACTTCGCCGCCTGCTCCGACTTGCCCACGCCAAGAATCCTGCCGATGCGCTCGCCCACCTGGCCCGTAAGCGCCTCGTAGGCCTTCGCGTGCTTGTCCTTGACGACCCAAATGCTGTACTCATTCTGAAAAATACGGTTATCGGCGCGGGGTTTTACACTGCCGTGGCAACTTGTGGAGCTGCAGGAACCGGGACCTGTGTACTTGCCTGTCTCGGCGGGTAAGCCTGCGGCGTTGGCTGTAAGCGTGGCGGCAAAAAAAATCGCGCCGCACAAAATGACGGCGCATCGCAGCGGCCGGCGCTTGCCCTCAGGCGCGATTCTCATTCGTTCGCTCGGATGGAGCGTGACCCCTGTCGCGCGAGCCGTGGCGCGGGCCCGCGTCAGAAATTCTTATACTGCCCGTGAGAATCGAAGTCAACGAATCGTAAGAGACCAATTTCCAATTTCCTTGACATGCTGCGGCTAATTATCGTATATACATAAATGTATTCGCCTGGGATGCCCGAAAAGCCACCAGGAATCTTCGGAAGCACGGCGTCTCTTTCGAGGAAGCGGCCACCGTTTTTGCTGATCCTGATGCCCTCGAGTGGGAAGACCTGGAACACTCCCACCCTGAGAATCGATTCAAGAGATTGGGGATTTCCAGTCAGGGTTGGATACTCATCCTGGTTTATTCCTATCGGAGAATGAAAGATGGCAAAGAAACACTTCGTATCATCACCGCGAGCGAGAAAGAGCGCGAAGCCTATGCGAGATGATCGGATCGATTTTTCGGATATTCGGGAATCAACGGATGAAGAGCTAAGCCGCGCGCGCCGGGTTGGCCGTCCGAAATCCGGAAACGCGAAACAGCTTATTGCGATCCGCATTTCTCCCCGGCTTCTCGCCCAACTCCGGCGTCTGGCCGCGAAACGCGACAAACCATACCAGACCCTGATCCACGAACTCCTCGAGCGAGCCGCGCGGAAGTCCAAGGTGGCCTGAAACAAGCGAGCTTCGATTGCGAAACCATCTCATCTTTTTCTGTTCAATCGCTCACGATCAGATGATTTTACGCCAGCACATCACCAAGAGTTCCAAGACTGCATCACAAAAGACAGTGCCATCAGGCGGCTGTCTTTATTAAGTACGGCTATGGAAAACTTCCTCCGGGTGAGGATGGACTCGCGAACCGTGGTCTGTTATATGAAATTTGGCCTGCCTGGACGCAGGTGTGTGAGGTTCACTTTCGGCGAGGAGCGCTGCCTTGATTTTTGAGGAGCTGAAAAATATCGAAACGCAGCCCGACGGCGCGCCCGTTGCCGCCGAGGATCTCCTCCAGTTGCCCGTCTTTAAGGACGTATCGCCTCAATTCCTGAAGAAAAACGCGAGCGCGACTGTTTGGCGCCATTTCAAACGCGGCGACATCGTCTGCCGGGAAGGCGAATTCGGCTCGACCGCATTTTACATTCTCGCAGGCACGGCGAGCGTCCAACTGGCAAGCCCCATCGCGCACGTGAAAGCGCAGGGCGGCCCCGGCGGATTTCTCGGGAAGCTGACGAGCAAGCTCAAGAGCCGTCTCGCCGCTCGCCAGGAAGACCGCCGCGAAGAAGAAGCGGACCGCAGGTCGATTCCCATCGATGCCCCCGTGGACCTGGCTTACGACCATCCCGTCGCGGAACTTGGTCCCGGCGAACTCTTCGGCGAAATGACCTGCATGAATTATTACCCGCGCTCCGCCACGGTGCGCGCCGAAACCGATTGCACGATGCTCGAGATGCTGCGCAACGTCCTCGACGTCCTGCAAAAGAGCAAGCCATTTCGCGCGCAGCTTGACCTGACCTACCGCCGGCGGGCGCTGGACTCCCACTTGCGGAATGTCCCGATTTTCCGCGGCCTCACCCAGGACTTTATCGACCACCTCCGCGAACGCGTCGAATTGCTGCGCTTCACGCCGGGCCAGGTGATTTGCAAGCAGGGGGAGCCCGCGGATAGTTTTTATCTCGTGCGGCTGGGATTTGTAAAAATTTCGGAAGGGTATCCAGGTGGCGAACTGGTCCTGGCGTATTTGTCGCGCGGCGATTATTTTGGCGAGATAGGGCTCCTCGGGGGTGGCGGGAGGACCGCGACCTGCACGGCGCTCGATCACGTCGAGCTTGTCCGCATCTCCGCCGAAGATTTTCTCGCCATGGTGGAGAAGTTTCCCGGTGTGCGGCTGGGCCTCGAAAATGTGGCACGTGAACGCCAAGCGGCAAACCAGGAGCGCCTGCGCATGGTGCGCAGCGTTCCGCTTGAGCGTTTTCTCTCGCAGGGATTGATGGAGGCGCAGAGCCTGTTGGTTCTGGACCTCGACAAGTGCACTCGATGTGATGCGTGCGTGACCGCTTGCGCTGATTCGCACGATGGCGTGACGCGCCTCGTGCGCGAAGGGCTCAGGTTTGAGAATTTCCTCGTGGCGACGTCCTGCCGGCAGTGCCGCGACCCACTCTGCATGGTGGGCTGCCCTGTCGGAGCAATTCGCCGGCGCAATTCGCTCGAGGTCATTATTGAGGACTGGTGTGTCGGCTGCGGCCTGTGCGCAAAAAATTGCCCGTACGGGAATATCAATCTGCATTCGTTCGCGGCGCAAGCCGACGATCATGAGCATCCGGGACACAAGAAGGCCGTTGTCCAGAAGAAGGCAACCACTTGTGATCTCTGCACCGAGCAGGCAGAGCCCAGCTGCGTCTACGCATGCCCGCACGATGCCGCCCATCGGGTCGAGCCGCGCGACTTCTTCTCGGAAACATTGGGGCAGCGAGTGGGAAGAGCTGAAGGGCGATAGCGCTCTGTGTCCGAAATTCGCCGAGGAAGTTACTCGGTTTCGGAAAGGTTTGTGCGTCGGACCTTTTCACCCTGACAGCGGAAGGGCAGGTCCGACAATACGGGCGAGTGGAAGAAGGGCTTTTAAGCCCTGACGTTTCAGGGGCTAAAGCCCGACGCACCAAGGGTGTTTGATGCCGCAACTGAAGCTCCGACCTACAAAGCGAACGAGGTGGCTGTGCTGGAGCTTCGGGCTCAAGGCGCAAGAATATCCCCTGAAATGACGCGAGACGACTTTGCGGATTGACCACACGCACAAGAATTGGCTGGTTGCATCGCTCCTACTTTTCGGAGCCTCGATGTTGCTCTACGGCATTTATCGCGTCCCGTCTGCAGGGGTACCGATGGGCGGCACCGCGCTGGGCCTGCTGTTCGGCAGCTTTGGGTTTGCGTTCATGATCTTTGCCGCGTTGCTGGGCGCGCGA
>Ga0137393_10002996_pt1 | contig 10947 bp, 7 predicted proteins | sample 15con2h34BmetaG_FD_101396 | JGI IMG/M metagenome (GOLD analysis project Ga0137393, IMG submission 101396) | Vadose zone soil microbial communities from Angelo Coast Range Reserve, California, USA - 15con2h3.4B metaG | ecosystem: Environmental > Terrestrial > Soil > Vadose zone > Saprolite...
CGCTGAGTCCGCGCTTCACATAAGCAATGTGCTTCCCGTCCGGGGACCACACGGGCACGCCAATCGTGACTTGCGGATCGCGTTCGAAGGTGACTTGGCGACTCTGCCGGGTTTCGAGATTCAATACCCACAGATTGCCATGTCCCCCGCTGTCGCTCAGGTATACGAGTTCATGATCTCCCGGAGCGGCGGACGGTGTTTGCACCGCGCCGGTTTGGTGCGTAATTTGGACGCCGCGGCGAACGTTTTCTTGCGCTGTGCCGTCGACCGGGTAGCGCCAAATATCGAACTGGATCTGCCTACGCGTCGCGACGATATTGCCATGCTGATCCAGGTCCGGCGAGATGTAGGACGTCTCCCCGAAGGTGAGTTGACGCAAATTCCTTCCTCCGGTTTGAACCGACCACAGATTCATGGTTCGCAGGTAGAGAACGGTGTTCCCTCTGGAGGAGCTGTAGACCACTCCGGAGCCGTCGGGAAGCCAGGCAAAGCCCGCCAGGGGGTTCCCATCCTGCGTGATCGCTTGTGCGCTGCCGCCTTCGGCGGGCACATAAAACACGTCGTAATCAAAGGTTCGGCCGCGCTGGAATCCTAATTTCTGGTCGTCGGGAGACCAACGCAAGTCGGAATAGGTGTACTGGGTCGGAAGAGCCGTGAGCTTGCGCGAATTCGAGCCGTCCGGATCGGCCACTGCGAGTTCGAGTTCACCTTGATTGGAGTGGAAATAGGCAATGTGTTTGCCGTCATGGCTGAGGTCAGCACCGCCCAGGCTGCTTACCAGCGGTTGAGCCGTTCCTCCGAGCGCAGGGATTTGCCAAATCTTCCCTTCCCCGTCCGGCTCCTGGGACGGAGAGAAATAGATCAGAGATGAGGAATCGGGCGACCAGCGCGGGTATTGATGGTCGGCATCGTCATGGGTTACTTGCAGCGGAGTGCCTCCCGACAGCAAGCGCACCCAAACTTGCCTGCGTCCCCCGACGTCGGCGGTGAAGGCCACCGACTTGCCATCGGGGGACAACGCCGGAAATTCTTCCATACCGACAAAGTCGGTAAGCCGCATCAGTTCTACTTGGGAAGAATTGTTGGCCTGCGGCTTGAATCCTCGCGCAGTTAAGAATCCAAGTGCGGCGGCCGCTAGCACTGCGGACACGACCAAGGCTGATATCAGCCGCCGTCGATTCTTGTCTATCGGACGCAGTGTAGCCGCGCCACTTCCACTTTCATCACGGCTGAGCAACTCCAGATTGAAGGCCAGATCCTGCGCTGATTGAAACCGTTCTGCCGGGTCCTTGTCCAGACAGCGATGTACGATGCGCCCCAGCGCCGGAGGAAAATTGCGGCCGGCGCCCGAAAGCTCGGCAGGCTCCTCCTTGAGAATTGCACTCATGGTGTCCGCGTTCGTCTTCCCCGGAAACGCTCGCTTTCCAGACAGCATCTCGTAAACGATCACGCCCAGGCTGAAGATATCGCTGCGATGATCCAGGGCCTGTCCGCGCACTTGCTCGGGGTGACATGTAACCCACCGTCCCCAGCACCACTCCCAACTCTGTGACACTGACTGTCGCCACGGAACCCTGCGGCCCAGTGACACTGGGGCTGACCAGCTTGGCCAGCCCGAAATCAAGAATTTTGACCACGCCATCGCGGGTAAGAAAGAGGTTCTCGGGTTTCAGGTCCCGGTGCACGATGCCACGGGCGTGCGCCGCCGCCAGTCCCCGCGTCATTTGCAGGGCGAATTCGACTGCCTTGCGCACCGGAATCTCGCCCTCTTGCAGCCGCTCAGGCAGAGTCTGCCCTTGAAGCAGCTCGGCAATTAGATAGGGTGCATGTTCCTCGGTTGTGCTGAAGCCATAAACCGCCAGAATGTTCGGATGATTGAGCGCCGCTGCCGCCCGCGCCTCCTGCTCAAAACGTCGCAGTCGATCTTGATCCGACGCCAGCTCTATCGGCAGCACCTTAATTGCAACTTCGCGGCCCAGGCTCTCGTCGCGAGCGCGATAGACCTCGCCCATGCCGCCAGCGCCGAGCGAGGAGACTATCTCGTAAGGTCCAAGTTTTGTACGCGGAGCGAGGGGCATAGCCGCCGTGATTATAACCTTGGGTTCTGCCTCTAACCCGAATTCACATATTCCCTGTCTTATAATAGAAAGATTCGGCAGTGCTCGTGGAGTCGTCTGACGGCCTTCCGTCGAGAAAAACACCTCTGGAGCAAACCCTGCCAGCCCTGAAGTGATGTCCACATTGACCTCCAAAGACAGCATTCTCGTGCGTGGGGCGCGTGTCCACAATCTCAAGAACATTGATTTTGAGATTCTGCATAACGCGCTCACGGTGGTGACTGGGGTGTCGGGGTCGGGGAAATCCTCACTCGCGTTCGACACGATTTATGCCGAGGGGCAGCGGCGGTATGTGGAGTCGCTGTCAGCGTATGCGCGGCAGTTTCTGGAGCGCATTGAGAAGCCTGATGTGGACCACATTGAGGGGATCGCACCGGCGGTTGCGATTCGGCAGAAGAACACTACGCGGAGTCCGCGATCTACAGTGGGGACGGCGACCGAGATTTATGACTACCTGCGGCTGCTTTTTGCGCGGGTGGGGAGGACTTACTGTGCGCAGTGCGGGGCGGAAGTGAAGAAAGACACGGTGGATGAGGTGGCGGAGGCGGTGCTAGGGCTAGGGGAGGGGGCGCGGCTGAATGTGTTTTTTCCGCTGCGAGGGGGGGCGGCTGGTGAGAGTGCGGGTGGCTCTGGGCAGACAGCAGGTTCCTCGACTGCGCAAGATCATTCGCAAGCGAATGATCCTGCTTCGCTCGGAATGACAGGGTCAAAGAAAAAGGCAAAGAAGAAGAAATCTGAAGCGATCCCGCTCGATGCGATTAAGGCGCGGTTGTTTGAGCTGCGGCAGCGAGGGTTCAATCGGCTGTTTCAGCGGGGACAGATTTCTGAGTTTTCGACACCGGAGTCGCTACTGGAGATCAATTTTGCGGAACCGGTATTTGTGCTGGTGGACCGACTGGTGGTATCGGCTGACGCGCGGGCGCGGATTGTGGATGCGACGGAAATCAGCTTTCGCGAGAGCAGCGAAGTGATTTTTGAGACGGCTGCGCGTGAGGATCAAGCTTCCCGGCAGATGCGGTTTTCACAGCGGTTTGAGTGCAGGAATTGCGGCATTCGTTATGAGGAGCCGGAGCCGCGGCTGTTCTCGTTCAATAATCCGTTTGGAGCTTGTCCGCGGTGCCAGGGGTTTGGCAACACTATTGATTTTGATCTTAACCTGGTGATTCCTGATCCATCGAAAACTCTGAACGAAGGCGCGATCGAGCCGTGGACGAAGCCGAAATATCGTGGACTGTTCACTGAACTGAAGCGCTTTGCACGGGAGAATGATATCCCGCTTGACGTTCCCTGGGCGGAGTTGGAGTCGGAGCGACAGAGGTTGGTGATCGAGGGCGAGAAAAAGTTCTTGGGAATTCGTGGGTTCTTCCGGTATCTGGAGCGCAAGAAGTACAAGCTGCACGTGCGGGTGTTCTTGAGCCGGTACCGCGGGTACTCGCTTTGCTCGGAGTGTGGCGGAGCGCGCCTGCGACGGGAAGCACAGCAGGTGAGGATTGCAGGGAAAAACATTTGCGAAGTTTGCGCGATGACAGTGGAGGATGCGGGAGACTTCTTTGACCGGGCGGCGGAGGGATTGTCTGTCCCCGGAGGACGGAACGACGATGAGGGGGCGCTGCGGCCCACCCTTTCGCAAAGGGCGCGAAAGGATGGGGCAACCGCAACCGGCGATCTGGTACGGACAGGAAAAACCCCGCCCTCTCTCCGCAAAGAACGCGGAGAGAAGGACGGGGCACCCGACCTTGTTTCGAAGAACGAGAGAGACGGGGCGCCCCTGAGTCCGAAGGAGTTGGAAGTTGCAGACCGACTTTTGGACGAGATTCGCTCGCGGCTGCGGTTTTTGAACGATGTCGGATTGGAATATCTGATGCTGGACCGGCTTACTTCTACGCTTTCAGGCGGCGAGGCGCAGCGGATTCAGTTGGCGACTTCGCTGGGATCGAAGCTGGTGGGAACACTCTATGTGCTCGACGAGCCTTCGATTGGACTGCACAGCCGGGACACGCACCGGCTGATCGGGATTCTTCACGGGCTGCGCGATCTAGGGAATACGGTGCTGGTGGTAGAGCACGATCCGGATGTCATGCGGGCCAGCGACCGCATTCTCGACCTGGGGCCGGGCGCAGGGGAGCACGGTGGCAAGATCATCGCCGACGGAACTTACGAGCAGATACTTACAACGCCAGGATCGTTGACAGGGCGGTATCTGGCAAATGAACTACGTATCCAGATTCCGGGCAACCGACGCAAACCAGGGCGGCAGCAGATCACGATTCGCGGAGCACGGGCGCACAATCTTAAAGATATTGACATCAACATACCGCTGGGAATGCTGGTGGCGATCACAGGAGTTTCGGGATCGGGGAAATCGACGCTGCTGCACGATGTGTTGTACAAGGCGTTGACTGCGGCTCGAAGGGATACTGAAGAAAAGCCCCACTTCGCGCAAAGTACGCGAGAAATGGGGCACCCTCTCACAATTGAGGGCGCCGAGTGGATTGATGAAGTGGTGCTGGTGGATCAATCGCCGATTGGGCGCACTCCACGCTCGAATCCGGTGACTTACATCAAGGCGTTTGACGGGATTCGAGACTTGTTTGCATCCACTCCGGAAGCGCAGAAGCACGGATTCGCGGCGGGACATTTTTCGTTCAACGTTCCCGGAGGCCGCTGCGAAACTTGCCAGGGCGACGGCACGGTGGTGGTGGAAATGCAGTTTCTCGCCGACGTGGAACTGGTGTGCGAGGAGTGTAAGGGGCAACGGTTCAAGCCGGAGGTGCTGGAAGTCCGGTATCGGGGGAAGAACATTCACGAAGTGCTGCAGATGACGGTGCACGAGGCGATGCACCATTTTGCCAATTCGCCAAAAGTGGCGGACAAACTCAGAGTGCTGGACGAAGTCGGGCTTGGCTATTTGCGACTGGGGCAATCGGCGACAACACTTTCAGGCGGCGAGGCGCAGCGGGTGAAACTTGCGGCGCACCTGCAGCCAGCGGCGGCGGCACGGGCAAAAACCGGGGCCTCGCGAAGACGGCGGATGCTTTATCTGTTTGACGAGCCGACTACCGGGCTGCACTTCGACGACATCAGTAAACTATTGGCGGCGTTTCGCCGTCTAATTGAAGCAGGGGGCTCCATCCTGGTTATTGAGCATAATCTGGAAGTGATCAAGACCGCGGATTGGGTGATCGATCTGGGGCCGGAAGGCGGCGAACGAGGTGGATACATCGTGGCACAAGGGCCGCCAGAAAAGATCGCCGGGCTGGCGGAATCTTATACCGGCCAGTTTCTGGCTCGGGTGCTGGATGAAAACGGCGTCTCGCGTTCCAATGGGCACAAATAAAGAGCCACTGAAACAGATGAGTTGCGCGCGGCTGGGGCGGGTCATCCGGGTGGCGCTATTTTCCGGCGCGGTTTCAATTGCAGCCTGCGCTCAGGACCACGAGACCGTCCGCCACCGCCGGGTGGCGGAGACGGATCCCGCGGCTGCAAAACTTGCCGAGGCCGAAACCGATATTGACAAGCACGATTACGCCAGCGCTGAGCCCCTGCTGAAGGAGTATCTGGAAGGCCATCCGGAAAGCTATTCGGCGTGGTATGACTTGGGCTTCGTCTATCACGGCATGGGCAAGAGCGACGTCTCGATTGCCGCCTACCGGAAGTCAGTTGCCGCCAAGCCGGATCTTTTTGAATCGAACCTGAATCTGGGACTGGCACTGGTTGCTGCGGGACAGCCAGAGGGGGAGCAGTTTTTGCAGGCAGCGACCAAGCTGAAGCCGGCGTCGGGATCGGTCCAGAGCAGCAAGCGCGCCTGGATGGCACTGGGAAATGTTCTCGCAACCAGCAAGCCGGATGAAGCAGCATCCGCGTTCCAGCAGGCGGCGATACTCGATGCGAAAGATCCCGAGCCGCACTTGCTCGCCGCTTCCCTGCTGGAAAAACAACATCATGCCGCCGAAGCTGAAAAGGAATATCAGGAGGCGCTGGCGATTGCCCCGGAGTCTGCAGACGCTCTGGCGGCGTTGACCAACTTCTACATGACGCAGAAACGGTTTGCGGACGCGGAGTCGCTGTTGCGGAAGTTGTTGGTCCTGCATCCGAATGACGCCAGCGCCCACTTGCAACTGGGGCGCATGCTGGCCATCTCAGGCCAAAACGAAGAAGCGGCTGCGGAGCTGGAGGCGGGGTTGAGGCTCGATCCTTCAGACAGCAAGGCGGAACGCGATCTTGCGGACCTGTACGCCGACTCCGGCAAGTACACCCAGGCGCAGAAACTTTACGTTGCGTTGTTGGCTTCGCATCCGAACGATGCCAGCTTGCATTACGGGGTCGGCCGAATGCTGTTGAAGCAAAAACAATTTGCGCAAGCGGAACGGGAGTTGTTGCGAACAGTGCAGCTTCAGCCCGACCTGGGCTCGGCGTACGGGGAGCTCGCCATCGCCGCGGATGAGAATAGAGACTATGGACTGGCCATTAAGGCGGCTGACATGCGGGCTAAGTATCTGCCGGAAATCCCGACCAGCTACTTCATGCGCGCGACCGCCTACGATCACTTACAAGACGTAAAGCAGGCGGCGAAGTATTATCATCTGTTTCTGGATGTGGCAGGCGGCAAGTATCCAGACCAGGAGTGGCAGGCCAAGCACCGGCTGATAGCGATTGAGCCGAAGAAGTGAACGGACTGAGGAATGAGAAAGCTGGTTGGTGCGATCCTGTTGTTTCTGCTTGCGGCTGCCACGGTTTCTTTTGGCAAGTCGGAAGAGACGATTGAGCAGCTCATCGCGCGGGCAGATGCTGCCAGACCCGATCAACAGCCCGACCTTTACATGCAGGTTGCGCAACGGGAGTTGAAGTCCGCAACCGAGGCTTACAAGACCGAACAAATGGAGGAGTTCCGCACCGCGGTACAGCAGATCGTGAAATATTCCGACAGCGCGCACTCGGCGGCGTTGCATTCCGGCAAGCACCTGAAGCCCACCGAGATTAAGATCCGCGAAATCGCGATCCGCCTGCGTGACATCAAGCTCAATGTGGAGGCCGATGAGCAGCCGGCGGTGCAGGCCGCGATAGAGCGCCTTGAAAGCTTTCGCACCGAGTTGCTGCACAGCATGTTCGGATCCAAGAGCAATAACTGAAAGCCAATGAATAAGGCGAGATTCGCAATTCCACTTTTGCTGTTGCTGGCAGTAAGCGTGGCGGCGCAGCAGCACCATCGCGATCCACTGAGCGATTTGGAAATTGACAAGCTTCGTGATGCGGCGCAGCTGCCGGAAGTACGCCTGAAGCTTTATGTGGACTTTGCGCGCGTACGCCTGGACAAACTGCAGCAGGTGCGGGCCGACACCAAGGCCACCGATCGCGGGCAGCAAACCCGCGACGCGCTGCAGGATTTTCTGGATCTCTATGACGAACTGGACACCAATGTTGACACCTTCGCCGACCGCAAGGATGATCTGCGCAAAGCGTTGAAACCGGTGATCGAGGCCGACACCGAGTTTGGCTCGAAGCTGCGGGCTTTCAAGGCTTCGCTGGCGAGCAACCCCAAGGAAGCCGAGAGTTACGCATTCCTGCTGGCAAGCGCGCTCGAGACGGTGGACTCCGCCGCCAAAGATCACCGCGACCTGCTGGCGGAGCAGGAAGAAGCATTCAAGCATAAAAAGAAGCAAGAGCACAAAGCCGATTCCAAGCCTCCGGAGTGAAACACTCGTGCTAGTCTGCTGTTCAGGTGCCAGCAGAAATCAACAAACTGTTCGAGGAGACTTACCGCGAGCTGCGGCCGCGGTCTGAGGTTCCCGAATTGCGGGTCGAGTTCTTCGGCTTCGCCAACATCAACAACACTATTCGCCTGCGTGAAGGCAAGCTGCTGGTACGGGTTTCCGACCTGCTGGAGGGAGCGCCCGATTACGTTCTGAAGGCGATCGCGCACATCCTGCTGGCGAAAATGTATCGCAAGCCGGTTGACCGCGAGCACGCCACGCGCTACCGCCGCTACGTCTCGGCGCAACACATGTCACGCAAGGCTCATCTGGTGCGGCAGATGCGGGGCCGTAAGCGAATCCATTCCGCGCAGGGTCATACTTACGACCTGGACGTGATGTTCGAAGAGCTGAACCTGAGGTTTTTTTATGGACTGCTTGCCCGGCCGCTGATGACGTGGAGTGGTGAACACGCCCGCAACCGGCTGGGGCACTATGATCCCGCGCACAACGCGATTGTGGTGAGCCGCGTCTTCGATCATCCGAGAGTCCCACGGTTGGTGGTGGAGTATATCGTTTATCACGAGATGCTGCACTTGAAGCATCCGGTCAGGCTGCGGGGCAGCCGGCGATGCGTGCATTCGGCGGAGTTTCAGGCGGAAGAGCGGCTCTTCCCACGGCTGGCTGAAGCTAAGCAGTTTTTGAGATTGCTATAGCGGCTCGCGTTCAGCCTTCGGGGTTTCCTGGTTGACGAAGAGCCCCGTTCGACTTCGCTCAGGGTAGGATCTGTCTCTCCAGAAAACGAAGAAACAAGGACCGGGCATCCTCGGGACATGTCCCCTATCCCCATAGTCGCGGTTGCGTGATATCCTTAAAATAGTAGCTAGTTGCAACTGAGTTGCAATCAAGGATACTCCTTGCTCCAGGCGTTCATCGTAACTTTACGTGAAGGTGTTGAGGCGGCGCTGATTGTCGGGATCACGCTCGCTTATCTGAATAAAATTCAGCGGCCTGATTTGCGCAAGGCTGTTTTCGCCGCGCTCGGATCGGCTTTTGCCGCGAGTATTGGCGTGGCCATTCTACTGTCTCGCTTTCAGTTCAACGAAGATCTGTTTGAGGGCTGGGTAATGCTGGCGGCGGCGTTCTTCGTGGTTACCATGATTGTTTTCATGATGCGGACGGGTAAAAAGCTGAAAGGGGAGATCGAAGGAAAAATAGGAGCGCTGGCCAGCCGGGGATCTCAGGCTGGCATATTCTTGTTTGTCTTTCTAATGGTGCTGCGTGAAGGTGCCGAAACGGTGCTGATCCTATCCGCCGTCTCCCTCAATTCCAGCGCCCTCACGAGTTTTCTGGGCACGCTGTTCGGAGTGCTGGCGGCGGTTATTTTCGGAGTGATGTTTGTGAAGGGCAGCGTGCGCATCAACTTGCAAAAGTTTTTCCGGGTGACCACGGTGATTCTATTTTTCGTGGCTGCGCAATTGCTGGTTTCAGGACTTCACGAACTTTCCGAGAACGGGGTTCTACCCTCTTCCAAGAAAGAAATGGCTTTGATCGGGCCGATTGTGCGTAATGACTTCTTCTTTTTTGTGACCATCCTGGCGCTGGCTGGGCTGATGGTGCTGTTCGAGGCCCGGCGACGGCAGCCGGTTGCAGTGCCGGATTCGGGGGCGGAAAAGCGGAGAGCATTGTGGAACGCGAACCGTGAGCGGCTTTGGATGGTGTCGGTCTATGCGACGTCGTTTCTGTTTATTCTTCTCATAACGGCGGAGTTTATTTATGCGAAGGGCGCGAGCACATTGTCAGCCGCGACCCCGGTCAGCTTTAGCAACGGTGCGGTTACCATTCCCCTGAACCAAGTTGCGGATGGCGATATGCATCGGTACGCGGCTAGTGAAGGTGGCACGCAGATTCGGTTCTTGCTTTATCAAAGGCCGGACGGCAAGGTCGCTGTGGTTTTCGATGCCTGCGAAATCTGCGGGTCGGTGGGCTTTTTTAAGACCCAGAACGGGTTGGTTTGCAAGAACTGCGCTTCTCCTATTAATTCGCAATCAGTGGGAACGCCGGGCGGGTGCAATCCAGTTCCCTTGCGTTCGACGATCAGTGGCGGCGCGATCGTGATTCAGGAAGCTGATCTGGGGGCGGGGGCGCGGCTGTTCCAGCGGTAGCGCTGGCTGCACACAAGACCGGGCCTGCGGCCCGGGACGGGCGAGGACGCCCGTCCCTCCACGAGCTCTTTCGATTGAATCTATGTTCGTACGACTGGTTTACGAATCTTTCCGGAGGCAGAAGCGGCGCAAGCTGCTGGTGGCTGCGGCTATGACTCTGGGCGCGGCGGTTTCGACCGCGATGATCGGGATCGCCACCGGCATCGGCGACAAGATCAGCCACGAGCTTCGCACTTACGGGGCGAATCTTGTCGTCACGCCGGAGGAAGATGATCTGGATGTGCAGATTGGGAGCGTGAATCTGAAGCCGGCGGGAAGCGGGGCGTATCTGGACGAGGCGGCGCTGCCGAAGATTAAGGGGATTTTCTGGCGAAATAACATTGTGGCGTTTTCGCCGGAGTTGGCGATGAATGTGCAAGCTGGGGAATCGCGGGCGGGGGCCCCATTCGACTCCGCTCAGGGCAGGTCCGCGTCACACGAAGTGACCCTGGTTGGAACCTACTTCTCGAAGACGCTGAAGTTTGGGACGCAGGAGTTTACTACCGGAGCCCGAAAGGCATTTCCCTGGTGGAAGGTAAACGGTGCGTGGCCAGCCGATGATTCCGACGACGTTCTGGTTGGGGAGAAGCTGGCGGCGCAATCGGCTATTCAGTCGGGCCAGCAAGTGGACATCAACGGTAAGCCGCATCAAGTCTCGGGAATCCTCTCTACTGGCGGTGCGGAAGATGATCAGATTGTCGCTCCGTTGAGCTTGGCGCAGGCGCTCGCCGGAAAGCCGGGCGCGGTGCGCAAGATTTTTGTCAGCGCGGTGACCAAGCCGGAAGACGCGTTCGCGCGGCGGAATCCGGATTCGCTCAGTCCGGCGGACCGGGACCGCTGGTATTGCTCTTCGTATCCGCAGTCGATTGCTTACCAACTCGCGGAAGCGATTCCACATTCTCATGCGGAGCAGATTCGGCAGGTGGCGCAGAACGA
>Ga0137393_10003004_pt1 | contig 10930 bp, 10 predicted proteins | sample 15con2h34BmetaG_FD_101396 | JGI IMG/M metagenome (GOLD analysis project Ga0137393, IMG submission 101396) | Vadose zone soil microbial communities from Angelo Coast Range Reserve, California, USA - 15con2h3.4B metaG | ecosystem: Environmental > Terrestrial > Soil > Vadose zone > Saprolite...
CGCACGAGACATCCTTTTCCGGCCTTACTTCCTCACCCAAGCTGCATGTCGTCGGCGTCCGATCACCTGTATATGTTATTCACTACAGACGACTACGCCATACACACGTTTACATCCATTCGCATTCGAGGCTCATGCACTCATGTTTGTCCCTTTTTTTCGTTCCGGAGCCTGGACTTCATGATCTTGCTATCCGGAAGCTTATACCCTCACACTCTTCCGCCCCCGGCTACGCCCGCAATACTTTCGCGTTCGCGGGTGATTGCGCGAAACATGTCCCCTTTTGTCCACCTGTACATCTCCGAATCTGCGGTCATACAGTACATGTGCCAGAACGAGCGTCAAGTTTCAACAATCGGGTATCGGATTCGCCGAAGGTCCTTACGTCGTCGTTCTTCCCCAAATTTTCTGGATTACAAATCTGTTTCTCCAATTCTGGAACCTAACGCTGTGCTATCCATTACCAGTTCCCGATAACGGACTATACCCGAATCTCACCAATGCAATTATACCAACAACGCATTTAGCAGTGACAAGGTTCAACTATTTGATGTTACTCAAATCAATACGTGGCACACATCCGTTTATATCTTTGGTATGGTCCGTATCATCTTGGGGCATTTAGCTCTGCAATGGAGCGCGCTTGTAATTTGTAATTACTAACAACGTAATAAAAAGGTACCAGAAGTAATTGCTTGCTCTTATCTGAAAACTTTGCTATCGTTGCGTAATATTTGGCAAATCAGGTTGGGTCTTCTATCAGCCACACCCGATAAAAATGTCGCTACCTTCATCACATGAAGAAAAGTGGGTTATTCGATTCAACAATGCAAAGTTGGTGACAGCAAATCATCCACACCCCATCTTACATATCCCTATGTGGCCGTTGAACGCAAATTCTTGTCAGTTTCAGATCTACATAATTTAGCGATTCTCCATTTCGATTGAGGCACCTTGCCATAGTTCCACGTTTCAATGGCTGGCCCAATATTACACTCATGCAGTCTACGTGAGGGTCCGAATCCATCTGCTGTCCTGGTTACTGTATCCCATTTAGCTTGCGGATCACTCGTCGGTGCTTGCCGACGATGATTGAAACTTTCACTTTACTGGGACTGTCATGGGACGAAGATCTCACTTTCTGGTCAGCAATGCTATAGCTAATCAATCTGTTTGGGCGTGCATTAATAGTTTCCAAGGTGACTGCCTGGTCTGGCCGCTAGTCCTGCTTCTTCTTCCTGAGTGGCTTGGAACTGTGACCAGTGGCCGGCCTGGATAGATAGATTGCTACCTGGCCTCACGCGGAATGACTTGTTCCACATGCGTCATGTCCATTTGGCCACCTCCCCTGATGTCGCGAGATTAATGCCACCTGTCGCCATTTATTGCTTTCGTTCAGCGAAAGGCTCCTCAGTTGAACCTTGATCTGCTATCATGGCTCGTCATCCCTTGAAGTAGATTTTAATATGATGGGGAAGGAGCTGGCCATAAAAATAAAAATACCGCCACAGAAATCATCGCCAAGGCAGGGCTGCTGGCGGTGAATCCCCAGCATCAGTAACATGAGGAGATGGTTGGATCTCGATGGTGCGATCCCCGTATGTCATTTGTGTTTTGAGGACCACTCAAAGTCTCACGTATGGCAGTTGCCACGCATAGGCGCAGAATTATTAGGGTTACTTATGAGAGATGTGGCTACGGTAGTTATTGAAGACTGATGGTGGATGGGCCACGTCGTCCTCGACGGCGCACGTGGGTGTGTGCGGCGCTGAGAATGACCCGTGCGTGGTTGGGCCACCAATAGGCGAACTGGAAAAGGGTTTAAATTCGCTCGGGAGACTAATGGTTGCGCGGTTTTTTCGCATCCGTTCCTCGGAGATGTCCCTTGCGGCGTTGCGGGTTAACATGGTTTCATTACAGCGCTTGCCGATGCTTCGTATGCGGCACTGGATGGATGTAGATGGTGCACGTTTCTCTTTGCGAAAGGGCTGTACGCACGTTCAATGTCTGCTCTCTCTGCAACCTTCCCTCACCCGTCTTTGCGTGCCTATCTGTCCACGGTTGCCACGTGAACTGGAGTCACGTCCGAGTCCGTCGCACGCTGTATCCTTACATGACCTTGGAGGAGGCGTCTCTACGTTCTCCTCATTTGCGTACACGGCGGACAGGTTGTGCAAATTGGAAGTACACCCTTTTCCACGTCTCTGGCGCTTGGATCTATAATTTCCGAATGCTTATGCAGTAACAAGAACCGAAATCTGTTCATCCGTTTCTGGGGCTCTCTTTTGTTTTTCCAATTTCTCTACAACAATCGTGAAGCTCAACAGTTTTGGACGATCATTTGAAATGATCAAGTGTTACTCACACCTGACGATGAATATAATGAGCGTGACGCGGTCTTATGATGCACAAATTAGTAGCGAGCGCAACACGTAGCCAATTCAGAAACATGAGTTAACAGACTCCAACTAGTTGCTTCTCTTACCATCACAGGATATGCCCCGAGTTGAGGTGCCGTAAACTTGAAAGCTAAGGAAGGGCGAATCGAGCTTCGTTGCCGTCATGCGGAGGGCGCACAACTCTTGGCGAGACCAATAATGCCGCGGATAAGACAGGATAGGAGACGATAAAGTTTTCTCTGTGCCGCCGAAGGCGCTGCCCGTTGCGCCCCAATCGTGTGCACAAGACGAAGTTGGAAGACGTGCTCATCCAATCGACACTCCCAAAGGCAAATTATCTGGTGGTGGTGTGGTGAAGGCCCAGGCCAGTTCAAGTAGGCAACCATGCCCAAATGAACGCGAACATCTAGTTCTCAGGGCCAGGCGGTTGGCGCTGGGTATCTTCTCCGTGGGTCGGGGCCTAGTGGGTACGGGGTAGTTTGGAGAGCATTTAGGGGAGCGCAAACACGCTCCATTTGCGCATGTTTGATAGGCAAGGGTAGATGCTGCGGTCGTCACAACTCCACCGCCGGAAGACCCACTTAATGACGTCCCAGCAGGCCCTTCAGTTCGGCCCCAGAAAATCTTCCGGTAGTGTCAGCTCACATCCGAGGTCCCTGAGCTCCAGCAGCCGAGCGGGGCCTGTGTAAAGAGGCTGTGAGCTCGTCGGCAAGAGTGGAGAGTCGGCTGCGTAATGACGTTGTGAGCCGGCAGCTCAAGCCTCAGGCCTCATGGCGTGTAGCGCACAATCAGTTGTCAGTTGTGAACCTGTGAAGACACCACATTGCACACACCACGCACCTTCCCTTCACCATCCTCTTTCTCATTCTAGTGAACTCTGGCTCGATTCCTGACCACCCTTAGGACAATGGCTGACTCTGTACCCTTCGATGGCGCACCCTCTTTACCGCCCGCACGAGAGATACCCGCTACATTCATGGCAAGTTTGCGTAGCTGGTCAGCGCCCATGGCCATGATATTACGCCTCATTTTGATTATTTTGCCAGGTGGGCTGCAGGCGAAAAGGAGGCTGCCTCTAGTGAGGAACGTATACTGAGGTATTCGATAAGGTTGGCACACGCGTTCCCTTCGACCGCTTATTCTTTTCCAGGAGATTGCCCTTCTTTCGATCCAGGTCATCGTCATCGATATCGACCAGTTCGGCAGATGAGCCCGTGATTGCTCACAGCGAACGAGTCCCCCTCACTAAACCTAAGCATTATCTCAACACCCTCGCCATCAAGTCCACCGCTCCCTCCTCCGATGCGCCGCCACCCGCCGTATTGTTGCACGGCTACGGTGCAGGCCTGGGCTTTTTCTTCCGCAACTTTCCCGCGCTGGCTCGATGGGCCGGCATGCGGGGAACATCCGTGTATGCCGTCGATTGGCTCGGCATGGGCCGCTCCGCGCGCGTGCCATTTCGCATCCGTGCGAAGCGCAACGACATTCCTGGGCGCGTGCATGAAGCCGAGTCGTTCTTTGTCGAATCGCTCGAGGAATGGCGCGAGCATCTCGGGCTAGAAAAGATGACGCTAATCGGACACTCGCTCGGCGCATACTTCAGCACCGTCTATGCGCTGCGATACCCGGAACGGGTGCATAAGCTCGTTCTACTTTCGCCCGCTGGTGTCCCTCGCGATCCGAGTAATACTGTGCCGTCGAGGGAGATGCTAGACAGACAAATAACGGGCGAGGATGGAGACGTAGCGGCGGACAGCTCGCGCCTGGCAGCTCTCGAGCAGGAACAGAAGGCGGAGAAAACGAAGGAGCCTTTCACGCGTAGGCTATTTACGCATTTGTGGGAGGAGGGCTGGAGCCCCTTCCAAGTGGTGCGTTTTAGTTTATTTTGGGGTCCGATGCTGGTGGGGAAAGTACGTGTTTGCTCCTACGTCACTTTCGTTATCGGCTTCTGACCATGTCGGCATAACAGTACTCTTCTCGCCGCTTCGGCGCTTTGAATGAAGACGAAACGCGTGATATGCATCACTACATTACAAACATTACCCTCGCAAAGGGTTCAGGCGAATACTGCATTTGTCAGTCTCCATTGCTCTCTGCTTCGTATCATCTCAAGCGTTTTCCAGCGCATATATTGGCTCCTGGTGCCCATGCACGCATGCCTTTGGTAGACAGGGTCGCAGCATTGAGAATCCCCATAGCCTTCATCTGTGCGTACCTCTTGCTGTATGCGCTGAATGCCGCTAAGTGGTACAGATGGTGAGCATGACTGGATGGACCCAGTGGGTGGCATAAACTCCATCGATAATCTCAAGCAGGCAGGGAACGATAGAGCTCGTATGTATGTTGTGCCTCGTGCTGGGCACCATGGTAAGTCCTCCACCTTCCCCGCTTACCCTTGGTGCTAGCTCTGACTTGGTCATCATCAACAGTGTACCTGGACAACGCAAAGGCAGTGAATAAGCTGCTCTTGAGGGAGCTTGATGAGTGACCCACATCCGCTTGATTTTCTGTTCTTGGGATTCACCACGTTAGACATATATACGTAGTTTTAATTTGAGCCTCTGCACATTGTTTTCATCTCTTACAACAATGCTTTGATGACTTTACGAGTAATAGAGGGAGAGCCACGATAATTCGACCCATCGATAATGAAGCGCCCGTTGCCTTTGTTACCCTTGTTGCCTTTGACTCCTCGTGAGCGCATTCAGTTGGGCACTGTTATCTGCAAAGTCCTAGATTCTCCGCGGTCACGGTAACATTTGATTTTACTGCACCCCGTCCTACAATGGGTAAAAACAAGAACAAGAAATACGATCTCGCGAGCCGGCAGGAGAAGATTCTCAAGCGGATGGCAAAGCCGCTGTACAAAAAGTCAGACGATTCGTATCTCGTTATAACACAACCATTTGGCATGCGTCCCAATCCTGCAGAACGGGGAACTGTGGACGTCAATAGGCTCTCTTCGTGGATTTCTTGGGCGTTTCGGCGAGACTCTGTCGTGGACACTGTTTATGCCATGTCGACGGTTAGTTGAACAGTCACTCAGTTCGCATCCTTTCCGAGCTTCCCTCAGAGGGACGAAGTCATCGTCAAGATTGCAGAAGGGGTCCATCCAGCTGTGATTCTCGGGAAGCACAAATACAAGAATATTCTCAACGAGGGCTGGCCTTGGGACCCAAGTCCCGAGTCGTGCGTGTTTATATATGACTTCCAGAGTAATGGTGATCCTTCTGGTCGTGCGTATATTATGGTTCTCGCCGATCCACATGCATTGAGTCGGTCAACGTTGTAGATAACTGGAGGGAGTACATAGCGTCGGACGTGGATACACCACCTCATTATTTTCGAAATCCGTATCCTGTACCGACCTGGGCTTTCAGACCATCACATCTCGCCGGTTTAGCCCTCACATTGCCCGATTCTTTGCCACAAACTCCGGAACCATCACCTGAACCACCTTCAGGCGCTCCAAGCCATATTCAAAGAGAGGATGTGAAACCGGGACCAAGTTACTCCTCCTCCTGTAGGTGGTCCCATGTTTCTTTGTTCTCCATTTGCTGTCCAAAGACCACATGACGGACGGACATCACTACAGCAAAAGTTACCTCGTCCGGATCTCGCAGTGGCAGCGTAAAGAGTGAACATTCTAGTCAAACCAACTCATCGATCATCCCAGGAGTGCCTTGTAAGGAATATTTCCCCAACAATTGCCAGTCATTGCTCAAGGTGTTGGTAGCCCATGAGCCGGCTCAGGCACTGAGAGATCAGATAGCCCTGCTGAACGCCAACCGCTCCGGCTCCCAAGGCGCGTGCACTCCTCTGTTACCTGATGTAGGTCTCACTTGAAATGACATGTGACTTACTCCACAGCGAACATACGTGTCAAACAAGAACCATTTTCCCAAAACGAACACGAACTCAGCGATTCGAGTCCGATGCGACCTCGTAGCGAGGCGTACGATGCCTCGGCCACGGAAGCCGGCATCGGCCATTCCAGTGAGTCTGAAGGGGTGCTCGTCTCACTACGCTCGTTTGACTTCATGGACATAAGATGCTCCTCCACTGGGTGTTAAGCAAGAGCCCCGGGATGACCAGTCGCGTGCATTTGTTGCCTGGCCTTCTAAAGCACTCTGGGACGAGTGGGCTCACTATCAATCGAAACAGCAAGGGCGTGGTGATCCTGGTATGCGTTCATGGCTCCCTTGCGTAGGATGCCCACGTTTACCAATCAACCTTTTACCTCAACAATCAGCAGGTCCAGTGAAACAAGAACCCCACACCCTTCCTCAATCAGCGGTACACCCTACTACTCAATCACCCGGAACCACCAGGATTGACTCCATTCCGAGAGGTACGCGATGCTAAGGTTTGCGTTGAATACAAATTGCATCATATTGCTTAGGGCCTTTGCCTTCGTCTAAGACCAGGCGAGAACCGGAAGCAGGTGAAGGTAAGCGCATCTATTTTCGCCGAGAGCATTACTGGGATTGGCGAAAACCCCGCAGATGTACAGTCCTGGAAGCGGCCGAGGACCGAGATAGACTAAGTATAGCATGGTTATATTATACCCGGCATTGGAGAAAAATTCACGCCAGTATCATGACTGGATGCAATGTACAGTTGATGCCTACGATACCCGAAAGCGATAATAAAGACCACTAATACTGTGAACGTCTTCGAAAAAAAAGCGTAGCGCTACGTCTCATATGTTGAACACCCTGGATACCGGCTTGGGCAGTCGGAAGCGTTAATATGATACAACGGGAAGCATTTGTTGAGTAGGGTAGGGAGAATCGATAACACGCTCGGGGTATCTGAGTTGTGAGATCAGGGTTCTGCTCAAGCTACCGAGGAAATTTAAAAACACCTGGTTTTGATCCTCGCGGCCAGATCTTCTTCATATATCTGATCACTCCCCAACTGATTCCCTAGGGTCAGCCATCTTACAGAGAGTTAGCACTACCGTCCGATTTGTGGGATGGGAGACGACGCACCCCGGCCGCGTGTTGTGTTTCCGACCAAAAATTTCGATCTTGCGCCCACCGGGACACATACGCTCGATGAGTCCGTACACCTCGTCGGGTTTGCGACTTGTCTCACGCACTTCCGACACGATGACGTCCGTATCCAGACCACGATTTGCCCATGACGGGAACTTGAGGTTGCCGTTGCTCTCGTAGTTGGTTTTTACACCGACGAGCATGTGTTCCTTAGTATGATTGAGCCAATGGCCCGTTCTGCCTGTACGGATGACGCGTTGAAGCTGTTGACGTTATGGTTTGATGTGCTCAGTGATAGGTACAAAGAGCCAAGAAAAGGCAGACCTGATTGGTCTTCACCCATACGACTTCGTCGACACGCGTATAGCCCCACACGCGAAGGCATTCTCGACCGATCTCCATTGCACGACCTGTAACCCATAGGAAGAGAAACCCCTCGTCTTGCAGCATCGGTATAGGCATCGCACGCATTTCGTCATCAGTCATTGTTCCGTACGGTAACTATATCCCGTGCGTCTAGTTCAAACACCGCTAGAGAGAGAAGTAGGGCACACACGCTCATATGGATGTCCCAAGGGGGATCTGCCATGATAACATGGAATTTGCCAAGAATGGAGTAATCAAACCTTCGGACGTCACAATTGATCCACTGGGGAGGAAGCTGATGAAAGCATATCATTCAAGACCAGCACATCATAGATAGGTGAACCAAAAAACTGACCAATGGTTCGAATGCGGCTTTCGGGCCACGTCCGACAGCAAGCCTATGGGGTTTCTTCACAGGCCTTTCCTCCCACTTCGCCTCAGCACCAACATCCCCCGCGTCCCAGTCAATCTCATAATGCAGATATCGACATGGAGCTTTCTCTTTCCCTCTGCCTCCTGCACCAAGGCCAGAAGGTAGCTGTGCCTTGGGCCACTGCGAGTTCATCTGAGCCTGCGCAGAGGGCATTGGGGGGATGGAAGGGGACTGCGCGTAAGTTGGCTCAGAGTAGCAAGTATTGAGATAGGAACAATGCCCCAACGTGGGGTCCGTGTGTGGGCGAATGAGAGGACGGAAGTGAACGCGACCGCATATTCCGGGTAGAGGTGTCGGACGGGTAGAGCGTACTTTGATACACTCGTCTTTCGTGACTTGTTCACAGATTGGTTCAAATGAAGGTTTAACAGAACGGAACTTGTAGAATATGAGATACAGAGAGGTGTGCAAGTCAAAGTGCACGGACCTGTTCAGCCAATAGACGTCCCTTGGCCGTACTTCTTTGCAAGAAAGCGTACACTTCCTTCAATTCCTTTGATAAATTTGCCAGCGTTGTGCAGGGCTTCTGCGCATCCTCTTCATACGCATCTTCGGCCTCGTCGCCACTTCCGGCAGCAGAATCTGCATCCTCGTCCCTTACGCGTTTTCGCTTACCGATAACGCGTGTGGTAGGTTCTGCGCTACTACTTGATCCAAGATGTACATCCGTTACAGTGACACCACTGTCATCACGGATGGCGGAAATAGTGCCCCTCTCCCAATGCTTTGCTAATGCCTCGATAGCGCATTCAAAGCGAGAGCGCTCAGTGAGGCGAAACTTTGGTTTCGATGGGGTCGTTGAATCGCTTGGAATTGACCCGAGATTCGCGGTTAAAGCAGAAGATAGCAGCTCAAGACTCCCGACTGGAGTATGTATTTTGGACGAAGAGAAAAGGGTGTAGAGTGTGTCAGACACCAGTGTTCTGAACTGCTCATCCGCCATGCCAATGACTGATGGGAACTGAAGAGAGGCCCGGAGGCACGCGGTGAGCCTACCCGACAAGGCCAGGGTGCCACCCGCGGTCCAAACAAAATTCAAAGTTCTAAACACCATGCCATTTTAGGATATTCTAAATATTGGCGACAGAGGGCCGTGCAACCAGACAACGCCCTCGCCTTTTACTAGGGCGTTCCGTGTTCAGCCCTCACCTCAATGTCGCTTTACCAATTTTTCAGCTCTCAGCTCGCTCTGAGGTCTTTGTTTTTGCTTGTTCCCATTGGTTTTCTCTCTATTTTTCACAACCCTCACAATTAGCTATCTATGGGGGCACCTCTTTCCCTGACCAGTCCCACACGTTTCCCCTTGCCGCTAATTCCAACTGTTCAATAGTTTCTGCTATTTTCTCTGCCGCGAAGTCTGGCTCGAATAGGGTCCCTTTCGCTACGCTGTCCCAGAAAGGTCTGCTGAGGTCTGTCTTGACTGTTCCCGGGTGGATGCCGACACACATAGCATAGCTATTCGTCTGCTGCAATTGCCGATCGAAAGTCTTGATTACCTGATTCAATGCCGCCTTTGAGGCACGATACGAATACCATCCCCCGCGCTTGTTATCCGTGACCGAACCCAACCGTGCAGTGATATGTACCCACTTGGCGAGCTTGCCTTCGTCCGCTGCTAGAGAGCGTGCCTTGGGAAGAAAACGTGCGAAGTGTTTTATGAGGAGTAAGTGGGAGATGACATTGATCTGGAATGTCTGCTGTATGATGCTTGCGTCGAGTTCGGCTGGTTGCTTTTCTACATGTAGCATCCCTCCGGTCATGAAAGCTGTGTGAAGATATGCTTCCTGGTCTCTGGGTAGACTGTCCGAAAGCTGTCGTGCTGCGGCTGCTATCGAATCCTCGCGCGTCAGATCGAGCGGTATCATGTTCAGTCGGGACTGATCGACGTCCTTGAGGGGAGAAAGGATGTCCCTAGCAATTGCTGAGGGTGATCCTGATCGGTAGGTGGCGTACACAGGGAGATTTGTGCTGCGGAGTAGTCGCTGTGTGAGGGCAAGGGACAGGCCCCTCGTAGAAGGGCAAACGAAGGCAAAGGGGTAGGCTCCCATGGTTGACTGTAGTTCGTTTGCAGATCCGTCGTGTCTCAACTCGAGTATAGACCACGCTCAGGTATGCATATGATGTCATACGAAATCCTAATCTTTTGCTTCCAGGTCGACTCTAGACTGAGGAACACACAATCACAAACTGATTGATTCCATATGCATTATTATTCACATTCATCGTCGACAAAAGTTTCTTCTTCCTCATTCCATCCCAGAGTTTCTGGTGCGATTCCCAGTCTTCGAAGCATGATCCCAAGAGTGTTCTCTTGCTTCTCCGCGTGTTCACCCTCTTCCGCGTCCGCATCCATCGCATCTTCCCTGAGAGTACCCTTTTCACCCCGTTCGTCCCAGCCCCAGCCGGAATCATTACCGTTTCCACGTATCTCACCTCCCTCCGTGCTCAGATCGCGTACGATACCCCACAATTCGTATGCAGCTTCCCTGCCAGCATCTCGCCACTTCTTCGCAAGACGTTCCAAATGAGCCTCATCGCCGTCACGCTTAATTTTGATCGCACGTCGCAATGTAGTTAACTTGCGCTCAAGGTTCATGATAGTCTGATTTGGGAGGACGAGGGGCCGCGGTGTGTGCTCGGGGACCTTCACAAGAGGGGACCGGAACTGCGCTGCTGCCCTAGAAGAACGAACGACCGACTTGACAGCTTTCGAGGTTCCTGCAGGAACTTCC
>Ga0137393_10003009_pt1 | contig 10922 bp, 12 predicted proteins | sample 15con2h34BmetaG_FD_101396 | JGI IMG/M metagenome (GOLD analysis project Ga0137393, IMG submission 101396) | Vadose zone soil microbial communities from Angelo Coast Range Reserve, California, USA - 15con2h3.4B metaG | ecosystem: Environmental > Terrestrial > Soil > Vadose zone > Saprolite...
AACTGCGGCTCGCGGATGATCTCGATCAACGACGCCGACTTCTTCGGCACCCCGGAGCGTCCGAAGGAGGTCATGCGGGCGCTCCGGGGTCGCGGGGTGACCTGGCAGGCCGGGGTCACGTCGAAGCTCGCGCAGGACGACCGGATGCTCGAGCTCGCCGCCGCGAGCGGGTGCACGCTGCTCAGCATCGGCTTCGAGTCGATCTCGCGCTCCACCCTGACCAGCGTCCACAAGCACGTGAACCGTCCCGAGACCTTCGCCGCGCTCGTGGAGAAGGTGCACTCTTACGGCATCATGGTGTTCGGACTGTTCATGTTCGGCTTCGACGGGGACGATCCGTCGGTGTTTCGCGAGACGGCGCGGTTCAACATCGAGGCCGACTACGACGCCTGCGCGTATTCGGTCCTCACCCCCTATCCGGGCACCCTGACCTGGTACGAGCTCAAGAAGGCCAACCGCATCGTGTCCTTCGACTGGGAAAAGTACGATCAGGCCAACGTCGTGTACCGGCCGGCGCAGATGACCGGCGACGAGCTCCGGCTGGGCCAGAACACCGCCTACGAGACGTTCTACGCGCTGTCGTCGATGGCCCGGCGCTTTCCGGTCCGCGGCCGCCGTCGTCGGCTCCAGTGGACCATCTACAACCTGTTCATGAAGAAGGGGGCCGCGACGGACCGCAAGGACGCGATCGCCGAGCCGACCGCGGCGCCCGACGTGGTGCCGATGCCGCCGATCCTGCCGCTGAAGCGGGAATGGCGCGAGGCGGTGCTGGAAGGGACCGGCGGCGCGCGACCGAGCTAGGACGGTCACCCGCGAAACGCGGGCATGACCTCTCGCGCGAAGCGAGTGAGCTGCTCGACCATGAGGTCTCGCGGCGTCCCGATCGCCCACGCGATCATGACGTGGTCCAGTCCAGGGTAGCGGCGCTCCACCTCCTTGAGGTAGGCGACGATGTCACCGGAGGGCCCGCAGAGCCAGGAGCGGTTGCGCACGCCGTTCTCGAGGGAGGCGGTGGTCGGAGACTGCGGCTGCCGCGCCGCGACCGCCCGCACGTGCTCCTCGCTGTAGCGCAGCATCCCCAGCGGGGCCATGACCTTGGCGTGCTCCTCGAAGTAGGGCCGCGCGCGCCGGATGGCCCGATCCACGGTGTCGTCGATGCACATCCGGAAGCCGAGGATCAGGTCCTCGCCGAGCTGGAGCGCGCGGCCGTGGCGGCGCGCCGTCTCCCGGTAGTCGCGGATCCAGCGCTCGGCCAGCTCCTCGGCGGTGGCGGAGATGACGCCCTTGATGCGGTTCCGGGCCATGAAGTCGAGGCCCCGGGCGCTGCCGCTCACGATGGGCTGCCAGACCTCCACCGGCCGGCGCAGGGGACGCGGCACCAGGGTGATCTCCTTCAGCGGATAGCCGCGATAGGGGACCTCGGGGGGAATCGTGTAGTGCTTTCCCCGGTGGGCGAACGAGTCCTCGCGGAGGGCCTTGAGGATGATCTCGACCTGCTCCTCGAAGAGCTCGCGGTTGGCCTCGCCGTCCAGCATCGGGTTGCCGAAGGTCTCCACCTCGCGCGAGTGGTACCCGCGCCCCACCCCGAAGACGACCCGGCCGCCGGTCAGGATGTCGGCCACCGCGTAGTCCTCGGCGAGGCGGAGTGGATGCCAGGCGGGGACGACGTTGAAGGCGCAGCCGATCTTCACCCGCTCGGTGCGATGGGTCAGGTCCACCGCCAGCATCGGGATGCTGGGAATGCACTCGTATCCCTCGTGCTGGAAGTGATGCTCGGCCAGCCACAGCGTCTCGTATCCCAGCGTGTCGGTGGCCCGGGCCAGGGCCGCCGCGGTGTCGAACACCTCGATCAGGCGCTCGTTCGGATACCGGCGGTCGTCGGCGGGCGGACCCGCGAGCCCACAGCCTTCCAGCTCGATGTGGCCGACGTAGAGAGTCGAGAAGCGGGTGATCATGGTGGGGATTCTACCCGGGAACCGAGCGCCCAACGGTGCTATCGTGGCCCGGCAATCGCGGTGACCACATTCCGGGAGGATGACGATGCCGGTATTCACGCGACCCGACGCCGAGATCCACTACGAAGTCCACGGCTCCGGCTTCCCTCTGCTGCTCTTCGCGCCGGGCGGCCTGCGCTCGCAGCTCGAGTACTGGCGCCACAGCCCGAGCAATCCCGCCGCCCCGCCGCCCTGGATGAACCCCATGGCCGACCTGGCCGACCGGTTCACCGTGATCGGCATGGACCAGCGCAACGCGGGCCACTCGCGCGGCGCGGTGACCGAGACGCACGGATGGCACACCTACGCGGGCGATCACCTGGCCCTGATGGATCATCTCGGCCACCGCCGCTTTCACGTCATGGGCGGCTGCATCGGCGCCACCTTCTGCCTGACGCTGTGCGAGCTGGCCCCGGAGCGTGTCGCCTCCGCGGTGCTACAGAACCCGATCGGCCTCCACGAGAACCGGGACACCTGGGACGAGGCGGTGGCCGGCTTCGCCAAGACCATGCTGGAGCGCGATCCAACCTTGACCGAGGACGTCATCCGGAAGTTCGGCCACCACATGTTCGGCGGCGACTTCGTGTTCTCGGTGAGCCGCGACTTCGTCCGGCGCTGCCCCACGCCGCTCCTGCTCCAGCCCGGCAGCGACAAGCCGCACCCCGCCGAGACCAGCGCCGCGATCGCGCGCCTGGCCCCGAGCCTCGAGATCCAGAAGGACTGGCGCGCCCCGACGCACCGGGCCGAGTCGATCCGCCGGGTCGCCGACTTCGTGGGCCGGCACACGCCGAAGACGGGGGACGCTCGATGACGCGGCGGCCGCCGGAGGCGCTGGTCCCGGGCCACCCCGCCGCCGCGGCCAACAACGACCGGCGCGGACCTCAGCGCGTCAGGCCCGGGCTCCCCGCCGGCACCGCGTAGAAGTTCATGGTCAGCGAGACCGCGGTGTAGTAGCCCATGAGGACGATCACGTCGGTGACGCCCTCGTGGCCCAGGAGACCCACCGCGCGCTCGTAGAGCCCCTGCGGGACGAGGCGCCCGCCGGCCAGGGCCATCGCCACCTCGTAGACCACCTGCTCGCGCGGGTCGAGGAACGAGGTCGGAAGCCCGGCCACGATCGCCTCCACCGAAGCGGTCTCCAGGCCGACCTCTCTCCCGCGCTTCTCGTGCGCGGCGGTGGGGTAGGCCGAATGCCACGCGCTGGTCATGACGAGGACCGCGATCTCCCGCTCGCGCTCCGACACCGACGAGTGGCCGGGCGTGAAGTGCTGCCCGAGCGGCGCCGCCGCGTGCACCAGCCTCGGGTTGTGCACCCACACCTTGTAGGGCCCGGGAAGACGGCCGCGCGGACCGTCGACCAGGAACCGGTATCCTTCGCGCTGCTCCGGGGTCATCCGGTCGACCGGCAGCTCGGCATAGCGTCCGAACGTCGGGGCGTCGCTCATGCGCGCGGGCCTACTTCATCTGCTCCTGGATCTTGGCGATGGCCGCGCGAGCGCACTCCTCGTCGAACTGACCGCCCGGGGCCCCGCTCACCCCGATCGCGCCGATGGGCGCGCCGCCCGCCATGATCGTCACCCCGCCGACCGCGTAGGTGACGTTGGGCAGCGGGGTCTGGGGCACCGTCGTCGCGGGGCTCTTGGCCATCCGCTCCGCGACGGCCTTGGGGCTGTCCTCCTTGCGCGCGAGCGTCAGCGCCACCGCCGAGTACGCCCTGTCGAGGCATTGCTCCCCTCCTTGTCGGTCGTTCTCCGTTGGACGCCTGGAGCGGCCCGGCGCGAGTGCCGGGCCCGGGCGAATCATACTCCAGCGTGAGGCGTCCGGATCGGCGGTTGCTGGCGGTCGCCTCCTCGCCTATGGTAGACGGGCCGCGGCGCCCGGGCCGTCGCGTCGTCCGTCGCGAGCCCGCCGAGACAGGAGGCCTTCGTGAGCGTGAAGAAGAATTTCTACAGCGACAACGTGTCGGGCGGCGCCCCCGAGATTCTGGAGGCGCTCGTGGCGGCCAACGCGGGGGACACCGCGCCCTACGGCGCCGATCCGATCACCGAGGGCCTGCCGGCCCGCTTCACGGCGCTCTTCGAGACCGAGGTCGACGTCTACCCGGTGGGAACCGGGACCGCGGCCAACGGGCTCTGCGCCTCGATCGTCGCGGCGCCCTACGGGGCCATCTACCTGTCCGACGCCGGGCACCTCCACGGGAGCGAGTGCGGAGGGCCCGAGTTCTGGTCGGGAGGAAACGCCCGCACCGTCCCGGTGCCGAGCGTGGACGGCAAGATCATCGCGGCCGAGCTGGCGCGGATGGTCGACGAGGCCATCGCGCGGCCGGCCACCGAGGTGACGCCGCGGGCGGTCAGCATCACCCAGGGCACCGAGGCGAGCACGGTGTACACGCGGGCGGAGGTACGGGCCATCGTCGAGGTGGCCCGCGCGCGGCGCCTGTGGGTGCACATGGACGGGGCGCGCCTGGCCAACGCGGTCGCCCGCCTCGGCGGCACGCCCGCCGAGGCCACCTGGAAGGCGGGCGTCGACGTGCTCTCCTTCGGCGCCACCAAGAACGGCGCGCTCACCGCCGAGGCGGTGGTGTTCTTCAACCGTGAGCTGGCCCAGACCATGCGCTACCGTCGCCGGCGCGGCGGCCATCTGTTCTCGAAGATGCGCTTCCTCTCCGTCCAGCTCGACGCCTTCGTCCAGGACGGCCTCTGGCTGCGGAACGCCCGCCACGCCAACGCGATGGCCCAGCGGGTCCGGGAGGGCCTGGCCAAGATTCCCGGCGTGCGCTTCCCGAGCCCGACCGAGATCAACCTCGTCCTCGTCGCCCTGCCGCAGCCGATCTGGGACGGGCTGGTCGCCGAGGGGTACAGCTTCTCCCGGCGCGGCGCCCTCCGGGAGGGCGTCGTCCGGATCGCGTGCGCCTTCGACACCACGGAGGAGGCGGTGGACGCGCTGGTGGAGACGGCGCATCGTTATGCCGGCACGCGGGCGGAAGCCGGGGGCACGGCTCGCGTCATGGGAGGAGGAGGAGCATGAAGGAGCTCGTGTTCGCGCTACAGTTCAAGGGAAAGGCGCGTCCGGTCGAGGGAGTCGAGGGGAAGCTCGTCGCCAGGACGACGGCGGCCGGCCAGATCCTGCGCACGGCGCTGACCGCCAAGGGTCTCCAGGCCCGGGCGGAGTCGAGGCCGGGCCCTCGCGCCACCTTCGAGTCCGAGGTGCAGATGACCGGGGCGGGCACTTTCGTCGAGAGCGGCCGTATCCGCTACGGCAAGGCCGGCGCCGTGACGTTCAAGACGGTCGGCCAAGGCGTGCTCGGGGCAAGCGGAGTCGATGGCCTTCAGCGGGGCGCGGTGATCTGGGAAGTGATCGAGGGGCACGGTCAGTTTTCCGGGGCGACGGGTCTCATCACGTCCAACTTTACGGTCGGATCCAAGGGCGAGGTCGTGGACAACCAGTACGTGCGCCTATTCCTGCCGGCGTGATGCACGACACGCGGGCCACGTCCAAAAGGAGGAAGCCATGCGCGGTGCACTCCGGCTCGGGTTCTGGGCAGTGCTGGGGGCGGTGGTCGGGACGGCGGGCGCGCTGATGGCCGCGCCGGCCGCCGCAGCCACGTTCGTCTACGTCGGCAACGCCGAGAGCAACGAGATCTACGTGCTCCGGCTCGACCCGCAGAACGGTGACCTCACCGCCGTCGAGAAGGTGCCGATCCCCGGCATCGAGAAGCCGGGCATCTCCACGCCGATGGCGCTCAGCCCGGATCGCCGCTTCCTCTACGTGGGGACGCGGGGCGAGCCCAAGGTGGCGGCCGGCTTCGCCATCGACCCCTCGACCGGGCGGCTCACCCACGTGGCCAGCGGCCCGCTCGCCGACAGCATGGCCTACATCGCCACCGATCGCTCCGGTCGCTACCTGCTGGGCGCGTCGTATCCCGGCCACAAGGTGACCGTCAACCCGATCGGGCCGCCGGGCACCGTGCAGGCGCCGCAGCAGGTGCTGCCCGACCACCCGAACGCGCACTCGGTCATGGCCGACGCGGCGAATCGCCACGTGCTGGTGCCCACGCTCGGCAACGACCGAGTCAACCAGTTCGCGTTCGACGCGGGCACCGGCCGGCTGGCCCCGAGCCCGACTCCGTGGGTCGAGGTGACCGCGAAGGCCGGGCCGCGTCACTTCGTCTACCACCCGGGCGGCAAGCTCGTCTACGTGATCGGCGAGCTCGACGGCGCGGTCTACGTCTTCGACTACGACGCGGGCACCGGCCGGCTCACCGCGAAGCAGACCGCGAGCGCGCTGCCGCCCGACTTCCAGGGCAAGCCCTCGGCGGCCGACCTGCACCTCACCCCGGACGGGCGGTTCCTCTATGCGTCGGAGCGCACGTCGAGCACGCTGGCCGGCTTCAAGGTCGATCCCGCGAGCGGTACCCTCACCCCCATCGGGAGCGTGCCGACCGAGAAGCAGCCGCGGGGCTTCAACATCGACCCGTCCGGCCGCTATCTGCTCGCGGTCGGCCAGCTCTCCCACGGCCTGTCGAGCTATGCGATCGACCCGGCGAGCGGCAAGCTGACCAAGCTGAAGGAGTATCCGATGGGCAAGAACCCGAACTGGGTCGAGATCATCGACCTGCCCTGAGGATTCCCTCCATCCGGAGCGCCGTCGCCGGCACCTCCGGATCGACGATCGCCGGCTTCTCCACCTGGCGCAGGTCGCTGTCCACCACCCGGATCCGGGTGGTGTCCGCGCCGCTCAGGCGCAGGAGGGTTCGCGTCCCGGCTCGGGGGCGCAGGCGGTCCAGCGAGCAGTCACGCACCGAGCGCAGCCAGACCAGCGGCCCTCCCTCGGCAGGTGGCATCGCTTGCACCGAGCTGAGACGGGCGCGGCTCACGTCGTCCAGCACCACCGCGGGGCGGGCGTCGGGCTGATCGGCGCCGAGGGTGATCCGGTCGAGGGTGAGCCCGTCCGCGTGGCGGCAGAACAGGCCGTACGCGGGAAGATCCCGGAACATGTAGGCGTCCGGGTAGGTCTTTTCCATCTCCGGCACGCTCTGCGCGGCGAGGTCGGCGCCCCCGCCGCCGCGGGCGGTGATCCGGACGCTCTTCAGGGAGATGTCCGAGACGGGATGCCCGGGGATCCCGGTGATCGAGGACGCGATCTGGGCGCCGACCGCCTCGAGATTGGCGATCGAGATGCTCCGGAGGCGGCCCGCGGCGGGCACGTCCTGGCCGCGCCCGCGCTGGGCGAGTCGGATGAAGATCGGGGTGCGAGCGCCGGTCATCCGGATGTCCGACACCGTCACCCGCTCGATGTGTCCACCGTCCACCGTCTCGATGGCCACGCCGCAGCTCAGGTCGCCCTTCCACGGATGCCGACGCCCGACCACGGTGCAGTTGCGGAAGACGATGTCGGCGAAGTCTCCCGTCGTCTCGGTGCCGAGCTTGAGCGCGTTGTGGAAGGAGGTGAGATGGCACCCGGTCACCGTCACCCGCCGCGTGGCGCGGCGGATGCCGAGCGCGAAGCTCGTCTTGAGGGCGATCGCGTCGTCCCGCGTGTCGATGCGGCAGCTCGCGATCCGAACATCCTGGCAGCAATCCGGGTCGATCCCGTCGGAGTAGCCGTTCAGGATGGTGACCCCGACGATCTCCACCCCGTCACACCCCAGGAGGCTGACGGCGTAGTTGCCCGCGTTGATGAGGGTGACGTCGCGAAGCTCGACCTGCCGGCATTCCTTGAGCGCGATCGGCTTGGGCCCGTCGCGACTCGTCCGGTTGCCGTCGATCCGACCGGGACCCAGGATGCGGACGTCCTCCAGGCCGTGGCCCTGGAGGAGGGCGAACCGAAAGCTCGTGGTCTCGGCGTCCGCGAACGAGTCGTAGCCGAGCTGCTCCGCCGGGTCGAAATCGGCGTCGTCGCGGCTGGCGATCAGGGTCGCACCCGCGGCGAAGCGGACGGTGGTATGACTCCGGAGACGCAGGGTCCCCGAGACGTAGACGCCGGGCGGAAAATAGACGATGCCCCGGGAGGAGCCCGCGGCGTCGATCGCGGCCTGGAGCGCGCGAGTGTCGAGAGTCTGGCCGTCGCCCCTCGCGCCGTGGTCACGGACGGACTGGGCCGGTCGGCCGACGGCCTGCGCCGAGGCCTCGGGGAGGCCGAGCCCGCGCGAGAGCAGCAGCGGCGCGGCGAGCGCCGCCGACCGCCACAGGAATGCGCGCCGACCTCGGTCCATCAGAGCCCGCCGTCCGACCCGCCGGCGGACTTCATCGAGAGAGAGCCGCTACCCGGCGGTGGATTCTTGCGTGTTGAGGTGGTTGACCACTCTCTTCACGCCTTCCACCGACTGGGCGACTCGCTCCGCCAGCAGCTTCTCGGCCCGCGAGGGCACCGATCCGCTCAGGACGACGGTGCCGTCCTGCGATCGGATCTGCACGGCCTTGAGCGAGACCGCCTTCGTCGAGTACAGCTCGAACTCCACGCGCCGCGCCAGGCGGTCATCCACGCTCTCCGGACCGGTCTGGCCATCCGCCACGGTCAGCTGGCTGACCAGGCTCTGAACCCCGGGCGCCTCGACCGCGATCTGCTCGGCCGCCCGCTTCTGGGCGAGGGAATCCACCATTCCGTCCAGCGTCACGACCTGCTTGCTGACCTGAACCGTGAGGCGCTTGTCCTTGAGCTCCGGACTCCGGGCGAGGCGGTCGATGACGATCGTCTTCACTTCCAGGTCGGCGACGCGATCGCCCAGGTTGGCCATCGCCGGGTTGCGCCCCGCGCCGGGGTTGACCACCAGGTTGTTCTCGACCTGGCTCACCCCGGAGGTGTCCTGCGCGATCGCGCCGGCGAGCCTCCGGGTCTCCTCGCTGGGGACCTCTCCGCTCAAGCTGACCACCCCCCGGGTGGTGGTGGTGGTGGTGATGTCGAACGCGGAGACGTTCTTGGACAGTAGCAGCGCGGTCTTCACCTTGGAGGTGGTCGCCGCGTCCTGCGACGTGTCCTTGACCGATCGCAACATCTCTCGCAGCGGCGTGGCGCGGGGCGACCGATAGAACAGCACGCCCCCGACCACGATGACGAGGAGGAGCAACACGAGCAAGCCCCCGACCGAGAATCTTCCGCGCCTCATGCGCCTCTGGGAGGCATCATCCGTGCCAGGGACGGTGAGGGTGAAGCCCCGGATTCTTCGATCGTGGCGGCGAGGCGGCCGAGCGAGTCGGGACGATGGACCCGGTAGTCGGTAATGCCGACCGAGAAAACTTGACCCGCTCTCCGCCCGCGATCCAGGTCGCGGCACAAAAGTATGCGGAAACGGCTCGGGGCGCCGCGCGGGCGCGTTGGCACGCGTGATGCCGTCCTGGTTTGAATCGTTTGAATCATCTCGAAACCCAATTCGTGGAGGCCAGGCATGCGTGCAGGTCGACCGAGTGTGGTGTGGGCGGCCGGAGTGGCCGTCGCGGCGATCGTCTTCGTGACTGGATGCTCTCAGATGGGCGCCCGGATGGACAAGGCGGCGTCGGCGACGGGCCTGACCCTGAGCGGGGCTCAGGAAGTTCCGCCCGTGAATACCCAGGCGTCGGGGGTCAGCTCGATCGCGGTCATCGGGGACAAGACGCTGACCGGCGGCGTCCAGACGACCAACCTGAACGGGGCCGCCGCCCATATCCACATGGCCCCGAGCGGCCAGAACGGCCCGGTGATCATTCCGTTGAACAAGACGGGCGACAACACGTGGTCCGTTCCCGCGAACACCATCCTGACGAGCGCGCAGTTCGACGCCTACCGGGCCGGGAACCTCTACGTCAACGTCCACAGTGCCGCGAACCCGGGCGGCGAGATTCGCGCCCAGCTGAAGCCGTAGCGGATCTAGCGAACGGACGGAGCGGGATCGGCGCAGTCGCCGAGCGAGAGGGGCTCGGCGGCTGCGCCATCGGCCGGCCGCGGTAACGCGGCGTAGCGGGGAGTCGCGGCCTGGCTCGCGACCGCGGCGAAGAGCTGGGGAACCGCCTGGTCGTTGGCGAGCCCCACCACCCACTTCGGCAGCGAGCCGGCCGGATCGGTGAAGACGCAGTAGCGGACGTCGGTCGCCCCCTCCGAATCCTTGACCGGCTGCAGGTCCCAGTAGCCGTTGTTGACCGAGACCCTCACCGCGGCGTCGGCGGCGACGCCGGGCGGAAGGCCGGGCTCGAGCCGCCAGACGAAGGCGCGGCCGGTCCGGCCGTCGGAGCTCCGGGAGCTTCGCTCGGCGATGCGAATGACGTAGTGGCGGTCCTGGACGAGCATGATCCCGAACGACAGGCGCTGATAGTTGAGGACGTCGCCGGTCGGGTCGCGGCTCAGGATCCGGCTGTCCTTCACGTAGGGCATGAAGGCGGGATACCGCTCGAGGTCCGCGATCACCGCCCGCACCACGTGCGGCGGGGCCTGGATGACCGCCTGCGCGCGGACCTGCTTGACGTCGCGATCGGGAATCGCGCGCGTCTCGACCTTGACCTCGGGCGGCGGCGGGGCGGGGGACGGGGTCTGGGCCCACGCCGTCTCGGGGCCGGCGGTGAGCGCGACGGCCAGGATCAGCAACCGCCCGTGACGGCCGGCGAGCGAGGGCACCGCGTGGCGCCGGGGCGCGCTACTTCGAGGCGCCGTCGTCGGGCTTCACCTCGTCGAGGTAGCGCTTGACCAGCTCCGCCAGCTTCGCCTTGTCGGGTACCTTGTAGAACACCCGGTAGGACGCGTCCGCCGCGACCCGCTCGGCGACCTTGGCCAGGACCGTCTTGATGACGACCTGCACGGTCTGGTTGTCGCCGACCGACACCTTCCCGAACGCACCCAGCGACACCCCGAACCCGCCGAAGCTGCCCCCGCTGATGCCACCGACCATCGCCGCCTTGAGCCCCGCGGTCTGGCCGAGGTACTCGATCGCCTGGGCCTTGGCCTCGTCGATGCCACAGCCGC
>Ga0137393_10003012_pt1 | contig 10910 bp, 10 predicted proteins | sample 15con2h34BmetaG_FD_101396 | JGI IMG/M metagenome (GOLD analysis project Ga0137393, IMG submission 101396) | Vadose zone soil microbial communities from Angelo Coast Range Reserve, California, USA - 15con2h3.4B metaG | ecosystem: Environmental > Terrestrial > Soil > Vadose zone > Saprolite...
ACCCCAGTGGACCTTACGGTTCTTACGGCTGACCAGCAGATGCAGGCGGGCCTCTTTTGTGGAAACCAACTTCCGACGTTCAACGCACCGCTCACCAGTTGTGCTCCGTCACAGTATGGTTCGACACGGGTAACCATACCGGCGCCCGGGACCGAGAACGACGATCACAATCCGCCGCGTATCGCTCCGCGTCATCTGTTCGACATAGCTATCGGGCACGACAACGTTTTTAATGGGGACAAATTTAAGTTCAGTCTTCAATTCACCGCGATAAACGTGACGAACAAAGCGGCCCTCTACAACTTTCTCTCTACGTTCAGTGGGACGCACTTTGTAACTCCTCGCACTTACACGGCGCAGCTCGGCTTTCATTTCTGAGTATGCAGGGGCGCCGACCTTATTTAATGGGGGCGCCCTTGCATTTTCGGAGAGAGACCTCCTCTGGGGTAGTCGCAATTTCCAAGTAACGCCCTGTTACTTACGGGCCATCCGCATGGCACCTCAGTGCATTGACCTGACGATTGCGGCTTGCTATCGTGGTCGCGTACAGGAAGTGTAAGTCTCCCCCGAGAAGCAAACATGTTCGTTTAGGGGGTGGCTTATGAAGCTGATGCACTTGTGCTATGCGGCGGTGGGATTTGCGGTAGCCCGCTGGCTCTTTAAGCGACAGCCGATTCCTCTGACGGATCCAGTCACACGTTTTCGTTCCTCTGGACTGTTGTAGGTTGGAGCGTTTAAGACGCAACGTCTATTGTCCATGCTTGTCCTGCGCGCCTACTTTTTCTTGACCGATTCTGCTCTTTGCTAAAGGTTCTAGTACCATCGTTCGCCCTCTGCCAGGTTTTCCTCCAGCCCGTGTGAGTACAATTTCGAGACAACACAATAGTTATTAACTGAGTTCCGGCTGGCGCGGATGGTGTGCTCCGGCCGGCTGCTTGCTGCACAATGATCCGGAAGTTACCGCAGGGAGTACCTTGGGGTAGGATGAAACAGAGCCTGTACATATCCGTAACCATGATCGCGCTGCTGTTCCCCATCTTTGCCGCTGCACAGACGGACGGGGGCGACATGCCGCTTGGCGACCTGGCCCGGTCCCTGCGCAAGAACAGAGGGTTGCCGGCGCACACCGTGATCGATAATGACAACATTTCTCAAGTCATGGAGGAGGTCGAAAGCCGGAAGCTTAACGCTTCGTCCCAGCTCTTTTCGATTGACGGAACCGGCAATAAATTTCAAGTCTCCTCACCCGACGTGACCTGTAGTCTCTCATTCAGCGGGCAGGCAGCACCTTTGCTCTCCGACTCGATCGTTTCGCAGAATTTGCCGGAGAGCGAACTGCCTAAACTGGACGGCCCAGCAGCGATCCATGGGGATGTATTACAGATCTCAATTTTCAACGGAACTGAGTGGAACGTGCGCGAGATTACAGTAGGACTCACAATTGTTCGGCATGAAAACGAGAGTGCAGCGTACCATGGGGCGGACAATCCTGGTTCAAGTAAAGTTGATTCCGCGAAACCTGGTTTCGCGAGGCTCGTGGCCGCGGCCGTCACCGGTTCTACGCCGGTGGAGAAACGTTCAGATTGGACGACGCTCTACCACCTTAAAGGAACGGCCGCACCGCTTACCACAACAAGGTTCCGTGAACCTTTGGGGATCACGCTGAATACGGATCAAGAGTGGCACTGGGCAATTGTGCAGGCCAAAGGCATCCCGCCGCAAAAGCCGTCCAGCGGTCATTAAGGTTATTGGTCCAGTGTGAAAGTCTGTTTCCCAACCAGCGGAACGCGTTCTGCTCGACCACTCTTCATGCTCCTGTACGCCGCGTCAAGAACCTCTTGATTTTGCCAGCCTTCTTCGCCGGGAACGGGGAAGCAGCTCTTACCTTCCACCGCGTCAGCGAAGGAATCCGCCTGCCGAGCATAGGCAGGTCGGTTCGATAAAGATTCTGTGTCCGTGATCATGCCGCCGCGCTTCAGTTGCAGGTCAATTGGATGTTCGACCGTCAGCGCGTCGTCGGCGTGGAGGACCCCGGCTTCGCCGGTGATTTCGATCGGGGTACGGTAGTCGGCCCGAGTCGAGACTAGTACTGCGCCTAGCGTGCCGCGAGAAAAGTTGAGGGTGAGAACTGCCGCAGCTTCAACTTCACCTGAGTCTTTGTCAGAAGTACCGTGGGCGCCTACGGTGACCACTTCGTCCTGCAGAATGTAGCGGAGCGCATCGATGCAGTGGACACCGACATCGGCGATCGGTCCGCCTCCGGAAACTGTGGCGTCGGTAATCCAGCTTCGGATGTGTCCGCGCCCCTGATATGAAAATTCGGAACGCGCAAAGACGGGTCGTCCAATTTGTCCCGATGCCACGCGTTCCCGCAGATGTGAGGTACTATCCTCAAACCTGAACACCTGAGCTACTCCCAACAACACACTTTTCTGACGCGAAGCTTCGACCATTTGGCGGCACTCGCCGGCATTTGTCCCCATGGGTTTCTCACAGAGCACCGGCTTACCGCATTCAATGGCCAGCAACACGTCTTGCAGGTGCAGCGAATTGGGAGTGGTGACGAATACTGCGTCCACTTGAGGCGACCGGCACAGTTGTTCAGCCGAGTCGAATGCCAAGGGGATCTGGAACTGGCGAGCGGATTCTTGGGCCTTCTTCAGATCCCGCCTCGACAATGCCGTTACACGGCAATTCTTAGCCAAAGCAAAACCTGGCATAAGCCGGCGCACGGCGTGCAACCCGAAGCCCAATATGCCGAAACGAACCACAAATTCTTCCGATCCCTTTTCAGGTTACAGTTCGCCAAAAACTCCTATGTGCTGCATGAGACGCTGCTAGTTTTGTTCTTCTATTTTTTGCACTGACCCAAAGTCCTGCTCACTTGGTGGTGGACATTGATGACGGCGCCGAGCCTGTCGAGGGAGCTTCTGACGACACTTTTGTTAGAGCACCAGTACTCATATCGATAGTGAATTCAGTAATGTTCTTGGAGCTCTGATTACCGACGAACAGGAATTTGCCGGAAGAATCAATGACAACGAACACTGGTTCGGAACCGGCAGCGAATGGCGACCCTGTAATTGAAGTTGGAATGCCGGTGGCGGAATCGATCGAGTAGGCGGAAACGTCTCCCGAACCTTGATTAGCGATGTAAAGAAACTTTCCGGTGGAATCGACAGTAACTGAGATGGGATTTTTCCCGGCGGTGAAGGCCGGTCCGGGTACAGCAGTCAGAGCGCCAGTGACGGAATTGATCTTCAAAAGCAAGAAGTCACCGGCGGCCGAGTTGATTACATATACAAAACGTTCCGATGGATCGACCGCCAGCGAGAACGGCCCATTTCCAACCGGAAATGGTGAACCCGGAATTGGCTGCAAAGCTCCTGTGCCGGCAGTTATGGAGTAACCGGAAACTGACGCTACATTCGAAGTGGCGACGTAAAGGAACTTTCCGGATGGTGATACAGCAAGCGCGACGGGGCTCGGCCCGGTAGGAAATGGAGATCCCGCAACATCCGCCAGAGCGCCGCTTCCTGAATTTATGGAAAAAACAGAAATGCTGTTGGAAGCCTGGTTAGCGACGAAAAGAAAGCTACCGCTTGAATCTATAGCCAACGCTACGGGATTGAATCCTGTTACAGTCCGTGGGGTCACTTCTGAAAGTGTGCCTTTGGTCGAATCAACTGTGTAGAGCGAAACGTCGGCCTCCCCTTGGTTCGCAACATAGGCAAACTTGTTGGACGGATGCACGGTGATTGAAGCTGGTGACGTTCCGGTTGGAAACGGCGATCCCGAAATCACTGAGAGATGGCCCGAAGTGTTGTCCACTCGATAGCCAATCACAGTATTGGTCTGGGGCACGGTCACATATGCCGAGTGTTTGGAAGAAGAAGAGGACGAACTACAACTGGTCATACCCGCAAACGCGATGGTTAGCGCAAGCAAGCATATTCTTTTCATGAGCATCGTCAAGGTTCCTAAAAACTTGAATGGCTTCGTTTCGATATCCTACAAGGATAACGTGATTTGTGGTTTAGATGCTGTGCCATTGCTCGTCAGTCGAACATAATCACCTGCCGAGAACAATTATTTACCCATTACCGATGAAGGATGTCGCAGCCTTAGAGCAAATCTCCCTTTACCGGTTAGGATTGCATCCGTTCGCTGGTGTATTGACTTTGCCAGCCACCGAAGCCTAACATTGCCAGCCTCTAAGTGGTCTCGACCCCCTCGATGATCGGCCAAGTACTGGGTCACTATCGCCTGCTCGAAAAAATAGGTGGTGGTGGGATGGGGGAAGTGTTTCGCGCCCGCGACGATCGTCTCGAACGCGATGTTGCCCTCAAAATCATTCGTCGGGCGTCTTCCGCCGATCAGGATCGCATTCGGCGCTTTGAGCAGGAGGCTCGAGCGGCTGCAGCACTCAGCCATCCAAATATTCTTGCCATCTACGACATCGGCATTTATGAAGGTACCCCGTATATCGTCTCTGAGTTGCTCGAAGGGCAGACTCTGCGACAGCGTCTCTTTGAGGGTCCCCTTCCAGTGCGGCAGGCGGCAGACTACGGGTTACAAATCGCCCAGGGACTCATCGCGGCGCACGAGAAGCACATTGTTCATCGGGATCTCAAACCAGAGAACCTGTTTATCACTAAGGGCGGCCGAGTAAAAATTCTCGATTTCGGCATCGCCAAGCTCATACCAGAAGAAGAGTCTGTAACCGATTCGGTTGAAGGCTTGACCACACAGACCAAGGCTGGCGTGGTTCTGGGTACTGTTTCCTACATGTCTCCCGAACAATTGCGTGGTCGACTGGTCGATCACCGCAGCGATATTTTCAGCCTGGGTGCAATTTTGTATGAAATGTTGTCGGGCAGACGGGCGTTTCACGGCGATACGAACGTGGACACGATAACTGCCGTCTTGAAGGAAGAGCCCGCCGCTCTTGTCGAAATTCGCCCCAATATCCCGGCAGCATTTGAGCCGATTGTGAGCCACTGCCTTGAAAAAGATTCCGACTGCCGGTTTCAATCAGCACGAGATCTGGCTTTTGCGCTCGGAACATTGACCAATGTTTCTACCAGCAAGCAACAGACGGTACCGCTCTCCACGATCAAATCACGGTCCCGAAAACGATGGGTGTGGGTCACAGCAGCCTTGGTGTTGGCGGCTGCTTGTGGAGTTCTGTCGGGGGTTTTTGTAAACCGCGCACAGGTCAAACCGGCTTATACTCGGTTGACCTTCGAGAGGGGAACTATTTACTCCGCACGATTTTCTTCCGACGGAAGAAACGTGATCTATGGCGCTTCGTGGAATGGTCGTCCCCTGCAACTCTATTCGACGCCGTCTGATTCACCTCTGGAGCACCCGCTAGAGCTGGGTAGTGCTCAGCTGCTTGCTCTCTCCAGCTCCAACGAAATGGCGTTAGAACTGCGCGGACGCCACGGTTCACGTTTGGAGTTTATCAATGGCACGCTGGCACGCGCACCACTGGCTGGCGGGGCTCCTCGAGAAGTTCTCGACGAGGTGCGCTGGGCGGATTGGGATTCCAAGAATGAACTTGCCGTGGTCCATCATGTGGGCGGACGAAGCCGTCTGGAATATCCCATCGGCAAAGTGCTTTACGAAACTGCCGGCTGGATCAGTGATCTCCGTGTCTCGCCACAAGACCAAAGAATCGCATTTCTGGAACATCCCGCTTTGTGGGACGATCGCGGCTCTGTCTGTGTAGTAGACATGGCGGGACACAAGACTGAGCTGTCTTCGGGATGGGAATCGGAGGATGGGCTCGCCTGGAGTAAGGGAGGCGACGAAATCTGGTTTACAGCGACGGAGAACGGGTACAACCGCGCCTTGTGGGCAGTCACGCTGACAGGTAAGAAACGCCAGCTCCTCAGCGCCCCTGGCGGTCTCACGCTGCAGGACGTCACGCCCGATGGCCACGCTCTGATTACCTTCGACAACGAACGTCTCGCCATGGAGACAAGTCGGGATAGCGGGAATAATAAGGGCGCTCAAGATCTTTCCTGGTATGACTGGACCATCGCCACCGCAGTTTCCAGAGACGGTCAGTGGGTGCTTTTTGAAGAAGCCAGTGAACCCACTGGCCCGAACTATACGACGTCTATTCGCAAACTGGATGGTTCCCCTCCGATCCGCTTGGGGGATGGCAGCCCCGGTGACCTGTCGCCGGACGGTAAGTGGGCAGTCTCAGTTTTTACCGGGAAGCCGGAGCACATCACGCTGTTGCCGATCGGGACGGGGGAACCGCGTAATATTTCTCCCGTCGGCATTGACCACTTGCAGAATGGCTCGACGCGATTCATGCCGGACGGCAAACGGATTCTTTTTGGTGGTGAATCCGCGGGAAGGCTACGCAGTTACATGGTGGATGTCTCCGGTAACAATCTGCGGCCTGTTACTCCGGAGGGCGTAGTTGCGAAGGTTGTGTCGCCGGACGGCAAATACGTTGCTGGATGGGACCCTGATCTCGGCATTAAGCTTTATCCATCGCTGGCGGCGAACCCCGTTCTATCCCAGGTCTCGATCCTGGTTTTGCTCCCGCCCAATGGTCCGCGGACGGATCAGCGCTATACGTTTACCGTAATGGTGAGATGCCCCTCGCTGTGTATCGCGTTAACCTGGCTACGGGAAAGCAGCAAATGGTGCGCGAATTCACGCCTGTTGATCGCACCGGTGTCGTCTCTGTGGGTCCAATCGCTATGACGCAGGATGCTTCCCGTTACGTTTACAGCTATTACCACAATCTTTCTGTGCTCTACATAGTTTCAGGACTCAAATAGAACCCTGCTTAGCTAGCGACTTTACTAACTTAGGGAACCATTGAAATCTGTATGCACATAGTGGAAGAAAATTGACGTCGACGTGCTGCCCCGCGGCAAGGGGTGGCGGTAGTGCGGTAATTCACGTCCGCGATAGAGAAGCGCATCTCCCAGTGCCTGATAAACAGTGATGAGGCCGTGGTTGGTCTCCAGATACAAAGGCCATGGAGTCTCACGGACTGGTTCCGGGGAGTAATCGAGGCTCAGAGTAATGCTGAACTCACACTGCGGGCGATCGGTATGTTTTTCCAGCTCTGCTCCAGGCAGATAAGTCGAAAGATAGACGTATGAAGGCTTGACCGGCTCTTCAACCATATCCGTTACTACTGCGGTCAATTGGCGATGAAAGAATCGGGCGACACTCTCGTTGTGCGCCACATAGCGGACTGGGCTTTGATTACCACCCAATCGCACCTTTCCGGTGCGAATCAGACAACGATAGTAGCGGCGCAAGGCGGCTACATGAAAGGGATGGATCAGGCGGCCAATCGGCACGTAGCCTTTTTCGAAAGCTTGCCTGCCATGCAGGACAATTTCCATCCATTCCTTGCGACGCCATGAAGCCGAGTCCCGTTCCACCAATATGCCTGCGTTCGTCAGGATGGAACGCGCCCAGTTGGGCAAACCAAGCGGCTCCGGATGTCCGGGCTCGGCATTGTAAAGCAGAGAGATGAACTCCGGCCCGAGCCAGAATGGCGTAGACATGTCAGTGGCTGGATCGCGAACCCAGACGATTTCTCCCCCTGCGAAGTTCTCGAACAGTTCGGTGCAATCTGTAAGGCCGGACGGTACCTCGCCGTGGCGGGCAAAAAAGCAGTGAGGATTAACCACCAGCGGAGAGTGGGACGTGTCCAGCGTGGCGTCCGCCAAAAAGCGCTTCGGAACAAGATGCGTCGGCTGCTCATCAAGCAGGCAATAGAAGGCCGATGAGGGGAGCGTTGCCCGTCCCGCGTCGCGAGCAGGCGACTCCCCCATCAACCGTGTGATCCACTCCATCCACGCTGCGTCTTTTACCGGTGAAACCATCCATTAACCGTAAAGCGACTATCGGCGAATGCCAGCGAGGGACATTCAACCGGCGTGATTTCGTGCAACAACGAGCTAGGGAAGAAGACCACCTGATTCTGCTCGGGCACAATGGTTTGGTAGTTCCCAGTGCTGACGTACTCGCCGTTTTCCCATTTAGAGTCGTAGATCCGTAACTCGCCTGCCTGAAAAGCTTTGGGCTCACGGTGGAAGAAATAAACGAAAGTCAGTTCACGGGAAGCAATCTCGTCCTGGCCGTTGTCATTGTGGTTGCGGAAGAAATCGCCATCGTTGCTGGCGGTAATCTGGGCCTCGACCCGCGTGACTGGAAATACTTCGCGCCCCATTTTTTGCAGTACCCGCGGCAAATAGGCCTGAATGCGATTGAGGACGACTGCCTGGTGCTCCCCGATATCCATCAGCACCCTCGACCGGCGATGTTCATAATCGAGTGTCGCGCCGGTTTGGCCCGGCGCAATCACTTCGCTGAGCTGGAAATCCCCTTCCCGCGACCGCGTGTACTCGATAATCGAGTTCAATTCTTCGGGAACGAGGAACTCGTCGAGGACAACGAATTGCGCAGGAAGAAACTCCGGCCGCTCGATGACTGAAACCGCCGTTTCATGTTGGGAAGCAAATGTTGTGGGTTGAGGCCCGCTGGCAGTTGTGGGCTGCGGTGGGCGTGGTCCGCTGGCAATAGTCGGTTGGGGAGGGCGAGGTCCACTTGCGGTAGGCTGAGGCGGACGAGGCCCGCTGGCAGTGGTAGGCTGCGGTGGGCGTGGTCCGCTGGCAATAGTCGGTTGGGGAGGGCGAGGTCCACTTGCGGTAGGCTGAGGTGGGCGTGGCCCACTGCCGGTGGTGGGCTGAGGAGGACGTGGTCCTCCCACAGTAAGCGGCACGCCGATGTTATGTTCCGTTGTGGGCACATACTCTTCCAGCAGACATTGTACGATCTCGCTTCCGAGCAGGCTAAACGCGCGCTGTCCAACGGTCTCTCCCACCGCATCGATGATCGCCGACGATGCGGCAGAATATCCATCTGAGCTGATAACAGACTTTTCTCGGGCGCGTTGTAAGAGTTTGGTTAGAAGCTCGCGTTCGCGCAGGCTCAGGATGCGTTCATCCTGGAGCAGAGTTTCGGAGAAGCAAGTGAGAACTTCTTTGGCTGTCATCTCGCACACACCTCCTCTAAGGAATCCCTGGATACCTAAAATGGGGCCCAAAAAGGGGGGAAGAGAAGACGAGGCGAGAGCCTATCAGAAGAACCTGTGGATAAAAATGTTTTTTTTAAGTAACGGATCGGCTATTTTGCGGCCATTGCCCCGACGAGAGAACTGAATACTTTAAATCCTTCCGTACAGCCAAGTTCAGGCTCAGAAGAGCGTTCCGGGTGAGGCATCATTCCCAGCACATTCCGACCTGCACTACAGATTCCCGCAATGTTCTCCAGCGAACCATTGGGGTTTGCAGCCGCAGTAATTTCGCCGTTCCGTGTCGAGTAGCGAAACACAGTACGATTGTCTCGGCACAATTCAGCCAGCGTTGCATCGTCACAGAAATAATTACCTTCCATATGGCCAACTGGAATGGTTAGCACTTCGCCCTGGTGGCACGCGCTGGTGAATGGTGTCTCGGCATTCTCCACACGAACTTGAACCGGTTTGCAGACATACTTGAGCCCGACATTCCGCAGCAGGGCACCCGGAAGTAGCCCCGCCTCGCAAAGTATTTGAAAACCATTGCAGATGCCCAGTACCAATCCGTCACTGTGCGCAAATTTCTTTACCGATTCCATCACCGGAGAAAATTTGGCGATTGCACCGGTGCGCAGATAATCTCCATAAGCGAAGCCTCCGGGTACGATGATGGCATCACAGTTCTCAAGGTCATGAGATTCATGCCAAAGGAACGTTACCGGCTGTTTCGCAACCTGCTGGATCGTCCAGTAAGCGTCGTGGTCGCAGTTGGAGCCGGGGAAGATGAGGACGCCGAATTTCATGCACCGTTTCCTTTCGGGCTTGCCCGAAGTTTAACATGGGAAATAAGCCACTTTATTTGATGAAAACAGTGATGGTGTCGCTTCGTGCAATTTTGGGTTCGGCAAAGACCTGCGCTCCAAGTGCGCCTGCCAGCAGGCCGCCGCATGCGGGATAATGTTGGAGGGCGAGCTTCTAGCTGCAAGCCGCACCTTAGCCGAGATGGATCTCAGGGAACATTTCAACGTCACCGGCACTGCTCTGCAGAACTGGGTAGTCGCCCAGTTTCAGGATTCATTAGCGGTAGCGCTTCTCTGGTTAGTCGGTCTGTGGATTCTGAAGGTCCCGTGGGCGCCATTTTGGGCGCTGCTTGCGGGTATTCTGCAATTTGTTCCTCACTTTGGGCCTCTACTGGGTATGATTGGCCCGACGCTCGCCGCGACTGTGCGCTGGAAAGACTGGGAACATCCCCTTTACGTGCTGATTCTATACGCCGTAATTGTGGTCATAGACGGGCTAATACTTCAGCCGTACATCATGAAGAGGGTGGTAAAAGTTCCCATATGGGCGTCCATCGTGACGCCGATCGTGCTCGGCATGCTCATTCCGTTCTGGGGCGTGCTGCTGTCAGCGCCGCTGCTGGCGGTGCTGTTCGCGTATCGTGCGAGGTCGCGTACAGTGAACAAGTGATGGGCGCCCACGAATTGACGACTGAAAGATCAGTGGCTGCACTCGCATGCTATAATTTGTTTTCGCCTGACCGTTTCGAGGCATCCTGTGATCTCCTTCAGGGGCGAATCCTGCGCCATTAAAGTTTATTAAACACGAGGTATTTCCATGTCTGGCCATTCAAAATGGGCCACCATCAAGCACAAGAAAGGCGCGCTGGACGCCAAGCGAGGCAAGATTTTTACCCGCCTCATAAAAGAAATCTCCATTGCCGCCAAAAATGGGGGCGGCGATCCGGATGCCAATCCCCGGTTGCGGGGCGCAATTGCGGCAGCCAAAGCCGAAAACATGCCGGCCGATAACATTAAGCGGGCGATCCAGCGCGGCACCGGCG
>Ga0137393_10003014_pt1 | contig 10908 bp, 9 predicted proteins | sample 15con2h34BmetaG_FD_101396 | JGI IMG/M metagenome (GOLD analysis project Ga0137393, IMG submission 101396) | Vadose zone soil microbial communities from Angelo Coast Range Reserve, California, USA - 15con2h3.4B metaG | ecosystem: Environmental > Terrestrial > Soil > Vadose zone > Saprolite...
GACCAGGCCGCGCCGGAGCCCGGCTGCGGTGCCGGTGAAACGGGGCCGGACCTGGGCGAAGAGTCGTACCAGGACGAGAAATCGGGCAGCGGCGGTCCCTCCGGCCGCGCTGCGGAGCCCTGAACCGGCTGCGGCACGGTCGGGGCGGTTTGCGCGGCCGACGCCTGGCCGCCGGCCGGCGGCCCCGTGCCTGCCGCCGGGCCCAGCGGGTCCTTCGGCCTCGTCTGCTCCGCCGAGGCGAAGTCCAGCGAGGTCTCGCCCGGCGCAGGCGGCTGTGGCTGAAATGATGCGGGCTGAACTGACCCCGGCTGAAATGATGCGGGCTGAATTGATCCCGGCTGAAATGAACCGGGCTGAATTGATCCGGGCTGGGCTGATCCGGGCCGAACTGATCCGGGCTGGGGCGACGCCGGATGGGATGACGCCGACAGGGCGGTGGGCTCGTAGCCAGCCGAGCTCCGCGTCCGGTCCGTCAGCAGCGGCAGCACGTCGGTGATCATCCGCGCGGCCACGCTCGCGTCCGGCCGGTCCGCGGGCTCCCGGCGCAGCAGCGCGGCGATCACCGGACCGAGCGCACCCGCCGTGGGCGCTTCGGGTGCGTCCTCGTTGATGATGGCGGACATGGTGGTGATCGCTCCGCCGCGCTTCTCGAAGGGGCCGTGCCCCTCCACCGCCGCGAAGAGGGTCGCGCCCAGTGACCACAGGTCGGAAGCCGGCGACGCGTCTTCGCCGCGGATCCGCTCGGGAGCGGTGAACCCGGGCGAGCCCATCACCATGCCGGTCTGGGTGAGCTTGGGATCGCCCTGGAAGGTGGCGATACCGAAGTCGGTCAGCACGGCCCGGTCGTCCTGGCCGAGCAGCACGTTGCTCGGCTTGACGTCCCGGTGCATCACCCCGGCGGCGTGCGCCACGCTCAGCGCGGAGAGCAGCTGGCGTCCCATCTCGGCGGCCCGCCGCGGCGACAGCGGGCCCGAAGCCGCGAGCACCTGGTCCAGCGACTGTGCGTGGACCAGTTGCATGACGATCCACGGACGGCCTTCGTCCTCGGCCACGTCGTAGACGGTGACGACGGCGGGGTGATTGAGCCGGGCGGCGGTCTTAGCCTCGCGCAGCGTCCGCTGGTACGCGTGCGCCCGCTCTTGGTCGGTGAGCGTTTCCGCTATGTGGACTTCCTTGACCGCGACCTCGCGGTCCAGAAGCTGATCTCGGGCGCGCCAGACCACGCCCATGGCACCGCGGCCGATGGGGGCTTGCAGACGGTAACGCCCGGCGATCACTCGCCCGGTGTCCGCCAAAGGGTGCATAGGCGGAACATACACTGTGTTCGCTGAAAGGTCTCTGGGGGACGGCTAAGGATCGATTAAGCGTCATCGGATTGTGCAGTGTTTATCCGCTCGCTCGCCTCCGGGCCGCCTTGAGGCGCCGCCTTCCCTCGTCGCTCGTTCCTCGCTCCTCAGTCCAGGCGGCGCCGCGGCCCTTCGGCTCGCTCGCCGGTGCCGGTCATCGCGAGCACGTCAAGCGCGGCGTCCAGTTGCTCTGTGGTGATCTCGCCTCGGTCGACGTAACCACGCGAGATCACGATGGACCGGATCGTCTGGCCGGTCTGCAGCGCCTCGTGGGCGACCTGGGCGGCCGCCTCGTAGCCGAGGTAACGGTTCAACGCGGTCACGATGACGGGCGACGACTCGGCCAGCCGCCGCATGTGATCCGCGGAAGCGGTGATCCCGGTAACGCAGCGGTCGGCGAGCAGCGGCATCACGGCCGCCAGCAGGCGGGCGGACGCGAGCAGGTTGCGCCCGATCACCGGCATCATCACGTTCAGCTCGAAGTTCCCCGCCGCGCCGCCGAACGCCACCGCCGCGTCGTTCCCGATCACCTGCGTGCACACCTGGCAGACGGCCTCGCAGATGACCGGGTTCACCTTGCCCGGCATGATCGACGAGCCCGGCTGCAGGTCGGGGATGACGATCTCGCCCAGGCCCGCCCGCGGCCCGGATCCCATCCAGCGCAGGTCGTTGCAGATCTTGTACAGGCTCACGGCGATCACTCGCAGTGCACCGCTGGCCTCCACCAGCGCATCTCGCGCCCCGGCCGCCTCGAAGTGGTTCCGCGCCTCGGTGAGCGGAAGCTGCATGTCGCCGGCCAGCTTGGCGATGACCGCCGCGGCGAACCCGGGCGGCGCGTTGAGGCCCGTTCCCGTCGCCGTTCCGCCGAGCGGCAACTCGCCGAGCCGGGGCAGCACGTCGCGAAGCCGCTCGATGCCGAGCCGCATCGCCGCCGCGTAGCCGCCGAACTCCTGGCCGAGCGTCACCGGCACCGCGTCCATCAGGTGGGTTCGCCCGACCTTGACGACATCGGCAAACTCCGCGGCTTTTGCCGCGAATGTCCCGGCCAGGTGATCCAGCGCCGGTATGAGGGACCTGGCGAACAGCCTGGTGGCGGCGAGATGGATCGCGGACGGGAACACGTCGTTGGACGACTGCGAGGCATTGACGTGGTCGTTCGGGTGCACCTGCCGGCCAAGCCGGCGGGACGCCAGCGCCGCGATGACCTCGTTGGCGTTCATGTTGCTCGAGGTGCCAGACCCGGTCTGGAAGACGTCGATGGGGAACTCGTCGTCGTACCCGCCGAGTGCGACCTCGGCGGCGGCGTCGTGAATCGCCTCGGCCATCGACGAGTCGAGCACGCCGAGCCTGCCGTTGACGACGGCGGCGTCACCCTTGATCGACGCGAGCGCGCCGATCAGATCCCGGCCGATCCGCTCGCCGGACACCGGGAAGTTCTCGACCGCCCGCTGCGTCTGCGCCCCCCACAGCGCGTCGGCGGGGACCTCGACGTCGCCCATCGAGTCATGCTCGACCCGCACGGTCACGGTGTCTCCCGCTCGCTCACGGTGTCTCCCGCTCGCCTCCGGGGCGCCCTTAGCCGCCGCCTTCCCTCGTCGCTCGTTCCTCGCTCCTCAGTCCAGGCGACGCCGCGCCCCTGCGGCTCGCTCACGGATGCGCCCCGATGCTCAGCAGCGGGCCGCCCGGTTCGGCGAAGAAGTCGTTGCCCTTGTCGTCGACCACGATGAACGCGGGGAAGTCGCGGACCTCGATCTTCCACACGGCTTCCATGCCGAGCTCGGGGTATTCGAGCACCTCGACGCGGGTAATGCAGTCCTGCGCCAGCCTGGCGGCCGCGCCGCCGATCGAGCCGAGGTAGAACCCCCCGTGCCGCTTGCAGGCCTCGGTCACCGCGGCCGACCGGTTTCCCTTGGCCAGCATGACCAGCGAGCCGCCGGCCGCCTGGAACCGCTGCACATAGGAATCCATCCGTCCCGCCGTCGTCGGCCCGAAAGAACCGGACGCGTACCCTTCCGGCGTCTTGGCCGGCCCGGCGTAGTAGACGGGATGATCGCGCAGGTAGGCGGGCATGGGTTCGCCCGCGTCGAGGCGTTCGGCGATCTTCGCGTGCGCGATGTCCCGCGCCACGACGAGCGGGCCGGTCAGCGATAGCCGGGTGCGGACCGGGTACCTGGTCAGCTCGGCGCGGATGTCGGCCATCGGCCGGTTCAGGTCGACGGCGATCACCTCGCCCTCGTCTTCCACCGACTCGGGGTCCGGCAGGTACTGCGCCGGGTCGGTCTCGAGCTGTTCGAGGAACACGCCGTCGGCGGTGATCTTCCCGAGCGCCTGCCGGTCGGCCGAACACGACACCGCGATTGCGACCGGGCACGAAGCCCCGTGCCTGGGCAGCCGGATCACCCGCACGTCGTGACAGAAGTACTTGCCGCCGAACTGCGCGCCGATGCCGATCCGCCGGGTGATGCCGAGCACCTGCTCCTCGAGCTCGCGGTCGCGGAACCCGTGCCCCGCCGCCGAGCCCGCGGCGGGCAGCGTGTCCAGGTACTTCGCCGACGCGTACTTGGCGGTCTTCAGCGCGAACTCGGCGCTGGTCCCGCCGACCACGACGGCCAGGTGGTACGGGGGGCACGCGGCGGTGCCGAGCGAGCGGATCTTCTCCTCCAGGAAGGCGGTCATCCGGGCCGGGTTCAGCACGGCCTTGGTCTCCTGGTAGAGGAACGACTTGTTCGCCGAGCCGCCGCCCTTGGCCATGAACAGGAATTTGTACTCGCCGCCGCCGGTGGCGTAGATCTCGACCTGGGCGGGCAGGTTGCTGCCCGTGTTCCGCTCCTGGTACATGGTCAGCGGCGCGAGCTGTGAGTACCGCAGGTTCAGCGTGGTGTAGGCGTCATAGACGCCGCGCGAGATGTGCTCCTCGTCGCGCCCGTCGGTGAGCACGTGCTGGCCGCGCTTGCCCATCACGATGGCGGTGCCGGTGTCCTGGCACATGGGGAGCACCCCTCCGGCCGCGATGCACGCGTTCTTCAGCAGGTCGCGCGCCACGTACCGGTCGTTCGGGCTCGCCTCCGGATCGTCCAGGATGGACCGCAGCTGGCTGAGGTGGGCGGGCCGCAGCAGGTGGGCGATGTCGTGCATGGCCGCGGCGGTCAGGTCGGTGAGCAACTGCGGCTCGATCTCGAGGAAATTTCGGCCGAACGAACCGTGGTTCGTCACCCCGTCGCTGGTCAGCCGCCGGTACCTGGTGTCGTCGGGACCCAGCGGGAGCAGGTCGGTGTAGCTGAACTCGGGCACGCGCCTCGCCCTCCTTGGTGCTTGCCTGCCTGGGGCGCCCGGCCCCGGTGTTCAGCTTAGGCCGGACCCCGCAGAACTCGAGCCCCGGTGAACCCCGGAACCCCACTGATTCCGAAGGTCCCGGGCGTTAACCCGGCCGGATCCGACGGTGATTAGCGACATGTTCGGCAGAAACAAACACTGTGTCTTGCTGGTCACGACTTGTACATGTATGAGGGAGCTTGTATCGTGACGCTATGCGGCGGCGCCGCGCCGCGCGGTGCCCCCGTCCGCGCGAGTAGGCTAAGTACGCGGTGCCCCCGTCCGCGTCCGGCTGAGCCGCGGCGTCGCCGCCGTCCCCTCTTTCAGGGCTTTTTCCGTGGTGCCCCGCTCCGTAGTCCCCGGCTCGCGCCTACTACTTCATGGCGTTCGCCGCCGGGAACTTGCTCGGGCCGCTCACCATCGGGCGGCTGTTCGACACGATCGGCAGGCGGAAGATGATCTCGGGCACCTACCTGGTGTCCGGTGTCCTGCTGATAGTCAGCGCGCAGCTGTTCAAGGCGGGCGCCCTCAATGCCACCACCCAGACGCTCTGCTGGACGGTGATCTTCTTCTTCGCCTCGGCCGGCGCGAGTGCCGGTTACCTGACCGTCAGCGAGGTCTTCCCGCTGGAAGTGCGGGCCAAGGCCATCGCGGTATTCTTCGCGATCGCGCAGTGCTTCGGCTCGCTCGGCTCGCACCTGTACGGTCACCTGATCGGCAACGGCAGCGATCCGAACAAGTTGTACTTCGGCTATCTCCTCGGCGCCGGCGCCATGATCTTGGGCGGTCTCGTAGCGGTGTTCTTCGCCGTCGATGCCGAGGGCAAGTCCCTGGAGGACATCGCCAAGCCGCTGAGCGTTGTCGCCAAGCCCGCCGAAGCCATCTTCCGGGCCGGCGACCCGCACCAAGGAGGCGTCAGCCCGTCCGCGGGCGACTAGCGGGACGCCAGACCAAGATCGTGGGCATTTACTCCCCGTGATGTGATCCGGCCGCGACCGCCCGCATGATGCCGCATAGCGGGTAGCCACGGGGATACCGCTAATCGGCAGCCCGCTGAGGGCTGCTGACCGCCCCGCCGCATAGAGAAACGCCCCCGGGGGGCGTCTCGACGTGTTGCCCCAGATCACACAGGCAATCCGGCGCTCTAGGCCACCGAATTATGCGGAACGCAGGTCGGGCAGGTCGCCCTGGCGCTCGAAGGCCTCGGCGCTGTCGCGCACCGGGCCGCCGGGGCCGAGGAGCCTAGCCAGGGTGGCAAGCGCGTCCCGCAGGGGCGGGAGATCCGCGGCCCGATGTTGCGCCCCCTGCCCCGGGGCCGGGCATCGGGTATTTTGTCGGTCTGCTGTGGCAAAGTCAGGGCATGACAGCGGCTGATTCTGCGGGCGCGCGGGCCGCGTGCCTGCGCCTGATCACGTCCTTCAAGGCAGCGGAGTCCTCGGCGGAACACTGGCGTCGGCGACCGGTAATCCTCGACCCGCGCCGGTTCTTCATCGCCGCGATGCCGTTGTTTGAGTGCCTGATGTTCAGCGACGAGGGGGAAGGGGTCCACGGCGCTGCTCCGCACCTGATGCGGGAGGTCGACCCGCACCTGGTCCTGGCCGGGCGCTCTTGCTGGCGAGACGGCGAGGGCCAGCTCCGCGTCCAGCTGGACCAGCTCGCCCGGGTCGGCGCCAGCGCGGACAGCATGCACTACGGCGCCTGTTTCTGGCAGGCCGGGTCGCTGCCGCTGTACATCCCGCACACCGGCGAGAACCGGGTTGACGCCCATGCCGCGCTCGGCATCACCATCCGCGCCCAGGTGCACCCTATGATCGTGCCCGCTCCGTCACAGCTGCGGCTGCGGCCCGTCCGTTCCGGCGGGTGGGCGCTCGAGCTGCTCAGCCAGGTCGAGGGCCGGAAGATCCAGCCGGAAGAGATGATCGCCCCGCTGCCTTTCCCGGCGGCCGTCCAGGTGCTCCGTGCCTACGGTGTACCCGACGGGCCGCCTCTGCCGGGCCTGGGCCTTGGCCACAAGTTGTACGCATTCCTCGGCCGGCGTGAGGGGCTTTGGCCGGCCGTTCCGGAGCAGTGGCCACCGCCGCCTGCGCCCAAGCGGCCGGACCTGACAACCGGATGCGATGGCACCAAGTGCCTGCCCGCCGGGCCCCGGCCCTGACCGGCTGATTGCCGCCCGGCTGTCAGGCGTGGCTGCGCAGCTCAAACCTCGGGACCTCGCCGAGCTGGTCCGGCTTCCCGGCGCGTTTACCCAGGCCTCGGCTACGTGATCGGCGAACGTGATCAGCCCTGGGCGATTCCGGCGGAATCAGCCCACCTTCGGCCGTCGGCTGGTCTTGTACTCTGCCTGGGCCGGGAGCTGCTGCCGTCGTAGGGCGGTCTTCCCGTCGGCGGCCGGGCCGCCAAGTGGGGGGTGCCGGGGCACCCCTGCTGGCACAGACTCGCGGGCCGCGATCGGAGAAGCCTGCCGCCGACGCGCGGGACGGAAAGCCGTTCAGCCGAGGCCGACCTGGCTAGTGGTCCTGGCAGTTAATTCGTGTGTGTATCCGTGGCCGTGTCGGTCTGCCAGGCGCTTGGGTCACCGAGGTACAGGCCGCAGGCGCAGTCGAGCGCTTCCTCGGGTGTGCCGGCGCTGTAGCCGGCGGGCAGGTAGCTGTCCTGGTAGTCCTCGTGGCTGGCGCGGTAGATCGCGAAGCCCCATCTGCTGGCGTAGCCGCCGTAGCGCAGCCGGCACAGTGGCAGCGTGTCGCCGCCAGGCAGCTGCCCGGTGATGTAGGCGAACTGGCCGCGGAAACGGACCTGGACCGAGCTGAGCTGGGGCCAGCGTTCCCGGGCGCGGGCCGCCAGCTTCTGGTGCAGGCTGGTCTTGGTCGATTCAGGCGGGCTGGCCATCTGCCCAGTATCGCGCGCTCAGGCGGCCAGCGTCTCCGTGGCCGCGGCGCGGCGGGCGTCGATGCGGCGGCAGGTCTCGGCGAGGTCGGCGCGGGTGTACCGCCAGTCGAAGGGGTTCGCGGTGGCGTTGTAGCGGTCCTCGAACTCAGTCAGCCGGGCGGCCAGGTGAGCAGCGTCGCGGAAGTCGGCGGGTGCGATGACTTTGCGCTGGATGACCGGGAAGACGATCTCGACCTGGTTGAGCCAGGAGGCGTGCACCGGCAGGTGCACCAGCGTCGCGTTCGGGTGCGCCTGCTCCAGCCGGGCGACCGAGGCTTGCCCTTTGCGGGAGGAGCCGTTGTCGGCGACCCAGTACACCCGCCGCGCCGACCCGCCGCAGCTCGGCCCGGTCGCTACCGGGCAGGGACAACACGAACGGAGAGTTCCGGCACACGGGGACAGGCCTCCAGGCAGCACAGGCACGACACGGAGGCTCGGCGCTTCCCCTCGCCGAGACTGCCTCAGCTTACACACATGTAATTATCGCCAGGACCACTAGCATGGGGGAGTGACCACTCAGCCGACTGCTTCGCCGGAGGAGGATCCGCTGGACCCGCAGCGCATTCTCCGGGAACTACCCGAACGTGAGCGGGAGAACTTCCTCCGCCAGTACCGGGAAGCGCTGGACGGTGCCCGCGACCCGGCCGGCTGGAAGCATCTGCGGCGCATCCTGCGGCTGTGGAGCTGGATGGTGATCGCGGCCAACAGACCCGGCCACTACGAAGCGCGAGAGCAAGCACTCGCCGGAACGGGCGAAGGCATGCTGCTGGAGGACTACATCGGGCTGCGACGCGGCGCGTGACCTTCCGGCCGTGGCTGGAGCGGCCAGTGCTCGGCCAGATAACAGGCCTGCCTGCCGATGCGTTCGACATCCTCACCCGGACGCTTGCGCGGATCTGCAATGATCCCTACGACCGCCTGTTCAGCATGCCGACTGGGGAAGACTCGCGCGAGCGTATGGCCGAGCTCGGCGACTCCGGCTTCATCATCTTCACCGTGGACGATGAAGCGGGTCTGGTCCGCGTCTATGACCTGGTCTGGGTCGGCTGACCAGGGGTAGCCGACGTGCGGGCGGCGCATTTGAGTGGCGCTGCGCACCGCTCCGGCGCCACTCGTCCCCCCGCGGACAGCCCAGAATGGGCCGGCATCGGGGCCGTTAGGCTCGGAGCATGGGAAACCCCTGAAGCGCCGGGGCCGACACGCAGCTCCTCGCTCACGCGATCGTGGGCTGGGCGTGCGCGGCCGCGATCGACCGAGCAAGCCCTGGCCGGCGCAGCGAAGCTGCTGTCATTCCTCGCCAGCGTGGTTCGTCCACCAGCTGACCAACACCCCGGTCCTCTGGAATCGACGATTCCGTCGTAGTCAGCCCGCCATGCCTCGACGCCGAGGGCTGGCCAGCAGGGCCCGGTACAGGATGCGGGTGGGGGAGCGCGAGAACGGGCACCGCCGGGGTGCGCCGCGGCTCTGCCTCGTACGGCTGCTCGATCGCACCGCAGCGGTAGCGGCAGCGGCTTGCTCTTGGGTCGGCGCCTCTACCGGCATTCTGGAGCTGGCACCGTAGACAGGTCTAGGAAGCTTGGGTGACCTTGGTCTTTAATTCTGAGTCAAGTCCCGTGTTTGCAGGTCGGGATAGTGGGTTGAGGCGCGGTCTGGGTCAGGCAGCGAGGCCAGCTTGCCGGGCGAGGTCATCGATGGCGCTGGTGTAAGCGCGGGTGGCGGCGGCTAGGTCACGCATGCTGCTGGCCGGGGCGGCGAGGGTGGCCAGGCCAGTGCGCAAGAACCGGTCGTGCAGCCGGGTGAGGAACAGCGCGTGCGCGAGGCCGGTGCCGGTGACCTGGTAGCGGAAGGTGCACGGGATGCGCTCGATGAGCCCGTGCTGGCGCAGGCGCCTGAGGTCATAGGTCATCTTCCCCGGGGTGATGGACTCGGCGGGCACGCCGAGGAGCTGCGCCATGATGGGGCGCAGGTCGCGGTTGGCGAAGCCGCGGGGAAGCAGCCGGAACACGCACAACGCGGCGAGCAAGGCGTGCACGCGGGGATCACCGAGCCGCAGGCCCGCGACGCGGGCGCCGGTCCCGGTGATGACCGGAGCGCAGATCTGGCGGATCACGGCCTGGCCGTCGGCGGGATCGTGGCTGAGTTTCTCGACGTCCAGCAGACGCCGGGTGGCCGCGAAGCCGGCTGCCCGCAGCGCGGGCAGGTTATCGAGCCGCTTGCCGATGCCGAAGTCGCGCGCGTCATTGATCGTGGTCTCCGTCCTGAGCGCTTTGCCTTCCTTGTGGTACTGCTTGATCTTCGAATGCTTGTAGTCGATATGCAGGGTGGGGACCACGCCGTCGGTGATGACCCGGGTGCGGAACCGGCCCGGCGTGGCCCGCGGTCCCTTGCGGATGATGCGCCGGGCGAAGATGAGCCCGACGTGGTCTGGGCGGCCGATGTCGAGGTTGTCGCGGATCACCTGCTCGAAGAAAATCCGCCCGGTGACCGGCGCATCCAGCACCTGGGTCAGGGAGAACTCGGCCTGCAGCACCGAGACCTCATACCGGTACCCGGCCGCGGCGTCTTCGGCGGTGAACGGGCACGGCAAGATCGCCATCCACTTGGCGGCCAGGTCCCAGATGACCTTCTCGTCGAAGGAATCGCAGATCGCCTGCACCGCGGCCACGTCATCGACGGCGGCGAACCCGTTGTCTAGCGCGGTGAACCCGATCTCGGCGCGGGAGGCCATCGCCTTGGCGTACTCGTTGCCGTTGCAGCACAGCTTGGCGTTGTACGGGAAGTACCCGCAGTACTTGAGGAAGAACGGGCCCGCCGAGGAATCATGGCAGTAGAAGTACCACTGGGTAACCACCCGGCTGTCACGGACGATCCACGGATAGGAGTTCCCCTCCGCGTCGCGGCGCCGGGTCGTGGCCCACACGCTCACCTTCTCCTGCGCCCGGCCGATGAACACCACCCCCTCGGTCCGGCCCGCGGCCAGGAAGGCGGCCAGGTGCTCGCGCATCACGTCGTCCTTGCGCTGCCCGGATGCGAACTGCACCACCGGGATGCCATTGCGCGCCGCAAACGCCTTGATCTGGGCGTAGAACGCCTCGGTCCGGTCCGCCAGCACGGCGGTGGAAGCAACCGGCTTGCCCAGGTGCTCCCTGATGAACCCCACCACCCCGAGGTCGCGCTGCAGCTTCGGGACGTACAGGTTGCAGTAGATACGGTCGATGCATTCCAGCTCGAAGACCACATGGCCGGACAGGACATCGGCAGCGGAACGGGGTAGCGTCATTGATGGCTCCGGTCGGACAGGCCCTAGCAGGCCAGCTACCGCCAC
>Ga0137393_10003020_pt1 | contig 10896 bp, 7 predicted proteins | sample 15con2h34BmetaG_FD_101396 | JGI IMG/M metagenome (GOLD analysis project Ga0137393, IMG submission 101396) | Vadose zone soil microbial communities from Angelo Coast Range Reserve, California, USA - 15con2h3.4B metaG | ecosystem: Environmental > Terrestrial > Soil > Vadose zone > Saprolite...
ATCTCGCACGCCATCAGAAAGAACCATCCACCGGCAACCGACACCATCGAGTTCCACACCAGCCCAATCGCCGAATAGGGCAGCTCCAGCTGCACCAGCCGCTGCAACCGCGAAAACTGATAGATGCTGGCAGCCTCCGAGAGCTCTCGCGGAATGCTCTTGATGGACGAATAAAAGCTGAACGCCATATTCCATACCTGGCCCGTGAAGATCAGCACAATCGCACCCATCTCCACGCCAATCTGCCGCGTAGGAAATAGCGCAACCATCGCCAGCATCACACCAGGCAGAAAACTCAGTACCGGAATCGACTGAAGAATATCCAGCCCGGCAATCATCAGCGCTTCGATCCGCTTGTTGTACGCCGCCACATATCCATAGCCGATGGCAAAAGCCAAACTCAACAGATACGCCAGCCCAATCCGCACCATCGAATAAAACGCATACAAGGGAAGATCTCGCGGGCTCTGCGAGATGACAATCTCCGGTTCAGCATGACCGAACCAGTACCTGGCAACCACGACGACGCCATAAAAACAGGCAAGTCCGATCCCCGCGACGCACATATCCAGCACAAACGGCCAGCTGCGCTGCAACACCTGCGAACGCGCCAGCGTCTCTCGCCCGGGAATGTTACTGAAGCTCTCCGGAAACTGCATCATGCGCCGATATCCGCGGTTGGAGCGGCCTCCCCCTCATGATGCAGCTTCTCCGATTGAATAAACCGGCGCCGCGACGCATCAAAATCGAACAGCTCGGCATACCGCCCCCAGTTGATCGCCGTCTCCAACTGCCGCAGCGTCTCCTCCTCGCTGAACTGTTCATCCAGCACGTCATGAAAGAACTCCTCCGGCACGCTGCGGTCGCTCTTGGACTCGATCGCCCGCACGATCTGTCGAAGCAGCAGCACATTCTCCATCGCCGCGCTTCGAAACAACTCCTTCTGCCGCAGAATCTCCGAGTTGGCATACTCGGCCCCGGTCGGTGTAATCTCCGCGTCGCCTTCCGTCACCTTCAAAAAGCCCAGCAACTGTGCGGCATCGACAATCGGCAGCAGGTCATCGATCTCAAATGCCAGATCGTCCGCCAGCCGGTAAATGTCATCCTTGCCATTATGGTCCAGCACCAGCTCCAGAAGTCCGGCAATGCCGCCGGGCCGCGCATGAGGCAGCATCTGGTAGTGCATCTGCCGCTGATCCCGAACCCGCTTTCCAGTGGCGGTCTGCGGCAGCGCCGGCGGTTGCGCATCCGGCTGTGTCAACACCTTGTAGATGTAGTCCACCAGCTGCGTGAACGCCGTTGCCTTCCGGTCCCTCGGATGTTGAATCGCCACTCGAAAATCGGTCCGCACGTGCCCGGGATTGCGTCCCAGCACAATGATGCGATCCGCCAGCAGAACGGCCTCTTCAATGTTGTGCGTAACCAGAAAAATTGCCTGCGTCGGAATCGTCTTGTTCTGCCACAGCTCCAGCAGTTCGCTGCGCAGATTCTCTGCCGTCAGCACATCGAGCGCTGAGAACGGCTCATCCATAAACAGTACCTCCGGCTCGACCACCAGCGCTCGCGCAAAGCCCACACGCTGCCGCATTCCGCCGGACAGCTCCTTCGGATACGCTGCCTGAAAGCCGTCCAGACCGACTGTATCGAGAATCTTCAGGCTCCGTTTGCGCCGCTCTCCCGGCTCCATGCCGCGCGCCTTCAGCGGTGCCTCTACGTTTTCCAGAACAGTAAGCCACGGAAACAGTGCAAAACTCTGAAACACAATCGACACATTGACATTGGCCGTAGCAATCGGCTGTTCGTGCCAATACACCTCGCCGGCTGAAGGCGTCGACAACCCAGTTAACATGCGCAGCAGAGTAGACTTTCCCGAGCCCGAAGGACCAAGCAAAGCTACAATCTCTCCTGCCGTAATGGAAAGATCGGTCGGCGAGATCACCTGAATGCGGTTCTCGCTCGGCTGCGCATAATATTTCTCGACTCGTTCCGCGCGTATGATGGCTGGTTGCATAAGAAGTTTTGTAGTACAGTATGCGTTCTTTGTGAATTGTGGAGGTTGTCTGTCAACCTGCTCTGCGGTCAGCGTATCATTACTCTGTACGGCAAGACACGAAACCGATGCCTGTAAACGTTACATTTATTACTGAACTTTGACCTTCAAATTTGGGGACATTCAGAATGGCAGATCCAACCACCAACGCCTCAAAACCCAGGGTACTCGTCGCCGATGACGAGCAGGTAATTGCCAATACGCTCGCAATCATCCTGAATCAGGCGGGCTTTGAGGCACGCGCTGTGTTTAGCGGAGAAAAGGCCGTCGAGTCGCTCGAGAGCTTCCAGCCCGATATGCTCATCAGCGACGTCATCATGACCGGTATGACCGGTATCGAAGCCGTAATCATCACTCGCAGCAAACTACCAAAGTGCAAAATCCTTCTCTTTTCAGGCCAGGCAGCTACCGCGGATCTGCTTGAAAAGGCCCGCACCCAAGGTCACGAATTCGAAATCCTCGCCAAACCGGTCCATCCAACGGATCTCCTGGCAAAGCTACGCGGCTAGTTCTACCTGAACCGGAACAGGGAAGCGGGATTTCGGTCCCGCTTCAATTTTGTTCCAATCACCGCCGTAACGTATCACGCACCCACGTCGAGCCGCCGTCTCTCCTTCACCTTGACCGCAGGCACCCCGGCATACACTGTCCAGGCGTCCAGGCTCCGCGTAGCCACCGACCCAAGCCCAAGCACCGCACCCTCGCCCAGATTCACCCCAGGCGCAACCGACGCGCGCGCACACACCCAGGCATATGCTCCAATGTTCATCGTGTAGGCAATCAGCGGAAATGCGGGATCATCATAGTCATGTGTAGCCGCGCACACATATGCATCCTGCGACAAAATTGCATGCGACCCCAGCGTGACTGGCGCAGGATTATAGATCTCAGCGCCATCTCCCGCCGTTACCTGAGCCGCGCAGATCAAATTCCAAGGTGCCCACACCTTCGACCGCGGATAAAAGTGGCAATTCGCCCCCATCGTCGCCCCAAACTGGCGCAGAAGAAAAGATCTCCAGGAATGTAACGGCCTCGGTGACGTTCTATACAGCAGTGTCCAGCAGATATTCCAGTTCAGCCGCCTCAGCCGATCCCGAACAGAAAACGCTGGTCGAAGATACGGATCGGCCGCTGTGTCTGCCGAGATGTGCTCCGCCGCGTTGTAATGAATCTGCTTTGGCATGGACACAACACCTATTCCGAATCCACTGCGGTAGGAGTAAGGACCGTAGCGGTTCCAAACAGCCGGATGATCGCCTTTGCATTCTCTCGCATATCGTATCGCCGGTGGAAGCATTGATACGCAAGCTCCGCCATATTCTGCCGCTCTTCAATGGTCATGCCGATCCACCGCTGCAGCAGCCGCACTGTACCCTCTGCGGTATCCAACTCCATCAGCCCCGCGCCGTCCTCCGCAATGTCCTCTGCGATATTCACCTTATCCGCAAGCAGAACGGGTTTTCCGCACGCCAACGCCTCTGCCACTGCAATCCCGAAGTTCTCCTGGTGCGAGGGCAGGATGAACGCCTCGGATCCGAAGAAGGCCCCCCACTTTGCGTCGCCGATGACCATGCCCGGCCAGAAGACGCGATCCCCAATTCCTGCAGCCGCGGCCGTTGCCTTCAACTTTGCGCTCCACCACTGCTGATCTGGACCGGCCATCACCAGATAAAGGTCGGGATCGGTCGCGGCGACCTTAGCGAACGCATCGATCAGAAGATCGCACCCTTTCTTGCGATGGATGCGACCAAGAAAAAGAAGGTACCTCTTACCCTTAGCCTCAGGACACTTCGCAAAGAAGGCCCGCTTCTGCACGTCGGGATCGCCCGTTGGCCCGCTCGCGCCGTACGGAACGACGTAAGCATTCCAGCGATGCATCCAAAAGCTCTCCTCAGCCAGCCGCTTCTCCGCCTTCGACGTAAACAGTACCCGATAGGCGCCGCGCAGAATCCAGTACTCGGCAGGGATCCAGTAGAGCCATTTCTTAATGTGTTTCAGCGGAAACGCATGCTTGAAGTAAGGATCAAGCATGCCATGCGTAAACACGACATAGGGTGTATTTCCAGCCAGCGTGCGCCACGCCGCATACCCACAGTACTGCCACAGCCCATTCACCACCACGCCATCAAACCGGTGGCGATTATCTCTCAGCCACGGCAACAGCTTGGCGTTGAACCCATACGTGGTATTCGTCGGCCCCAGGGCGTGTACAGGAAATCCGATATCGTTCAGATAAGGTGCGGACGGATCATCCAGAGTGACGACTTCGCCCGTATAGCCGATTGGGCCATAACTCAGCAAGACCCTCACCGACTCCGTAGGCCCTCCAGCAGCAGGATCCAGCGTTCCGATAATGTGGAGAATCCTCATCCGTTTTTGCTCATCAACTCTCAGAATATCAGCAGGATTTGCCCTCGATCCGGCAATGAAACTGCATCGTCACTCTGCTGTTATCTTCCGCGTGACCTGTGCAATCGCGCGCCTCAGGCCGCGAACATCCTCTTCGAAATCCCAGGTCTCTATCTTCGCTAAGGCACGCTGCCCCATCACCACCGCGGTCTGCGGCGTAGCCAGCACTCTTCGTAAAGCATCGGTTAAAGCTGCGACATCTCCGGCAGGGAAGACACAGCCTTCGACGCCATCCTCAACAAGGTCCGGCTGACATCCCACATCGTCAGAGACGATCACGGCCCGCCCGGCATTCATCACCTCGTTCACTATCAAACCCCAGGGCTCATGCCGTGACGGCAGAACGAAAACTGACGCCATGTCGAAAAACCTCGGCAGCTCCGACTGGTTCCTGAACCCACAGAAACGAACTCCCTCAAGCCCGCTCTCCGCCGCCTGCCTCTCCAGAGCCGCACGCTCCTCGCCATCGCCAACGATGACAAGATAGGGATGCGGCTCCTTCCCCGGCCCCGGCGACAGGTTCTTGTAAGCGTCCAACAGGTCCGTGCATCGCTTGCGACTTTGCAGCTTCGACGCAAACAGAATCACCGGCCGCGCGGAGTCCAGCCTCAGCTCGTTCCGCAAAGCGCTGCGTCCCTCGCGAGCCTCCATGCAGCGGCTTTGAAAGTAGTGGTTGTCCACCGCGTAAGGCATCCGATGCAACGGAAAATCCTCGCCCAGATAATGACGCCAATACTCGGCATTCAGCGTCCCGATCGGCAGTGCGCCATCGAGCAGCCCTCGCAGCACCTTGAAGAACAGATGCTTTGCCAAAAGTGTTGGCCCACCGCGATCGCGATCCCCAAGCCATGGCTCTGCCCGGACCAGCACCGGTATGCCCAGCGCCCTCGCCGCCAGCATCGCCTGCATCGCATTCGCCGAGGAGTACCCATGCACCCAGAGCACATCGTAGCCAGCCGCGTCTTTGCTTCCGCGCAGCCGGCTGAAGATCCCATAGTTCAGCGGGCTCAGCGCGCCTGGATTGGAATTGTCCCGAAGCACAGGCAAAAATTCATGACGATACCCATCCAGCAGCGGCACGTCCCACTTCACGCCTACGCCGAACCCCTCGTCCTTGTAGTCGCGAACCGAAAAGTCCGAGCCGAAGAATACAGTCAGGTCGATGTCCGGCTCCTGAGCGATCCGGCGCAGCATCGGTGCCTGGTATTGAATGGGATGGCTCACCAGATAAGCCAGCCTGACTTTGTTGTTCAATCTGCTTCCCATCTCTGACGAGTGTGAAACCACATCTTGTCCGCTTCCGTGTGAGCCTCCAGCTTGCCCACCTGGCTGTTCCCTCGGTTGCTATATTCCAGTAGCGACCAGGAGAATTGACACAATGCCCAGCAGGGTGCCGATTCCTCCCGATTTGATCGCCGCCTTCATCGAACTGGTCGGCAGGAAGACGATATCCTCCGGTTGCAGCACAGGGTCGGGCGCCTGACCGTTGATTATCTTCTTGAGATCCACACGAATGACCTGACGTCCGGTCCCCACGGAGCGAATAATCCGGAGATCGTCCTGCTTGCCTTCAAAGCCGGAACCGCCGGTAAGCGCGGCCACCTTCATCAACGTCATCGGTGAGTTTTGTGAAAGCGGTATCGCACCCTGAGTCTTGAATGCTCCAAGCAGATAAACGACTCCAACCCGTGGGACAACAATCGTGTCCCGCGGAAAAATCGGTATATTCGCTTCAGCACTCTTTGCAGGATCTGTTCCCATGTCGACGACGATAGGCTGCGCCACGCCGGGACGATTGATCGTAATAATATGACTTGCCGTAGTCGGAAGCCCGCCCCCTCCCACCACGACAGTTGTAGCCGTTGACGAAAATCCGCCGCCGCCACCCACAGCCGCCAATACATCGTACAGCCGTCTCTCCCCGATGATCGCCACAATTCCATGCAGCTCTCCAATGACAGTGGCTGTCTGATTTGGCGACTCCGTAATCTGAATCGTTACCTGAGGATCGCGATACATCCCGGCGCTTATCAATTTTTTTGCAATCAGGTCCTGAGCTTGATGTACCGTGAGCCCCTCCACTTGTACGCCGCCGATCAACGGAAGGTGAATCATGCCATCGAGCCCCACGCGTACCGTCGGAAGATAGTCAGCACTTGCGTAGAGGTGGATCGTGATCAGATCATCATGCCAAAGATAAACATCTCGATTTGCCGGATACAGAATCGCCGGATCGGTCGTTATCGTCACCGGAGGATTAACCTGCGTCGATATCCCGAGCGCGGGTCCGCTGAACTGAGCCATCGCAGAGCCAGATAGAGCCATCACCAGAAGCATGGCAAAGGTTAGCCACCCGCAGCGGCGGTCAATCAGCAACCGACCCTCGACCACTCTGCCAGTCCGGAGATTATCGTGTCTCTGTCTCATCGCTCAGTCTCCGCGGATTTGCGCGACTCGTTACCGGAAGGCTTCTGCGATTCCCAGCTTTCGGAATCCACACTCGAGTACGAGTAACCTGAGTACCCGTAATACCCGTAGTATTCGGGCGAGTTCAGATCGACAGCATTCAGCACAATACCGGTAATGCCTGCACCCGAGCGCAGGAGGATATCCCTCGCCCGCCGCACCACATGTTTACTCGACTTGCCGTGACGCACTACCAGCACGACAGCATCCGCCTGCCGGGCAAGGATGACGCCGTCCGTAACCGAGAGAATCGGCGGAGAGTCAATGACGACGTAATCGTAAAGTTCTCCACAGCGCCGAAGGATAGCGTCCATCGCCCCGGAACTCAACATCTCTGTCGGAAAAGGTGGAACCGGTCCACTCGGCAGGATGTCCAGATTCGGAATCTCAGGCACTCCCTGCACCGTCTCTTCCAGCTTTGTGGCTCCAGTCAGCACTGTAGTCAGGCCAATCTTGCCATTTAACCCGAACCGGTGATGAATGTTAGGCCGGCGAAGATCCCCGTCGATCAACAGAACGCGCGTGTCCCGTTGCGCCAGAATCGCTGCTAGATTGCTCGCCGCCGTAGTCTTGCCTTCCGAGGGCGTCGCACTGGTAAGCACAATGAACTTCGGGGGATGCCCGGCAGTCGATAACAGAAGTGATGTGCGCAGCGACCGGAAAGCTTCGGCGAACTGCGACTTCGGCTGCGCCAGAACGCCGATATTTCGTTGCGCCGTCGTCAGGGTCCCGGCCTGATCGGCGGAGGACCGCCGCGCTCGCGGAATGATAGCCAGCGACGGCAGCTCCGTGATGCTTTCGATCTCCGCGATGCTCCGCAACCCGGTGTCCAGACTCTCCATCAGGAAGGCGATCACAATGCCGGCCAGCAGGCTGAAGGCCAGCGAAGTCAGGATCACGGTCGACTGCGGCCGCAGCACAGGGTTTGCCGGTGGCAGTGCCCTATCGACAACATCAATCTCCAGCGATTCCAGCCCGGACTGGACGCTCGCGGTCCGCAGACGTTGCTGCAGACTGTCGTACAAGGTTCGGTTCGCTTCGAACTCCCGCTGCCGCAGCGTGTATTCCACCAGCTGATCCCGCAACTTATAAGCTTCCGCCTTCTGAGCTTCCAGGGCGGCAGTCGTCTGATCTTCATTTGCGCGCGCGACGACGTAGTTCTGTTTCGCCTGTATCAGCAGCCGGTTCTGTTCAGCGTCTATCTCCTTGATCAATTCATCAATCTGCGCTTTCAGCGCCTTCGCCTGAGGGTGGTTCGGCCCCAGCGACGATTCCATCTGGGCGTAGCTCGCCCTCGCTCCGGCAACCTGTGCTCGCAGCTGATTCAACTCCGCCGGAGCCGTCCCCGGGGTCAGTTCAATCGTGCCTTCAATCGTGTTCGGATCCATTCCGCTCAGAACGCGGTAGCGCGCCTCTGCAATAATGCGAGCTAACTTCGCCGACCCCACCGCTCTGGAAAGATCGTCGAGCGAGTTGGTGATCTGATTGCGATTCGGATCGAACCCGAGAACGCCTAACCGCCGCTGCATATCCATCATCTGCTCTTGCGACGTCTCCACCTCTTGCTTCAGGCCCTCAAGGGTTCCTGAGAGAAAGTCTGAAACCCGCCGCGAGGACTCGAATCGAGTCTGATAGCTGCGCTGAATGTAGTCTGAAATAACCTGGTTGACGATGTCTGCGGACATCTTCGGATTCAAACTGCTGTAGCTGATACGGATAATATCGGTCTTGGGAACCAGGGTGACGTGCAGATTGCTCTGCAAGCGGTGAACCGTATCTTGTCGAGTCTCCCCATCATCCAGTGACGTGTGGGGTACAGGCCCCTTCACCTCAAGAAAATCTGCATTATTCGACAGATCCATCTCGCGACACACCTTTAACATCAGGGAATCGCTCTTCAGAATTTCGATCTCGGTCAGCAGCTTCGAACCGGAATCACCGCCGTACTCTCCTACTGTGCTCACCCGATATTCATTCGACGACCCTGCCCGCACCTGGATCCGCCCATACGAGTCGTACAGCCTCGGTTGAGACTCTGCCTTGAAGATCCCGTACGCCAGTCCCAGAAGGACGGCAACAATCAGGACCCACCGTCGTTTCCGAAGAACGATCAGCGCCTCAGACAGCGTAGTATCTGTAACAGTCGTACTGAATCTGTTTTGGCTCGTCTCTGGAACACCCACGAGCGGCGGCTGCGTATTTTCGGAACCCATTTCCCCTTAGTCTACCCGAGTGTGCCTTCCAGAAGGAAGATTAGATGAACACGCCTGCGCATCGGTTTCAAAAGAGCGCAGATTGCTTTCAACTCCTCTCGATTGTTCCTTCGTTCGGTTATTCTCAACTATGAGGAGTAACACCACAGCACTATGAGTGAAAACATCAAAATTGCCGTTGTCGGATCAGGATATGTTGGTCTGGTCGCTGCCGTCTGCTTTGCCGAAATGGGCCACGATGTCATCTGTGTCGACAATGACGAGCGCAAGGTTGCCGCTCTCCAGGCCGGCGACTCGCTCATCCACGAGAACTACCTCCCCGAACTCCTCGAGAAGCACCGAAACACCAACGTCCGCTTCATGACCGACCTCGCCGAGGCCACCCGCGAGTGCGAAGCCATCTTCATCGCCGTAGGAACCCCGCAAAGCGAAGCCGGCGATGCCGATCTCTCCTACGTTGAAGCCGTTGCCTGCGAGATAGCCCGTTCGCTCACCAGCTATAAGGTCATCGTCGAAAAAAGTACAGTGCCCGTCTACACCAATGAGTGGGTTACGCGCTCGATGGAGCGCAACGGCGTAGCCCGTCACCTCTTCGATGTCGTCTCCAACCCCGAGTTCCTTCGCGAGGGAACCGCCGTTACAGACTTCCTTCACCCCGACCGCATCGTCGTCGGCGCCGACAGCGAGCGTGCCGCAGCGGTGCTCAACCGCATCTATCTTCCCCTCACCACCGGCGCCTACTACAAGCGAAGCGACGCCATCGCCGGCTTCCGCAACGTCGCCGAACCGCCTCCGCTCCTGATGACCTCCACCAAGAGTGCGGAGATCATCAAGCACGCCTCCAACGCCTTCCTGGCGATGAAGATCTCTTTCATCAACGCCGTCTCGAACCTTTGCGAGGCCACCAACGCCAATGTCGAGCAGGTGGCGCGTGGCATGGGCCTCGATAGCCGCATCGGCCCCAAATTTCTCCGGCCAGGCATCGGCTACGGCGGCTCCTGCTTTCCCAAGGACGTGGCCGCCTTCCGTTCCGTAGCCGAGCAGCTGGGCATCGACTTCAATCTCCTCACCGAAGTCGAGAAGATAAACACCCAGCAGAAGAGGCGTTTCCTCAATAAGGTCCGCTCCGCCCTGTGGACCCTGCGCGGCAAACGCATCGGCGTCCTCGGCCTGGCCTTCAAGGGAGAGACCGATGACATTCGAGAATCGCCCGCGATCGATGTCGTCGAAATGTTGCTTGCCGAGAACTGTTCCATCGCCGCCTACGACCCCGCAGCGTCCAGGCGCACCCAGGAGGAGCTTCCTGCCGGACCCAATCTTCGTTACGTAGACGACGCCTACGCTGCCGCGAAGGATGCCGATGCGCTGCTCATCCTCACCGACTGGGCTGAATTCGCCACCCTGGACCTTGGCCGGCTCAACAAGACCCTCCGTTATCCCATCATCATCGACGGTCGCAACCTCTACGATCCCGATATCATGGTCAAATACGGCTTTACTTATCTCAGTATTGGCCGGCCTGCGGCATATCCTGTGCGGGACGTCGCTTCACTATCGTCCGTCAGTTAATGCCTGCGTTCCCGGACTCACCGGGAAGAGAGATGCAGAAGATTCAAAGATAGAAAAATTAGAAAGGTAGTAAATGATGTCTCGAAACATTCTTGTCACAGGAGCCGCCGGCTTTCTCGGCTCTCACCTTTGTGACGCTTTGCTTGCCGCGGGAAACTCAGTCATCGGTGTCGATAACCTCAGCACCGG
>Ga0137393_10003032_pt1 | contig 10868 bp, 8 predicted proteins | sample 15con2h34BmetaG_FD_101396 | JGI IMG/M metagenome (GOLD analysis project Ga0137393, IMG submission 101396) | Vadose zone soil microbial communities from Angelo Coast Range Reserve, California, USA - 15con2h3.4B metaG | ecosystem: Environmental > Terrestrial > Soil > Vadose zone > Saprolite...
CGGCCGCGCTCGTTGGAGCGCGGAAAGTCGCTCGTGTTCCAGTCGGTGCTAACGTTCATCGGCCAGCTTCAATTCGGCCGCGCTCGTTGGAGCGCGGAAAGTGTTCACCCAAAAATTGCGCCGGGCGCCGGAACACTTGCTTCAATTCGGCCGCGCTCGTTGGAGCGCGGAAAGTCCCGCTCTCGGAGCCACGCTCACCGTGGAGCATCAGGCTTCAATTCGGCCGCGCTCGTTGGAGCGCGGAAAGCCGCATCAACCTCAAAAATCCACGCGCGAATTGACTCAGCTTCAATTCGGCCGCGCTCGTTGGAGCGCGGAAAGGGAACATCACCAAACTATTCAATTGTCAAAGACCCTTTGCGGCATTTGCGAGCGCCCCGCCACACACGTTGCGTCTGCTCTGCTCACGCACGCGCCGGGACACAAAACCCATTCGCCGATGGGCCTTTTCTCAGTTCGAGCGGTCACCGCAATTTTAGTGTTACCTAACCGCTCGCAAACATGAAGCTCCCTGTCGTTAACAACCATGTTAATCGCTATACGGGGGCCGCCGGCGTGAAATTCCGATACCGACCATTCTTCACGCGAAACGTGCGAAACACTTCCGCCACACCCATCGCACGCAGCTGCTTATGGTTGGGCGGCTCCTCTGCCAGCTCCGCCAAATTGAGCAGCGAGCGCAGCACCTCGGGAACCATTGAGACACTCCATATCGGCCAGGTGAAATACACCTCCCGTCCATCCGCGGAAAATCCTGTTGTCGCCAGCCGAGCCGCGGGGGCGCACGGAAAAAAGCGCAAGGCCTCGCTCGCCAGCGCGTTGGCCGCGCGGACAGAGAGAATGTCGACATCAGACGGATTTTCCGCCCGCAGTGCGCCGCGCCGATCGTCTATCGGATCGTAACGCAAGGTCGGTCCTTTGTCGGCGTAGAGCCAAGGTCCGAATATCGCCTCTCGCACCTGCTCGACTGTAACCTCGTGAATTTTGCGGATGCTGGGCAAAAATTCATGCGCGCGCGTAGTGCGCAACGCGGTGTCCTGCATCTCGGCTCCGCTGGCCACCTCGCACCCAAATGCTGCGGCGAAGTCCGCCATAATACGGTCAGCGGGTATAGCGCGTTTCGCGGCGAGCCGGGCGAAGTCAGCAAACTCCGCCGTTAGGGCCGGCAACTTATCGCCGAGCAAGGTGAATTCCGGTGCGGTGCGCCGCGCCATTAACTGCTCCTGTAAAGTCGATACCAGCTCATCATCCGAGGTGTCGCCGTCCAGTAGCCACACCGGGCGCCAACACTCGCGCAGTTCCCAGCGCATGCGCGGCCGCCGCTCGGGCCAGCGAAGTTCCATCATCGCGAGCACGCCGGTCGAACACAGGAAACCAAGCAAATGTTGCCCATCGGGGCCCGTACCGACATGCTCAGTCACAATTGTTGCTCCTGCTCGTCTTCTGACCGGCGATGGTCGGCCAGCCGGAGAATTGCCTCAAGATACGCCAAACCGAACCAGCCATAGCGGCGGACCAAGCGCCAAAAGCGCTCCGCCACGCCAGAATCGAGCCGCTCCAGGCCGTGTGCACTTGACGCCTCCAGAAAGTAGTCGCCGTGCTGGAGTCGCACTATCACGGGCGCAGGGTCCTCGACCACGGGGGCAAACGGACGGCAGCAACCATGGTGAGATGCGATCAGATGCAGCACGAGGTCGGGATCGTGGGCTCGCGCGAGCAGGGCTTCATTGCTGCTGACCAGGGCGACCGATTGGCATTCGTGACGCGCGCGGCGGGGATAGCCGGACAGCTCGCGGGCGGCATGCCACGCCTGGCGATCGCGGCGGTCCATCCCGGATTTGGCCAGCGGTTCAAGGGCGGCGAGAAATGCGCCCTCGCTGCCCCGATGCAGCATCACCTGACAGCGAGGGTCGGCCTTGCCTCCGTCATGAAGCCACCCCGCCAGCTTTTCGTCTTCGACCAAGTGGGGGGGCAGGCCGGCGGCGGCAGCAAAATGGCCAGCGTAATCTCGCACGCCCTCACTGTGGGCTACGAGTGTGATGGGGCGCCCTGTGCAGCTCGATTCATCCTCCTCACTGGCATCGAGCGGGCGGCGCGCTTCGATCAGCAATCCATCGCCACTCGGATAAAGCGTCCACTTGAAGTCGCCAGCAGTGAGTGCTTCGGCAGCGCGCTGCTGCGCTTCGCTGGTGGAGGGGCTTGCGCTGATCGCCATGAGGCACTGTTTGATTGCGTGCATGATGAAGACGTGCGGTTCCCCAGCTTCGATAGCGTCCAGTACGGTCCCGAGGGCGGCGCGCACCACACCATCCGGCATCAGCGTTGGATGAATACGTAGGACCGGGCTCCCCTGGCGCCGCCGCATGGCGGCGGCATCAGCTAGATCCTCGGTGGAGCGGGCAAAAGTGGGGTACCAACCAAAGCGGTCGCAGCCACCATAAGACGCCGGCACTATCAAAGTGTCACCGGGACGCAATTCATCGGCCCTAACTAGCGTGGAATCGTCGCCCTTCCAGCGAAGCGCTAGCCGTCCGTTGTTGGCCATCTTCGGCAATGCCGTATCCATTATGCTCTCGGTATCAGCGATCTCGTTGGAATCAGCGCCACTGAAAAACGCGCGCGCCGCATAGATCGGGAGTGCCAGAGCCTCGTCGGTAAGCGGAGGCAGCACCACGCGGCCGGCCCAGCTCTCCGGTTCGGTGGCGTCGAGTTCCGCACGCCATACGAGGTAAACATCGGGAGCACCGGCCTCGGGCCCCTGCAGAAATAGCGCAGGTTCGGGGTCTGCCGCTGGTAACGGACTAGTCTGGGCAAATAAATCGCAGTATGCCGGCAGCAGGATAGGTGCCAGGCTGACGGGTGCACTCAAGTCGATGAGTTCCTCGGCGGAACGGGACTCAAATATCCGGCTGCAGGTGCCGAGGTCTATGAGGCGCGGCTGTTTTTTGCCCTTCGGCAGCTTCGCATTGAGCCATTTCCAGGTGGCGGTGGTAGCCTCGCCATAGACAAGGTCCTTACCGCGCAAGTCGGCCTTGTTCGCAAACACCACAACCGGGGATTCCGCCAGCCCACCGAACCTATCCAATCGCCCGAGGCGTTGCCGCAACGAATCCAGCGGGGCGCATTCGGTAATCAGCGCATCGAAGTCGAAATCGGCGCCGACCTCCACGCACTGGGTCGCGACCACTACGAGCGGGTTCTGCTCCACAGTCAGATCGCGGCCAGCCCGGACGCGTGGCATCAGGTCGTCGAGCAAAGTATCGCGTTCAAATGGGCGCACACGGCCAGTAAGCAGTACCACATCGTGATCACTATTCCCACGAAGCTGTTCGAAGATCGCGCGGGCAGTCGCGACTCTGTTGACCACAATGGCGAGTACCCGCTGCCTCGGATTGGCGCTCAGCAATTCCCGCGCCCCCGCAAAGATTGCTGAAATCATGCGGTCGCGGTCGCTGGTGAGTTCAAGTCGCGCCAGCTTCCGCGACGTTAGCCGTTTGCCGAGCACCGGGTGTTCGAGGTCATCGGCTTCGAGCGTAAAGCGCTCGGCATCTGGTTTCGGCAGCGCGGTGGCCGATATCCGCACGATTTGCAGCGGCCTGCCAAGTGGCTCCTCAGCCCATCCCGCATAGCGCTGCACGGCGCTCAGGGTCTGCTCGAATGGCCGCGCAATATGCACCTCGTCGAGAAGGATGAGCGAGTTGTGCGCGATGAGTCCGGCATGGATCGGAAGCGCGCGATCGCGAAGGCCGTAGCCCCGAAACAGTAGCCGGGAGCCAAGCTGGTCGACCGTCGTCAGACAGATCGTGGGCTGGCTCGGCGAGCGCGCCCAGCTCATATCGCGCCACACCCCGCCGCGCATCTTCGCTACGTGGAGCGGCAGTTGTTCACCGCTCAGACTTCTCAGGAGCGCGGCGACACGACCCAAAATTCCATCGCGGGCTTCGCTCAGGTGATCGGCAATCAACTTCGCTCGGCGCTCCGCTTCATCCACTACGATGCGGCGGTCAATGCAAAAGAAGATGCGGCGCAACGCATGGCACTCAGGCGGCGGCTTTAGGGCGTCTAATGCCAGCGCAAACACGGCGATGTCGAGGGCAGCGGTTTTACCGGCAGCCGTGGGCAGTTCAATGGTATCGGGCCAATGGCCAGTCTCCGTCACTTGGTGCGAGAGCCGTACCTGCCAGGGGAAGGGCTGCACGCCGTGGATTGCTTCGAAGTAGTCGGCGAATTCGCTCGGCTTCAGTGTAGGGTTCGTGAGTCTAGGTGCAGCGCTCATGTGTTCTCCAATGGGCGGCACAGACCGTAGCCTTGATAGCGTCCGGCGCCCAGAATCACCGGCCCGCGCACCGCACGATCGAAACAAAGAACCACGTGAGTATGAGAACGAGGTGCGATGGGACGAAACTCTCTCGCATCGGCGACACCCTCAAACGGCGCCCCCTGGGTCGTGATGATTTCGGTTGGCATAGGCAGTCCAGCATGTTTACAGGACTGTGCAATGATTTCGCTGGCGGATTCGCGCCGCGGATGGCGATGCAGCACGACCGGCGTAACGCTCGCCCAGCGACGTGACGGCTTGGTCCAAGTGGCGCGCAGCAGCCCCCGCACGTCAGCGCCGACGGAAGGTGCAAGCTCCCACGCCCCTGCTTGACCGAGTGTCAGCCGCGATATCCGGGAGATAGGAGCCAGCACCGCCTTGCGGATATCCGGAGTCAGGCGCGGTAGGGCCACGGCGACCCCAAGCAGATGACCATCGGCGTATGGATGGCCAACGTGCGGGACCGGCACAAATGCGGCGCGGTCTTTTTTACTCTGGCTCCCATCGGCCTGATGGCCGCTAAGCTCCTCGATGACTGGCTGCGACGCCAGCGACATCGCCGCATTGCGTAGCACGTCAGTGACTTTCAATGTCGCGCTGAGCGGCAGTCTGCCGCCTGGCGGGAGCGAGTAAATGTGTAGCTCGGTAAACTCACCGACCGCTATCCCGGCCCCGGCGTGGTCGCGTACCTCGGCGTAGCGCATGAAGGAGGTAGGCAGCGGCAAGCGCGGCGCTGCCCCCTTGGTTTTCTGCAGCGCCGCAGCGTACCGTTGGAACCTCTGCTCGCATTCGGCGAGATGCCCCGGTCGTGGTACTCGCATCGCACCCCAAGTGCCATCAGCGTCCGGTGTAATCCGCGGCGGGGGTGGATCATCGCAGAGGTTTATCGCCACCAAAGAAGACGAATGCCCGAGGTAGGTCACCCGTTCGGCAACGGCACGAAGACCCTCGATGATATCCTTGGATGGTGTAGCGTCCGGCCAGGTGAAATAGACGGACGGCGATTCCGGAGTGACGGACGGCCAACCGCGCTCACGCTTCTGTCGCTGCTCGGGTAAGATAGCGACATCATTCGGGGGGACGAAGCTCGTATAGAATGCGCGCTCGGACCAGTTACTAAATGACAAGGCCGGCGGCGCCTGGCTTTCCAACCACAGCAGTGCAGCACACTCGCTCTGGCGGTTTCCCCGGGCGTGCAACGAATTTACCATCGCGAAGTAGAGTCTGGCGGGTTCGGGCGGCCACTCGGCATCGACGTGCGAGTCGAACCGCTTTGCGACCGAGCGGCCGGTGAGATAGCAAATCGTAAGTGCGAACATTGTTCCTCTACTTACTTCAATTCGGCCGCGCCACCAGGGATGCGGAAACGAAAATGCACAAACGATGATTCCGGCGTGACCGAAGGCCTCCTTCAATGCGGTCCGCGATTCATTTCAAATCGCGGCAACCAGCTTAGAGCACCTTATTGTTGATCCTCTGCCGGTCCCAGCTCGCGGCTGACCCGGACCAGCCGCAGAACGTCATCGGAGGGGGCCAGTTCGATTTCTCGTGGCTCACAACCAAGTTTTTTCACGGCATCATTTGTTGCAGCTCGTTCGAACAGCGCGGCGGCGCCGGCGGCATGGAGCGAGAATCTCTGAACTTGGTTTGCATCGGCACGAATCAGCTCGAACTGAGCTGAAGCAGTAGGAATCAGCAGACAGCGCGAGCGCAGGTCATAACCCTGTTGCCGCTGAGACGAGAGCGCACAGAGCGCGAGACTCGCCAGCAGCGTTTGTGCGGCTAAGTCAGTCGCCTGATTAGGCTTGGCGGTGGGCAGAGGGAAGTGTAAGCGGCGCAGCGCTATCAATGAAAGCACCGTAGTCTGCACGGCGTGTGAGATGGTGTAACCGCCATCTTCGATCGTCGGTGTGACGTTTCCGTGAACGATAAGCGATGGCCGGCCCTTGCTCTTCTCGCTGGTCTTGCCGTACAGGAGCGGCTCGTTTTTTTCGTTACGTTCAGCACGTGTTTCATCCGCCGTCCACCAGCCATCGGCAGCACGGTAAACAGTGGCGGCGCTTTCGATTTGGAGGGGGTCAATTCGGCTGCTGGTCTTCTGCCCCGCTACCGCATTGAAGCCAACAATCTCCGACGACAAGGCGCGCTCAAATTTGGGGCCGAGGTAGCCCGGCTTGAGACTGGTCGAATCCCAACCGCCCCAGATTAGGACTGTGGGGCAGAGTTGTAACAGCGGGGTCGCGTTCGTGATGCTGGCGCCATACAGCGGTTTCCCTACGGGCGTCTCGCGAAACCTTACGCCATCAAGTAACCCGTCGCGGAATATCGCATCATAGACACGGTGCGGCGCCTCGAGTGCGGTGACCCTACCGACCGACGGGAACCACGGCGTGAAGTCGGCTACCACCAAGGGGATGGCGATTTCCTGCCGCTCATAGGCGGCCAGCAGCGCCAATTCCATACGATTTGCTTGCGACGCCACGGAATCGAGCAGTACCGTCTTAACCTCGCGGTCACCAACACGGCGCAGCTCTTCGGCATACTCTCCGCCCTCATACGTCGGCGGGAAAATCTTGTCGCCGGGACCACCGATCGGCTCCAGGTTGGTGACAATGCGGATCGCCGCAGCGTGGGCGACGGCATCAGTAAGCTGTTCGAAGCTCAGCGGAGTGGGGGAGATGACAGTTTCCAAGTGATTCTCCTTTTGTTTGGGGCGAGTACGCTTCGCGAAATCTCCAACGTGAAGGCATGCCGCACGACTCAAAGTATGGATATACTTGTGCCTGTCGATCTGCTGCGGCGTGAGTTTTGCGTTTGCGTCCGAATTTCACTCCCCGCCGCTCGCCGCCGTCACTCCGGCGCGGGTGCGTTCGCTGATAAGGCTGCGCTCAAGTTCGGCGAGGAGACCGATCATCCTGCCAAATGGCGCGGCTGTCACTGTATCGGTGTCGATGTGCTCCGCAAGCGAGCGGATTTTAACCTCACGGCTTTCAGGTCGTCGAGCATCGTTATCAGGTCGCGCAGGCCGCGGCCCAGGCGGTCGAGTTTGCAGACTATGAGCGTGTCGCCGAGTTCGAGTTTCTTCAAGCAGCGGAGCAGGGTAGGCGCTTGGTTGTGGCTCCCGATAGGCCCTCGTCCTTGAACACCGTTTTGCATCCGGCTTTCTTCAAGACCGCGAGTTGCAGGTTAGGAGTCTAATCGTCGGTCGATACCCGCGCATAGCCGTATTTCATGGCTCACTTTTGACATTTGCAACATGGCAAGCCCTGTATTTACGGGCCTTTCCGCAATGAAACTTACCCAATTTGCAACGTGGACGGGTTCGAGCATTTGAGCAAGGAATATAATTCGCGCAAAAGTCTTTGGAGTAATTAACCACAGTGCAACCGATTGCCGAGTTGCTTCAGTCCGGTATAACCGATGGAAGCGGTACCACTCGGGAGATGGCGACCGCGCCAGCCGCGAAAGCGCAAAAAGTGCCGCCCAGCTCAAAACCAACCGCTGCACACAAGCCGCTCGGGCGCAATACTCAAATTAGCCGTGGCAAGCCGAAGACAGGACGCGACGCTCGCACCGCGAGCCAGAATGGTGGCCTCACACGCGTCGACATGATAGCTGCAGTTCTCAGGCGTCATCCTCGCCTGAGCGTACGTGAATTAATTGCTCTACTGAACAAAGAATATCGCTGGAAGAGCACCGAGAGTGCAGTTACCAAAAATCTCTACACACGCCGTGATAAGTTCGTACACACCCAGCCGGCTCGCTCTACCAATCGCCCGGTTACTTGGTCTTTGAGGTAAGGCGGGCTTTCGGCACCGGCGGCAGGCAGAACACCCCACTATTTACCGCGCTCCCCGCGAGCGCGGCGGTAAAGCGCGCCGGCAGCAGCGCGGGCCATCGGCAGACGATGGGAACTGTTGAGCAGGGCAGGGTGGGGTGCGCGTAGTTCGGCAGCTTCGCTTGGAGCGTAGCGTTATGTCAACTCTGCGAGTGAAGCGAAGTGTCGGTTGGTCGCAAGGATTTCGCTTGAGCAGGGCTACGTGGACTAACGTGCATTCGGACCGAGAAAAATGAGTCCGCAGGGGATTGTGGACCGCATACTAGCTCCGCTTGGCGGCAACCGGGAACGTCTCTATGCTGAAGGGTCGATGTTCCATCGCCTGCAAGAACAGCAAGCTTTTGTCGCATCCCTCCCTCAAGCGACGGATAGGATCGATACTCTTATAGGTAAGGTCAAGTGAGGCCATTGATCGGCTAAAAATGGTGCACATGGCCGTCATCTCCACCGCCGCGACCGTAAGACCGACATGCGCGAGGAGGTAGCATGACTCCGGTGCCCGTAAACACGAGCGTCCTGCGGTGGGCGCTGGAACGTTCGGGCCGCGATCCAGCCACCCTTAGCAAAAAGCTCCCGAGCCTACCTGAGTGGTTGGAGGGACGGCGCCACCCCACGCTACGCCAGCTTGAGATCTTCGCTAGGGCAACATCCACTCCGCTAGGTTATCTTTTCCTTGCCGAGCCACCCGACGAACGCTTGCCCATTCCCCACTTTCGCACAGTGAGCGACCGCGGCCCGAGACGACCGAGCCCAGAGCTTCTGGACACCGTTCACACGATGCAGCGCCGCCAGGCATGGATGCGCGAGCATCTCATCGACGAAGGTCACGAACCGTTGCGGTTTGTACGCTCGGCAGGTCGCGCAAACGAACCCCCAATACTAGCGGAGGAGATCCGCAAGTCTCTTGGCCTCGATCATAATTGGGCCGCGCAAGAATCCACCTGGACCAATGCCTTAACCAAGCTGCGCGAACGTATCGAGGCCGCCTTAATCCTCGTGGTCGTCAACGGAATCGTCGGCAATAACACCCACAGAAAATTGGATCCGGAAGAATTCCGCGGATTTGTCCTCGTTGATGAGTACGCCCCCCTTGTCTTTGTCAATGGTGCGGATAGTAAGGCGGCGCAAATGTTCACCTTGGCGCACGAACTCTCGCACCTATGGTTGGGGTCAAGCGCCGCTTTTGACTTACGCGAACTTCAGCCCGCAGACGATGATACTGAACGCGCGTGCAACCGGATCGCCGCCGAACTTCTCGTGCCGGAGCACCAATTGCGAGGGGCTTGGAGAGCGGCGCGACCGGCGCCGAACCGTTATCAGCTGCTAGCTCGTGAGTTTAAGGTCAGCGAGCTGGTCGCTGCTCGACGTCTCCTCGATCTGGCTCTGATCCGAAGAAGCGAGTTTCATGACTTCTACCAGGCATATCTGCAAGCTGAGCGAAAGGCCGCAAAGGAATCATCAGGCGGCGATTTTTACGCCACCCAGAATCTTAGGATTGGCCGCCGCTTTGCCGAAGTGGTCGTCCGGGCTACGAGGGAGGACAAACTGCTGTATCGCGACGCATACCAACTAACGGGGCTGTACGGAAGATCGTTTGAACATTATGCGGAATCGCTTGCCTTTGGAGGCGCTGGGTGAGCGACCCTTCGAGATACGTGCTCGATACAAACGTCTTCATCCAAGCCTTTCGCGGCTACTATGCTTTCGATATCGCCCCCGCTTTTTGGCGAGCATTGGTTCGACAAGCATCAAACGGACGCTTACTTAGTATCGATCGCGTGAGACACGAAATAGAACAGGGCAAAGACGACCTAGCCAACTGGGCTGTCAGCAATTTTCACAGGTGGTTCGCATCAACAGCGGAGAGCGATGTTATTGAGTCCTACAGGAACATTATGCGATGGGCGCAAGCCCAGCCCCAGTATTCTGAGGCTGCTAAGAGGCAATTCGCGGACGAGAACAACGCGGACTCATGGCTGGTCGCGTATGCTGAAGCCAAAGGTTGTGTTGTCGTAACACTGGAGCAACTTGATCCGAATGTTCAGAGAAACATTCCGATACCGAATGTATGCCGAGCCTTCCGCATCGATTTTGTCGATACCTACGCCATGCTTCGCGCTCTCGGAGTTCGGCTTGGTTGACATATTGTATCCTCAGGGCCAGACGTTGCGCGTACCTTGTGAAAGGTTCGCGCAATGACTCTTAAGATTCCTCCCCAACTGTATTTCAATGTATGAAAAAGGACATTATGAGATAGGACCAGGGTCCTCGAGGACGTGTTGGTATTGCCGATACGCCGGATTTCGTCCTTGACAACCGCTTTGCATCCGGCCTTCTTCAAGGCCGCGAGTTGTACGGCAGGGGGCTGGTCGTCTGTCGATACCCGAGCACAGCCGTATTTCATGCCCGCATTGAGCAACGGACATGTGCAACATTCAAGGCCCTTTATTTATGGGCCTTTCGGCAATGATTCAAAACTTACCCTTTCTGAAACGAAGGTGAGCTCGATTCGTTTGAGCCGCCGTGCAGCGTGCAGACTCCGTCATACGCTCGCCGGCAAGAGTTCCCGGAGTTCCCGGAGTTGAGGTGTTCGTGGTCCAACTTCTATGCCTGCACTGACGAGTTTACGCCGTAGCGCCAGCGCCGCGTGGGCTTCTTCCTTCCTGGCAGCGAAAACAAATCTTTCGGCAGATCGCACCATGCGGGCGTTGA
>Ga0137393_10003034_pt1 | contig 10867 bp, 9 predicted proteins | sample 15con2h34BmetaG_FD_101396 | JGI IMG/M metagenome (GOLD analysis project Ga0137393, IMG submission 101396) | Vadose zone soil microbial communities from Angelo Coast Range Reserve, California, USA - 15con2h3.4B metaG | ecosystem: Environmental > Terrestrial > Soil > Vadose zone > Saprolite...
CAAACCTCAGGATCGAGAAGTAAGTAGAAGAGATCCAATGACCGATTCGCGGCGAGATCCTCAATCCGTCTGTTCCGCAACTCCTGAGTAATCTTCCTTCTCGACCACTGGTCGAAATTCCGCGACGGCCGCATCTCGAGCCCGCCTTGGCTCTGCTTCCGGGAGATAAGCGCCGATGAGCACGTCCTGTTCGGGATGGCGCCGGAATATCCTGAACACTGTTCTGAACACTATGACCATGTCGGTGAACAAAGTGGCGTCGCGCAGATAGGCGAGGTCGATCTTAAGTTTCACCGGCATGATGGACCGCAGATAGACTTTTTCAACTTCGTCGGAGGAGAGCGGCGCGAGCAACTCTTCCTCATTGCGGAAATTCACGGTCGCCTGGCTGGTAATTCCCGGGCGTACGGAAAGGATGCCAGCCGCCTCGGCCTGAATCGACGGCTCCTTCCATAGCCGCGTGGGCTGAGGGCGCGGACCGACAAAACTCATGTCGCCCATAAGAACATTCCAGAGTTGCGGAAGCTCATCCAGCTTCCACTTTCGCATGTGACGTCCGAACCACGTCACTCGCGGGTCCTCGGCGCGCGTCAGTACCGGACCGGGATTCCGTCGCTCGTCCACCATGGTCCGGAACTTCAGGATATTGAATTCCCGTCCCTGTCTGCCGGGACGGCGCTGCCGGAAAATCACAGGGCCCGGCGACGTCAGCTTCACGCCGACAGCAACCAGGACCATCACAGGAAAGCACACAACGAACAGACAAATGGCCGCTACAAGATCAAAGGCTCTCTTCGCCGAGGAGTTGTACCATCTGCTGATCGAGTAGGGGGCAAACGACGCGCGCGCTTCGTGACGATTCGTGATTGGCCTTGGCTTCATCAATCTACCTGGACCGACTGGTGGGGTTAGCCTCGGCCTGGCAAAAGCCGACCCTCAACTCAGCTCTGCTCATGCTTATGTTACACAATCCGGGCACAGTTGACCTTGTCGGTGAGTGTCTTATTGCACTTAGTACCTGCGTATCAAGGCTTACGGCGCTGCTTTGCGCCGGTTTCCGGAAACCTAGACGGCTGCTACAGCTCTGGGATTAACGAAGTTTCCTTTGTACCAATCGACGGTCTTTCGCAGGCCCTCCTCGAAACCAACCTCTGGCGAATACTGTAGAGCTTCTCTCGCGCGGCTTATGTCGGCCCGGGAATGCTTTACGTCGCCAACCCTGGGCGCCGCATAGTTGACGGGACCTTGGAAGCCTATGATCTGCCGCAACGCCTCGAATGTAGCATTCAAGGAAATCTGCCGCCCGATCCCTATGTTGTAGCTCTGTCCTGCCGCAGCGCTCGCAGGCGCGACCATGGCCAGCAGGTTCGCCTGGACAGCGTTGTCCACATAGGTAAAGTCACGGCTCTGCTCGCCGTCGCCGTAGATGGTCGGCGATTCCCCGGCAAGCATTTTGGTAATGAACTTCGCAATCACTCCTGAATAGGGCGAACTTTGGTCCTGGTAAGGACCAAAAATATTGAAATAGCGGAGGCAGACCGTTTCCAGCCCGTAGACACGGGAAAAGGCCTGCATGTAGTGCTCGCCGGTGAGTTTTTGCACCGCGTATGGAGAGACCGGGCTGGGAACCATGTCTTCGTGCTTGGGCAAGGTCAGAGTTTCCCCATAGGCCGAACTGGAAGCCGCGTACACGACCCGCTTGACTTTCGCCTCGCGCGCGGCCAGCAGAACGTTGAACGTTCCATTGATGTTGATGTTGTGGCTGCGAGCAGGGTCGTTCACCGATAGCGGCACCGACGGCAGCGCGGCCTGGTGAAAGACCCAGTCCACCCCTGCCATGGCTTCTTTCAGTCCGTGGTAGTCGAGAATGTCCACTTCACGGAAGTCGATCCGATCGCGGATCGCCGCGATATTCTCAGGCTTCCCGCTCTCAAAATTGTCGATGCTCCGCACACATTCACCGCGACGAACAAGTTCGCGCGCGATGGAAGAACCAATGAACCCGGCCGCGCCGGTTATGAGATACAGAGCCATGAAACCGTTCTTCGTCTCCTGAAAACCGCTTTGGCAAGTGTACCCGATTGACCGTCCCGCAAATCTGCGCATACTTTAGACGGCGCGCAGTGCCCTCTGATGACCATTGTTTCCGGCAACGGCCAATTCCTCTATATGGTGATTGATGGTGTCGAGCAGAATCTCTTCGAGATTGAACGACGCGGAATACCCGATGGCGTGCCTGATCTTGGTCAGATCGGGGACGCGGCGCATCATGTCTTCGAATCCCTGCTCGTAGGCCTTGTAGTAGGGGATTTTAACGATCCTGGAATCTGAAGCGGTCAGCCTTTTTATTTTGTTTGCCAGCTCAAGAATGGACACTTCGTCGGTAGAGCCTACGTTGTACACCTCGCCGGTGGTTTCAGGGCTTTCTGCCAGCGCAATCAATGCCTGCACGGCGTCGCTTACGTGGGTGAAACAGCGGGTCTGGAAACCATCGCCATAGACCGTGAGGTCGTGGCCGGCGAGCGCCTGTTTGATCAAACTGGGAATCACCATTCCGTAACGTCCGGTCTGGCGCGGCCCCACTACATTGAACAGGCGGGCCACCACGGTGGGGACTCGTTTTTCCTTCCAATAAGCCAGGGCCAGGAATTCGTCAATGGCTTTGGAGCAGGCATAGCTCCAGCGGCCCTTATCCGGCGAGCCCAGAACCAGATCGTCGTCTTCGCAGAAGGGGACTTGCTCCCGTTTTCCGTAGACTTCTGAAGTCGAAGTGATCAGGACGCGTTTCTTTTTCTTGGCCGCAAGCTGTAGGACCACCTCTGTCCCGCGGATGTTGGTTTCCATGGTCCGCGTTGGGCTTTCCACGATCAGCTTCACGCCTACAGCAGCGGCCAGATGATAGATTACGTCCGCGCAATCCACCAGTTCGGCCATAAGCTGCTGGTTGGTAACGCTGTCCACGGTATAGTGGAAATTGCCGTGTTGTTTAAGGTGCTGGATGTTTTTTACGCATCCGGTTGAGAGATCATCAATGATGGAAACGCAATCACCGCGCTCCACCAACCGCTCCGCTAAATGTGAACCAATAAATCCTGCGCCACCAGTAATCAGGATATTCATTCTCAGTCCTGTTGTTTTTGAGATTTACTTGCACAGATACGTCGCTGAATCGCTTATATCATTTTTGTTGACTCTCATACACAGTCTGGACCGCACGTTAGGACGAAGACTTTTGTGCACTGAGGATTTCTTGACTCCCCCGGGCAAGTGCACTGTAATGAACCCCAAAATCGGCAAAATGTTTCTATAATAGCCGGGAGTAATCAGAGGATTGATGCATCACCGGAGCCTCTGAGTTGCCGCTCTCGCAGGCATGTCTTATTGTCATAAAGATAAAGTCGCGAAAGTTGCCGCTTCCTCACAGGATTTCAATGTTTTTTTATCTTCGTAATCTCTCTGTAGTACTTGTGTGCCTCGCGTCCGCGGCCGCGTTACAGCACAACGGCCCCATCTCGCCTTCCTGCGGATTAGCCGGACTTCGCGATGGTGACATCACTCAGAATTCCTGCAGTGAACGCGCTCCTGCGCCCTCGGCGCCCAGCGCCGGGGCCTCGTCAACTGCTGCTGATCCGACGCCCATGCCGGCTTCGTCTGCGTCGTCCCCGCTCGCTGCGCCAGGCGCCGCCGCTCCGCGATCGCGGGTTAAGAATACTGACAAGCCCGATGTCACCATCAAGAGCGTGTTCTTGAATCTTCCTAAAGACCAGGCGGCCATCTGGACCAGCCCGTTTCATGCCAAAGTCCGTGATCTCACGTGGCTGGTCCCGCTGGACGCGACCACCGGTGTTTTGATCGGAAGCGATCAACACAGTATGCTCCGTGAGCGCTCGAATGCCCTTGCCAGGAGCCGCAGCAGCAATGTGTCGAACGCAGGTCTGGCCACCATGCTTGCCATACCGGCAGTCACCTACTTTGCCGGTTATTTCGGCGGCAATGGCCAGCAGCGAGAAACGGGGTTGCTCGCGGGCGAGGCGGTGATTGATAGCTACGCAGTCAATGAAGCGCTGAAATTAATAACGTCCCGGGCGCGTCCGACCCCCACTGGCGGCGATGGAAGTTTCTTTACCTCGAGCCACTCGGCCAGCTCGTTTCCATCCAACCATGCCATGCTCAGTTGGGCCGCCGCCTCGGTGGTGGCGCACGAGTATCCCGGTGTGCTGACGAAAATTCTGGTATACGGCGGCGCTTCCGCGGTCAGCTTCTCGCGCGTCACCGCGCGCCAGCACTTCCCGTCTGACGTGGTTGTTGGCAGCGCGCTGGGATGGTTGATCGGCCGGCAGGTCTATCGCGCTCACTCCGCCTACAACGATGAAGAACTGTACGGCAAATTCAAGCATGATGAAGAAGGTAACGTAATCCCGCGCGGGTCAATTTACGTTCCGCTCGATAGCTGGATTTATCCTGCGCTGCGGCGGCTGGCCGCGCTGGGATACATCCGCACGCAATTCACGTCTCTGCAGCCGTGGACCAAGCAAGAGTGTCTCCGTCAGGTAGAGGAAGCGGAATATCTGGCTCAGGACCTGGCGGCCGACTCATTCGAACGGCGCCTGATGGCCATCCTCAAAACTGAACTGAAGGCCGGGACCGAATACGAAAATCTCGCGCAGATCGATTCTGTCTATGCGCGCTACATGAATATTTCCGGGACGCCACTGCGCGATAGCTACCACTTTGGCCAGACAATCGCCAACGATTTTGGACGGCCTTACGACCAGGGATCGAATTTCATAGGCGGGGCATCGGGCAGCGCCGTGATGGGCCGCTTCTTTTTCTACGTGCGCGGAGAATATGAGCACGCTCCCGGACGCGCCGCGAATACGCCGGCCGTCCAAAACCTGATTTTCTTCCTCGACCAGAACAAGGTCGTTCCGCCGCCAACTCCCGTCAACTCCATCAACCGTTTTTATCCGTTGGACATGTATGCCGGCGTGCAACTAGGGGGGTACGCTCTTACATTCGGCAAACAGAGTCTGTGGCTTGGACCAACCGAAAGCGCACCGCTCATGGTGAGCGACAACGCCGATCCGATGTACATGCTGCGGCTCGCGCATACGAGTCCAACTTATCTGCCGGGCTTCCTGCGGCGACTCGGACCGATTCAGGATGAGTACCTCTTCTCAAAGCTCTCTGGACACAAATTTCCTGCGCGACCCTTCTTCAATCTTCAGAAAATAAGTGTCCATCCCACCCAGAACCTGGAAATCGGCTTTACCCGCGCCTCGTTGTGGGCTGGCGTAGGACATCCTTTTACGTTGCACGCGCTGGCCAGGAACTTCAGTTCTCTGGGCGACACATTCGCTGGATTTGGTGACCGCAACGATCCGGGCGATCGCAAAGCCGGCTTCGACTTCTCCTACCGCATTCCCGGTCTCAGAAAGTATCTGACCATCTACAGCGACATGTACAGTGACGACGATCCTTCTCCGCTGGTGAATCCCCGCCGCGCCGCCGTGAGCCCGGGCCTATATGTATCGCAGTTACCGCGTATTCCCAAACTGGACTTGAGATTCGAAACTGTCTCCACGCAGTCGTTGACTGCCACGGACCGTACCGGCGGCTTCCTTTATTTCAATGTTGACTATCACGATTCCAACCTGAACAAAGGTTTCCTTTACGGCAATTCAACCGGCCGAGACGCGCGCTCGTACCAGGGCTGGACTTCATATCACTTTTCGCCGACCGCAACGCTGCAACTCAGCTTCAGGCAACTGAAAGTCGGCAATGGATTCCTGCCGGGCGGAGGCACACAAACCGACGCCATCGGTCGCTTTGACTGGCGCGTAAGCTCGGAGTGGAGCTTCGATTCTTTGGTTCAGTACGAACGCTGGCTCATTCCATCACTGCGGTCGACTTCGCAAAAAGATATCTCGGCCAGCATACAGTTGACGTACCACCCGAAGTGGCAACTGCACTGGCAGTAGCGCTTTCCTGCAATTTTGATGGGAATATGGCGCGCCCGGAGAGATTCGAACTCCCGGCCTGTTGCTCCGGAGGCAACCGCTCTATCCAGCTGAGCTACGGGCGCGCAGGTGAGACCTTATTAGGGTAACACTTCCACGCGGATTGGGTCATCGGGAAATCCGCCATAGGCGCGCCACACCTTCAGCCGGTTCGCATCAATCAAAAACGACAATATCCAAAATGCGGCTGCCCGCTTCGACCAGGACCACTCGGTTGCCGAAAATAATGCGTTCGACGCCGCGAGGCAGTCGTGGCAGACGCGCCACGCAGGAGTCCGGCAACGGGCGCAGTTTCTTGGCTTGTCCAGGAGGAAGCGTTCCGCCACGGGCCAGTTTTTTCTGTATCCCCGGGGGCAGGCTCTCAAAATCGTAACCAGAGAGACATCCACGGAGAGTCTCGCGGTCGCGGTCGCCAAAGCCGTATCCACTATCGCTCCGCTCATCTCGTCTGGAGTCGGATCGTCTATCGCCTCTGTCGCCTCTATCGTCGTCGTCATCTTCATCGTCATCACGGTGCGAGCGTCCTCGACCGGCGCGGCGATCGCGATCCGACCGTTCGTTGTCGTTATCTCCACGAGCACTCGAACCAGGGACGGCGCTTTCCGGCGCCCCGGAGCCGCTCACGAATGTCAGCACCGCTTCGGATTCCACCGTAGCGGGTTTTTTGCCGGTCGCGGCCGCGGTTGCTGTTCCAGCGCCCGCTCCAACTCCGGTGCCGATAGCTGCACCCTTCCCGCCGCCCACAATTCCTCCGATGATCGCACCCGCGGCGGCGCCACCGCCAATTTTGACTACGTTGCTCTTGGTATGCGAAGCGCCTTTGATCCTGAAGACATTGGTATTCAACGCTGAGGACCTTCCGCCGCTGGTCACGGAAGAGAGCACCAACTCCAGCACTCCAGGATCACTCAACCGCCCCGAAGAGTGCACCGCGGTGACACGTCCGCTGACTTCTGCTCCCCTGGGATATAGCACCCGCCCATTCACCACGATGGGTGCTTCCAAGGTGCCTTCAAATGTGTCGCCTGGCCTGGCGTGCTCGCTGCTGAGCTCGTCAATCATGCGGACTGCAATGGACGTTCCCGCAGGCACGGTGAGTGACGAGCCGCCGCGCACAGGCGCAGCGTTAAGCAACCCTGCCAGCGCGAACAAAAGGCCCAACAAGAAAAACGACTGCTTGGAAGACATACACCATCTCCTTGTTTCAATCTCAATTTTCAAAAAATTGCCACACCGGCCGGAGGACTGCCCACCGCGACAAAGCACCTTTAGTGCGAATGTTGATGCTTCTTGTGTTTCTTGCTTTTGCCCTGGTGGCCCTTCTTGTGCGCGGCTTGCTTGCTTTCTGCGTTCTCAATACCGCGCTGGCCATGGGAATTAGCGCGCGTTTCTCCGCGTTCAAGCCCGGTTGTCGCCGGTCTGCCGGCTCCACGTCCGTGTTGCGCTAACGCGACGGGGGAGAGGACCGCTCCCAACAGGACCGTGGCTAAGATCGTCATTAGAAGTTTCATTGTGCCCTCCACAAAAACTCGATAGCACTGCTAACTCCATTATCTTATGCTGCACTGTGCCTACTAGGAACGTTACCTGAGTCGTAGGTCTACCGATGGTCGCGCTGGTCCGCCTTGGCCCCGATCAGCAGCAGCGCTCCAATGCGCTTGAAGTCCTTCAGCTCTTCCGCGTTCTTGAACCACTTGCCGGAATAGACATCCGGCGATGGACTGCGGTCGGGAATGCGCCGCGCTTCGACGCTCTGAAATCCATGTTGCTTCAGCAGCCCGATGTATTCGGCTTCAGAGCGCGCCTGTACCGCGACTTTAAGTTCGTTGCTCCAGCGCAGCGAATAGTGATTGTCGGCGTAGAGGTTGATGAGAACGAACAGCTTTCCGCCCGGCGCCATCACACGGCGAATCTCGTCCAGCGCCTTCCCCTGGTCGGCGTAGTAATAGAACGACTCGACCGAAAGGACTTTGTCGAATGAATCGTCGGCGGCGGGAATCTTTTCCGCTGAACCCCAGACATAGCGAACGTTCGCAACACCGGCGGAAGCCTGCTCGGCCCGCCGCAGCATCTCGTCGGCCACGTCAATGCCAACCACATCTCCCTCCGGCACAAGCCTGGCGAGCCGGCGCGATGCCCAGCCCGTCCCGCAACCCAGATCAAGCACGCGGTCAGCCGACCGCAAGTCCATCAGCGCGATGGTCTGCTCAGTGATATCGGAGTGGTGGCTCTCCATCTCGTCGCCACGTCCGGCTGCGGCCCATTGGTTGAATTCCTGTTGAAGTTTCTGATCGGATTGCGATGGCAGTGCGTCGGCTCTGGTCGTCATGCTTCTATGCTACATTTGAAACTTCGAACCGCCCAAGTTGAGCCGGTCAGCGGGCGTGAGTGAGGCGCAAGCGGGAAGCCCGCTGGCGAAATCCTGATCCCGCCTTGCGGGAGAAGGATCTGCGGAACTTACAATCTAATGTCCAGCACACCACGACCGCCACGCCCTGATGCTCTCTACTGCCCTGCATGCGCTCGCGAAGTTATCGATCCCCTGACCTGCGGCGACTGTTCCGCGGTAATCTGCCGGGTCTGTGGGACGCCGCTCGAATCGTCCGCCGACCTGGGAATTGGATAACCAAAAGTAGTTGTCATTTCGAACGACGCGGCAAGCGGGATGAAGGAATCTGCTTTCTTGTTGGCTCGAAAAAATAGGAGATCCCTGGCGGAACGCTGGAACGACAATTCGATGGATACCCGGAGCGGAACCACGTTATTTTCTCCGCCGCAATGTGCGATTATCAACAAATGCTTACTGTTTTCCTGCTCCTGATCTCGAACATCTTTATGACCTTCGCTTGGTACGGACATCTCCGCTATCAGAACGTTCCGCTCTGGAAAGTAACCTTGATCAGCTGGGGAATTGCGTTCTTCGAGTACTGCTTCCAGGTCCCGGCCAACCGCTACGGCAGCCACGTCTTCAACGCCGCGCAGTTGAAGACCATTCAGGAGATCATCACGCTCGTGGTGTTCGTCGTGTTCTCAATCCTCTATCTGAAGCAGGAAATCAAGTGGAACCACGCAGTAGGCTTCTTCTTCATAGTGGTGGCAGCATTTTTCATTTTCAAGAAGTGGTGAGAGAGAAATCAGCAATCAGCAATCAGCAGTCAGCACTCAGCATTCCAGTCCCTGGACATCCTGGAAGTCTTGGAAGAATTCATCACCGCAAAGGACGCCAAGTGCGCAAAGGAATCAAAAAGTCTTTGCGCCCGTTGCGACCTTTGCCGTAAATGGTTTGGGGATCTGGAGGCAAAAAAGAGATATCGCGGGGCTGAATGCTGAGTGCTGAATGCCTCCTAAACCGGCACCGCCGTCTTCCGCTCCGGATTAAAGAAAGGCAGCCTGGTCACCGTGGCGGTGACTTTCTGCCGGACGGCTTCAATCGTGATCTCCATCTGCAATTTCGTTCCCGGCTGCGAATACGGGGTATCAACGCTGGCCAGAGCGATCATCTTCTTCAGAAGCGGCGACCAGGTCGTTGAAGTGGCTTTGCCGACCTGCTTGCTGCCGAGGTAGACCGGCACGTGTACGCGCGAAGCCTGTGCCGGCGCCGCGGGTGTAAGGCCGAATTGTTCATAACGTTCTTCGATTTCCACCCAATCCATCTCCAGACCTACGAGTTGACGCGGTACGCCCTCTTTCTGCTGTCGCAACAACGCATTCCGTCCCACGAAGTTTTCTTTGTCGAGATGCACCATCCTCCCGAAGCCCAGTTCATAGGGCGAGTACGCCTGCGCTGGGATCAGCGCTTTTTTGCTGCTGTTGTAATCCACCTCAATCAACAGCAGCCCAGCCTCAATGCGCGCGACGTCCAGCGCCAGCATGCCGGCAGGATGAATGTCGAAAGACTTGCCTGCGGTCATCAATGCGTCCCACACTTTCACCGCGTCATTCCAGGAAACCCAAATCTCGTAACCGAGATCGCCGGTATATCCGGTGCGCGAGATGTCCACGGGCACGCCGGCGATCTTGCCGCTGGTCATCCGAAAATATTTGAGGTTCGCGATGTCCGCTTCCGCAACACTCTTCAGCAACCTGCCCGACGTCGGACCTTGCAGCGCCAGGGCCGCGACCTGCTCGGAGACGTCCTCGACCGATACATCCATGTTCAACCCGTTCTGCCGAAACCAGCGCAAGCTCGGGTCGGCGGCGGTCCAGCGATATTTGTTCTCTTCCAGGCGCGTGATCGTGCCATCATCAATCACCTTGCCCTGCTCATCGCACCAACAGCAGTAAATCACCTGGCCCGCCTGCCCCGGCTGGCCGTGGGGCTTCACCTTATTAATGTCGCGCGTGATCACGCGGTTCACCAGCTTGGTCGCGTCCTTGCCCGTAACCATGTACTTGTACAGCGGAGTGATATCAATCAGCGCCGCCGCATTGCGGATGGCGTTGTACTCGTGCTCGTGATGAACTTCGTAAGTGCTCACGGTGTAGTAGCCGGACCACTCGCGATAATTCATGCTATGGCACAAGGCGAATGTGCGTTCGTGAAGTGCGGTGGGGACGGGCAGCGGACACCTCGGCGATGACTCGTGACGCTCGATTATATTCAGCCAACGTGCAGCGCGACAATCTGGCTCGCAGCGGTATGCCGGACTGACAGTCGGCAAATCAACTACTATCCTCTAATGAGACTCCGATTTCTTGCTCTACTTCTTTTCGCGATTTCCGGAATCAACGGGACGAATTCGCCGGCTCCATTTTCTCTCGCTGTTGTTCCAATCGACAGCGACCCCGGCGGTGGGAGCATCACGATGGCACACGACAAACCGCGCGGCTTTTACGTGGTGCTTACC
>Ga0137393_10003035_pt1 | contig 10861 bp, 12 predicted proteins | sample 15con2h34BmetaG_FD_101396 | JGI IMG/M metagenome (GOLD analysis project Ga0137393, IMG submission 101396) | Vadose zone soil microbial communities from Angelo Coast Range Reserve, California, USA - 15con2h3.4B metaG | ecosystem: Environmental > Terrestrial > Soil > Vadose zone > Saprolite...
CCTGAGGAGCTCATTGATTTCTTCACGAAGCCTCTCGCGCCAGGTGCGCGTCCCTGGATTTCCCGGACATATGCACATGGCCTACCAACGCGTCTCGAGGCTGAGGTGCGCGGCATTATGTATGTTCCGTGGCGTGGTGATTGGGTCTTGGCCCCACGGGCAACGACGCCTTGGTCGACACAGGCAAATTATTTATTTTGGGCACGGAAACCCATGGAATAGTGCACAAAGAGCTTTTGCATAGCATGGACATTTATGTCGCACGGTTGTTGATTCGGTCCCTAGATGAAGAAATAATAATACACGTTGTTTGGACAAGAAAACCCGATAAAAGCAAACATCGTTAGGAAAAGCGAGTAGTCAACATGCGTGCAAGACAAGAAGGGGAAATAGATGTAGAGAAACTATGATGGAAGTCGTTCGCCCCAAACGAGACGTTGGCGGTGTGCGTGGGTCGCGCCTAGCAGAGCGACGGAGGTCATCCAGGCAAGGATAATGAAAGCGAGTGCGGAGAGAATACGCAAGGTGGCGCGCCATTGCCAAGAGACGGGACTCTTGGACGTGAAGGTGACTCGATACCAGCGCTCGTACCAACCACGATTTAACCATCGGAGATCCTGTGCAAGCGCTTCGGCCTATCAAGTGGAGACAAACCGCTCAGCATAGAGAGGGGGAGAAGAAGTCACAATTTGTTCCTATGCACCTTCTGACGACCCGAGTCATACATGAGTTGAATCTTAATAGCTTGCGTGCGAATGACGGGGAGGTGGGCTTCCAATTCAGCGAGCACACGCAGCGATTCTGCGAGTTCATCATTGATCTGTGGGACGCTCGTACGTAAGGTGTCCTGGCCCGCCCTACGGTATTTCCGCTGGATAAATTTTAGAGTCAGTTGGCGTTTGTGCAGCATGTGAAGACGAAAGGACAGGTAGATGTGAGGGAACCGCGGCGCACCTTGATGGAGGTGAAAGAATCACAGATGACACCTTCTAGTGCTCGGCAGTTACTAAGACCTTCGAGGAGCTTTTCCTGTAATCACAGTAATCGAAGGTCAGTTGGCGTTTAATGGTCCGCTCCTTCTCCGGGCCACACGGGGGAGAACATGGTGAGGAAAATTTACCTCGAGGTCCTTGAGCTCAGGCTCGTATGCAGCTGACTTGCGCAATGGTGTCTGGGGAAGAGAAGGAGACAATCTACGAGAGAGTATCATCAATCAGTACTGTATCTGTATCTTAATATGTGATAAGGCTGCGTGAGAACTTGGGGCGCAAACATACTCCATCGGGACAGTAATAGACTCTGTGTCGAATGTGCTTGAAGAGGCCACAGACATCGCGAATGAGAGGTCAACAACAACAGGAGAGGAGAGAATCAATAGCAGTCTGTGGTGGGTTATAAAGAGAGGGGAAATTTTAGAATTGACTGTCGTGAACTGGAAATGAGCCTGCCCTGCCTGTCTGCATGCGCTAATTTGATAACATCCCGGAAATGACGGCGGAAATGACCGTGACGGCATCGCCGTGCCACCCCGAGACTACTCTTACCTTCAACCAACGATCCCCAGTCTCTTTGGCACTCATCAAGGCGCCCTCGCTCTTGCAGGCGAATATTACTAACAAATTAGTTTTGAAGACCAAGAGAGCCCGGGGCGGGATAAGTTCCCAAGACTGATACCAGGCACGTCCCGTGACCTGTTTCGGCCTCATGGCATACATCTTCAATTCGACGTCACTTTTTTGGTCATATCCACATACCGCATGGCATAACACTTTTGACAAAAAACATTCTGTCGTGTCTACAATACCATCTGTGACCCACGCACCCTCCGTATACTCCGAATTGCGCCTCCCCAATAGTTGCCTTTTCCACTGGTCTTGCCAAGACAAGGTTGATCAGATTATTGGATCATCATGTGCTCGTGACATGCTCCTGCTTTAGACTCAGCGCTCAGCTCGTTGGGCCGACACGGACCGGTCCCTGCCGCCGAGGTCCTCACATACTGTACAGTACACACGCATCCTCCCTGATTCGGACCCCGCATGTAATCATCTTAATGCTCGTCATGATCCATCTCAACAAGTGCGCATTTGCACAGCTTTCGAGTCAATATAGTCACTGAAGCAGGTCCATCATGATGGAAATTACATCGTCATCAGCACCCCGCGCGTTAGGTGCAGAGGATGGCATTGGAAAAGGCATTCCCGTATCCACCATCCCACGCCATTTCTGGGCGGGCTCCACCCAGCCCGAGAGTAAACTGGCATCCGCCTTCCACGAGCAGATGACGGTTGGTCAATCATATGACGTATCGAATCTCAATCTCTATCGAAAATCGTTTTACGATGAGGTAACTGAGTGGGCCGATGAGGTGAATTTCACGTCATTTCCCGTTTTTTGTGAGAATGACGGTTTTCTCGAGTGAAAAGCAATGAACTGGTTAGTACCGAGGAAAATGAACCCATTATTCATGGCCGGTACTTTCTGAGGGCCAGGGCCTCGAGGAGGCAGGCGAAAAGCTCTGTCGCTTCATAGATAAATACGCCATTTTGGAATCGGACAATGGCCCCCGACGGCCTCTCGTCGTCCTCGCTTTTCGATGAGGCTCATATCCTCACTGATAACCCGCCAGACCAACCTAGTTGGAATTTATTCTCGGAGCTGGAATTGTTGTAGAATCCGACGCCGCTCGGAGCAGGAGATGCGTCGAATACTACAACAATTCCACGAGCATCCAAAATTCTCGGTGTTTCTTTCGACAGCAGGACGTTTCAAACAATACCAGGGATTCGTTCTGATCTTTCAGCTCGGGCCAGAGAACCCGACACTCACCCCCTGGATACAACCACCGAAATCAGTTTCAACGATGTTGCGTACCTGGCATTGAAGGATACTGTCTCATTGATGAGATTGATATCAACTCGGACCGATTGGGTCTCCGATCTTGGTCGGAGCCAATTGTATGTCCACCCTAGTTATCCTTTTAGAGCAGCTTACGAACCATTTCGAGTAGATTCAGACCTTATTGGAACCATCTGCTAGAGAATATCGAATTACGCCAAGCAGAAGCTGCTGGACGGGCCAACCGAGCTTAGAGACGACCATAAGACCAGTTCTCTGGCCTGCCTGCTGTGCATTGCAACGAACTTTGGGCTAGTGAACTAGTTGTGGCTCTGTTGATCATGTAAATATGCAACACAGCAAGAATGATTACTAGAAGAAGATGCTTCCAGAGTCGAAGTATGACACCCTTGTCCAATCTAGGCCGACATTTTCAATAGAGAAACATGAGATGGTTTCGAGTCGATTCTGATAATGTAGTTAAACCACATACCGTAGTCCTTGACCATGGCCTCAATTGCCACTTCGCTGTCGCCTTAGACTCCTTGATTAGTCGTCATAATATCATCGCCCTGTGTGTAACAACTCTCCAAAGGTGATTGACTTGAAACCATCTCATGTTTCTCTATTGAAAAACACGAGATGGTTTCGAATCGACCACCTGCGGAACTTGAAGTTCATTACATGTGGGGCGATGATATCATGGGCGACTAGTCTCAGTGGCACAAAGATTGTGTATTTTGGTAGTACCTGTGAGCAGACGTGAAGACACTGCCCAAGAGTCTGGGTACAAGTTAGTAATGGGAACGGAGCGCGAGCGAACATACAGATACGAACCTCGGTCTAAGTGGCACGAAGACTGAGGTGTACAGGACCAAGTGTGAGGCATTTAAGTAGGTATCAGTGATCACGCGAGGTGGATCGTACCAAGAAAGGGTGTGATGAATCGGGAATTAAACGGCAAGAAGCCAGTTCATGGGAATTGGGAATGAGAGAAAGTAGTAAGAACGAGAAGCCGATCTGCACTTGTGCGCACGTGTACGCCTGTCCTTTCAGCACGTGTGTGCTTGTCCTTCCAACAAACTTCTCCTAAGCCTGCCGTGGTCTTTTGGCCAGGGGCCAAGGTCAAGTATGGCTTGCAGGCCTGTTGGGATAAACGTTCAAGCAGATTGGTGCACGTTGGCGAAGGATGGCGACGTTGGCCTCACCCAGAGGCTGATCTTCATGAGATTCACTAGGATAAGAAGGGCTTGGGAAAAAAAAAACAGAAGAAGGGGTCCTTCTTTTCGACCAGGAGAAGGACCTGGAAAAACCAAGCGAAGGAACCGGACTCCTCAAACTGAGCAAAAGACGCGGGCTCGAACTGGCGCCAGTAATCCATGTTGTGCAGAAATTGTTGTTCAACGCAAATGCATGTATTTTTACGATTACGATGTTCTCATTCTCTGATGTGTTCACCATATAACCAACGTATAATATGCATGTTTGTACTTGTGCGCTATATAATGACATCTCATCTGGGTGCCAGTGAGGTGCGTCAAGAAATCGTGGAAGGAGGTCGCGGAAGGCAAGACTTCTGAAGGAAGATGCATGGAGAGCCACTTCCGGGTCTATCCCACTGTATAGCTCGTGAAATGGTCAGTGATGACTTACACCATGGCAGATGTACTTCTCTAGCACTGGCAGGACCAGGACTATACCTGCCGCTGGCTTCATGGGTTTGCAGTGAAGAATTATGCGAGCCAACACCCGGGCGACGAATTCGCCTTCGGCGAGCCTATGTTTTGTTGCGCACGTCATGAAGTGGTCGCTCTCAGATACGCTTCAAGAGGTGGTCGGTAGTTGAATCTGTTTGAGGATCACGGTGCCAGTATGATGGTTTTTGCTCCCAAGTTCCGTATCTGATGTTTTCTGCTGGTTGAGGAAGTACATTACACTCCACGAATGTGTATTTGATGCTGCGAGTGACGATCATTGTAGGCTGTCGGTTGTCTCCGTCTCCGAGTCGGAGTCTGTCGGACGTCGCGGTTGCTGAAGTCTGGACCATCTAATGAACGGATACAAGGCAAAGGCATTCAACCCTTCAGCCACTGCAGTGCGGCTACGCTGCCACGGGAACCATGGCAAAATATGCAGTACAATGACGCGACGGGACGCATCATGCGTCCGGAAAGACGATGGGTAGATGCTGGCGTGGATGCCGTCCCGGTGTTGCCAGTGAAATCTCTCAGCGATGCACGCGTAATTGAACGCGTGACAGACGCGCCTGCGGCCGCCCGTGCGCGCCCATCGCTCGCGTTTAGTCATCGATTCAATTTGAGCGCTTACTATAGTGCTCGTAAAATTACGCAAGTTACGCATGCGTAACTTGTCCTCATTTTCGCTTTCCGTATTTCAAAAGGGACCGTATCAAGTAGGACTTCGACCGAAGTACCTTTTGCTGACAGAACCTGAGTTTCTTTCAGACATTCTACGCTTCACAAATCCAGGGTCACCGGTCACCAGGTCACCGCCCGTACGCTTGATCCCAAATCACCCGGGCAAAAGTTTACTAAGCCTCGGCCATTTCAGCTGAGCGGCTTCATTGGTGAGGGACTGAAATGATGTCATGCACATGCAGTCAGGGGCTTTTGCAACCGAAATGGGAGTTTGCAAGCGAGGGGCTGGTTCTTATATACAAAATGGCCATTCCGCGCTGTTTCTTACACTGTACTCCCCTCTGAGCCCTATTCTTCATGGTAGCCATCTCTGCCCCAGCCAAAGTCCTCGTTACAGGCGCAAATGGTTATCTCGCCATTTGGGTCGTGAAGAAGTACCTTGAAGCAGGGTACTCTGTGCGCGGCACTGTTCGCTCATTGTCTAAGAGCGCCTTCCTCAACGACAAATTTTCCCACTATGGTGACCGCCTTGAGCTGGTCGTTGTCGAGGATATCACCAAGGACGGCGCATTTGACGAGGCGGTCAAAGGTGTCGACGCCATCGCCCATACCGCCTCTCCATTTCACTACAATATTACCAACCCCGACGGTATGTCCGATTATCTCTGGATACCCAACCTTTGTTAACGATATTCAGATCTTATTATCCCTGCCGTGCAGGGAACCACATCGATCCTGAACTCCGCTCTAAAACATGGGAACACGCTGAAGCGCCTGATTCTTACCTCTTCCGCCGTCGCGGCTCTAGAATTCACCACGGTGCCGCGCTTTTTCACTGAAAGCGACTGGAATAACGGCGCCGTGGAGGCAGTGAAGGCGAAAGGCTCAGCAGCAGGGCCGTTTGTGATCTATTGTGCCTCAAAGACGCTGGCAGAGAGAGCCGTGTGGGACTTTCTCACCGCGCATCAGTCTGACATCTCGTGGGATCTCGCTGTTATCAATCCCTCATTAATAATCGGGGCAAGACTTTTTTCCCGCCTTTCTGCCGCTGCAGCTGACGTCTCCCTGCATAATTACTGACAGCCCTCGCTTGGGCCCGCGCCGACAGTCGATGACCTGAATACCTCTCAGCGCGAAGTCTATGACACCCTAACTGGTGCGCTGACAGGTGAGCGACTACAGGCTCAGTTAAATTGGGTCCACGTGGCTGTCACTGCAGAGGCGCATGTGCGGGCCACATATACAGCGGCTGCTGGTGGCCAACGCATCATCCTCAGTTCAGGTCCATTCTTTTACCAAGATCTTCGTGAGTTGCATATTCCGTTTGTACCGCCCATTGGAACCTGACGAATGTGAACTGCGAAACAAGTTAATGAGGCAGTGGAGCTCGGCATCACGAGTGTGCCGCGTGGAGAGCCAAGCTTGACGAAGGACGCCCCGATTAACCTCAATTTCAGGACGACGAAAGCGGAGGACCTGCTCGGGTTAACACAGGTGACGCCTTTGAAAGACATGGTGGCGGAATCGGTCGAAGACTTCAAAGCTCGTGGATATCCGGGATTTACGGCGTAGGTCTCCCGTTACTACAGTACGTGAGTGGGGTGTGGCAGAGGCCACTCGTTTGTTCGCGGTTCACGCTTGAAGTACAAGAAGATCTGTTGTAGCACTTGTCTTTTCCAAGTGTAGATATGTCGTCGATACTTTCTCAAAAAAAAAACCTTGTGTTATGCTACTCGCGAACATAGAAGGCAAGTACAGGGAGGCGGCCGACTACTGTGCTCCAGCAACCCCAGAAAAGGGACACTGGCGACAGATACAATGATACGATAGAACACGCACGGGAAATCCGCGAACAGCAGGGTTGGCTTGTCAGGAGGGAGAATCGGTGAACCGGAAGAGGGGAAAGCACGCGTTGCTGGGATGGGGAGCCGCTGGCATGGCACCACACAGTTTGTCAGCCGAAGAACCAACAGCGCTCGCTGAGTCACTTGGCATGCCCCTGTGTCAGATATTACGAATATCGTGCGATTCTGGGATAGAGTGTATGTATGGCCTTCTGGTCTTTGTTACTGAATGGCTGACTATGGCTGCTTGCACAGATCGAATCAAAATTAGCCCTAATTCTTCTGCCCAGCCGTGCCCTGAAGTCGCCACCACAGCCCCATCAATCCTAGTCCAAGTAAGGAGCATCCTGCCGCGACTATGTTAAGGAGTTGTTCCGCACCATCCCAACTTTGGAAGACACTGTTGCGATGTTCATGGAGGTGGCGGAAGTTAAGTTATTGTCTATTAGTCGAAAGAGTGCGGAGAATTCGTATTAACTGATTCGCATTGGTATCTCATATAGGGGAGCGAGGAGGGTTCACCTCTTCACGGCGGGCAAAACGACTACGCGGCCAGATTAGATAGCGAGCAATGTGGGACATTAGTACACAGGCCGACGGTCGTTCCAATAGATCCTGAGGATGGGCTAAGAGAATTCGATGCAGCGCTTGTTGTTGCTGAGCTTTTGCGCCCTTGTTTATGCCCCTCTGGAAACTGCTGCGGCGCGGCGCTGTCAGGTCAAATGTTCAGCTTTGAACACCTTGATAAAAGTTTCAATACGATAACGCGACAAGACACGTATCCGGAAAAATGAGGGGCATACACAGAGCTGGTCGCGTGGAAGGCGTTGTTGGAACTTTTCCAAGTTTTTCCGAGTGTCAGATGCGAGACCCGCGTGCAGCCCCGCACGTGCCGTGCTGTCGGGGTTAGTCATCTTATTTCCATTTATAGATTCGCGCGCCCACATTCTCATTCCGTTCTTGAACCATTGGACAACTACGGTATTTTATAGAAACGCACAGCTTGATGCCATGTTGCTACTTCAAGCTTCAGGTTCCACTCATAGTCACAGTCACTTGTACGGCAGTGATTACAATCTCAATGGAGCGAAAGAGGGAGAGAGGGAAAAAATCAAGGGCCAGACCGCCAGACCACAAGTTTTCGGCACTCTCCGGGACCGTCACGACTGAGTTTTGTTTTTGGCGGCTCACAACAAACGCGACGTTCTTTTTTCATTGACCTGTGCTGCGTGATGCATGTGCACCAATGTAATTGTACTCGAGTTTGTTTTCCGGTTGCGGAACTACTTCAATTAAAGTTGACAATTACAGTAAAGTTGACAATAGTAATTTGTCGTCAGCCCGGGCTCTGTCCGAATCTTAATTTATGCTTGCAAACGCCACTCATCACCGGATCACCCCTCATTTACTGACGGGTAGTGCGAATACGGTAATCTCGTGCAGTTGTCGAGTAATGCCAAACTGGTGTGCTGTTTGACCGGGTGAAATTCAAGTTTTCAGGCTTGGCATCTGACAGCGCACATTTTTCAGCCTTCTGATGCGACGTGTGTGCTAACATTTCCATGACAGGTGACAAACGGCATTCTTTTTTTTTTCTTTTTTTTCTTTTTTAGATTCCATTTACGTGCGTCTCGACTCTCGAGGTGCAGAACCCCATGTGGCACTTGCTTTACAGTGTATTCTACTTTGTTGTGCATATCTGATGTAATTGCCTATCTGCAAGAGGATTTCTATCGGTCTACTTTGCAGCTTGAACACGGATTGCTATAAGACGAAACTCCTCACTGGAACCACGATCATGGACACTGTCCTCGACACCCAGGCCAATGAGTGTTCCGAATTGACTAATCTCATCGCCGCTTCCGTCCCGGACACAGCGTCTGACCTTAATGTTTTTGTCATTACCAGAACTGAACTGAGATCCTTCAAAATATAGGACGCCCTACATATATTTCTCCCTCAGCTCAGCGGAGGTGCTATGCACCGGCCATTCGCCGAACTCACGATAACTACTTAAAAGGTGAGTTGTGATTCGAAAATCTGTGATATTTCGTCCTATTTTTCTTGCCATCATCGTCGCCTCCACGGTCGCATATTCTGAAGAGTCTCTGCCCCAAGTTTATACCAATCTCACTTCTTGGGTGCCACCTTCGGTGGCATCGCATGCGTTTGATGACCACTGTCATGACAGTTCCATCACTCGGACATGTCGAGCTGCCGTTCAGCCCATTCTTAGTGGGTTCAGCTAATTTCAGGGTGATTGATTTTGGATTCGCCTCCCCTGCAACTGCACTAACCCCTTCCTCCACAATTTTAGCTACTAATTATGCCCTTCAAGTTTGACCCTCTTAACAGGTACTTTTTCACGACGAAGTCTCGGAGTCGGAGGTCTCTCGGTACATTATTAGTTATCTCAACTTATCTGCCACCTTGATTGCCAAGATAACGTGGTTTATACAGGTTGAATACTCAGTACCCCTTTTAAAAGAGCGTTATCGACCATCCCCAAGTCATTCCACCTTGCTTATGTATCCGGGGTTATCTATGTTGACACCGGGACGGGCGCATGGGCCCTTGGTTTCAAGTTCACTTCGCTGCTTGAGGTTCACAAAAGAAATATTCAGGTCTTCGCTTACGACATCTCCGGCGAAACATTCTAACAAGGAAATAAATCCGCAGCAAAACATATATAATTTTTTCAACAAGACGTGACCAGGCCGTTTCTGGAGGAATTGGCGTTACAAAACTTGCACAGCGTGACGTTCTTCCGCGGTAGTTTTGTCCTCATCACAAGCATACAGGGCCAGGCGGACATCTTGTCGCACGAGAAGGCGACCTGATTATGCACAATCATGAGCACCCTCCACCACCCGAAGGTCAACAACCCGATGTTGCTGCCTACATGCAAGGCACATCGATTTTTGCAAACGTAAATTGCATCCTCGTTGGGTGCGCATCCCCACCTCTCGCTGCGCAAGTCTCACCCAAGTGACAGGATATCATATGTCTTCCTCAAAATGTTTGGCGACGCTTCTTTACGCGTTCTTCCCTCCCGGCGCGTCGAGATCCCTCTCGGAAATTACTGCGATTTTTTACTACACTGGAATGGATGGCACCTCTCGAAATATAAGGCAGTCAGCATCGAGAATTTTGTTCAGCTCCTCAAATCCTAGAAAATATTTGTTTTGCTGCTTGTTGATTCTTTCAGATACACTTCAATGCTTCCCGCAGCCTTCCTCTCTGCCGTGCTTTTTTTTTGTATACTCCATGCCACTGTATGTTCGTGAAGGGCACTTTACAGTATTCCGATAACACATTTCATAGGCATTCGGCAAGTCAAATGTTGCACCGAGTCTTCTTTCATTCCAAGCATGATCTACATACTATATCTTACAGAACAACTTAGGAACCTCTGCCTTACTCTTCTCACGTACCTATACAGTGAAACCTGGGTAACTGCGAGCTCTAAAGTCCTCTACTGATCCAGCAACCATGTCTTTCAGAGGCGTCACCGGTACCAACCCAAGCAACTCCTCGGCCTTCTTTGTCTCGAAAGTAGTAAAATACGAGACGCCCTTCGTCGAGCCTGGCTCTCCAAGCGGCACGTTCGGGATACCAAGTTCTGCTGCCGCATCAACTTGTTTTGTGCATCATATTTGTGCCCGTTAGATTTCTGTATAAAGGATGGCACAGAATATACGACATACGGAAATCTTGGTAAAAGAAGGGGCCTGAGTTGACGATAATGCGTTGGCCACCAGCAGCTGGTGCATGTGTGGCGCGCACATGTGCCTCCGCAGC
>Ga0137393_10003038_pt1 | contig 10859 bp, 10 predicted proteins | sample 15con2h34BmetaG_FD_101396 | JGI IMG/M metagenome (GOLD analysis project Ga0137393, IMG submission 101396) | Vadose zone soil microbial communities from Angelo Coast Range Reserve, California, USA - 15con2h3.4B metaG | ecosystem: Environmental > Terrestrial > Soil > Vadose zone > Saprolite...
CTCGGCATCCTGGAAGGATCCGAGCATCCGGTAGCAGTGCACCTGTAGCTCCCGGCGGTACGGCTCGGTCAGCTCTCGGAACGCGTCGCCGTCCCCGGCCCGCGCCCTTGAGATCAGGTCGGCTGTCATCACCCGCACCGTCGCGTCACCTTCTTCCCGCACCTTGTCGCACTTCCATCTTGTATAGACACCGGTCGAGCGGCGAACTGGGCGGTTGGCGGGCGCCCAGTTTCCCGAGGTCGCGGTGACTACATCGGTAGTAGCTGACAACGCCAGCGAAGGAGAACCGAAATGGGAAAGATCGTGATCAGCGAGAACGTCTCGCTCGACGGAGTCGTCCAGGACCCCACCGGCGAGGAGGGCTTCAGGCACGGCGGCTGGTTCGGCCAGGTTGGAGACAAGGACCGCGAAGAGTGGGCCAAGGTCGAGTTCGAGGAGGCGCTGGGCGCCGAGGCCCTGCTGCTGGGCCGGCGGAGCGACGAGTACTTCGGATCGCGGTGGACAGGACGCAGTGGCGAGTGGGCGGACAGGCTGAACGGTCTGCCCAAGTACGTCGTGTCCTCGACCCTCGTAAATCCCGAGTGGAGCAACTCGACGGTCCTAAAGGGCGAGGTGGTGAACGAGGTCTCGAAGCTGAAGCAGGAGCTAGACGGGGACATCGTCGTCTACGCCAGCCGTCAGCTCGTGCACACACTGATGGAGCACGACCTGGTCGACGAGCTGCGGCTGATGGTCTACCCGTTCGTGCTCGGGGCTGGCGAGCGCCTCTTCGGCGAGACCAGCGACAAGAAGTCCATTCGCCCCCTCACCGCCCGGACCGTCGGTGACAGCCTCGTCTACCTCACCTACGAGATGGTCCGGGAGGCCTAGCGGGTGTCGGACGGCGCCAGCGTTCCGACAAAACTCGTGGGCGCTCTCCGCCGGGCGGGCATCCTGGCTAGCGTTGTGAGAGGCCATGGGGCATGCGGGTGGGAGCCAAGCCGGGAGCCATCGACCCTGGACGGAGGCATCCTGAGGCGAGCCTGGCGGACCACGGGTCATGACATTCCGGCTGGTAGCGGACGTGGGCGGACTTCAGTAGCCCCGGGTGCTACCCCATGGGACGATGGCGGCGTGTTCTACTGGGTGCTCAAAGCGATACTGGGTCCCTTCCTGACGCTGGTGTTCCGGCCGTGGGCGGAGGGGACCGAGAACGTCCCGCGCGAAGGCCCGGCCATCATCGCCGGCAACCACCTGTCGTTCTCCGATCACTTCTTCGGGCCGCTGCCGCTGCCGCGGAAGGTCACCTTCCTCGCCAAGTCGGAGTACTTCACCGGCCGCGGGCTGAAGGGCCTGCTCAGCAGGGCTTTCTTCAATGGGGTGGGCGGCATTCCGGTGGACCGGACGGGCGGCCTGGCGAGCGAGCGAGCCCTGCGCACCGGGTTGCGCGTGCTGTCGGAGGGCAAGCTGCTCGGCATCTACCCGGAGGGCACCCGGACCCCGGACGGCAGGCTGTACCGGGGCAAGACCGGGGTGGCGAGACTGGCCCTGGAGTCAGGCGCACCGGTCATCCCGTGCGCGATGGTCGGCACGTTCGAGTTCCAGCCGCCCGGCAAGGTCAGGCCGCGGCTGCGGATCCGCCCGGGGGTGCGGTTCGGCAAGCCGCTGGATTTCTCCCGCTACGCCGGCCTGGAGTCAGACCGCTTCGTGCTGCGGGCCGTGACCGACGAGATCATGTACGCGCTCATGGAACTCTCCGGGCAGGAGTACGTGGACGAGGACGCCCAGCGGGCCAAGGCCAGGATGAAGGCGGAGCGGAAGACTCACGCGTCTACCGGCGGCCGGTCGGGTACGTAGGACGGTCCAGGCTCGGCGGGCTCCGCGGCGCTGGCCCGGCGGCCGGCCATCAGCCCGGCCCGCGCCGCCCGCCCGGCCCGCTGCACGAGCAAGACCAGCACGAGGAGCAGGGCCGAGGCAATCCCGTCCAGCCAGAAGTGGTTGGCGGTGACGGTGACGGCCAGCAAAGTCGCCGCCGGGTAGGCCAGCGCGAACCAGCGCCAGCGGCTCCGCGATACCTGCACCACCACCAGGGCGACCAGCAGCGCCCAGGCGACGTGCACCGACGGCATGGCCGACAACTGGTCGGCATTGAACCCTGCGACCGAGCCGTAGACCGACTGCCCGTACTGCACGGCCGTGTCGACCATGCCGTCGCCGGTGAGCATGCGCGGTGGCGCGACCGGGAGGAACTGCACGACCAGGCAGATCGCGGTCAACATGACCAGCGTGGTGCGCACGTGCCGGTACTGCCGGCGATGCCAGATGAAAAGCCAGAGCAGGCAGACGATGAGAACCGGGAAGTGCAGTCCTGCGTAATAGAGATTCAGCGCCTGAACCACCATCGGATGGGGCAGGAAGGCCCGCTGGACGATGGCCTCGCTCGGCAAGTGGATCACCCGTTCCAGGTGCCAGAGCCAGCGCGCCCGCGCCAGCGCACCATCGGGCCCGGCCGTGGCGAAACTCCCCGCCAGCTGCCAGAGCGCGAACAGGGCCAGGACCACGGCGCTCTCCCGGGCGAACGCGGAGGCAGCGACAAGCCGGGGCCGGCGGGTGAGCTTGGCGCCCGTGGCCGCACCGGCCAGGCCCGCCGCCGCGACAGCGGCGCCCGGCCAGGAGAGTTCCAGGGTCACCATGCGGCGTTCCACCCCCGTCCCCGTTCTAGTCTCGTTCCGCATCTCGGTTAACAGCGCCAGGACCGTTGTACATCCAGCATTGGCGTCCTCGTTGCCCAGGGTCCACTGATCCGGCTCGCAGGCCCGGCCTCCATGATCAGCGGCGGCCCCCCAGCGCTGGACGATCTCGAATCCAACAATTTCTGCCCAACGATCTCGCCCTGCCACTCAGCCAACGCTAAGGTTGCGGCCGACCAAGGAGCGGAAAAGGTGACATACGTCCCGATGGGCCCCCCACCGGCGCCCCAGGAACTACCGGCTGAGCCCAGAACCGGCGACGAGGTTCTCGTCGCGTTCGCCGGGCCCGCCAAGCAAAACCGGCTTACCGTGCTCGTGCGGATAGTGCTGGCGATCCCGCACTTCATCGTTCTGTACGCGCTCGGGATCGCCACGGAGGTCGTGGTGGTGATCTCCTGGTTCGCCGCGCTGTTCACCGGCCGGGTGCCAACCGGTCTCGCGGGCTTCTTGGCCGGGTACCTGAGGTGGTCAACGAGGGTCTACGCGTACCTGTTCCTGCTGACTGACGAGTACCCGCCGTTCGAGTTGGGCGACACCGACTACCCGGTGCATGTGGCGGTGCGGCCCGGGCGGCTGAACCGCCTCGCGGTCTTCTTCCGGATCATCCTGGCCATCCCGGCCTGGCTGATCAGCATCGCGCTGATCTACGGGCTGGGCACGATCGCGATTTTCATCATCTGGCTGATCGTGCTGATCAGCGGGACCATGTCCGAGACGCTCTACGGGGCGATCGCCACTGTCATCAGGTATTTCACCCGGTTCTACGGGTATGTGCTGCTGCTGACCGGCACATACCCGAAGGGACTGTTCGGCGACGAGCCCGGCCCAGATGGAACCGCTCCGGCATGGGCCGCACCTGCCACCGGTGGCCCGGCGTCAAGCCCCGGGTTCAGCCCGAGTTCCGGCCAGCCGGGTTATGGCCAGCCGGGGTTTGGTGAGCCGGCGGGCGGCCAGCCGGGTTATGGCCAGCCGACGGGCGGCCAGCCGGGTTATGGCCAGCCGGGTTATGGCCAGCCGGGGTTTGGTGAGCCGGCGGGCGGCCAGCCGGGTTTTGCCCAGCCCGCAGGCGGCCAGCCGGGTTATGGCCAGCCCGCAGGCGGCCAGCCGGGTTATGGCCAGCCCGCAGGCGGCCAGCCGGGTTTTGCCCAGCCGGGTTATGGCCAGCCGGCCGGCGGCCAGCCGGGTTATGGCCAGGCGTCCTATGCGCAGCCGGGCTACGGGGGAGCGCCTCGCTGGCCCCTGGGCGACCCGCAGGCCTGGCGGCTCGTGCTCTCGGGCGGGGCCAAGGCGCTCGTTGGCGTGTTCCTCGCCCTGGGCGCGCTGTTCATCGTCGCCGGAATCGTCCTCGGCGTGATAAGCGGTTCGACCAATACGCCCGGGCAGACGCAGGTGAGCAACGCCACCGCCGCTCTCAAGGTCGAAGGCTCGTACGCGACGCTGAGTACCGCGCTGACATCGTTCCAGTCGAAGACGTCGACCTGCAACGGCTCCCTCACCTGCGTGACCGCGCAGGACACGACGGTCGCGCAGGCGTTCGGGACGTTCGCCCAGGCGATGCGCGGCATCTCGATGCCGGCCGGAGCCCCGACGACAGCCGCGAACAAGGTCATTGCCGACGCCACGGCCGCCCGCAACGACCTCACCAAGCTCGCCGCGTCGACCTCCGTCAGCCAGTACCAGCAGACAGTCGTCAGCACCGGGCTTGAACATCAACTGACTCAGTTCGACGCGGATTACCTGAAGCTGGGGAAGGCGCTCGGCGTCGCCTGACCGTCACCCGGGTTCGCCTGGCGGGCCGTCGGCCGGGTCCAGGGCCCAGCCCTGGGCCCGGCTGACGGCGCGGCGCCAGCGTGCGTAACCCGGATCGTCCCGCACTCCCGGCGTGAACCGGCGGTCCAGCCGCCACGTGGCGGCGAGTTCGTCCCGCGAGGACCACGTCCCAGTGGCCAGGCCGGCCAGGAACGCGGCGCCGAGTGCCGTGGTCTCCGCCACCGCGGGCCGCTCGACGGGAATCTGCAGCTGATCGGCCTGCATCTGCATGAGCAGGTCGTTTGTGCTCGCGCCGCCGTCGGCCCGCAGCGCGCAGGTCTCCCGCCAGCCGCCGGTCATCACGTCGAACACGTCACGCACCTCGAAGGTGATCGCCTCCAGCGTGGCCCGCACCAGGTGCGCGCGGGTCGTCCCCCGGGTGATGCCGAATATCGCCCCGCGGGCGTCCGGGTCCCAGTCGGGAGCGCCCAGCCCGGTGAGGGCGGGCACGAACACCACGCCGCCGGCCAGCGCCTCGCTCTGAGCCGCGTTGTCGAGCAGGCCGAGCCCGTCGCGCAGCCACTGCACCGCCGCCCCGGTCACGAACACCGAGCCCTCCAGCGCGTACGTCAGGTCCCCCGAGGAGTCCATCCACGCCACCGTGGACAGCAGCCCGGCGTCCGACCTGACGATCGACGTGCCCGTGTTGGCTAGCACGAACGATCCGGTGCCGTACGTGCACTTGGTGTCGCCCGGTGTGAAGCAGGCCTGGCCGAACAGCGCCGCCTGCTGGTCACCGGCGATGCCGGCGATCGGCAGGGCCAGGCCGAGGAATGCCGCCGGGTCGGTGTGCCCGGCGACCCCGGTGGAGGGGACCACCTCTGGCAACCCCCGCTGCGGGACTTGCAGCAGCTCACAGAGTTCCGCCGACCAGTGCCCGGCGCCGATGTCGAAGAGCATCGTGCGCGAGGCGTTGGACGCGTCGGTGACATGCCGCTGCCCGCCGGTGAGCCGCGCGATCAGGTAGGAGTCCACCGTGCCGACGGCCAGCGAGCCGTCGGCGATGCCCTGCCAGGTGGCATGGTCGTGCTCGGCGAGCCAGGTCACCTTGGTCGCGGTGAAGTACGGGTCGAGGCGCAGGCCGGTCAGTTCCCTGATGCGGTCCTCATGGCCCGCCTGTCGCAGCCGGTCACAGAGCCGGGCGGTCCGCCGGTCCTGCCACACGATCGCGCGCCGGGGCGCGGCCAGGGTTTCCCGGTCCCAGACCACAGCGGTTTCCCGCTGATTCGTGATGCCTATGCACGACACCGGCGGGGCGGGATTCGTTCGGGATCCTTGGGTTTTTCCGGCTGCCCCGGCACTGGCCAGCGCCTGCGCGCACGCGGTGAGGGTGGCCTGCCAGATGCCCTCGGGCAGGTGCTCCACCCAGCCCGGCTGGGGGTAATACTGGCGAAACTCCTGGTACCCACGGCCCGCTACGCTGCCGTCAGCGGCGACAATCAGGGCAGTTACGCCGGTTGTTCCAGCGTCGATCGCGAGGACGCTCATGGGGACTAATGTTGCCCCTATGCGAGTCGGAGTGCTGACGGGCGGCGGCGACTGCCCGGGACTGAACGCGGTTATTCGTGCACTGGTCCGCCGGGGCGCCCAGGAGTTCGGGTACGAATTCGTGGGGTTCCGCGACGGCTGGCGTGGCCCGCTCGAAGGGGACACGATCCCCCTCGACGTGCAGGCGGTACGGGGGATCCTGCCCCGGGGCGGGACGATCCTCGGCTCGTCGAGAACGAACCCGCTGGCCGATGGCGCGGGCGGCGCCGGGCGCAGCGGCGTGGACCGGATCAAGGACAACCTGGCCGGCCTGGGCGTGGACGCGCTGATCGCGATCGGCGGCGAGGACACCCTGGGGGCGGCGACGCGCCTGAACGAGCAGGACGTGAAGGTGGTGGGGGTGCCCAAGACCATCGACAACGACCTGGGCGCCACGGACTACACCTTCGGGTTCGACACCGCCGTCAACATCGCCATGGAGGCGATCGACCGGCTGCACACGACCGCGGAGAGTCATCACCGGGCGCTGATCGTCGAAGTGATGGGGCGGCATGCCGGGTGGATCGCGCTGCACGCCGGGCTGGCCGGCGGGGCCAACGTGATCCTCATCCCGGAAAAGCCGTTCAGCATCGAAGAGGTCTGCGCCCATGTGGAGCACCGCTTCCAGACCAGGTACGCGCCGATCGTGGTGGTCGCCGAGGGCGCCCGCCCGGCCGAGGAGGAAGTCGAACTGGCCGACCAGCGGCTGGACGCGTTCGGGCACGTCCGGCTCGGCGGCGTCGGGCAGATGCTCGCCGACGAGATCGAGAAGCGCACCGGCAAGGAGGCCCGCTGCACGGTGCTCGGGCACATCCAGCGCGGCGGCACCCCCACGGCGTTCGACCGGGTGCTCGCCACGCGGTTCGGCCTGAACGCCATCGACGCGGTGCACGACGGCGCGTTCGGCATGATGGTGGCGCTGCGCGGCACGGACATCGTCCGCGTGCCGCTGGCGGACGCGACCCGCGAGCTGAAGACCGTGCCGCCGGAGCGCTACGCCGAAGCCGAGATCTTCTTCGGCTGATCCCGGAGTGGGCATAGGCCTACCCCGGGGGTGGGCGCTGGCCCATGGCGGGGAGCCGTGACGGCGCGTCACGATGGAGCCAGCGGCCGTCACCGGCGCGGCCGGCAAAGGGGCCTGGCATGCACCTGGTCGTGATCGTCTTCGTCGTTGCCTGTGTCGTGGTCGCCTGGAAAAGGTCAGCGGCCCCCGCCGGGCATTCGGAGGCCTGGCCGCGCCGGATCCGGGCCATGGGGTGGGGGATTCTCCCGCTGCCGATCGCGATCGTGGCGTTCGGGCTGTTCGGCGCCAATTTCTGGACGATCTCCGCCATGTTGGCCAGCGGGATCGCCGCGGTTCTGGCGCCGGTCGCCAGGCTCTCCGCCCGCGAGCGCGAGGTCCTGGCGCTGATGGCCGAGGGACGTTCCAACAGCGCGATCGCGGAGCGCCTGTTCGTCTCGGAGAAGGCGGTCGGCAAGCACAGCACGAGCATTTCGCCAAGCTCGACCTGCCGCCGTGCAGCGATGACAACCGGCGTGTGCTCGCCGTCCTCGCCTACCTCAATTCCTGACCGGCACCCGTCGCCGCCAGGCCGGCCGGCCAGCAGCAGCCGGAGCAGCTGGGTGGTGCCGCCATGCCGCGATCATGGTCAGGATCAGGCGTGGCGGGCGCGGAAGGCGGCGGTCTTGACCCTGTTCTGGCAGGACGTCGAGCAGAACCGGCGAGTCCCGTTGCGTGAGGTGTCCACATACACCCGGTCGCAGTGAGGGGCCGTGCAGACGCCGAGCCGGTTGTGCAGGTCGCTGCCGAGGACGACGGCGAGGCCGGTGGCGCATCCCGCCGCCCACCCGGTGACCGTCGAATCCTGCGCGCCCTGGAAGTGCATGTGCCACGGCTCGCCGTCGTGGCGGTCGAGCCAGGGATGTGCTCCTGTCACCGCGAGCAGCCTGTTGACCAGGTGAGCGGCCGCGTCGAGGTCGCCGGAGGCGACACCGGCGAACACGGCACGGAACGCCTCGGCGAAGTCGGCTAGCTGGGCGGCTTCTCGTTCGGAAAGATCGTGGGTGTGCGGGCTGGCATCCCGGAGCGCGGAGGTTGCCGCGCGGGCCAGGTCCGGCCCGTCCGGCGGGGCGTAGCCCTGACCGCGGGCTTCACCCGCGGTCAGCGTGTTCACGAGGCGGACGGCCATCGCGACCACGGCATCCATGTGACTGTTGAAGTTCACTTGACCAGTTACGTCCTCGCATTCTAGGTTGTGACTGCCGAAAGCATAGTCGTCAGTGACAAGGAGGCAGGCGTGCCCGACCTGGACGCCGGTACCGCGCGAGGCTGGATCGATCGCTGGGACGTGCAGCAGACGGAGTACCTTCCGGACCGGGAAGACCGGTTCACCGCGCTCATCGACGCCGTTGAGGCGGGGGCCGGGCGTGCCGACCCGCTCGTGCTCGACCTCGGCTGCGGGCCCGGCTCGCTGGCCGTCCGGCTGCTGGACCGGATTCCGGACGCCACCGTCATCGCCATCGACACCGACCCGCTGCTGCTGGCCCTCGGCAGCGCCAGCTACGGCGGACGCGGTGGGCTGCGCTTCGCGGACCTTGACCTGCGCACCCCGGGATGGGCCGGCTTGCTGGGGCTTGACCGGGTGGCCGACGCGGCGGTGAGCACGACCGCGTTGCACTGGCTGCGCGCCCCGGAGTTGCGGGCCATGTACGCCGAGTTGGCCAAGGTCCTGCGGCCCGGCGGCCTGCTGCTCGATGGCGATCACCTCAAGGACGACGAGGCGGTGACGCCGACACTGGCCCGGCTCGGCCGGGCGCTGATCGAGCGAGAGGAACAGCGGCGCTTCCCCGGCGGGCACTCCGAGAGCTGGACGGGCTGGTGGGAGGCGGCCACCGCGGAACCCGCGCTGGCGGGCCCGGCTGCGGAGCGCCAGCGGCGGCGGCTGAGCCAGGATCATCACGGCTCGGAGTCGGTGCTGCTTGGGACGCACGTCGATGCTCTGCGAGCGGCTGGTTTCACCGAGATCGGGACCATCTGGCAGCGCGGCGAGAACCGCATCCTCTGCGCCGTCCTCGGCTGACGCCTCCGGGTCGTCGCGAGATTTCCGCCGCGGTACTAGCGTTCCGTCCTAACGGCCAGTCGGCGAGGGTCGGCGATACCGCGCACCACCTGGAGGCACGTCATGGAAACACCCCTCACGCCGCTGGAGTTCGCCCGCCGGACCCGCCGTCTGCACGGTTCGCGGGAAGCGGTGGTCGATGGTTACCTGCACTTGTCGTACGAGCAGTTCTTCGACCGGTGTGATCGGTGGTCGTCGGCGTTGCAGGGGCTGGGTGTCGGGCCGGGTGACCGGGTGGCCACGATCGCGCCGAACACCCATGCGCAGCTGGAGTCGTTCTATGCGGTACCCCAGATCGGCGCGGTGCTGGTACCGGTCAACTACCGGCTGACGCCTGAGGATTTCGTCTACATCGTGAACCATTCGGGCGCCAGCGTGCTCTGCGTGGACCGGGAGTACCTGGACGCGGTGGACAGCGTGCGGGACCAGATGCCCGGAGTGGCGCATTTCGTGGCGACCGGCGGCGCCAAGAACGGCTGGCTGGACTACGAGATCGCGGTCGCCGCGGCGTCGCCGGAGTTCGCGCGGCCGGTGATCGGTGAGCGGGATCTGCTGACGATCAACTACACCAGCGGGACCACCGCGCGGCCGAAGGGCGTGATGATCACGCACCGGAACGCGGCGGTCAACACGATCGGCACCTTGCTGCACATGCCGATCGAGGTGGGTGATCGGTACCTGTGGACGCTACCGATGTTCCATGCCAACGGCTGGACCTACACCTGGACCGTGACCGCCGCCGCTGGCACCCACATCTGCCTGCGCAAGGTCGACCCGGCGGCGGTGTTCCCGCTGATCCGCGAGGAGAACGTGCGCCGGCTGTGCGCGGCGCCCACGGTGCTGATCTCGCTCGCGAACGCGCCCGATGAGGTGCGCGGCGATGTGCCGGCCGGGGTGCGGGTGGTGACGGCGGGGGCGCCGCCCGCGGCGGCGACCATCGAGCGGCTGGAGGGCGAGTTCGGCTGGGAGGTCACCCACGTCTACGGGCTGACCGAGACGGCGCCGTTCATCACCGTCTGCGCGCCGCTGCCTGAGCACGCGGGCCTGGCGCCCGGGGACCGGGCGGTGGTGAAGGCGCGGCAGGGAGTGGAGCTGCTCACCTCCGGTGAGCTGCGGGTGGTGGACGAGGACGGCCGCGAGGTCCCTGCCGACGGCGCGTCGCTCGGTGAGATCACCGTCCGCGGGAACGTCGTCATGGAGGGCTACTACCACGATCCGGAGGCGACCGAGCGCGCGATGGGCGACGGCTGGCTCCACACCGGCGACGCGGCGGTGGTCCACTCCGATGGTTACGTGGAGATCCGTGACCGGATCAAGGATGTGATCATCAGCGGCGGGGAGAACATCTCCACCGTGGAGGTCGAGGGGACGCTGCTGCGCCACCCCGCCGTCCAGGAAGCCGCGGTCGTCGGGCTGCCGGACGAGAAATGGGGTGAGACACCGCACGCGTTCGTCGTGCTGCGCTCGGGTGCCACCGCCAGCGATGAGGAGATCATCGCCTTCGCCCGCGACCACCTCGCGCACTTCAAGGCCCCCCGCGGGGTGACGTTCGTGGAGGAACTGCCGAAGACGGCGACGGGCAAGATCCAGAAATTCGTCCTCCGCGCCGGCGCGCCCAACCTCGCCCGCCAGTAGACCGCCGTAGACCGCCAGTAGACCGCCAGTAGACCGCCAG
>Ga0137393_10003042_pt1 | contig 10851 bp, 7 predicted proteins | sample 15con2h34BmetaG_FD_101396 | JGI IMG/M metagenome (GOLD analysis project Ga0137393, IMG submission 101396) | Vadose zone soil microbial communities from Angelo Coast Range Reserve, California, USA - 15con2h3.4B metaG | ecosystem: Environmental > Terrestrial > Soil > Vadose zone > Saprolite...
GCACCGCAACACCCAACTGTCATTCCCACCCCCGATCGAGTCGAGGGCGGGCTCCAGCGGGAATCCAGTATTGACGCGGGGTATCTGGATTCCCGCTTGCGCGGGAATGACGATCTATTCGAGATGTGTAGATACCTATGCCCGGAGGGAGAGGAAGCAAACAATACGCACTATTTAGCGGTCGGGTCAGTATCTCCGGGCATGACCGGCTGCGAAAGAAGATTTTCCCTTGCAGCTATCGTGCTTTTATGGACGTTCTTGGGCGTTGCCGGTTGAAGATATGGTGCCGAAGGCGGGACTCGAACCCGCACAGCTTGCGCTACCGCCCCCTCAAGACGGCGTGTCTACCAATTCCACCACTTCGGCCTTAGCCATGTCACCTGTTATTTTTTTTGCCGCTTGTATTGAAAACTCCGCCTTTATTTCGGGGGGGTTTCCGGAACCGACGGCACTTCCGATTGCCGCGGGGCTTGAGGAACGCCTTCCGGCTTGTTAGGAACCCCCTCCGGCTTGCCTGCGGGCGGCGCGGTCTCGGTTTTTTGGCTGGGCACTACCGAGCTTGCCGGCGTTCCCTCGCGCGTAGCGAGATATACCAGCGATGAACTCGTTAGGAAAAATATGGTCGCTAATATCCCGGTCGTGCGCGTCAGGAAATTCGCCGAGCCACGGCTGCCGAACAAGGTCTGGGAAGCGCCGCTGCCAAACGCCGCACCCATGTCCGCGCCTTTGCCATGCTGTATCAATACTAAAGCGACCAGAGCCACCGCCGCCAGTACATGGATCACTAATATTAACTCTTTCATCGTCTCTCTCCTTCACTCCGCCGCGCCACAGATTTTTAAAAACTCATCGGCGCGGAGCGAGGCGCCGCCGATCAGGCCGCCGTCGATATCGTTTTGCTCAAACAAGGCCTTTGCGTTACCCGCCTTGACACTGCCGCCGTATAAAATGCGCAAGCCGGCCGCGATTTGCGCGTCTTCTTCCGCGAGTTTTGCGCGTATGAATTGATGCGCCGCCTGCGCTTGCTCCGGGGTGGCATTTTTACCGGTGCCGATCGCCCATACCGGTTCGTAAGCCACCACCGCATTTTTGAAACCGGCGATATGCGCCAAGGTCAAAACCGCGTCCAATTGCCGCGCCACCACGGCTTCGGTTCGGCCTCGCTCGCGTTCCGCCAAGGTCTCGCCTACGCACAAGATCGGGGTAAGACCGGACGCCTGCGCCCGCTGGAATTTTTCCGCCACCAGGCGGTCATGTTCTCCATAGAGGGCACGGCGTTCGGAATGGCCGACGATCACATAGGTGCAGCCATAATCGCGCAACATCGCGCCTGAAACTTCGCCGGTATAAGCACCAAGCTCGTGCATGCTTAAATTTTGCCCGCCCCAACCGATATCGGCCTTGCGCGGAGCGGCGGCGGCGAGTTTTTCCGCTACGAGCGGGATCAGAATAAACGGCGGGCAGATCACTACTTCCGTCTCTCTGACCGCACCAAGCCCTGGTAAAATGCCGCCGAGCAGCATTTCGGCTTGGGCGCGCGTTCCATGCATTTTCCAATTTCCCGCAACCAACGGCCGGCGCATCCCCTACCCCCGTTCTCTTTGAAAAACGCGCGCGATGTTACCTGTCCAAACGGCAGAAAGCAATTTTAGGAGAATATTAATATTATAAAGAGGACGTACCGGCGAGCGGAATCTCGCTCTCGGAGGCGGCGGCCTGTTTAACGGCATCGGCCAGATACCGGCTTAAACGTTCGACCTGGTTTCGATCCTCGCCCTCTACCATGACGCGAACCACCGGTTCGGTGCCGGAAGCGCGCAGGATGACCCGCCCATTCCCCGAAAGCTCGCTTTCGGCTTCCTGCAACACCCGCTTGATATAAGCGGACCGATGCACGTCAAACCGCCCGGATATGCGCACATTAATCATGGTTTGCGGATAAATCCGCATGCCCGCCTTCAATTCGGCCAGGCTCTTGCCGGACACGCGCATCGCCGCCAGCACCTGCAGGGCGGCGATGATGCCGTCACCGGTAGTGCTTTTATCGAGACAAATGACATGCCCGGAGGATTCTCCTCCCAGGCTCCAGCCTTCCTGGATTAACAGGCTCATCACGTAACGGTCGCCGACCGGCGCGCGTTTAAACGGAATTTGTTGTGCCGCCAACGCTTGTTCCAAACCGAGATTGGTCATCAACGTTCCGGCGATGCCGCCGTTAAGTTTGCCGGCGCCATGCCGGGCCATGGCGATAATAAATAGAATCTGATCGCCGTCGATCCGCGAGCCCTCGGCATCCACCATGATCACGCGGTCGCCGTCACCGTCCAGTGCAATCCCGAGATCCGCCTGCCGCTCCACCACCGTCTTCTGTAAAGTTTCCGGGCAAGTAGAGCCGCAATCGCGATTAATATTAAAACCATCCGGTTTATTGGCAATGGTGATCACGTCAGCGCCGAGCTCGCCGAAGACACGCGGCGCAATCTGGTAGGCGGCGCCGTTGGCGCAATCCAGCACGATCGTTAAACCTTGCAAGCGCAATTTATGCGCAAACGTACTTTTACAAAATTCAACATAGCGTCCGCCCGCGTCCGGATAACGTTTAACCTTGCCAAGCCTGGCAGACTCCACCGTGCGCAGAGGTTGACGCATGGCTTCTTCAATCGCCAGTTCCACCTCATCCGGCAGTTTAGCGCCGTGGGAAGAAAAGAACTTAATGCCATTATCTTCATACGGGTTGTGCGACGCGCTGATGACGATGCCGGCTTGCGCGCGCGAGCTGCGGGTCAAATAAGCGATCCCGGGCGTCGGCATCGGGCCTAATAAGCGGATGTCGGCGCCGGCGGCGGATAACCCCGACTCCAGCGCCGATTCCAAAAGATAGCCGGAGACGCGCGTATCTTTACCGATCAAAATCTTGCCGTGCCCATCGCCATTGCGACCCAGCACGCGCCCCGCCGCCCAGCCCAGTTTGAGCACGGTCTCCGGCGTGATCGGCTCTTCACCGACCCGGCCGCGTATGCCATCCGTACCAAAATAACGTTTGTTCATCCTGCTGCCCTCGTTTCCATGACTATTTCGTACATGCGTATGGCCTCGCAAGTAGCGCGCACGTCATGCACTCTGACTATTTGCGCCCCATTTTGCGCGGCGATAAGCGCCAGCGCCACGCTGGCATATAAACGCCGCTCCACCGGCAAATTCAGCGCCGCGCCTATCATGGTTTTGCGCGAAAGCCCGACTAACAAAGGCGCGCCGAGCGTAGTAAATCCTTTAAGGTTACGTAATAACTGTAGATTATGGTCCAGGTTCTTGCCGAAACCAAACCCGGGATCGATGACCAATTTTTGCGGCGACATGCCGGCGGCGACACAGGCCTGCATGCGCGCGCGTAAAAAATCCCGCACTTCCGACACCACGTCGGCGTACTGAGGATCTTTTTGCATGGTGCGCGGCTCCCCTTGCATATGCATCAAGCACACCGGCACATTGAGCTCCGCCGCCGCCTGCAACGCGCCTGGCGCGCGCAGGGCTAATACGTCATTAATCATGCCGGCGCCGCCGGCGTGTGCGGCGCGCATCACTTCCGGTTTGGAAGTATCGATGGAGATAGCCGCCTCGACCGCATCACGCACGGCTTCGATCACCGGCATCACCCGGTCTAATTCTTCCTGCACCGACACCGGTTGTGCGCCGGGGCGGGTGGATTCGCCGCCGATGTCAATGATCCCCGCGCCTTCTTCCACCATTTGCACGGCATGACGCAGGGCTCGATCGCGGGACAAAAAAACACCCCCGTCCGAGAATGAATCGGGGGTGACATTTAATATTCCCATAACCGCAATCCGCGTCAACGTTAACTGACGCTCGATGCAATCCAATGTATCCATGCGCTAGTGGACTGCAGGGAAGCGGAGCGCGAGTTCCACTGCTAGTGTCGCGTCCCATTAATTCGCAGATGATTCGAGCTCGCCGCAATCCGACACATGGCTCCCTCATCCCCGACCCTTCTCCCGAAGGGAGAAGGGAGTTTGAACCCCTCTCCCTCACCCGGCCCTTCGGGCCACCCTCTCCCGGAGGGAGAGGGAAAGTCGGTGCGGCCTCCGGCCGCAGGTTCATGGGTAGGGGTTGGGGTGAGGGAAATCCTTTGCAGCGTATTAACGGGACACGACACTAGTGCTCTCCGGCGGGAGTATCCATCCGCGGCTTTGCCCGCGTCTTGCGCCCCGGTTTACTGGATTTGGGGTCACTGGCGGTATCAGCGGGGCCCAATGGCGGACGGGGATTTTTGCCTTCCATAATATCGTTGATCTGGTCGGTATCCAGAGTTTCCCATTCCAGCAAGGCCTTCGCCATTACTTCGACCTTATCCTTATTTTCCTCGAGGATCTTGCGCGCGCGCGCATATTGCTCGTCGATAATCCGGCGTATCTCGCCGTCAACCATTTGCGCGGTGGCGTCGCTTAGATTTTTATGGGTCGTGACATCGCGGCCCAAAAATACCTCGCTCTGGTTCTCGCCATAAACGCGCGTGCCGAGGGCGTCGCTCATACCCCAGCGGCCGACCATATTGCGCGCGAGTTCGGTGGCGCGCTCAAAGTCGTTCGCCGCGCCGGTGGTCATCTGATGCATGAAAACTTCTTCGGCGATACGCCCGCCCATCAGCACCGAAATCATAGAGAGCAGATATTCCCGATCGTGGCTGTAGCGATCTTCGGTCGGCAATTGCATGGTCACCCCCAACGCACGTCCACGCGGGATAATGGTGACCTTATGCACCGGATCGGTGTTCGGCAGCATCTTCGCCACTACCGTGTGTCCGGATTCATGATACGCGGTGTTAAGCCGCTCCTTCTCCGGCATGACGATAGAGCGGCGCTCCGCACCCATCACAATCTTGTCCTTGGCGAGCTCAAAATCCTCCATTTCCACCAGGCGCTTATTTTTACGCGCGGCAAACAAGGCCGCCTCATTCACCAGATTGGCCAAATCAGCGCCCGAGAAACCAGGCGTGCCGCGCGCGATAATGCTCGGCACCACATTCTCCGCCACCGGCACCTTGCGCATGTGGATCTTGAGAATCTGCTCGCGCCCGCGAATGTCGGGCAGCGGCACGTACACCTGGCGGTCGAACCGGCCCGGGCGCAATAAAGCCGGGTCGAGCACGTCCGGGCGGTTGGTCGCGGCAATCACGATCACGCCTTCGCTGCCTTCGAACCCATCCATCTCCACCAGCAATTGATTTAACGTTTGTTCGCGTTCGTCATGACCGCCGCCCAAGCCGGCGCCGCGTTGCCGCCCGACGGCGTCGATTTCATCAATAAAAATAATGCAGGGCGCATGCTTCTTGGCCTGATCGAACATGTCGCGCACGCGTGAGGCGCCGACGCCGACAAACATCTCGACGAAATCCGAGCCGGAAATGGAGAAAAACGGCACTTTCGCCTCACCGGCGATCGCCTTGGCCAGCAAGGTTTTGCCGGTTCCCGGGCTGCCGGTCATCAACACGCCGCGCGGGATACGCCCGCCAAGTTTTTGGAACTTGGACGGGTCGCGCAAGAATTCCACCAGCTCTTTTACTTCTTCCTTGGCCTCATCGACGCCGGCGACGTCATCGAACGTGATCTTGTTGGTGTCTTCCGTCAACATGCGCGCCTTGCTCTTGCCGAAGCTCATGGCGCCGCGGCCACTGCCGCCGCCTTGCATCTGACGCATGAAGAATATCCATACCCCGACTAACAGCAGTAATGGGAACCAATTGATAAAGATCTGCAGCAACAACGACTGTTCTTCTTGCGGTTTGGCCTCAATACCGACGTTATTATTCAAAAGATCGTCGATCAGGCCGGAATCACCGGGGGAATAAGTGATAAACTTCTCGCCGTTCTTGGTTGTCCCATGGATATTGCGACCTTCGATCGTGACCTTGTCTACCTGGCCATGCCGAACCTGGGAGATAAACTGGGAATACTCGACCGTGCGCGCCGTCACCTGGCGGTTGCCGAAATTATTAAAAACCGACATCAAGACAATGGCGATTACCAGCCACAGTAATAAATTTTTCGCTAAGTTGTTCAAGATATGCCTCTTTAACGCCTGCGCTTGCGCGAAATTAGATGAGTGCTTGCAGTATAAGTCATAAAAGCCATTTTGCTCCCAACAGCAGACGGAAACAACCGCCGCGCGGGCTCAAACGTTGGCGCCGTGGAATTCCTTACCCAGCAAATAGATCTCACGGCTACGCGCACGCGATGCGCGCGGTTTGCGGGTAATAACCTTACTAAAATTGGCTTGCAGCCTTTTATACAGCTCGTTAAATCCTTGGCCCTGGAAGGTTTTAATAAGAAGCCGGCCTTGCGGTCGTAGACACTGCTGCGCGAAATCCAGCGCCAATTCCGCTAAATACATGGTCTTCGCCTGATCGGAAACGGCAATTCCACTAATATTGGGGGCCATATCGGAAATTACAAGGTCAACCGGCATCCCGCTTAGCGCGCTTAACAATAAATCCAAGGTGTCCTGCTCGGTAAAATCGCCCTGAATGAACTCGACCCCGGCCACCGGCGGCATCGGTAATAGATCCAGCGCCAGCACCCGTCCGCGCACGCCGACGCGTTGTTTGGCGTACTGCGACCAGCCGCCCGGAGCCGCGCCTAAATCGACCACGGTCATGCCGGGTGTCAGCAAGTGGCCGCGCTGGTCGATTTCGATGAGCTTATAGACCGCGCGCGAGCGGAAACCTTCTTTTTGCGCACGCTTAACGAACTCGTCATCAAAGTGCTCGCGTAACCAGGCATCACTGCTCTTTGTCCGGCCCATTAGCTATCCCCGCATGTAAGTCTCTGATTCGCTGCGAATTGCTTGATCCGCGCAAAAAGATCGATATCGAACGTCAGGGAACCTAGTGTAGTGCGCCTTAAATATCGGTACATATCGACGGTGCGGTTCGCGCTACGGGTAGGGTGGATTAAGCGCAGCGAATCCACCGGGTTGGGGGTTCGTGCCGCCACATGGCCAAGCGTGCGGAACGGACACCGCTGGTGGATTCGCCGCGTGGCGGCTTAATCCACCCTACTTCCCCGGACCGCCAAGGCCAATAACATCTTGCAAAAGATCATCCGCGCCAATCGCCGGTTAAGTTTCAAACAGAATGGCGCACTACACTAGTTTACACTAAACATAGCGGATACTGAGTATTTCATACTGGCGCCGGCCGTCGGGCACCGCCACCTCGACGACATCGCCTAGCTCTTTGCCAATAAGCGCGCGGGCGATAGGAGAACTGACGGAAATCTTGCCTTGATTAATATCGGCCTCGTCATCACCGACGATCTGATAAGTAACCTCCTTTTCGCTGTTTTCTTCCAGCAGATCCAAGGTGGCGCCAAACACCACGCGCCCGCCGGCATTGACCTTGACCGGATCGATCACTTGTGCATGCGAAAGCTTGGCCTCAACATCGGCGATGCGGCCTTCAATAAAGGATTGCTGCTCTTTGGCCGCATGGTATTCGGCATTCTCCGACAAATCCCCGTGCGAGCGCGCTTCCGCGATCGCCTGAATGACGCGCGGACGCTCCATGGTTTTCAGGCGGTGTAATTCCATCTTTAGCTTTTCAGCGCCGTTCACCGTCAGCGGTACTTTATTCATAGCCTGATCTCCTTGTGCAAATCCTGTAGACGATTTATGGCAAATTCGCCGGCCTGGCGATGCGCCGCACAGGCGGCGCGCGCCGCGGCTAAGGTAGTGTAATTAGTCACTTTGTGCTGCAACGCCTCGCGTCGGATCAGATAGGAATCGGCCAGGCTTTGCTTATCGGCAATCGTATTCAAAATAATATCGATCTCGTCGTTCTTAATCATATCGACAATATGCGGCCGGCCTTCCGATACCTTATTGACCGGTTTGGCTTTAATCCCGGCGGTGATGAGCACCGCGGCGGTGCCGCGGGTAGCCAGAATCTCAAACCCGTGCTTGGAAAAATATTGGGCCACTTCAACCACAGCGGATTGATCGGCATCACGCACGCTGATGAACATACGCCCGGATCGCGGGATGGCGGCACCTGCCGCCACCTGCGATTTTGCAAACGCCTCGCCGAAACTGCGGCCGATGCCCATCACTTCGCCGGTGGATTTCATCTCCGGCCCAAGCACGGTGTCGACGCCGGGAAATTTTATAAATGGGAATACGGCTTCCTTTACTGAATAATAAGCGGGAATAACCTCGGAAACCACCCCTTGCGACTTAAGGCTTTGGCCGACCATGCAGCGTGCGGCAATTTTGGCCAATGGCCGCGCCGTCGCTTTGGAAACATAGGGTATTGTACGCGAAGCGCGCGGATTAACCTCAAGCACATAAATATCCCCGTTTTTAATGGCAAACTGCACGTTCATCAGTCCAATAACTTTTAACGCCTTGGCCATGCGCACGGTTTGCTCGCGCAGCCTGCTTTGAATTTTTGCCGAGAGACTGAACGGCGGCAGCGAGCACGCCGAATCGCCGGAATGCACGCCGGCTTCTTCGATATGCTCCATAATGCCGCCGATGATAACCTGCTTGCCGTCGGCGACCGCATCCACGTCCACTTCAATGGCATCGCTTAAAAAGCGATCCAACAGCACCGGCGTATCTTCCGATACCCGCACCGCCAGCCGCATGTAAATTTCCAAATCCTCGCGATTATGCACGATTTCCATCGCCCGCCCGCCAAGCACATACGACGGCCTGACTATCAATGGATAACCGATTTCATTCGCGAGCTTCACCGCTTGTTGCGGATTTTTCGCCGTCCGATTCGGCGGTTGCAACAGCTTCAACTTATGGATCAACTTTTGGAAACGCCCGCGATCTTCCGCCAGATCGATGGAATCGGGACTGGTGCCGATGATCGGCGCGCCATTGCGCTTCAAGCCGCGTGCGAGCTTCAACGGTGTTTGCCCGCCGTACTGCACGATCACGCCCTTGGGTTTTTCCAGATGAATAATTTCCAACACATCTTCCAGCGTCAGCGGCTCGAAATATAACCGGTCGGAAATATCGTAATCGGTCGATACCGTCTCCGGATTACAGTTGACCATAATGGTTTGATAACCGTCCTCGCGCAAAGCCAGCGCGGCATGCACGCAGCAGTAATCGAATTCGATGCCTTGGCCGATGCGATTCGGGCCGCCGCCCAGCACGACGATTTTGTCGCGCCGCTCCGGCGCCGATTCGCATTCCTCTTCATAAGTGGAATACATGTAGGCGGTGCTGGAGGCAAACTCCGCCGCGCACGAATCCACCCGTTTATAGACCGGCCGGATGCCGGCGGCATGGCGCCATTGGCGCACGTGGTCTTCGGTCTTGCCTAAAAGACCCGCCAGGCGCCGGTCGGAAAACCCTTTGCGTTTCCATCCCCGCAGGCGTTCACGCGGCGGCTTTTTATTGGCGAATTTCATGATGTCAAATTCGGTTGCGACTAAATCCGCGATTTGCGCCAAAAACCAGGGGTCAATATTGGTGAGTTTGTAAATCTCTTCCAATGAGAAACCGTGGCGCACGCTATCTGCGATATACCAAATACGCTCGGCGCTCGGCACATGCAACTCCTGTATCAAACGGTCGCGCGCGGTGTTTTTATCAAGCGCCGGATCCAAGCGCGGCTCCAGCCCGTATTGATCGATCTCCAAACTGCGTATTGCCTTGTGTAGCGACTCCTGAAACGTGCGGCCGATCGCCATCGCTTCGCCCACGGATTTCATTTGGGTAGTCAGCGCAGGATCGGCCTTGGGGAACTTCTCAAACGTGAAGCGCGGAAACTTGGTTACCACATAATCGATGCTGGGCTCGAACGAAGCCGGGGTTTTACCGCCGGTAATATCGTTCTTAAGCTCATCCAGGCTATAACCGACGGCGAGCTTAGCGGCGATCTTGGCGATGGGAAAACCGGTGGCTTTGGATGCCAGCGCCGAGGAACGCGACACGCGCGGATTCATCTCGATTATCAGCATGCGCCCGTCTTTCGGATCGATTGCGAACTGCACGTTGGAGCCGCCGGTGTCCACGCCGATCTCGCGCAATACCGCAATCGCCGCATCGCGCATCACTTGGTATTCTTTATCTGTGAGCGTTTGCGCCGGCGCCACGGTGATGGAATCGCCGGTATGGATGCCCATGGGATCAAAGTTTTCAATCGAGCAGACGATGATGCAATTATCCTTGCAATCGCGCACCACCTCCATCTCGAACTCTTTCCAGCCGATAACGGATTCTTCGATCAGCAGCTCGTGTGTGGGCGAGGCGTCCAAACCGCGCTCGCAGATGGCGACAAACTCCTCCTTGTTATACGCCACGCCGCCGCCGCTCCCGCCAAGCGTGAACGACGGCCGGATGATGGCCGGGAAGCCGACCATTGCCTGCACCTGCAACGCCTCTTCAAGACTGTGCGCGATCGCACCGCGCGCAACATTCAGGCCGATGGATTCCATCGCCTTTTTGAACAGCTCGCGGTCTTCGGCTTTGTCGATCGCGGTCTTGCTCGCGCCGATCATCTGCACGCCAAATTGCGCCAGCACGCCCTCGCGATCGAGGTCGAGCGCGCAGTTTAAGCCGGTCTGGCCGCCCATGGTCGGCAGCAACGCATCGGGCCTTTCTTTAGCGATGATTTTCGCCAGCACCTGCCAATTGATCGGCTCGATATAAGTCGCATCCGCCAATTCCGGATCGGTCATGATCGTGGCCGGGTTGGAATTGACCAATATTACCCGGTAGCCTTCCTCCTTCAGCGCCCTGCACGCCTGCGCGCCGGAGTAATCAAACTCGCAGCCCTGGCCGATTACAATCGGACCGGCGCCGATGATCAGGATACTTTTA
>Ga0137393_10003045_pt1 | contig 10850 bp, 14 predicted proteins | sample 15con2h34BmetaG_FD_101396 | JGI IMG/M metagenome (GOLD analysis project Ga0137393, IMG submission 101396) | Vadose zone soil microbial communities from Angelo Coast Range Reserve, California, USA - 15con2h3.4B metaG | ecosystem: Environmental > Terrestrial > Soil > Vadose zone > Saprolite...
CGATCACTCCGCAGCGCAAACTATATCGGTATTGTCAGCCGTGTGGGATTATTAAACCCCCACGAGCACATCATTGCAGGACGTGTGACACGGTGCGTCTGTTCTATTCATCTTGTAGAATGCGGATAAAAGGGGCTCATGAGGTGCCGCATGCTGATAATGTAGTGTGTGCTGAGATTCGATCATCATTGTCCTTGTGAGTCTTCTGGTGTGCTTTCGAAGTGGCACATTAGGGGAGTTAACCGTACGGTGATACGACGTAGGGATTGGACAGTGCGTTGGTGCGCAAAACCAGAAGTTCTTCTACGTCTTTGTGGTGTGGGCCGCTTTCTTCTCCCTCTATACGTTCACGACACTTCTCGGTCTCAACGTGCGCGGCGCCTCGCGCCCGGGAATAACGGTCGACCCTGAACAGGTTGCTGTCATGGTCTTGTACGCTCCCCCTTTTTTTTTTCCTTTCAACTTCTCGCATCTCACAGAGGTGACAGATCGGGACTATTCTCGATATTCACCGTGACTATGTTTTCGACGCATCTCGTGCTCATTAGCACGAATCAGACGACAGTTGAGCACCTTTCTGCGCGCGACTTGAAAGACCGTGAGAAGGTCACGCTGGAGGAAATGTACACTTTCTGTGCATTCAGGTCCGTGTCATTTTTCTTTCACCTACCCCTCACTCCCGCTCCGCCCTTTGTACGTCTGCGTTTCTTGCGCAAGAGGAGCTTAATTAGGTCCCTTTTTCAGGGAGAAGCGGCATACACGACAGGCATGGGATGTAGAGTATGGACGTATCGGGCACGAGGCCAATATGTGGTGGCTTGGCACCATGCGTGCAAATTGGGAGCAGGTCTTTGGCCCGCGTATATGGACATGGTTCCGTGAGTTTTTCTTCCTCTCACCTCCATCCTTCACATTGCGCATCCCGTTGTAACTAATTGATGATGAAATTGCTTTTTCAGTCCCGATTGGTACGACGAAGGATAAGGGGCTCGAGTACCCTCACAACCCACGGTTTAATGTGGACGGGCAGCGGTTGCCTCGTAGACAGTGGCCATCATCATTACGATGACACCCCCACCTTTTCCCTCCCCTCGATGACAATGATATGACTAACGACGATGACTACATGATCTATTGTGCTTTCATGATGCCCACACACAATGCCAATATCTGATGTATTTACAGCACATTATCACACATAGATGCTAACTTTCCGCTGTCACTGTTTGGTACTACGGATTTTAAATATATGCGCATTTTTTAACGCTCCGCAAGGACGTGTGTTTGCGCATCACCACTCATCTCGATGACACGGACAGTTCTTCGGGCTTCTATTGGAGCCCTTGAGCTCGTTTCCCATATATTTGTAACATGTTTGCTAGACTTGTTGACTCTGAGTACTCCACATACTGTACAGCACATAATAAACTAGCTCAATATTTGATCTACTGCATTGCAAAGCCACATAGGAACTACTGTAATACATTGCTATGACTTACTCATCTCATCACATCTTAGTTATCTCTTATTGGCTTAGGGTTGTCTGTTCTCAAGCCACTCCAAGCCAAATTGCAGTACTTTTCTAAGCCTCATTAAGGACTGTGTCTAGACATGTCAAGCAAATTGACTTTTACTGATGTGCCCCTTGGTTAGACCACTTTATTAAGCTCTTTTTAGATGCTCTTCTCGCAGTGAAATAGAAAAGAAGACACATAATACCCAAGGTAATGCTTTGCCCTTTATGGCACGCCCACATTCGTTGTAGCATTTACTGTACATGTATGCATTTTAGTATCTCCTGGAGATAGTTATTGAAGCGTGGCTAAGAAATGAGGGGACAGCCTGTCAGCTTCTACGCATTTCACCCGATGACATACTTGTCTTCCCCCCTGCACCGCCCTTGCCTTGCGTGGCAGATGCGAAACGTAAATGCGGCTCCTAACTCGCAAACCCAACTAGGCAGGTGAGCGAGCCATCTTAGGACGACGGCGGGCGACGGCCATTTCAAGTTATCGTCGATGCATCGAAGGTTTGCATATATGCGCTCCACAATTCTCGAATCTCGAGGCCCCTTCCCTTCATTAATTCCCTGTCATGATAGTTAGGTAGCATGCGTCACACTAGTAATGTGTCATCTCTTGTCCATAAGAATGACTGACGTCGGCTCCTGGTTCTCGGCTCTTGGCTCTCGGGTCAGGTCTCGGGTGCCAGTCAGTGAGGGGCGGGCGATGGCGTGGCGCTGAAGATACAGATAAATATGTACTGTAGACCCGCCCGGCCGCGGAGCTTAAGTTGTCATAGGCATCATAGGAGAATGAGCGTCGGATCGCGTGTCTATAAATGGGTGTGCTAAAGTGTCCTCCACGTTCCTATATCCAGCCCCGCGAGACCGGCGGAACTAGGGCAAGAGCGGGGGGTACTGTATGGAGCCAGGTGAAGTGAAACAGGGGATGCTCGCTTGCCAAACCTGTTCGTGTGACCCTCCCCGGGATTAATATTGAGAGGAACATTTCTAGATCGCACGCGCGATGAGATAATTGTGCTGTTCACCTCTTTTCTCTTTTGCTTTTTTACATCCAGGAAGGGATACAGTAATGGAAAAGGTTGACAGGGATGACGCTCGACATGCATCATGGAAGGCTTCCCTTTTCACTTCCTGCCTATATGAGAACAGCCGCAATTGGTCAGTTTTGTGTTCGGGAGACGATCATACAGACTGTATATATATATGCATGTTGGTGCTTTTGGGGTTCCCCGTCAAAAAAAACGGGTCCTCTGGTTCTCAAGACGCCGTTCGCCAGTTCGTTCGGCCTCTAGGGCTTGAGGGTGCCTGACATTGACGCGTAAGTTACATTAACTTGAAAAACGTGGGTGCGGCAACGCGTCTAATACTGTATATGGAGATTCGAACGAAGTGTCATTCACTCTCGCGGGCGGTTCGTCTTTGTGCCTAGATGCGCGGACTCGAGAAGTGCCCGGTGATCGTGACAGACGAACGCGCAGCCCCTCTTTTACCCTCCGAAAGGAAATCTGATCGGGGCAGCTGGCAGGCGGGGAAGCAGTAATGCATGACGCATGTAGAATGATGGACACTCAGGTTGGACCCGGGGCCATAAATGAACAGCGGTGAGAAGACGGGCGGCCGGAACCAATTCGCTTTTCGATATGCAGCAGTTAACGCTAGGTATGGTATATGGTAGAGCCCATGAGCTGAGCGCTACGCGGCTGCGGCCGCGTCGACCCTGGAAGCTGTAAGTCAAATATTCGCGTCGGACAGAAATATCGATATATCGTGATACAGCACCTCTCGCGTTCTCCCGTTTCCATATCCCCGGGCGATCCACCCACGATCGTATCTTGGACACAAACAAATGCATTGATCTGGGTAGGCTAGGGGGGATCTGACTCGGGGACAGGATCTGACATTGAATCATTGATATCATGGCACAGCGCTGACTCGGGTGCACGTTGACGCGTTCAATGACGTGGCAGGCAGCATTCTCACATGCTGCTGCTTGCAAGCTTGCAAGGCCTTCATCTCATGTTCTTTCCTGTTTCCTGTTTCCAACTTTCCCATCCGGCTGGCCAACGCTTACCCTTCCAGGTTTCTTCCTCCTCTATTGATAATCGGCTAACCCACCAATGGCAAAGATCTTCGGATGCAAAGCAGTCACCGAATGACGCCGTCTACCTATGACGCAGTTTGCTCCCCACCCTGCAAAAGGAATAGGCGCGAAGAGAGAAGTTGGATAGTGGCAATTTTATCCCTTCTCGCCCCAAAAAGCACGTCCTCCCCCAGGTTTAGGCTCCCCACACTCTTCTCTCCGCTTGATGCGGGCATCGATATGAGTCACGAAAACAGCACACAGACAGGTACCAGGATACTGGATATCATCGCCACCCAGTCGGTGTAGATATGGCAAGTGGCCACGCAAGAACTACGGCCCAGGGTGCAAAAGCGCCTGAGGACTCGCCCGGAGGAGTAAGAAACACCGAAGAAGCCTGGTGACCTGGCTTTTGTCGTATCGCATTTACCAAGAACGTTCTCGTTATTCGAGGCGTTAGGTGACACATGCTCCTAAGATAACCCCACGGTCATAAGAAGTCAAGTCATTATCATCACAGAGGACTTTGATCGTAGCCAGAGTCCTTCTTCCAATCCATTTATACATTCTCTTATCTAGGTGTCCTGTGCATCTATTGCTCTCACCATGGTGTCCATCAGGGCGTAGTATCATAGCTTCAATTGGTAAAACAGCGTCCACAAGGCGTAATTGCCATCAGTATCAGTCTATAGTGCCACGTCGTATGGGAGCACATAGATACGATGCCGTGTCAACCCGCTCGCAAAAATGCAGTAATACTACTTGGAGGAACCTCAGAGCGTCTTATCTTGCCCTGGACGTCTGGCTCTTCCAAATCCAACCTCAGGAACCTGTTCCGGAGCCAACAGCTGCTCATTCAATACAGGAAGAGAAGCGCAACCAGAGCGACTGATTGATGGCTTTTTGGACACATCCTGATGGCATCGCTCACTGACCAGGACGGATATCGAGGGGGCTCGGGTGTTCGGTAATAATGGGCGTTGGGCAAGCAGCCCCCGAGTTAAGCCAGGAGGAGTGCAAGAAGGACCCCCCTGGAGGAATGCGACGAGGAGATTATGAACCGTAAATCGCCCAGACAGGAGCCCATAGATACGCACAAGAAGGACATAAGGCCATCGATTCCAGTCTTATCTCTGTTTGTAGCCCGCGCTGGCTTGGTATTCCGGGGGACAGAACATCTGCAGACACTTTCTGGCCAGCTGGATTTTGGCAGGTCTCTTCGTCGTTGGTTTCAGATCCAGACCGAACGGTAGAGGACCCGGAGATCAGCGTTCACACATCTAGATTGTAATTACCGAGGTTTGGCCTGTCTCCTTTCCCCTTCGCAACCGGCGTCATTTGCATGTGATTCGTGCTGCGTCGGACTGAAAGATCTAGAACGTACGTGATAATACACAGTACGAGGATCACGGTCATCGTCGACCTTGGGGGATGCAAAGACAGCTCTTCGCATCGTTGCGTGGGTGCAGGCGCGGCTGGAGAAGGCCGGCGGCAAAGACCGAGGAATTAATTTGGGGTATTGGGATATGCCGGCAAAGCTGATGATTGTCTCGCTCTCGCTCACGTCTCCGGAAACCCATCACCCTGCCATATCAATCAACTGTATTCTGGGCCGCTCTCCTCTCTCTCTTAATTGCGGCATACATCTCATTTCTCAAGGACTTTACAATGGTTCGTGCCTTTTCTGTTGTCCTTGACCGTGGTCGTTGTCATCAGGATTGTATTACCGCTCATCTCCGCCATCTTCCGGCAGTCTCGGATCTCCAGAAAGGATAGCGACCTTAGAGAGTTCGTTAGGGTTACCGGAGCTTCGTATGTACCTCTGTTCAGCCCCCTTAGTCTTGTATCCGAAAGCCCTATTCTTCCAGCCCGCGGGAGGCAAGACGGTATCTTGATAAGCATCTCCGCCTCGATATCGCCCTACAATCGTACACAAACAACCGGGAGAACGTACAAACACCTTCCTCCACAGAACTGGAGAAAATATTCAACAAATACAAAGGTGTGCGATTCGTGCTCGCTGCGCCGGTCCATATTTTCCTCACACAGCGCCATTAGACCGCAACGATGATGATATCACTGTGGATGGTACCCTGAACCTGTGCAGCGATCTCGGCGTAGATCCAGAAGATGTCGTCCTCCTAGCTGTCGCCTATGAACTTAAGTCTCCGGGCGTCGGACGATGGAGGAAGACGGGATGGATACAAGGATGGAGAGGGCTCGGGTAAGTACCACAAATTGATTGACATCATCGCTCTCCTCCCATTAATCGAGTAATCCCCACAACGGATAGCGTCGAATCATTTGAGGGGATGAAAACCTCGCTTACCCGCCTCCGAAAGAAACTAGTAGCGGATCCCGATTACTTCCGCCGCGTGTATCTTTACACATTTGAGTTTGCACGGTCGGAGGGTCAGCGGAGCCTTGGTGTCGAGCTCGCACAGGCTTTTTGGAGCTTGTTGTTACCCTTCGGTCTCAAAGGCGGTGCGCTCCGCACGCAGGACTATGGCGGCAATGATCTTTCGAAATTCAACATCGGGTGGACGGAACAACACACACAACTTTGGTACGACTTCTTGAAGGAGAAAAACATCAAGGGCATCAGCAAAGATACCTGGGCGATGGCACGTCCACTTTTCTTTTATTTGTTCTTTTTTTTGTTCATTAATCCGGTTGGGGTTGACCTGATGAATTGCGATGGATAGTTCCTCGTTTTCTTACGCACGATAGATACAAAGTTCGAGACCTACGACATGGAAGGTACGTTACCCCCATCTGCTCGATAACAATTCATTGTGCGAGCGCTCCGACTGCTGACACGCTCATCCCACCCTGCAGCCGCATGGCCGTCGACGATAGATGACTTTGTAGAGTGGGCACGCGAGCGCTTAAAGGCGCAGGACGCAGGGTTCATAGAGTGATATTCCCATTTTGACACATGGACCCTTCAGGGACGACGTTGCTGTTATCTCCCTCCCGTGTCATGTCATTTAGTTCTCTATACATTTTCTACACCCGTGTGAATGCCCTGTGCCCATATCCATCTTGGCCCACATTTTCGGGTCCACATTTTCACCTCCATTCGATATTAAGGTGGATACGATGATGCCATTCCGTCCTGTCCCGCATGATAACAGGAAAGAATTTCACTCTCCTAGCTATAAGCGATAAGTTTGATCGTGATCACCTTTCTTTATAGAACAGATTTGTTCTTCCCAGAAAGGCATCGCAGTGATAGTTAACCCATGGGAGTCTCGTAGCCCCGTGGGGGTACACCCTCAGCGCCAACGCTCACTCGTTAGTGGCCGTGTTTGGCCCTCTCATTTCATTCTCCCCTGAGACAGACCCTGAGACAGAAGGCAAGAAAGGCGATTCCTTAAGTGCGGAGAGGCGGGGGCTACCATTGGCCACTGCGACGGCGGCCATGACGTTCGCAGCATCACTATGCAGCAAAAGCATCCAGACGATCAATTAAAATCCAGCAGAGGGGAGAAACAGACATGCGAAAAAAAAAAAGTGTATTAGCCATTTGCCCATTCATGCTCGGTTCCAAAAAAAAAAAAAAGACTAAAAGATAATACAGTACTAGATTACTGATTCCTTTTTTGAACTTGAACTTACTTTGGGCCACTAGTGCGGACAACACATTCGGCGCCCGAAGACGCGATCCAGAGCACGTCAAGGTAGACGTGGGAAAGCGTGGCGCCGAAAGACTGCGCGAGGGCGTTTTGAAGCACGCGACGGATCTGGAGCGCGTCTGCATCTGCGCTATCTAATGGAGGCGAAATGGAGAAGCGGATGTAGTGGTGGGTTTGGGGTAGAGGTAGGGGCGCTATTGCAGCCGTGGTAACGATCCGAGTTGTCATCGTCGTCCCCGGCGGTCGTTATGGATGTTCTAAACCCGGGTGGGAGTGCAAATGACCGGGAGTAAGTTTAGTTAGGCTGGAGGAGATCACGCGCTTGTTGGGTCGATCACGTGATGGACGAACGACACGATCGACTTTTTTGCTTCCGCCACCGCGTTCGCAGTCGTTCTTACCCGAGCTGTGTACGGGCTCATTCACACAGCCTTGTTCTCCCTGCAACCCTTTATAACCACCAACTTGGCAGCTACCTGATCGTGGCCTTTTCTTACTTTTGCCTGGCCACCTCGTTGGTCCATTCCCAACGGAACTGAATTTCATGACGGACGTAATAGAGATTTCCAGCTCGGAAGAGGATGTTCCATCTAAGCCCATACTGAGGTGACTACCTTGCTCGACAGGGTCTCCGTCCTTCCCCCGATCCGCGTATTAATCCCCATAACAGAAGAAGTTCATCTCTTTCGGCAATACCAGCCGCAGCACCGCGCTCATGTTCCATAAGGTCCTATACTGGCGATGGACGCGACGTAGAATCGGAGGTAGAACGGTGCGCATGGAAACTTGTCGATCTCCGAAATTAATGATATGACCAACTTCTAGAGCTGACTATCACCCCCGTAAACCAGAACTTGAACGCGCCCGTGTGCGCCGCATAGTTTACAGTAGCTCAGACTCGGAGGAAGAATTACCTCTCCCGGCAGCGGCGCATCGCAATAAATTTGACCTCGACGTCATCGAGCTAACTGATAGCTCGGACGACGATGACCCTCGCCGCAAGCCACTTCCTGCTCGCATCGGCATTGCACTGCCGCCATCAACCCTCAGACAAGAACGCGATCAATGTGACGACGGTCTTTTTGTCCTGTGAGTCAGTTGATGGCTATAATTTGCCGCTTCTTTCTTTGCAGCGGACCTCAACGAGCGTTGGCCGCGTGCCCCTTCCCTACAGGAATGAACCTAAAAGTGCTCGGAAGCCGCTACGGTTTCCGCATATGCCGATGCCCAAGATTGCCACCGCCAGCCCTGAAACAGAACCTGACCTTGATCGTAATCGTGATCGTGATCCGCCCGGTTCGACGGACAAAGGTACCCGCAGCCTCGTGAAAGCGTTCTCCACGCTCTCGTCGTTGACCACACTCACGGATTCGGACTCGGAGAAGAAGAATCCCGCTCCTGTCGACGTCAATGATGACCGTCCTGCCTCGAAAGCGCTCCCTGCCCATGCCGCAGTGAGCGTTCTAGATACGACGGCCACACCGAAAACCCCGCTCAAGGTGAAGCCAAAATCTGCACCTGCGAAGACGCCGAGGACATCGAAAAGAGCGCAGGCGCTTGCAGAACAAGCGGAACGCGCAACATATGCACAATCTCTCTTTGATGAACTCAATCGGGGCGTGTTCGCTGGCGGCCTCCCAGTTGAGACTACTCTGATATGGAGTAATCGTCTTCTGACCACTGCTGGCCGCGCCAGGTGGCATCGGTGAGGTCGACCTTCCTCTGATATTTGTTATTCCTCTTTCTGTCCTTTTCTTTTTGAACCATCAATTGTTGTCCAGATCGAAGGAAGGCGTACATACGACCTCGATCGAGCTCGCAACGAAGATTTTGGACTCCAAAGGCAAGCGAGTCCACGTCTCTGGAAACGTCATCCCAGGTCGAGCCGTCCTTCTTTTTACGTTTTGCAGAACGCATCCGGAATACATTGTCACATGAGATGTGTCATCTAGCCTGCTGGATCATCAATCAGGATCCGAAAGAAGGCCACGGGAAGGCCTGGAAATCGTGGTGGGTGACTAGCATAGCATAGCTTTCAAGTCGGGGGAAAACTGCCCCGAAGATGATCTTCTTCCGGTGACACAATCTTCCATTTCATTTAGGGCGGCAAAAGTGATGCGCAAGCGACCGGATATTGACATTTCGGTATGGCGTGCCCATTTGATAGCCAAGGGAAGGCTCCACTTACGGACAGCCCTTTGATCCCGCGTGGTGGGTCGTGGGGAACTTCATCTTGTCATTTGCAGACACGGCACAATTATGAGATATCGTATCCATACGAATGGGGTGAGCGTTTAGACAAAACATCCCCTTATCGCGCGTTCCTTTTGGTTTTGTCCCAGTACAACGGTACCGCTAACTCGATATGTCCGTAGAGTGCGAGAGTTGCGCCAAAACGTGCGTTTTCATTTCTCGCTTGCTCCGAGCCGACAGTTCGTCTCTTCTTATATATCACGCGCATCTGTAGATATGGCCGCTTCAGCAAATCCATTCGTCCGGATGAAGTCGGTGGGTGTCAGTTGTCGCGTGGCCCCCTCTCCCTTTTTAGGTTATCGCATCATGAGTTGTGCCTTGTGACGCAAGATCGTGAACACTGATACCTGTTATTGTACAATTTTTCTTGTTCCTTAGTTTGCGGTGCATGCAAGACCGGCACTCTTCACCCGCTATTTACGGTTCGCTCAAAACGATCATCAAAGATGACAGCCAATGGTCGGATGGCCGCGACATCACCGCGTGGTACGTGTCATTTTGGGCGGCTGCTGGCTACTGAGCGCTGAGGAATTATCTCATACCCAATGTAGACTCCCCTCAAACAGTAGTACCAGAGCGTACGGGCATGAGAATGCCGGGATCCTTCGGCAACGGGGATAGTGACGAGGAGGTAGATAAGCTGATCCTGGGTATCCATGAGCTTGGGGTAAAGGATGATTGAAAACGAAAACGGGGTGGGAGAATAAATCCGCTTCCGATGATGTATTTCATTTCATCCTATTTCCCCACTCGGTCGGTTGTACCGTGTATTGGGGATACAGCGCAGTATTCGGAAAGGAAACGAGATGAGATACGGTGCCTATCGAGATAAAATGGGTTTTGCGCCTGCTACTTTGGTCGCTTGTGAAAAATAAAACAAATCGGAAAAAAAACTTTACTAGTGTAGGAGTCCAGTTACTGTAGTCAAATGTCTGTCAAATGTCTGTCATGAGTCATTGCATCAGTCGCCGGCGATGCCCACAGTTGGAACCGAGGAACCGAGGCATGATCCACCCTTGCCCGAGATGATGTCAGGGCATCTCGCTTATCGCTTGGCTTTGCTTTGCACCGCGCCACACACGTCACCGAATACCTTGGAGTGGATTGTGATAATTGTGTGCCACGCTCTATCCATATATCCACCCTATCCGATGTACTAACGACTTGCCTTCCCAGTAGACTGGAAGACAGAGGCCACATGATCGCATGGTACACGGCCGCTACACGAGTCGTGCATAATGTGCACAGGACCTACAGATATAGAAAGTGCGTTTACTATTTCAACTGAAATCGTTGCACATTTATACTCCAAATTAAAGGACTCGGACCTCTCAACTTGTAGTGGCCAAGGTAG
>Ga0137393_10003050_pt1 | contig 10844 bp, 9 predicted proteins | sample 15con2h34BmetaG_FD_101396 | JGI IMG/M metagenome (GOLD analysis project Ga0137393, IMG submission 101396) | Vadose zone soil microbial communities from Angelo Coast Range Reserve, California, USA - 15con2h3.4B metaG | ecosystem: Environmental > Terrestrial > Soil > Vadose zone > Saprolite...
GATGGCCGCCCGCGCCGACAGCCACAGCCCTTCGGCATCGGGACCCCGGCAGGCCATGGTGTCGATCATTGCCTGCACGTTCCTGCGCTCGGTGGTCAAGTCACGGTCCCAGTCGATCCAGCCGGCGATGCCACACATCGACGATCTCTCTTGACTTACTTGGGGCTGGCGCCAATCACTTGATCGCCAACCATCCTGCGAAGTTCAGCCAGCGCCAGAAGCAGTCCACGTGCTTGAACCCGGCGTTGCGCAGAATTTCCTCATTCCATCGCGCAGTCACCGGCACCTGAACCCCCTCCAGGGCAAGGGCCTTCCGGGCGATCTCCTCCTGCGTATAGCCGTTCCGCTCCTTCATCTTGTGGTACTTCTCGACCATGATTCCGTCGATCGCTGCTCCTTCGCCGAGGACCTTTTCGACGACGATGAATGCACCCTTCGGAATCAGACCGTCGTAGATCTCCTGAACAATGCTCTGGCGATAGTTGATGGGGGTGAACATGAGGGTGAGCACCGCCTGCACTAAAGACGCCTTGAAAGGGGGCAGGCCCTGCCGCATGTCCCTGTCGATGACCCGAACGATGCCAGCCTTGATAAGCCCGGCGTAGCGCTCCCGGAGAGCGGTCAGCATTGGCTGGCTGACCTCGACGAGAAGGTAGGTGCAGGTGGCGCCCAGGTGCGAGATGAGCGGTGCCACCGCCTCTCCGCGGCTGCTGCCCAGGTCCACGACATCGGTGCCCTTCACCACGAGGGACCTGCCGAGATCGGCCACGGTGTCGCGCATCAGCTGGTACTGCGGTATCGAGCGCTCCAGCATCTCATCGAAGACCTGTGCGACCTGCGCGTTGAACTCCCACTTGTTCATCGTCTGATCGATATCTTTGTCCTTCAGGTCCATCGAGTTAGTAACTCCTTTCGACGGTGAAGTTCGCGATCTGAGCGAGATCATTGAGCGCCGGGCTCGCGGGAAGTTTGGAGAGGCTCCTCAGGGCGCGATCGCGGTAGCGCTTCGCAAGGCGCATGGCCGCGTCGAGTACCCCCGCCGAGTCGAGGAGTGCAGTGATCCGGTCCGTCGGAACCGGGGACTCCGCCAGCAGCTGCGTGATGACGTCAGCCGTTTTGGGGGAGTTGAGCGCCAGGATGACTGGAAGACTGTTCACGGAATGCGTGACGTCAAGGCCGACTGTCTTTCCTGACTTCGCCGAGAAGTCGAGCACGTCGTCAACGATTTGAAGAGCGATCCCCAGCGCTTGGCCGTAGTTCTTGATGGCCGCGACTGTGGCTGGGTCGGCAGCCGAGAGTGCCGCACCGGCGGCGCACGCGGCTTCTGTTAGGGCGGCCGTCTTGTTGGAGACGACTTGCAAGTACTGGGCGGCGGTGACTGCGCCGTCCCCGCGCATCTGGAACTCGTCGATCTCACCCTGTCCAAGGCGGCCCAGCGCTTGCATCACAGACGCTGTTGCCTGGGGAGAATCGAGGTCGACCAGCAGTCGATAGGCGCGCCCACAGTAGTAAACGCCGGTGCGCAGCGCGGTGGCGGTGCCGTACACCGTGTGCACAGTAGGTTTGCCACGCCGCGTGGTGCTGTTGTCCACCAGGTCGTCATGGACCAGGCTGGCGTTGTGCACCAGCTCCACTGCGGCGGCGAGAGTTAGCGCTCGCGACTCGTCGTGGCGCGGGCCAAGCCTGGACGAAAGCAGGGCCAGCCGCGCCCGGATCCGTTTGCCGCCCGCCGTGACCAGGCTGCCGAAGGGCATGCGCACCTCGATTGGATCGTGAACCCAGACACGTAGCAGCTCGCGATCGATGTTTTCAAGGTCGTCCACGCCGGTTGGCTCGAAGTGGCCGTCCAGTTGAAGGAGCACGCGGCGGCATTGAGGACCGTCGAGCTCGATGACGAAGGCGCGCTGCCACGTGCCGAGACGGAGGTGGCCGCCAAGTACGGGAACGACGATGCTGGGAGCGAGAAGCATCTGGCGGACATGAGCGGCACCGTTTAACCGCTCACTGGGCCGCGCATCCTTCCGCTCTCCTATGTTGTCGTGGCGGTAAGGAGCTGCCGAAGGCGCGAGCCGTTCAAAGAGGTCCTCGAGGTCACGATGAAAGAGGGCTTCGTTCTCGTTGACGGCCACCGCCATGGTGGTATGCAAGGGGAACAGGTGGACGCGACCTTCATAAAGACCGAACAAATTGACCAGCCTCGCCACCTCGTCGGTGACGTCGATCAGCTGCAATCTGGACGCGGTCGATATGGTCATTTCCACGCTGCGGGGCTTCATGTCATAGGCATCCGCACCCCCGAATACCGTTGATGGCGGCACCTCATCACGCGGAGTTCTGGCCACGGTGGCCGCGACCGCATTCCTCAGCAGCGACCGGTATTCGAGTCCCAGCGCGGCTTGCATCAGCGCCGTGGCGAATTGGGCCTCCACGGCCGGGCGCTTCAGATTTGGCAGCAGCGCTGCCGCTGCGGCCAGGTAGAGATCGCCCAAGAGCATTTCAGCCGTGCTGCAGTCTGCGCCCTGACTCAGCCGCTGGAGCTCGATCGCCTCGCCGATCAGGCCGGCGACCGCGGTGGCCAAAGCAGCCGCCGACCAATCTTGCCCCAATGGTTTGGCTGCCTCGGAAACGATCCGCTCGTACTCTGCCAAAGCACCGTCCGGCGGGGGCTGCACGTGCCACCGATGAAGGGTCGCGCTGACCAGGTCATGAATATCGGGGTCGGGCTTCGCGATCGAGACAACGCGTGTCATGCAAACCTCCTTTTCGGTTGCGCTTATATGGACCGAGAGCCAATCACGAGGTTGGCACCGGAAGATTCCGCATAAGCTCCGCGGAAGCCGAGGCTAGCCGCCAACTCCCGCGCGCTCTCGGCCGCCCCCTCAACCATGATCAACCCCGAGGGCTTGCAAGCATCACCGACCCGGTAGAAGTTCGTGCCGATCCGACGGGATAGCTCACGTCCCTGTTGGCTTCGGTTTACGGGCCAACGCCCTCTGTAGATCGCCGCCGAAAGGATCCAATCATTCGCTATCTGCCGTCCTGTAATCATCTCCAGGTCGCGCAGTGCGTCGCTCCTCTCTTCGGCTGGGTTGGCATCGTGGCCGCAGGCGTGGAATGTATTGACCAGGTGCATACCAGCGGGAGCAAGGCTGGGATCCGCATTGCTGAGCTGGGCCAGGCCAGAGATCTTCCGCGTACCTGTGCAGAACATGATGCCGTTGTGAGAAACGACGGAGAAAGGCAGCAGAAGCTGAAGCTTGAAGCCGCAGGCTGGTTCTGTGCCGACGTCTGAGACTTCGGCAGCACCCGATAGCCGTGCATCGGCTCCCGCCGTAGCGACCAACGTTCGAGCGGTCACATGGCGCGTCTCAGCGGTCCCCCGCTCGTGGTACGTCACCAGCCAGCCCTGCTCACCGTCCAGAAGACCCCTGACGTCCACAACTTCGGTCTGAAGAAGCACGGCTCCGCCTTTCTGTCGGACATAGGCCGTCAGTCTCTCGGCGACGCTGCGGCTTCCGCCTCTCGGCACACCGGGCCCTCCGAAGCGCCGGAAGGATTTCATGACTTCCCTGAATTCCTTCCACGACAACTGATCAGGACGGATCCCGAGACCAAAGTCGATCGCCGCCCTTAACAGTTGATAGATGGAGCCGTCCATACCACGCAGCCGCGCCCAGTCCTCTACCGTCCCTTCGAAGTCGCGGTCGCTCTTCAGGTGAATGTAGAAGCGTATGGCCTTGAGCAACTCAGAGAGCGGAAGGATCCTGGTGAAGAAGTGATGTGGTTTCGCCCAGATCACGTGTCCCTGTGGCGACCACACCGAGCAGAGAATCTCGCTATCTATGATCGGCTGATCGATGCTGAGTTCTGCCAGCGCTTGGCTCAGCGGGCCGCGGCTTCCATGCGGGATCACATGCAAAGCTCCAGTTGAGATTTGGGCGCCTGCGACCAGCTCCCCGCTGAATCGGCCTCCGGGAATCCGGCGCCGCTCGAGGACGAGCGCGGTGCTTCCAGCCCGCGTGGCGTAGGCGGCCATCAAGAGGCCGGAAATCCCAGCCCCGACCACCACCAGGTCCACCATCTGAGGCTGGGTCGGCCCGCTGCGACCGGACTTTTCTTCGAGACGGGTGTCGCTTAGTACGCTCATCGCCAATGGATCCATAGGCCCAATGCGAGCAAGAGGCCGAAGCCGAGGTTCGCTCGGGCGATCATCGGGAAGAGGAGAGCGAAGTCCGCCGACGTGCGGGCCTTCCAGAAGGCACGGGTGGCCGCGACAGCAAGCGGGATCGAAAGCAAGGGGAGCAGAACTAGCGGGTTGCTCTGATCGATCGCGAGCGCGCCCAGGAGCAAGTAGGGCACGACCATGAGCACCGCGAACAGGCGCCGGGTGGTCGACGCTCCGATTAGCTGCGGAAGCGTGACCTTGCCTCCCGCGCGGTCCGTCTCGACATCTCGATGGTTGTTGGCGAGCTGGAAAGGCGTCGACATCGCTCCCACGGCGCAGCCGGCTATCCAAGCGCTGAAGCCAACCCGGCCGCCAAGCACGTACACGACGAGGACCGTAGGTAGCAGACCCCACCACACGAACTGTGCCAACTCTCCCAGAGCTCTTGAACCGTACGGCCAAGGTCCGCTCGCGTACGTCACCGCAAAGAATGCGATCGCGCCCGCCACCAGCAACAAGCGCCAGTCGACCTGGAGCGAGACCCAGACGCAGAGCGCCATGGCGATTGCCAGGCACACCACTCCGACGCTCCGGACCAGGGTCAGATCCAGCCCTTGATTTAGGGCGTGATAGGCCTTCAGCTTGCCTGGTTGATCGATGCCCCGGTAATAGTCGGACGGATCATTGAGATACCGCACAGCAGGCTGGAGCGTCAGCCCGATCGCCGCCAGCGCCAGGAACCGCAGCCAGTGGAAGCTGCCGCTTGCCGTCGCCAGGGCCGCGCCCACCAGGAGGGGCACCGCTTCGTGGAAAAGGTTGCCTGGCCTCGCAACGTTCAGCCACGGCCGCAGCGATTGGACCCGGCCGCCCGCCGTTTCTCCGGTCCGGCTGATCATCAGGGAAACGTCGGCCGCGACGTGAGCTCGCCGGCTGTCTTGCCAGTGGCGGCCGAGAGAAAGGAGGCGTCGACAAAGCTCGCCACGCTTGAAGAGACATCAGACTTTGCGTAGCCGAACTGAGGGCCATACTTCGCCGCGGCCCGCGCCGCGGCGAGATCGAGATTGTAATTGAGACCTTGGTGCTTCAGCGCTTCAGCGACCACATCCGAACGGACGCCGGTCAGTTGGATCGCGACCGACCGCCACTCGTCCGGGTGGCTCCGCATGAATTCCAGCGACTCTGTGTAGGCTTTGAGAAAATCCACGAGTAGCGCTCGATCCTTGAGTAGTCTGGCGCCGGCAAAGAGGATGCCGTTTGCGGCGCCGATGGACGTCGCTGTGGAGAGGTCGAGCAGAGGCGTCGCGTAGTGCGCATACCCATCGACCACGGCGGTGTCTACAATCGGGGACCACATCACCAACCCGTCGCAGTTGCCCGCCTGCAGCGCCTGGAGATTGGCCTGGCCGACGAAGCCGCTGTCGATCAGCTGGACCTTGCTGAGGTCCACATCGTTCTCGAGGAGCGCAATCCGAAGCATGATGCCGGCCCCCGAGGGCAACGGCGCGCAAATGCGCTTGCCCTGCAGGTCGCTCCAGGCGGAAGCGGTCACCCCCTTACGGAGCACAATGTTCTGGCCGCCAAGGCCGTAGCCTGCCACCGCTTTCACGCTCAGGTTGCCGTCTGCAGCTGTGGCGATCTGTGGAATGCCGCTGTAGCCGAGATCGACATCGCCTCTTGCCACTGCCTGCATGGATTCCGCGTACGCCGCGAATTCCACGCACTCGGGCGTGATTCCGTACTTTTGCGAGAAGCGGGATAGATCCCAGAGAAACGCTTCCGAGATCTCTCTGTAGCAGCCGATCTTCAGAGTAGTCGGCTGTCTCACCGTGCTGTCTTTTCCACTCTGCGACAAGCCACAGGCTGTCGTCATCAGTGCGAGGAAAAGGGCAACCGACGTAAAAGTCAAACGCACCTTCCGGCTCATGCCCATTTGCTCCTTACTCAGTTCGGGCTTCCCACGGCTACCGCAGGTTGTGGCCGTTCGAAAGCCTGTAGCCGCTCGAAAGCCCAGCGCCGGTACCGGTTGAAAGCAGCCGAGGTCGCAGACCGCGGACGAGGCAGATCGATCCTCGTCGTCGCGGCCACCGTTCCCGGTTGCCCGGACATGATCACCACCCGGTCCGCGAGGAAGATTGCCTCGTCCACGCTGTGCGTGACAAACAGGATGGTGCTCAAGCTCTTCTCCCAGAGGACCAACAGCTCACGCTGGAGGACGATCCGGGTCAGAGCGTCGACTGAGGCGAAAGGCTCGTCCATCAGGAGAATGTGAGATTCGTTGGCGAGCACGCGTACCAGAGCGACCCGCTGCTTCATTCCGCCCGAGAGCTCGTGAGGAAAGGTCTCGGCGACCTGTTGAAGGCCGACCTGTTGAAGCCACTCCCGCGCCATGCTGTGCGCTACCGGGCGCGAGCGTCCCCGCTCCAGAAGACCGTAACTGACGTTGTCGAGTACGTTGAGCCAAGGGAAGAGGGCGTAATCCTGGAATACAACTCCACGGTCCGCGCCCGGCCGTTCGACAGGTTTGCCGTCGACAACCACGTGGCCGGAGGTCTGGCGCTCAAACCCTGCAACGATATTGAGCAAGGTCGTCTTGCCACACCCGCTAGGGCCAACAATCGCCACAAACTGCCCCGGAGCGATCTCGATCGTGAAGTTGTGCAGCGCCACGACAGACGCCCGCTGACCAATGCCCGTGTAGGTCTTGCTCAGCGCGACAAAGCGAATCTCACCTCGGGCAGGTGTGGACCGAACGCCGTTCATTGTTGGCCGACCAGGCCACTCTGCCAAGCCAGGAGCCGATCTGCCAGCGCGACCAGGAGGCGGTCCGACGACCAGCCGAGAACGGCCAGTGTCAATATTGCGGCAATGATGAGATCCATCCTCACGAACTGGTAGGCGCCCCAAATCGCATATCCGAGGCCGCCACGGACCGCAAGGATCTCAGCCACAATCACCAATACCCAAGCCACTCCCAGAGCCAGCCGAACACCGGTGACAATGGCCGGCATCGCTGACGGGATGACGACCTTCAGCAAAATGCGATGCGGATGGGTGCCCAGCATGAGGGCCGCTCGAACCAAGAGTCTCGGAGTCTGGCTAGCACCCGACGCCGCGTTCAACGCCACCGGGAAAAAGCACCCCATTGCGATCAGGAAGATTGCGGCCGGCTCCTGAACGCCGAAGACCAGAGTTGCGAATGGAAGCCACGCCGTCATCGGTATGGGCCGCGTGGCCTGGATCATTGGATCCAACAGCTCCGAGGCCAGGCGATACCAGCCGACCACGATGCCAACGACCAGACCGATGCTAGAACCGATCAGGAAGCCAAGCAGGACTCGCCTGATGCTCAGAAAGCAGAACCAGAAGAACGTGCCGGAGGTCCAGTTGATGGATGATTGCGGACCAAAGGCCCACATGTACCAGCCGGTGAGCACCTCAGCTGGGGAGGGGAGAAAGGCATGCCCGATGGTTGCGTACATGGCAGTGACCTGCCAGGCCACCAGCGTCAGGGCGGGAATCACGAGCCCCAGCAGTCGGCGAGGCAGGCCTGCGGCAAACGAGGCAACCGGGTTGCTGTACCCGGAGGCTATGCCCGACTTGGCCGAGGCTCTAGTCAGTTGCACCTATCGAACGGCTCTCGCTCCGGGCCAACCACCTGAAGTGTGAAGATGCTGATGACCGGCTAGGTCGCAAGGGGCGACGTCGTATGCTCCGCTTCGAGCTCTCCCAGCAGGCCGATCGGCCGCTGGCTGATAACGGGGAGGTGCTTTAGCGCTTTCAGTGTGAGCATGTAGCCCGCCTTCTTGACACGGCTCCTGCCCGCAACCTGAGTGAGGAACTCACGGCCGAGCTCAGTTTGCCGGCTTGCCAGTTGCTCCTGTTCGGCATAGCTGCCAAGCATCCTTGCGCCCTTCCACAGGCCAGCCAGCCCAAGCAACGCAATTTGCATCTGACCCTCCCAGTGGAAACCGTGCTCGGTCAGCCGATAGGCTCCGTCAACACGGTCGACTAGGCCCTCGGCGTGCCACGAGGCAAACAGCTTCTGATGACGTCCGCTGGAGATCAGTACGTCAGGCACGTATAGCGCTCCCATCGCGTACAGCAGTGCGCGCCGCGCCGCCGTGTGCCGATTTAGCCGCTCCGCGCGGTCTATAGGAAAGCGTCCCTCGTGGACGGCTGCAAGATAGGTGGAGATGTCAGACACATTGCGGAAAGCGGTCCCCTCGATGTGCCCGATGGCTGACGGCCCAAACGCTAGATGGGTGTGAAGTGAATTTCCGACCATCTCTGGCGAACTCGGCAAGAAGCGGTGTGTATCGTTGCGCACGAAGACCTCGGCACGAGCAAGCCGGTATCCCGCGCCCAGGAATGTAGATGTCACCATCTCGTGCATGCGCATGAGACGGGCGCCGTATCCCGGCTCTTTGCGACGCCCGCGCAGGATGCTTGTATAGAGGCTGGTGCCTGGGATCATCTTGTATGCGTCAACGTCAACGCTTGCGGGTTGCCAGCGGATGACTTCGTTGAGATCGCTTTGGAGTGACTCCTCGTCCTGATCGGGACACGCCATCATCAGCTCGGCATTGGCCCGGAGCCCAAGGCGATTGGCCAGCTCAACCGCCTCGCGGTTGGCCTCGACGGAGTCATTTCCTCGCCCAATTGCTTTCCGGACCTTCGGGTCAAGGCTTTGGACCCCGATCGCGATCCGGGTGAAGCCTAGTTCCTGGCAGCGTTCCAGGTACCCGGGTTCCATCATCTGCTCTGCGACGCCCTCCAGGGTTATCTCGACATCGGGAGCCAACTGCAGCGCGCCCCGAAGTGCGGCCAGAATGCGGCTGAAATCATCGGTGCTCAGCTCACTCGGTGTGCCACCACCGAAATAGACTGTCTGGTAGGTGCGATTCGCGAGTTTAGGTATGCGCGCGTACAAATCGATCTCATGCAGCACACCTTCCACATAAGCCCGCATTTGAGTGTGGTTCGTGTTCTTGTAGAACGGGCAGAACGAGCATTTGAATGGGCAGAAGGGCACGTGGAAGTAGACATGATTGTGGCTGGGAAGGTGGGACGTGCGCTCCTGGAACTTCAGCACGTCGGACGCCATCGTGAGTGGCCACTCCCCCGCGCGTGGCATCGGAATCTCCGGCATCACGGCTGGAAGCGGATAGTCGTAAATCCGGAACGGCATCATGGCAGGAAAAGGCCACCGATCGCGGTCCTGTCGACGAGCGATCATCCTAGGGGTCTTCCACGGTCGATATGGATCTCACCCACCCAGAACCTTAACCACACATCCTGCTACCAGTCCCACTCGCTGTCAAGCTTCTTGCTTTAGCCGGCATTAAGCCTTCAATAACCAACCTGTCCATCGCAATCGCGAGAGGAAGTCCCGAGCCTTCGCCAGCATCAGGTGTTCTAGCCCAGCCGCTGCTGCACCCGCGTTTTCGGCCTCGACTTCTCGCGGCTGCTGATGGCGGTCAAACGCCGGGTGGGCCACGTTCCTTGCGAGCTGGCCCTGTTCGGCGGTTGCGCAGTAGCGAAGAAGGGGGACACCTCAACCCTCCTCCCGACACCTTATTTGCTCGGCCCATTTCGACGATGTGTCGCAGAGATGTCGAAGCGCAACGGTTTGCTAGACCGTGATGCCTCTTTAGCGTATGTCGACGCCGGTACACAATTCGACTCGGACTTTCAGAGAAAGGGCTTGCGCTAACCTTCCGTGAGGATGCCGGCGTAGCTCAATTGGCAGAGCAGCTGTTTTGTAAACAGCAGGTTATCGGTTCGATTCCGTTCGCCGGCTCCAGCTGCGTGTGTGGGCTCCAGCTGCGCCTGACGGAGCCCAGTTTCCGGATACATTTAGTTCGTCAGCACGATATGACCGAGGAGCGATTGCGATGAACGCCAACGAACGGGCCACGCTCGTCAAGCGCTACAGAGAAGGCCACCGCGCGGTGATGGACGCGTTCCGGGGCATCGCCGAAGAGGAGCTCGACCGGTCGGCCAGCGACGAGTGGACGCCGCGCCAGATCGCCCACCATCTGGCCGACAGCGAGATGATGTCTGGAATCAGGCTCCGCCGCCTGATCGCCGAAGAGAGTCCGGTCATCCAGGGTTACGACGAGGCCGAGTTTGCAAAGAAGCTCACGTCCGACCGGCCGATCGCGCCGTCCCTCGAGGCCATGCGATACGTCCGCGAGTCGTCCGCCCAGATCCTGGACCGCCTCTCGGAATCTGATTGGCATCGCGCCGGGACGCACTCCGAGAGCGGGCCGTATTCGGTCGAGGACTGGCTCACGATCTACGCGGCCCACGGGCACGACCACGCCGCGCAGATCAAGCGCTCGCGCGGCACCAAGTAGCGACGCCGGTGGCGACGACGCAGGTACTGATGGAAGCTGCGCTGATGAGGGCCGCCGCGGCCCAGGAGGCCGACCTGGCGGACCTTTTCGAGGAGCTCCGCATCCCGTCCGTCAGCACGCTGCCTGAACGGCGACAGGACTGCCTGCTCAACGCCGAATGGCTGCAAGCACGACTGACGCGGCTCGGTTTCAAGACCGAGATCGTCGATGTGATCGAAGCCGGCTTGCCGGTGGTCGTGGGCGAGTGGAATGGCCGCCCGGGCAAGCAGCACCTCACCATCTACGGCCATTACGACGTACAGCCCCCGGACCCGCTCGAC
>Ga0137393_10003051_pt1 | contig 10842 bp, 7 predicted proteins | sample 15con2h34BmetaG_FD_101396 | JGI IMG/M metagenome (GOLD analysis project Ga0137393, IMG submission 101396) | Vadose zone soil microbial communities from Angelo Coast Range Reserve, California, USA - 15con2h3.4B metaG | ecosystem: Environmental > Terrestrial > Soil > Vadose zone > Saprolite...
ACGATCGACTGGCAATTCTCGAGCCGTCGGGGTCTCTCGAGCGCAACTTTCGACGAGATGGCTGATCCGGCCCCTTATGATGAAGCCTATCCGACTCTGGCGGAGCCCGTGGCAACCTTCATCGCGCGATACCTCGCCTCGCGCGAGACCGTGCTGATTCTTCAGGGGCCACCGGGCACAGGAAAGACGCGATTGGTGCGCGCCATCTTGGCCGCGATGTCAGCTCGCAAGGCGGACAGCGCTCAAGTGCTCTATACCGCTGACATGCGCGCACTCGAGAACGACGAGATTTTCGTCGATTTCATCACCGGCAACCACGACGCGTTTGTGATCGAAGACGCGGATCACTTGTTGATGGCGCGTTCTAACGGCAATGTGGATCTACACCGCTTCCTGGCCGTGGCGGACGGGGTGGTCCGCGCACAGGGCCGGAAGATCATCTTTACCACCAATCTGCCTAACATCGGAGACATCGACGAGGCATTGGTGCGGCCGGGCCGCTGCTTTGCGACGGTGCGTACTCGGGCGCTGCAGCGATACGAGGCAGCATCGTTGCTGGCGCGGATCGCAGCCGCGCGCGCTGAACGAAATGAACCGACGAGTGCAGTGGAGTTGGCAGCAGATATGCGCTCGATGACGCTCGCAGCGTTGTACCGGCTGGTGGATTCTGAGGGTTGACCGAGACGCCCGGCCCGAACTCCATGTGCTTGAGTGGCGCCGGGCCGGCGCCGTCATAATCGAGGTAAATGCCTCGTGTATCCACTCGAATATCTGTTTATTTGCGCGGTTAACTGGCGCCGTCGCCGGGCGCTATAGTGAGACGATGAATACTTCTTTATTTGACCAAGTTCGCAATCTCCCTTTGGAAGAGCAGCTTGAGTTGGTCGAGGCGCTTTGGGATAGCATCGGCGATCGAAATGCCGTGCCAGGTCCGACAGACGCTCAGAAGGCGGAGCTCGACCGGCGGCTTGCCGACCATGCCGCGAATCCGGAAGATGTAGTCCCTTGGGATGAGGTCAAGGACGCTGCGCTGACGCGAATCGGGAGATGAACCTATCGGTTACCTTTCGTCGTGCCGCCCGCGCGGAGTTCATCGAAGCGGCAGCATGGTGCGAAAGCCAAAGGCCAGGCCTTGGCCTGGAATTCATTGTCGAAATCGAACGATGTGTGGACGCTGCGGCCGAGCGGCCCACGACGTACGTGGCGATTGAGGATGTTCGCCGTGTCGTTGCCAATCGGTTTCCATTCAGCGTGTACTTTCGAGCGGAAGAGCGACGAATCGTCGTTTTGGCGGTGTTCCACGGCAGGCGCAACCCCGTCATCTAGCAGGACCGGACCTGAGCACGGACCGATGAATTGCCAGCCCCGAATTACCGGCGTTTAAAATGGCGTCCCCACGGGGATTCGAACCCCGGTCGCATCCGTGAAAGGGATGTGTCCTAGGCCTCTAGACGATGGGGACGCAGGCCTGAAAAATCGATCGGTCGCCGACATGAAAACTGGTGGAGCCAGGCGGGATCGAACCGCCGACCTCTTGCATGCCATGCAAGCGCTCTCCCAGCTGAGCTATGGCCCCTTATTCGTAAGATACTGTATTTTAAGGCGAAATTGAACCTAATTTCGCCAAAATGTTACCGAAAAATGCATACCGGTCCGTACAAGAGGTCGCAGAGAATATCAGGAACTGCAGCGTTCGTATCAACAAAATATTTGCTCGGCACCACTGCACGCAAATATCTGTAATTTCTATATTAATTCCCGGCGTAACTCCGGTGCAAAACAGGCCCGTAAACAGTCCACCTCACCGTGAAGCCGGGGGGAGGTTTAGGGAAAATGGGACCACAACGGGACCACCGAACTGAGAGTGATTTCCCCGCATCGTACACTCAGCGAACGATCGAAATGCAACACGGACAGATCTGTTCCGAGGCATCACGCGCACCTACCACTGAAACGCCTTTGCCTCTCGGGGCATCGGACTATGTTGCGAATGCACAGACCAAAAGTAATGACTCCGACAGCAAAGACATCGAGGTCAGACACCACAATCGCACCCCGATGCCGAAATCGCGTTCCACCACTTCATTGAAAACCGGCTCGACCTCGATTCGATACGCCACAGCGCGTGGTGCGGCTACTCGGAGGGTTCCATAGCCACCGTTTTGAGCAAGTCGATGAACCATAGGATGGCGGGATCGCGCTCTTGGTACTTGTGCCATTGAACCGTTTCGACGATCGGCGGCATGTCGATAGGACAGCGCAGGACGCGAATCGGCCACTGCTTGGCCATCGCGTTCGCAAGTTGGGTCTGCACGGTGGCGATCCGCTGGGTGCCGACTACGAACTGCGGCGCCAGACTGAATCCGGGAGCGACGATCTCCCGTCGACGCCGATATCCCAATTGCGACAATAGCGTCTCGTCCAATGAATCCAGTCGCCCTCCGTCCCATTCGGTGATGACGTGACCGAGTTGCAGGTACTGGTTGCGGGTGATGCTGCGCTTGACCAGCGCATTGCCCTTCCACACGACGCAGGAAAATGTGTCTGTGAACAAGATATCGTTGGGATGATTCTCTGACGACAGGGCATCGGGGATGATGAGCAAATCGATTTCCCCGCTATCAAGGTCTTCCAGATAGTTCGAATTCAGAAGCCGCACGGCAACGCGCATTCCAGGCGCCTGCGCGTAGACTCGCGCGAGCGCTTTGATGATGTAAACCGTCAGAATATAGTCGGATGCCTCAATGGTGATGGCTCGATCCGATTTTGCGGGGTCGAAGTTCGGCCGCCAGCCACTGATCGCTTGCATCTGAAGCACGACGTCTCGTACGGGCTTCTGCAAGGATTCGGCGAATGACGTCAGTCGGTAGGTGCGACCGCTTTGCACCATCAACTCATCGTTGAAGTGTTCGCGCAGCCTCCGTAATGCGATGCTCATGGCGGGCTGGCTCACGAACAGCCGAGTCGCTGCCCGGCTTACGCTTCGCTCCGCCAACAGTGCGTCCAGGCACAGCGTCAGATTCATATCCAATCTATTCAGTCGCATCGGTGGCCGCTCCTGGCTACATGGCTTGGTATATTGAATTCGTATACAAGAAATTAAAAAAAGTCATTTCTCTAATATATAGCCTCCGCCTACCTTAAGCACCAAGTGGTCGCAATCTTTTGTTTCGGTTCGAGAATGGCAGACCGCTTGGTTTGGAGGGGGGAAAGAGTGGCGATACTAGGCATAGAAAGTCTCGTCTATGGGGTAGACGACGTCGGCGTCTGCACGAAATTCTTCGATGACTTCGGCTTGCCGCTGATATCGCAGGGGCAATCCGTTAGGACTTTCAAGCTCGAGGAGGGCTCGAAGGTAATCCTGCGGCAGATCGATGATCCTGCATTGCCGCGTTCCGCATTGGTCGGTACCGGAGTACGTGAGGTTATTTGGGGAGTTGACTCCCCGGAAAGCCTCGAGGCGCTGACCACCGACCTGCGCCGTGACCGCGAGGTGAGGCATGATGGTGACGGCACAGTCCATTTCTTGACGGATTGTGGGTTGCCGTTCGCACTACGGCTGTTTACGAAGACGCGGGTCGTTAGCGCGCCGGATCTTCTCAATGCGGCGGGAACCGTCAATCGCCTGAATCGGCCGAGAAAATGGCGCTTACGGGCGCGGCCCAAGGTAATAAACCATGTGGTGTTTAATGTGGCGGACTTTGAAAAGTCCTTTGCCTTCGTGCGGGATCGGTTGAATTTCCGCGCTACGGATTTCCAGCGCACCTTCGGCATCTATGCGCGTTGCGATGGCGCGCGGCAGCACCACAATCTCTTTTTTCTCAACGCCGGCCTGCCGTTCCCAGGTTTCGACGGGCAACCGCGTTTCAATCACGCCAACTTCGGGGTCGAGGACATCGACGAGATCATGGTCGGCGCTAACCACATGGAGCGTTGCGGTTGGCCCAAATCAATCTTGGGTTTGGGCCGTCATCGGATCGACTCGGCACTCTTCTGTTATCTGCCTTGCCCGACGGGCGGCGACGCGGAGTATGGAGCTGACGCCGATTACGTCGATGACAGTTGGATGCCGCGCGATTGGATCAATCCGCTCTTTGGCTATCTGACGTTTGCCCACAACATGCCGCCATTTTTCATGGAGGTGCCGTCGTGGGATGTCCAGTTTCACGCGGACTTCGCGCCACCGCGCAAGTCCCAGGTGCACGAGTGATGGCCGCGAGCGGCATCTAACGCGCGGACACGGTTGTCTTGGGCACCTGTTGAGGACGAGCAGAGGGGGAAGATAATGAGCATAAACAAAAATATATTGCTAGCGATAGGCCTTGGCGCACTCGCGAGCACCGCTGGCGGCCAAACGCAGAATCTCCAAATCGCCGCCACGAATCCTGTAAACCCCGGCGAAGTTGCGGACCAACTAGGGGAAATCATAGTGACTGCGCAGAGGAGGTCAGAAGACGTTCAGCATGCAGCGCTCGCGATCGATGTGGTGTCGCCGAGAGAGTTGACTCTGGCTGGAGCTACGCGAGCCACCGATCTGCAAAATCTAGTGCCGGTGTTGCAGATCAGCGCGAGCGGCAATTCGCAGCAATCGCTATACCTGCGTAGCGTCGGAACCTTCACTGCACAGTCCTATTCAGATCCTGCCGTGTCGTTCAACGTCGATGGCGTGGCCATTGCTCGACCTAGTTCCATGACCGGTGTTATGTACGACCTCGACAGAGTCGAAGTCTTGAAGGGTCCCCAAGGAACTCTCTATGGCCGCAACGCGACGGGTGGTGCGATCAATATCATACCGAACCAGCCGCAACTCGGTTCGACCTCGGGTGATGTTGCACTGACAGTAGGAAATCATAGCTATATTCATCCGGAAATCGATGTGAATCTGGCGTTGACCAGTGCCTCCGCGGCGCGGCTGGCGCTCACGTATACCAAGCACGACGGCTATCAAACCGATGACACCGGAGATGCCAACGACTACGCGGGCCGGGCGCAGTATTTATTCCAACTTAGCGATACGCTGAGCGTCCGATTATCCGGGGACTACGCTCATGATGGCGGCAGCAGCCCGGCCGGAACCCTCATCGGCTTGCAAAATCCTTTCACCAGCGCGGTCACCCCATCGCCGCTGCCACGCAACGTCGGACCCCAAGATGCGCGCGTCAGTGCTTTGTTCGCCAATCAGTACAGTTTCTTAGCCGGCAGGTTCCTCGGCCCCATCGACGGCGAGCCCAATACGGATAACCGTTTTTGGGGGCTATTGACTGAGGTGATTTGGAAAACACCCATCGGTACCTTGACGGTGTTGCCGTCGCATCGCGAAGCGGACCTTAACGATCTGACCACCACGTTTGCCTTCGGCAGCATTGCGGTCGAACACGACCAGCAGAGCAGTGTCGAAGCGCGATTTGCGAGCAACAATGAGGGCCTTATCCGCTGGCTCGTGGGCGCATACTATTTTCACGAAACCATCAACGCCACATATCAGTTTAATCAGCAGGCCCTTGCCCCCATCCAGGACTTGGATACGGGAACTCTTTCGAAGGCGGGTTTTGCGCGCCTCACCTTCGCGCCGCTCGATGACTTTCGGATCTCCACAGGCTTGCGCTATACCGACGACCGCAAGACTTTCGACGGCACCTCGAAGATATTAATCGACGCTTGCACGGCCGCTGCGTGCCCGGGAGCGCCGCTCATTCCGGCAGCGAGCAGTTTCGCATCAGAGGCCTCGCAACTGAACCTCTTTCCCATCATTCCCGGGGTACTTTACGGGTCAACTCTTCCGGGGGCCGGCAGGACGGTTTTCCCCGTAGTCACTAAGGCCATCGATCTCGCGCAGAGCTTTTCCAAAATTACCTGGCACGCGGGGCTGGAGTACGACTTGACGAAGGATTCGCTCCTCTATGCAAACTGGGACACCGGCTATCATGCGGGTGGGTTCGCCTTCGCTGAAATCAAGCCCACGTACGCGCCGGAGTTCATCACCGCTTACTCGGTGGGTACTAAGAACCGCTTCTTGCATGACACGCTGCAAGTGAATCTGGAAGGCTTTTACTGGAGGTACACGAACCAACAAATACCGCACGGCGGGACCGATCTTGACGGTGCGTATGTATTCTACACGGACAATGCCGGCACCTCGATCATCAACGGCGGCGAGGTCTCGATCAAGTACCTATTGACACCGCACACGGTGATCAACCTCGATACGCAATACCTGAAAGCCGTTTACAGCAGATTCACGTACCAGACACCTGCCGGCGGCACCAACGCCCCTCCTCTCACCGGATGTCCTTACAGCCAGACCGATGCCACTCACTACACCATCAACTGCGCGGGAAAGAACGCGCAGCAATCCCCGAAGTGGTCGGGGAATATTGGGATCCAGCAGACCGTCGACGTGGGCGACTATCGTCTGATCGGCGAAGCGACTGCGCACGCGCAGTCGGCGAGCACGGTGGGTTTTGAATTGATTCCGGTCGAGGTGCAGAAGGCTTATGCGGAAACCAATCTCTCACTGTCACTCGTGCCTTCCAGCGCCCGTTGGTCCGTCACCGCGTTTGTAAACAATCTCGATGATAAGAGGCCCTACGGCACTTCTTTTTACAATTCGGTGGTGGGAGCGATCGGGGCTTCGGTTGGAACTCCCCGAATGGAGGGGATACGCGCATCCTACAGGTTTTAATAGACTGATCGTGTGAAGCGCATACCCCACAGGTACGAACTTTGAGTAATTTGCATGTCCGCGGTTGAGCGAGTACTCGTTGTAGGCGGTGGCATAGGCGGTCTGACAACCGCTATCGGGCTTTCCCGTTCGGGCATCGCCACCGACATCATTGAAATTAAGCGCGATTGGACCGTCTATGGCGTTGGAATTATTCAACCATCCAACCAGCTGCGTGCGCTTGCGGAATTGGGACTCGCCGACGCATGCGTCGAGCGCGGTGCGGCGTTCGTGGGGTGGGAGTTCTGCGACGATGCGGGACGCGTCCAAGCGCGTGCACCTAATCCCAACGTCGCTGGATCTAAATACCCGCCGATTAACGGCATTCCGCGTCCCGTGCTGCACGATATCTTGACGACGGAGGCAAAGCGCTGCGGAGTCAGCGTGCGACTCGGCCTCACGGTCGACCGCATCGACGATGACGGGACACAAGTGCATTTGCGTTTCTCGGACGGAACCAGCGGCAGCTATGACTTGTTGATCGGAGCAGACGGCACGTACTCGAAGATTCGCGAGCTCATCTTCGGGAGCGGCACACGGCCCACTTTCAATGGGTTGTCTGTATGGCGGTACAATTTTCCCCGCCCGAGCGCCATGACATGGGGATCGGTGCATTACTCCCGGCGCGCGAAGGCCGGCCTCGTGCCGATGTCCCCGACTCTCATGTATATGTTCGTGGTCACTTTGGAACCGGGCAATCCAAAAAAGGTACCGGAGAAGTTGCACGAGCAGATGCGTGAACGGCTCGCTGACTTCAGAGGCACCATCGAAGGGTTGCGCGACCAGATCATAGATCCAGCCGGTGTGGTTTACCGACCCATGGAGCCGCTCTTGCTGCCCGCGCCGTGGCATCGCGGCCGAGTGCTACTCATTGGCGATGCGGCGCATTCAACCACGCCGCAATTGAGTCAAGGCGCATCGATCGCGATTGAGGATGCGGCGCTCCTCGCGCAGTTGCTGCCGCAGAATCGTCCGCTAGATGATATTTTCGGGGAGTTCATGCGAAGGCGCTTCAAGCGCTGTGAATTTGTCGTGAACACGTCGCTGAAGTTCGGTCGCTGGGAAGTTGACGCGTTCGAAGGCCACCCGCATCCCGAAGCGGATCACGCGGCATTGATGGCCGAAGCGGGTCGGGTCCTCGCACAACCCTATTGAACGATTTGCAAATGAAACTCGCAACGCAACGCGACGGAACCCGGGACGGACGCCTATTGATGGTGTCGGCAGATCAGTCGAGAGCTGTTTCATCGCGAGCAGCTCACAACTTGATCACGGCGCTGGAAGACTGGAAACACTACGAACCCTTGCTACGCGCCGAAGCGCAGGCGCTCGAGACCTCTTCTCCCAACGGGGTTGCAGCGTTCAATCCGGCTAGCGTCCTGGCGCCGCTCCCGAGAGCGCCGCAGTGGCTGGACGCATCGGCGTTCCGTACGCACAGTGAACTCGTGGCGCACGCGTGGTCCATTCCGAATCGCTTCAGCGATGAGGTGCCGCTAATGTACCAAGGCGCATCCGACGATTTCCTGCCGGCCTATGGTCCGTCGTGCCTTCCGGACGAGGCTCATGATATTGACTTTGAAGCGGAGGTCGCGGTCATCGTTGATGAAGTTCCCATGGGTACCTCGGGCGAAGCGGCTTTGGGGCACGTCAAATTAGTGATGCTCGCGAATGATGTGAGTCTTCGCGCCTTCGGCCGTAGCGAGCATCAGACGGGGTTTGGCTTTCTGCAGGCGAAGCCATCCACGATCTTTTCGCCTTTGGCGCTGACTCCGGATGAATTGGGGATCTGCTGGCGGGATGGAAGATTGCACCAGCCGATTACGGTACGCATTAACGGCGCATGGGTGGGAGCGCCGAATGCGGGGCACATGAGTTTTTCGTTCGGTGATTTGATTGCCCATGCAGCCAAGACTCGGCGCCTGACCGCCGGCACCATCATCGGCTCTGGCACGGTATCTGATCCGGACCGGAATGCAGGATCGGCAACAATCCTAGAACTGCGCGCCGTAGAAACGCTGCAGCACGGCGAACCGAAAACGCCGTTTTTAAGATTCGGTGATCGAGTCGAGATCGACGCACTCGATGAGAGCGGTCGGTCCATTTTCGGGCGCATCGATCACCACATGCTCCAATCCCCTGGCGATGGCACTGGAGCTATCCATGCTTGAGTATTTCCCAACCAACTATGTATGGAATCTCTCCACCAATATTGCACTTTTGATGGGGGGCAATATCGGCGAAGTGGATACCATCTGCCGCCAACTCCTGGACGCCTCCCAGGCCGGCGATGATTCGGGAACTGTGTCTTTCTTCAAGACGTGGTGCGAGCAGGCGGATCGCCTGGTCGAATTGGCGGAGGAAGACGAGACGGCTGGCTGTAAGTTGAGCGCCAGCGCCAAATATGGACGGGCCGCGACCTATTACATCACGGCCGAACGCATGCAAAACCGCCACTTTGAACCGCGGCGACACGCGTATCGGCTGATGCTCGAATGTTTTGGCAAGTACATTGCGCTCGGCGGTTTGAACTGTGAGCGGGTGGAAATCCCTTACCGGGGCACGCACTTGGCGGCACTGTTCGAGCGCGCGCACCGCCCTGACGGTCGCCCCGCACCATGCATTGCATTTTTCAATGGCCTCGATAGCACCAAGGAAATGATCTTTGGCTCAGATATCGGGCGCGAGTTGGCAAGGCGAGGGATCTCGACTCTCATGGTGGATCAACCTGGGGCTGGCGAAGCGCTGCGCCTTCAAGACCTGCAAGCAATCGTCGAATCTGAGCAATGGGCTGAAGCGCTTTCCAAAATCAGTCCTGCCTTGCTCGCGAGAAGTAGTCCCCCTGGACTGATTTCCATGAGTACTGAGATTGCAACGATCACGATGGTGTGATCGCGTAGGTGCCTTGAGCTTCTGACGCGTCCGCGTCAGACCGCGTTTGATTCCCGAGAGTTATCAACCTGACCGGTGGAACGGCCGATCGCATCGCCGTAGCCGCCCAGTGATGACTTCGATCAAGATAAGCGAGGGCCCGGGCACGATTTGGCCATCTACCCCGGACCCCCGGCGTTACGGTTGCTTGTGGGCGAGCCGCTCGGCATAGCCTTTATGCCTGCTCGCTCCGGTGCTGTCCAGCGCCCGAGTGGAGGGCGCGTGGGCGGTGGGCGATGGGGTTCGAGAGTTCGATTGCCGGCGCTGCAGGCGGTGCGTGCGGGTCTGTCGTGCGTGTGATCGGGGGCAGGTGTATTGCGCGGCCGGCTGCGCCCGGATCAGCCGGCACGGATGCTTGCGGGCGGCGCGGCGTCGCTACCAACAGAGCCGCCGAGGCGCGCACTTCCACGCGGCGCGGCAACGGCGCTACCGGGCGCGATGCGCCATGCGGCGGCGCACGAGCGCAAAAATAGTGACGGATCATACTTCCGCGGCCGCGATGGCGGTCGGCACAGTGGCGGTCAGTTCGACCACCGTGCAGGAGCGAAGCGATGATCCGGACAGAGCGTCGTCGGCGGGTTCCGAGGAGCGGCCGCCGTTCGGCCAGAGCGGCTCGCGGCGCTGTGACTTTTGCGGCCGCGTGCCCGATCCGGATGCGGAGGTAGGCAGCGGTGGAGCTGGAGCTGCACCAACTGACACTGCGGTTCGAGCGACTGCGCAAGCGTCAGCCGCGCGAGGAACGCTCGCTGCTGGTCTCGCTGGCGGAGATCGGCCAGCAGTTGCCGGTGGTGGTGATCCAGGAAGCGCTGAGCTTCATCCTGATCGATGGATACAAGCGGGTGCGGGCGCTGAGGCGCCTGGCGCGCGACACGGTGCGCGCGACCTGCTGGCAGGTCGCGGAGGCCGAGGCGTTGCTCCTCGAGCGCGGCTTGCGGCGTGGCAGCGAGGACGCGCTCGATCAGGCCTGGTTGTTGGCGGAGTTGCAGGAGCGCTGCCAATGGTCGCTCGAGGAACTGGCACGGCGGTTCGAACACAGCAAGAGCTGGGTGAGCGGCCGGCTCGCGCTTTTGCAGGCGTTGCCGGCATCGATCCAGGAGCAAATCCGCGCCGGAAGCATCAGTGCACACGCGGCGATGAAGTATCTGGTGCCGCTCGCGCGCGTGAACGCGGCGGCGGCGCAGGCGCTCCTCATG